>JACCDX011576692.1_pt1 | contig 10571 bp, 9 predicted proteins | sample 7449681 | NCBI WGS metagenome assembly JACCDX01 (sample SAMN15323450, study PRJNA562643) | freshwater metagenome | isolation source: river surface water | place: USA:Blue River Watershed | collected 2017-08-18
CAATTGCTGAAACTGAAATGCCAGGCTTAATGGCAATTCGTGAAGAGTTTGCGGCAAGTCAGCCATTACGTGGTGCACGCATCACTGGCTCATTGCACATGACGATTCAAACAGCCGTGTTGATTGAAACATTGGAAGCATTGGGTGCTGAAGTTCGTTGGGCATCTTGCAACATTTTCTCAACGCAAGATCATGCAGCAGCAGCTATCGCAGCTAATGGCACACCAGTGTTTGCAATTAAAGGCGAGAGTCTTGAGCAATATTGGGAATTTACACACCGCATCTTTGAATGGGCGGATGGTGGTTATTCCAACATGATTTTGGATGACGGCGGTGACGCAACGATGTTGTTACATCTTGGTAGTAAGGCTGAGAAAGATCAATCAGTTTTAAATCATCCAACCAGTGAAGAAGAGACCGTGTTGTTTGCTTCTATCAAGGCTAAATTAAAAGTAGACCCCACTTGGTACTCAGTACGTCTAGAAAAAGTTAAGGGCGTGACTGAAGAAACTACAACAGGTGTTCATCGTTTGTATCAAATGCACGCTAAGGGCGAATTGAAGTTCCCAGCAATTAACGTGAACGACTCAGTGACAAAGAGCAAATTTGATAACTTGTATGGTTGCCGCGAGTCTTTAGTTGACGGGATTAAGCGTGCAACTGATGTGATGGTGGCTGGCAAGATTGCTGTGGTCGCTGGCTATGGTGATGTAGGTAAAGGTTCTGCCCAGGCTTTGCGCGCACTATCAGCGCAAGTGTGGGTGACAGAAGTTGATCCGATTTGTGCTCTTCAAGCGGCAATGGAAGGTTATCGCGTAGTCACGATGGATTACGCTGCAGATAAAGCCGATATTTTTGTGACTGCAACTGGTAACTATCACGTGATTACGCACGATCATATGGTCAAGATGAAAGACCAGGCCATCGTTTGTAACATTGGTCACTTTGATAATGAAATCGATATTGCTGGTATTGAAAAATACAAATGGGAAGAGATCAAACCACAGGTTGATCACGTGATTTTCCCGGCTGCTAATGGTCAACCAGAAAAGCGCATTATTGTTCTTGCTAAGGGTCGTTTAGTGAACTTGGGTTGCGGTACAGGCCATCCTTCTTATGTGATGAGCTCTTCATTTGCTAACCAAACGATTGCACAAATTGAGTTGTGGACAACGGCAGACACTAATAAGTATCCAGTAGGCGTTTATACATTGCCTAAGCACTTGGATGAAAAGGTGGCTCGTTTACAGTTGAAGAAGTTGAATGCTCAATTAACAGAGTTAACTGATCAACAAGCAACTTATATTAACGTGAAGAAAGAAGGCCCTTACAAGCCTGATACTTATCGTTATTAAGAGTTGTTAAGCATCCACCGAATGAGTAGAGAAAAAAGAGAAAAAGAGAAAGAGAAGAGATGGAACTAAGCGTTGAGTTTTTCCCGTCAAAGACAGCTGAAGGTGCAACGAAGTTGCGGGCTGTTCGTGAGCAGTTAGCCTTAGCGCTTAAACCAACATTTTTCTCTGTCACATTCGGTGCGGGTGGTTCCACTCAAGATGGAACATTTTCTGCTGTTAAGGAAATCCATGAGGCAGGCCAACAAGCTGCGCCTCATTTATCTTGTGTTGGTAGCTCTAAAGAAAAGATTAGTGAACTATTAAAGCAGTACAAAGATTTAGGAATTCAGAGGATTGTTGCCTTAAGAGGTGATTTGCCTTCTGGTATGGGTCAATATGGTGAGTTTCATCATGCTGATGAATTAGTGCGTTTTATTCGTTCTGAAACGGATAGTCATTTTCATATTGAAGTAGCCGCTTACCCAGAAATGCACCCTCAAGCCAAATCGATGACGGATGATGTGCAACGCTTTGCGCAAAAAATGAAGGCAGGTGCTGATTCAGCAATTACCCAATACTTTTTTAATAGTGATGCTTACTTTAAGTTTGTGGATGAAGCTGCTAAGTTGGGTGTTGATCAGCCGATTGTGCCTGGCATCATGCCAATTACTAACAGTACACAATTGCTTCGCTTTTCAGATGCTTGCGGTGCTGAAATCCCGCGTTGGATCCGTTTAAGACTCCAGTCATTTGGTGACGATAGCGCTTCTATCAAGGCATTTGGCTTAGAGGTTGTTACTGACTTATGCGATCAGTTAATGGTCGCTGGTGCACCAGGTTTACATTTCTATAGCTTGAACCAAGCTGAGCCAACTCTAACAATTGCTAAGAATCTGGGTTTGGTTAAAAGCTAAAGAGCTTTGATAGCTTATGCACAAATAAGCTCATCTAAAGCTTGATCGTGTGATTGAGGGCGCCATGCGCCCTCTTTGACTTTTAGGGCTTGATAAGCGATACCAATCGCTTTAACGGGGCGCTTGGATTGCCTGAGAGCCTCAAGCGTCCTATCGTAATATCCACCCCCGTAGCCCACTCGCCAGAATTGTTGTTGATGCTGCGCCCAGCCAAGACAAGGAATCACAATCACATCTGGTTGGATAGGGTTATTTTCCTTGCTTAGGTTCGGCTCCGGAATGCCTTGTGGACCTTTTTGAAGCTGATCACCGTTACGCCATTCACCAAATAATAGTGCTTGATCAGGTTTAACAATCGGTAGCGCTAGCTTTCTGTTGGGAGCCTGTCTTGCCCAGTTAAGCGCCAACGGTCTTGGGTCAAATTCACTATTGATGGGCCAGTAAATGGCAATGCAGCCCTCTTTGACTTGTTCAAGAGCGTCGCCTAATTGTTTTTCAAGTTGAGCTCTGAGTTCTAGATTTTTATGAAGATCTAGTCTTTTGGCTAAAAGCTCTTGGCGAAGAGAATTTAAAGTTTTCACAGGCTCGTCAAAAAATGAAAAAATAAGGCATGATTAGGGCTATGCTACATCGAAAAAACATGAAACACCTAAATAAATTAGTTGCCGGCTTCATTCTTGGGGCAATGGTCATTGCTGCGCCTATTAATGCAAAGCCGAAGTCTTCACAAGCAAATTCTAAAAGCGCCAAGAAAGTTGAGCCCAATAAAGATTTAAGCAAAGAAGATCAAAAGTTTGTTGAGCTAAGGGAGGCTGCAAAAGCGAATGACGCAAGCAAAGCTAATCAGTTGGCATCCCAGTTAGGTCAACATGATTTAGCCGATTATGTGAACTACTTTCAAATTAAGCCTCAGCTTTATGACAAAGGCAATCAAGCTAGAGCTGAAACTGGAGCGGATGCTGCGGTAGATGCTTTCTTAAAAGCGCATGCAGGCACTGCAATTGCTGATCGCTTGCGTAATGATTGGTTGTTGGTTTTAGGCAAGCGCCAAGATTGGACAAGTTTCGATCGTGAATACGCGCAATTTCAGTTAGATGACGATACACAGGTGAAGTGTTACGCCTTGCAATCAAGATTGCAAAAGGGCGAGGATGTTAAGACCCTTGGCGCCGAAGCAAAAAATATTTTGTTAGATCCTCAATATTACGGGGAGGCTTGCCCAGACCTAGTTCAGAGTCTTTATAAGGCTGGCGGACTTAGTAAGTCTGAGGCGCAAGCCATTGGTCGCATTGCTTTGGAAAGTAATTTTGAGTCTTTATCTAAGAAAACTGGTGGCGATGACCCAATTGCTGACATTGTCAAAAAGGCTAGAACAGATCCATCTCAAGCCATGAGAGATTTTGATAAAAGAGCATGGCGTACTGGTCGAGAAAATACCGCAGCGGCTTGGGGTGTGATTGGACAATTCCTAGCCAAGAAATTGGATCGTGATGCGATTAAAGCTTATCGATTGCAACATGAAGCCGGCTTTCATCAATGGTTGTCGCCCGAATCACAAGAGTTGAAGGTACGAACAGCATTGCGCGAGGGGGATTGGAAGCTAGTTAAAGAGGCTATTGAAAATATGTCTCCTGCGGTGAGAAAGCGAGATCCTGCCTGGACTTTTTGGTATGGTCGCGCTCAAAAAGAATTGGGTGATGAGTCTTTGTCCAAAGAAACCATGCAAGCTTTGATGAATCAATTTCATTTCTATGGTCAGTTGGCTCGTGAAGAGTTGGGCATGAAAATTTACGTACCTAAAAAGGCTCACCCAGATGAATCTCTTGTTAAGCAAATGGGTTCACAAAAAGCATTTGCGCGAGCAGTGCGCTTTTATGACATGGGTTTGCGTTTCGAAGGTAACCGAGAGTGGAACTGGGCATTAAGAGGTTTAAGCGATCAACAGTTGATTGCTGTTGCAGAACATGCCAAGCGCATTGGTCTTTATGATCGAGCAGTTAATACAGCAGATAGAACAAAGTCCGAGCATGATTTTAGTTTGCGTTACCCAACGCCTTATAAAGACGCACTTAGCCCCATAGCTCAGTCGATTGGTTTAGATACTAATTGGGCTTATGGTTTGATTCGCCAAGAGTCCCGTTTCATTATGAACGCGAGATCTCATGTCGGGGCATCAGGTTTGATGCAGGTGATGCCTGCAACTGCTAAGTATGTGGCGAAAAAAATTGGGATGAATGATTTCAAGACCAGCCAATTAAGTGATATGAATACTAATCTTAAGTTGGGTAGCAATTATCTCAACATGGTTTTGCAAGATTTAGACGGATCATGGGCTTTGGCGTCTGCAGCTTATAACGCCGGACCAGGTCGTCCAAAGATGTGGCGAGAAAAGTTGCCGAGAACTGTTGAGGGCGCCATTTTTGCCGAAACAATTCCTTTCAATGAAACGCGTGGTTATGTGAAAAATGTTTTAGCCAATGCTAACTATTACAGCGCGCTATCTTCGTCTAAAACACCTTCTCTTAAGCAACGTTTGGGAACTGTGTCACCCAAAACCTCTGTCTTATCGGAGTTGCCATAATGACAAGTAAGAAAGCTTTATTAATTGGCGGTAGCGGTTTTGTTGGTCAGGAGATTGCAGCCCAATTAGCAAGTTTGGGCTATGTCACGATTGTTCCAACAAGGCGCGCTAGTTCAGCAAGAGATTTATGGGTTTTGCCAAAGCTGCGTGTGGTTGAAGCAGATATTCATGATGAGAAAGTGCTTCATCAATTATGCGCACAATTATCGCCACAAGACGTGGTGATTAATTTGGTGGGTATTTTGCATGATCGACCAGCTTCTCCCTATGGTAAAAACTTTGCCAAAAATCATGTTGAGTTACCCAGAAAAATTATAGCGGCGATGAAGCAAGCGGGTATCAAACGCTATTTGCATATGAGCGCTTTGGGGGCTGACTCTCAAGGTCCATCGATGTACCAACGAAGTAAGGGCGATGGTGAGCGTTTAGTTCAGGAGAGTCAACTCGATTGGACGATCTTTAGGCCATCAGTTATTTTTGGCGAGAAAGACAGTTTCATTAACCTATTTGCTTCATTGCAAAAGCTTGCACCGCTAATGCCTTTGGCTGGGGCAAGTGCTAAGTTCCAACCGGTGTATGTTAAAGATGTTGCGAGTGCCTTTGTTCAATCAATTGATCTACGAAGTACGATTCATCAAGTGTGTCATCTAGTGGGACCTAAAACGTATACCCTTGCTGAATTGGTGCGATTTGCAGGTATCAAGGCAGGCTCATCAAGGGCAATTATTCCTATCCCGCGCGCTCTTGGATATATTCAAGCTTGGTTTTTGGAGTTTCTTCCAGGCCCCACACTGATGTCGCGAGATAACATCGCCTCTATGAAGGTTGATAACGTCCTCTCGACTTCAGACAAAAACTCTTTAGAGAAAGATTTTGGAATAAGCCCTCAAGCTTTGGAAGTGTTGCTCAAGTGAAAATATATATGGTCGGTGGTGCCATTCGAGATCGATTGCTAGGTTTACCTGTCAAAGATATCGACTATGTTGTTGTTGGTGCAAGTCCTGAAGAACTAATCGAAAAAGGTTTTAAGCCTGTTGGCCAAGACTTCCCTGTTTTTCTGCACCCCACCACCAATCAAGAATATGCCTTAGCCAGAACCGAGCGAAAGGTAGCGCCTGGCTACAAAGGTTTTGTTTTTCATGCCAATCGTGAAGTAACTTTAGAACAAGATTTAGCAAGACGCGATTTAACCGTGAATGCTATTGCTCAAGAGGTATCTGAAGCTGGTCAGCCGATCGGAGAGTTAATAGATCCATTTGGTGGAATTGGCGATATTCAGAAAAAAGTTTTGAGGCACATAGGTCCCGCATTTACAGAAGATCCAGTCAGGCTATTAAGGGTCGCTCGCTTTGCAGCTAGGTTTTCAGAATTTAGTGTTGCGCCAGAAACCATTCAATTGTTAAACCAAATTGGTCAGAGTGGTGAATTAAAAGCTTTAGTTAAAGAGCGAGTTTGGCAAGAGTTTTCAAAAGGGTTGATGGCTGAGAAGCCATCCAGACTTCTTGAGACTTTAAAAGCTTGCCAAGTCTTTGAGAGCTTTTTCCCATGTGAATTACTCAATGATGAGAAGCTCAGCGAGCGTTTAGATGCTGCTGCTGTGCAGGGATTTAATTTATCGCAACGAATAGCTTGTTTATGGGCTTTGCAAAATTCAGAGACCATTCTTGCTTGGTCATCTCAGTGGGGCATTCCCACAGAATGTAAAGACTATGCTTTGCTAACGGGTTTGCTTGCTCAAACACTATCTAAGTCGAATTTAAAGTCTGAAGATTATTTAGACCTTTTGGATCGAGTAGATGTTTGGAGAAAGCCCGAACGTTTTTGTGAATTAATGAAGGTGATTGCTTTATTAGCTTACTCAACAGACGAGCTCAATAAGGCTTATTCAGCAGCGCAAAAAGTAGATGTTGCTCAAATTGCAGCAGATGTTTCGGGGACGGGCAATCAAGCGGGTAGCATGATTAAAGAGAAAATTCGTGCTGCTAGATTGGGTGCTATTAAAGCGCTCTAGGTCTTGCTCTAAAACCTGGCAACTCTCCTTCGGAGATTTCTAAATTCTTGCCAAGACATAGAACTTTAAATAATTCGCCCATTTCTGCTTCTGATAGTAGTTTTTGTAAACCATTAGAGACGGGCATGAATTTAACGGGGTCTCTTGGGTCAGCATAAGATAGGGCTAATTCACCAATGCCTGCATCCAGAAGGTAGCTGGCTTGATTGGTGTAGCCCAGAAATTCCAATCCATTTTCAACTGCACATTTGGTCAGGGTGCTCCACTCTACGTGCGCTGTTAAATCGCAAAGACCGGGGAAATAAAAAGGATCTTGAATCGCATGGTGACGATAGTGCCCCATGATGGTTCCTTGATTTCTTTGAGGATGGTAGTACTCGTGCGCGGGGAAGCCATAGTCAAAGGTTAAAAATAAACCTTCTTGCAAGACCTGCGACAGACTATTGATCCAAGCTGAGCCATTAGGATGAATTTCTGTTGTGTAGCCATCGATAAATTGTTCTGGATCAGATGTTGAAATATAAGAAGGCAAAAGATGGTGGGGAACAACACTGCCATCACAAAACTTGAATGAAGTGGCGCCTTTATTTTCATCATCTAGACAAACATGCTGATATTGCCAGCGTCCCCCTGCCTTTGTAATCAGATCAACGGGCATCGCATCAAGCACTTCATTGGCAATAATGATCCCCACAAAATGGCTGGGAAGTTCGCTAAGCCACTGAATGTTTTCTGGGCGACCATGAAGACGTTGTCGCTGGCGATCAATCAAATCAGCAGATAAATCCAAAATGTTATAGCTGTCTATTTTTATCGAGCTATCGGATAGGCTGTTCAAAATAGATTCTGCTAACGCTCCTGAGCCAGCTCCAAACTCTAGAATTTGTAATGGGAGCCCCTTGGCTTGAAGTTTTTCTAAAACTGGTAGGAATGTTTGCACAATCGTCGCCCCAAACAGAGGGCTTATTTCAGGGGCTGTGGTGAAGTCTCCTTGCTTGCCTAGCTTAGTGGCGCCTGCAGCGTAATAGCCTAACCCTGGCGCATAAAGAGCCAATTCCATATACTTAGCAAATGAAATAGAGCCTTGATGGGCTTCGATTTCAGCCTTAATTTTGGCAGCCAAAAGTTGGCTATGAGCGATTTCTTCGGTACTAGGGTTAATATCCATACCTCGCGAGTCTACAACTCTTATAAGTGAAGCTGTAAAAAACATGAAAAATCCAAAAATTGCACTAGTTACCGGAGCTGCCAAACGTCTTGGTAAAGCCATTGCTATTAGCTTGGCTAAGGACGGTTGGGATGTGGCTATTCACTATGGCACCTCTAAAGAGGCTGCTGCTGAAACTGTGCAAGAAATTTTGGCGACCGGTCAAAGAGGCATTGCTTTGCAAGCTGATTTATCTGATGAAAAGCAAGCTAACCAATTAATTGCCCGTTGTAAGGAAGCATTAGGTGTTCCCACGTGTTTAGTTAACAATGCGTCATTATTTCAATACGATGTAGCATCGAGCTTTAGTTATGCTGCATTAGATCGTCATATGACAACAAACGTAGCAGCACCGTTGATTCTTTCACGAGATTTATATCGCCAGCATGCAAAGCTAAAGGCTGAGGGTGGCGAAGTTCCTTCAGGAGTCATCATCAATTTATTGGATCAAAAGTTAGCTAACTTGAATCCTGATTTCTTGTCCTATACCTTATCTAAAGCCGCTTTACATTCAGCAACAACATTGTTGGCTCAATCATTTGCGCCTTTGCTTAGAGTGGTGGGCGTGGCACCTGGAATTACAATGGTGTCAGGAGATCAGTCTGAGGATGGCTTTGCAAAAGCCCACGCTATGACTCCTTTAGGCAAATCATCTGCCCCAGAAGATATTGCCGGTGCAGTTGTTTATTTAGCTAAATCTAATGCCATTACCGGCACAACCCTTTACGTTGATGGCGGGCAGCACTTGTTGTCTACTGATCGTGACGTGATGTTCTTGACGGAGTAATCATGCAAGCCTTGCTATCTCACCCACGCTTAATGGATTGCCGCCGATTGTTTTTAAGTAATTATGAGATTTACATCAATATTGGTGTTCATGATTTTGAGAAACGTGGTGAGCAACGAGTATTAATTAATGTAGATTTATTCGTGCCTCTGAAAGAAAGTACGCCAACTAAAGATAGTCTTGATGAAGTGCTTGATTATGACTTCATGCGCAGAAGTATTGTTGAGCGAGTTTCTCAAGGTCACATTCATCTCCAAGAAACTCTCTGTGATGATGTTGCCAAAATCATGTTGGCACATCCCCATGTGCGTGCTGTGAGAGTTTCTACAGCTAAACCAGATGTTTATCCAGATTGTGACGCTGTAGGCGTTGAAGTATTTTTAATTAAAGAATGAAAGATCCAAGAAAAATCGCTTACGAAGAAAACAAGCTAGACAAGAAGTTATGTCGTCTAGCCGGGCAGGCTATTGTTGACTACAACATGATTGAAGATGGTGACAAGGTCATGGTTTGTTTGTCAGGTGGTAAAGATAGTTATGCCATGTTGGATGTTTTAATGAAGTTGCGTGAACGTGCGCCTATTCATTTTGATTTAGTGGCGGTTAATCTTGATCAGAAGCAACCAGGATTCCCTGAAGAAATCTTGCCTAATTATTTAAAGAATTTGGGCATCCCATTTCATATTGAAGAGCAAGATACTTATGGCATTGTCAAACGTGTAGTGCCAGAAGGGAAAACTACCTGTGGTTTGTGCTCACGATTAAGGCGCGGTATTTTGTATAGGGTGGCTGGTGAGCTAGGGGCGACCAAGATTGCTTTAGGGCATCACCGTGATGACATCCTTGAAACATTGTTGATGAATATGTTTCATGGTGGCAAGCTTAAAGGCATGCCACCAAAATTGAAATCAGATGATGGCAAGCATATTGTTATTCGTCCTTTAGCTTATGTTCCAGAGCGTTATTTAGAGCGCTATGCGCAGCAAATGAATTTCCCAATCATTCCTTGTAATTTATGTGGCAGCCAAGAAAATCTTCAGCGTAATGCGATGAAGGCTATGTTGCGCGATTGGGAGAGGAAATTTCCTGGGCGAGTTGAAAGTTTGTTTAGCTCTTTGCAAAACGTCGTGCCATCTCACTTAATGGACGGCAAAGAATTTGATTTCAAAAATCTTTCAGACACTTCAGGGTCTAGCGATTTAGAAGAGCAGATTTCTTGGCAGCCAGTACAGATGAATCTTTGATTAACTCTTGAACGTCAGCATGCCAAGAGGCAATTCTGTCCCCGGCATATTTTTGTTGCTCCGGGCTCATGAGTTGAGAAATAAACGCTGCCGTTTCTGCCCCTAGTTCAACCCATTTTCTATGAAAGATCTGCTGATCTTTAGTTCTGCCACTTTCAAAATGCTTAATGTAGTCTTTAAGAAGTGCTTCACTTGCTTTCGGACTTAATTTGTTTTGCTGAATCTCTTTGCAGAGGCTAATGAAATCATTTTGGCGGCGCAATCTTTCCCGGTAAACCAATTCAAGATCAATGGGTCTTGCAGCCACGAACTCTCGAATTTTATTTTCTTGTGAAGCATTCAGGCTGCCATAAAACCACTCGGTTCTCTCAATGATTTTGTCGGCGCGAATTTTCTGTTGTTTGATTTTGTCTTCGGGCAGGAATTCTTTACGGTATTTTTCATTGTTTTTATTAACCCGCTTTTGAATATTATCAATTTGAGTTGCCTGAAGA
>JACCDX011288592.1_pt1 | contig 10567 bp, 11 predicted proteins | sample 7449681 | NCBI WGS metagenome assembly JACCDX01 (sample SAMN15323450, study PRJNA562643) | freshwater metagenome | isolation source: river surface water | place: USA:Blue River Watershed | collected 2017-08-18
CATGGCAGCTGCGATGTCAGCGGCGATGCGGGTGTCCAGTTTTGTTTTGGTTGCGATTTCTTTAGCCATTTTTGACTTTCCTATCTTTGGGGTTGCAAAAAGTTTTTTCGAAAAAAGGTTTTGTGAGTTCAGCGGTCAAACCGTTCGGTGGGTTAAATGCATTTCATTGAGGGTTCTCCTTTTCCGAGGGTTTGATCTGCCGTGAGATTGGGGACGTCTGGCGCGGTCTCATGACACCTCCTTTGAGCCCCGACACTGAGTGAGCCGACTAATTTCAATCTCGGTTAAGTTATTGATTTAATTGCGAATACGCTACTAATAAATCAAATAATGTGGTTTAACCCATCACAGACCCAAATTAAGGCAGCAAAAGTTCACCGGCTATCACATACCGGTGATTGGTTTCTTCGATTGAAGTGCGCTTTACAGGGTCGTAATGGACCCATCAATGACCCAACTTTGTGTTCAGTCGGAGTCCTTCGGCATAAAAGAGATGATCCCAGCCCGTCGGTCACTTCGGCGTCTTGTTTCATCTGACAACGACGCCACAGCCATTGCGACGGCTTTGTCGCTAATTAGAATTGGCAAGTTAGTGGACGCATATAAATCGATCTCGATCCCCGCCTCACGAAACAGCCGCATAGCTTTAAGCAAAAAGTCTCCTTTTGCTGCCATCTCTAGGGTCTCGATCCTCGCGATGGTGGATTTAGCGACTCCCATACGGTCGGCAAACTCCTGTTGATTCCAACCCGCCGCGGCTCTGGCAGTGCGCAAAGCTACGGCAATTTTTCCGTTATCGAGCGTGTTTTCCATGGATTACTGAACTCATATATGCTACTATTAGTCCTGATTGTGGGAACTGGAAATCTGATTAAAAGGTACAAACATGGCTCTCGTCGCGCTCAACAGTCAATTCGTCAAATCTGCCCAGTGTCCGGATGGTAGGCGCAAAATCGAGTACTTCGACACGAATTGCAAGAACCTATCTCTGGAGGTCAGAGCGGCCGGCGGAAAGACCTATTATCGGCGGTATCGCGATGGTCGTGGCCGAATTCGCCAGATCAAATTAGGGGATGAGAGGACTCTTACCCTTGCTGCCGCAAGACGCCTGGCAGACAAGATTGGACACCAGGTAGCCATCGGATCCGACCCCTTGCAAAAAAAACAGCTTGCGCGACAGGTGCCGACGTTTGCTCAATTCATTAATGAGCAGTACCTACCTTTCGTCAAAACCTACAAACGGTCGTGGAAATGCGACGTCAGCCTGCTCAAAAATCATTTGCTGCCGCGGTTTGCGCATCGTTACTTAGACGAAATAACTCGCCAGGACATCCAAAAGATGCACCAAGACAGGAAAGCGGCTGGAGCAGCGCCAGGGTCAGCAAATAGACTTTTAATTCTTATGGGGTACATCTTCAATTTGGCTCTCAAGTGGGAGGTTGCCGGGGTGATGGCCAATCCTTGTAAAGGGGTACCACTCTTGGAAGAGAACAACAAAATAGCGCGGTACTTGTCAGTGGAGGAAGTCCAACGGCTGTACAAAACGGTATGTGAAAGTGAGAACACCATGCTCAAATTCATTGTGCCCATGTTGCTCTTAACCGGGGCCCGCAAGAGGGAAGTGTTGGATGCCAAGTGGCAGGACTTTGATTTCAGCCGCCGCCTCTGGCGAATCCCGATAAGCAAATCTGGAAAGGCGCGGCATGTGCCTCTGTCTGATGGGGCGTTGACTCTGCTCTCGACCATGCCACGCATGCCCGGAAGGGACTGGGCGTTTGCTAACCCTGCGACAGGCAAGCCCTTTGTGAGCATCTTCTGTGCGTGGGATACGGCTAGAAAGACTGCAGGGCTGGCCAATGTGCGGTTACACGATCTCAGGCATGCACATGCGAGTTTCCTGATTAACGCGGGGAGAACCCTTTACGAAGTGCAGCACATCTTGGGGCACAGTCAAGTCAAAACAACTCAGCGCTACGCCCATCTCAGTCAGGACACACTACTGGCAGCGGCCAATGCCGCCACGGTGGCTGTTGGAGCAGTGATGCTTCCTCAGGCCATGTTAGAACCAGTATCGGCCACGCCAGCGGCCTTGTGGGTTTAGTTAGCCGATACTCCGAAACGCAGGCCAGTTGCCTTGAGTACGGCAGTCAGTGTCTTGATAGTAGGATTGCCACGGGTCGACAACGTACGATACAGAGTCTCACGTGACAGGTGCGTTTTTTCAGCAACGCTTGCCATGCCTCCACGGGCTTCCACGACCTTCCTGAGTGCGGTCAGGTAGGTTTTGGGGTCGTCATCTTCACTTGCGGCATTTAAGTACTCCGCAGCGAATTCAGCGTCCTTGAGTTTTTCTAGGAGCCAATCATCATGCTTCACGGTTGAGCTCATTTCTTTCCCCTTTGCTGCCATTCAGTCCAACGCTCGATCGCCCTAGCAATGTCTGTTGACTGTGTTCGTTTATCGCCGCCATCACAGAGTAGCACCACTCGCTTGCCCTCAATGGCGTAATAGACCCGGTATCCGGGACCCCAATCCACCCGCAGTTCCCAGACACCAGCACTAACAGGCTTGCAGTCCCCGAAGTTACCGTTGGTCAAGCGCGTCATTCGTGCGGCGATACGGGCCTGCGCTTGGCGGTCTCTTAAACCGCCGAGCCATTGACCAAAGAGATCTTGGCCGTCAGGTGATGTGTAGTGCCGCAGTTCAAACATGCACAATTGTAGCTTGAAGGCTACAAAATCAACAACCCCTATACAGCCACCATGCGCCTTGCCAGCGGCTTTGACTGGCTCGGCAAACGCAACACCCCCCCCTTGTCGTTTTCTGGAAACAAGGCCCTCACCCAGGGGGCACCCCCCCAAAATGGCTTGATGGGACCCAAGGCTCCCTATGAACCGTGTTTTGCGCTTTCGGTGACAAGTTTTGGATTCAGGTGTGTATGCAGGGAATCGGTGTGGTGCGAAGTTGGTCAATGGTCTATAAAATATAGTTATGATTAATAACCTTATTACTGCCGGCGGAAGAATCCATTGCCCCCGCTGCACAGCCCACAGCAGCAGGACTGGGGAGCAGTGTGGCCGACCTGCGCTCAAGGTCAGCAAAACCCAAAAATGCCAGTTCCACGGTGGGCGAGGGTCAGGGCCAAAGACTGCGGAGGGCAAAGCACGCATTACCTCAGCCCACACGGTACATGGTCAAGAGACCAAGACGGCCAGAGCCCAGCGGTCGGCAGCGTCGGCCAGACTCAGCCAACTGGAGGATGCCATGCACGTGCTTGGCATGACCACTGCCGTCCGTAGCCGGGGGCGCAAAGCACTGGGCTATGTGCCTGTTAGAACGATGGCCGACGTCAAGTGCATGATGATTGACGACTTGCTGCACCGTAATAGAGGCTCGGTCGAGGAGCAGGAAAAATAAACCACAAGACCTATCGTCCGTGAAAGGGAGCAGATAGTGTCTAAAAGTCCAAAGCGCTGATTTTGGATTTTTTCGTCAGCAGTCCACATGTCCAAAAAGTCCAAACCCCCTATAGGGGTTGGACTTGGACGACGATTTTTTAGCCCAACCAGCACCATGCGTCACCAGACGCATCAATGGCTGACCCCAGATGCCCACTGGAGATCAGCGCCCGCACTAGGCGCCGGGCTTCGTTATTACGCTTGTTGGCTGCGGTCGTAGCGAGGGTGCTTGCTAATGCAACCACCACCACCTCAACCTTCATGCACTTGGCTCCGACCGGACAGCAAGCGACTCCAGTACTGGCCTGACTGGATGTGAACAGATTTTTAGCCACTTTGAGTGCCCCCCTCTGTTTCGAACCTTTCGGCTCTGCTTTGACAAAAATTGACGCCAAATCAGGCTCAACCGAGCAACTTGTGATGTCATCGCCATCGGCATCTTGTCCCAGGGTGTGAACTTTCAGTTTGAAGGCTACTTTTTTGCCATCTTCTCCGTCTTTGGCTTTGGCGATCGACCAGTGTCTACTGCCTGTTGCAGTCCGTTCAACTTCAATGGCGGCATCGAGAGCAGCATGCAGAGAACTGTGCCCCCTCATGCCCTTGCTGGAGTCTTTGCCGGTGTGATGCACAACAATGACAAGGCCTTGTGTTCTGAGCTGCAAGTCTTTAGCCGCTTGCAAAATGACACCCATCTCTTTGGAGGAATTTTCATCAGAGGTTGGGGCGGCGCGATTGAGTGTGTCAATAAAAATCACTGCCCCAGGGGGGGTTGCTACCGCCAGATCAATCACGTCTTGAGGTGTAGTCAACTGAAACGGCTGCGTAATCACACCAAAAGCATTGGCGGGCAGTGGTCCCTGTGCATTCTCATGGGCGGCGATTCGGTTACGGATGCCGCCCTCACCCTCAAGCATTACATATAACACTGGTGCTTGATTGACTCGTATGCCAAACCACGGTACTCCATGAGAGATACAGGACGCCAAGTCGAGTGCCAAGAAAGATTTTCCTGAGCCACTTGGACCAAACAAAGCAGCCAACCCGCTGGTCGGTAAAACATGTTTCACCCTCCACTGCTGATGCGGCAAAGCTTGAATAGCCACAGGTGAAAGCACCTTGTAGCGAGAGGCGTCCGCCATCAGTAAAGCGTCGGCGGGTGCAGTAAATAATGGTTGCCAGCCATTGTCTATCGCTAATCGATACAGTGAGCCAATGCCTATCGCATTTGGACGTGAGTGATCGTATGCGTTCCAAGCACTCTCAAATCCCTCGTTTGTGAACCTTGTACTGCCCATGGACCACTTGCGAACAATCTCTTTACCACTGATCCAATTCAGGCTGGCAACAGCCCAGACGACCATGAGCCAATAGTTACTGGTGGCCCCCAAATCACCAGGTTCATAAAGTATGCCTTGCCCGCGTAAAGCATCAGGCGAGAGAACAGAAAGTGCGCTCTTGAGCTTTTCCACCTCCTCAGGTGTCTCTGGGACCTGCTGCTTTGAGGTCAAATGACGCAATTGCAGGGTCGGCGCTGCGTGATTTTTACTGGAGAGGGAAGGCTTATTTGCCGTAGACAGGACCTCCAGTTCTGCGTTGAGGGATCGCAACATTTCAACCGTGATGTCATTCTTCATCGCACACCTCCGCCATTCTGTAGGGCCTATCACTGGTCGCTATACCTTTGCGCATGATCGTGCCTGGTACTTTGGTGATGCGCGAAGCGTTGTAAACAGTGGTATCAACGCCAACAATGCCGTTGTTAAATGTTTCTGCCAGATTCTTCAACGTTCTCCGAACCAAAACAGCAGACTCATCGTCGTTGGCTACATCACCAAGCACGTAGTACAGGTGGTATCCATTACCGCTCATGACAACGAATGGATCGCCCCAGCCCCTGTCATACATGTAATCTCGTATCCGCTTGGCCAGGGCCAAGGCTGCTTCCAACTCTTGTTGATCGGCAGGGCATGAAGTGTCCCCGATTCGGTCGATATCAACCAGCAACAGGTCACGGTACGCAATGTCAACGTCTCTGGCATATCCCGGACCAGCAAAGTTGCTGCTTATAGGGTTCATGACCGTGTAAATATTGAAGCCCTGGACATTCAGATCCAATGCCGCCGATTCGAAAGCCGACTTGAGCTCATCAATGCACCCGTATTCGCTGGCACGGAAATGAAGGTTCACTGGCGGTCGCGAGTTGGGAACGCCTTTGGGCCACAAAGCGCGAAGTTCCAGTATGGAGCACGAACCAACGGCAAAGATACGCCACATTTTTTTGATCTCGTTCTGTGCGTTTGGTACTTGAAGAGAGTTCATGTGTGCGCCTCCCCACCGTCAAGTTTACGAAGCACAGCATCACTCAAAGCGCCGCTCTCAGCTGCCTTCTTGGCTAATGCCTCTGTAGCATACGAGTCTTTCAAAAAGTTGCCGTCGCGCATGGCCCAGTATTTGCCGTCAGTCTTCCTGCGGCCCACAACAAGCACTACGCCGTTTATGCGTCGCCACTCGTTGCCCTTGGCTGAAGTAGTCCAGTCTGTATCGTGTCTCGGGTGCATGAGTCGTTCCTTTCGCCATCACTGGCATATTTCAACAACTCAACTATTGCGCACCAACTATCCCCCCAATCAAGGGGATAACTTCCCCCAATTTGGGGGAGGTTGGCTAAGCGTCTCTTACGACTCCGGCTGCCCTGAGCCTTTCCCACGCCTTATCAAAAGTGGTTGATCCAGCAAACAATGGGTTCGCAGCTAAAGCGTGCCGGAGCTTTGCTTTTGAGCCATTAGTTCCACCTTTGTTCGGAGGAAGTTTTTTTGGGTCAAGCCCTGATTGGCTCATGACCGCGAGTATTGCTGCTTCTTGTTGATACCCTTTTGTTCCGTATTTGCTGGGTAAATTTTTAATTCCTGGAATCCATTTTTGGAAGTATCCCTTTATTGCCAACCAGTCATTAATGTCTTTTACGGCTACGAATGGTCTCTTGGCGCCCGAAAAGTGCATCACGCCAAGAGGTGAAGTAAGTGGATTACCATTTGCACTTCTGGCAACGATCTCCCCCGCCAATAACGCCTTCCACAAATCAGTCGCCAATTGACTGAGGAGCTGTTCGTGCAGCTCTTGTTCTTTTCCCCATTCATCGACAGTCCAAGTTGGATCATGGAAGTTTTTTAGATCACCTAATTGTTTCGCAATTGCATCAGGATCAACTCCCGCAGCTACAGCCAAGTCCTCGCATACGTCAGACCAAGGGAATACAGATTGAAGCATCATGGTGTTTTCTCATTAAGCCATCAATTTACAGCAACAGTAACCCCCACCCCGGCCCCCCTCTAATCCTGTTTGGGATTCCAGCAGGCCAGCTTCTCATTATTTCGGACGATCGGGCGGCAGTTGGAGCCTACTGGTAATCCCCCCATATAGTGGCACCGTGTCGTTTCTTGCCTCAGGTGGCTCAGTTTCCGCCATGAATGTGGCTCAGTTTTGGACGTGAACAGGACCTCAGGCAGCAAAAGATATTTCCGGCAAACCTACTTAACCACCCAAATAGGGCCAGACCCCCGTTTTGGGCTGAAACCGGCTCAGTTTTCGCTGTGAATCAGGTCGGCCACCCGATGTACAGTACCAGTAACGCCTCGATTGCCATCAGTCGGATGCGGCGAGCAGGGTAAAGACCACAAAAAAGCGCATCAAAGCAGGCTCCAATAAACCCTCCGTTTCACGCAATCTGCAAGGCCTTGAGGATCGGCAAATGCTTCGATTCAAAGTCGATGGCCTGTGCTTTTAATTCAGCCAGATTTTCTTCCTCGGTCTTGAGTGGCTGACCATCCTTCAATAGCGATTGCCCCTGCGCTTTAAGCCACATTCAGGCAAACTCCGCCCACTGAAATGGTGTCTTATAGTAATACTAGATGAAATATAGTGAAAAAAGAGTTAGGATACAAAATACGAAATAGCCCCATTAAACATTAATTAATATGCATAAACACTAGTATAATTTTCGAAAACTAACATAATTTAATTAATTATATATCTGATTTAATTTAATAAGTAATCAAAGAACCCCCCCCGCCCCAGAAAATATAATCTTGGGGAGGGGGGTAGGTATTAGTAATTACGCAACAAATGCAAAGTTATCGGTAGTAATGGTGCCAGTGATTGTTAATGTTCCAATGACTACAGAACCAGAAGTAAAGTTACCGTCTGCGTCAAAGTATACTTTACCTGTGTCAGTAGCAATAGCCATTATTCCTTTGACAGCATTAGCACTTAGGTCAGCTCCAAGAATCTTCGCTTGAGTATCCACAACGATGTAGTTTGCATCAAGTGAACCACCATTGTTATTCATCTTTGTAGCAGCTAGTGCTGCCCCCAAAGTGGTTGAGATGATAACGGCATTATCAGCTGCGCTGTAGGCATCGAAATCAGTCACGGACAACGTCAGTTTATCACCTCCGCTACCTGCAACGAAATCAGTCACAATCAATTGGCTTTTTGAAGTATTGACAAAATCTTTGATGTTGTAGTTATCTACCCCAGCGCCGCCAGTCACTGTAATTTTGTCGGTGGCGGTAGTGTTGCCGACATACATAAGTGTGTCATCACCATCTCCCAAGTTCACCGTTGCACCTGCACAGGCTGTATCCATAGTAACAACGTCTTTGCCTGCCCCAGTTGTAACAACATCAGCAAGACCTGTAAGAGTGATTTTATCAACTCCATTTGATCCAGTAATAGTCATCGCACTTGTAGCTGCAGAAGCGTCGAAAAGAGTATTTTCAACAAGCGAATCTAAGGTCAATCCGCTCAAGTCAAGGACGGTTTTGGTTGCATCGAGTGCAATAGTAAGTTCATCTGAGGTACCAGCCGACCCCTGAATATTGTAAGTCTTCCCATTTACAATTGACTCGCCAACGCCTAATGCACCTGCGAACTTGATATTTTCAACGCCAGTAAGCGTGAAAGAACCAGTAGTGAATGCATTTGTCTTTGCGACATCTGAAGCTGCAATGAACTGAACGGTATCTACGCCGTCACCACCATTGATGTTGATGACCGTACCAGCTGCAGTCACAAGCCCCTTAGTAGCAGTCGTTCCAAGTTTGATTACGTCATTACCAGTGCCGGTCGCAATTGTTAGCTTGTTTGTTGTGGGATCGGATAAATCGTTGTAATCAATGACATCATCACCCGCCCCAGTTGTTAGAGTGTGTGTTGCTGCTTTGACAATGCCAGTAAAAGTGAGTTTATCATCTGCATCAGCAGTTGTAATCGTAGTTTTTTGACCGGCATTAGCAACCGAAATTGTATTTGCACCTTTCGAGCCAAGAATGGTAGTTTCGCCGGCTACAGAGTGCGTGTAAGTAAGTGTTCCTGTAACTCCGGATGCATCGACATTACCCGCAGTGCCTCCAGCTGCAACTCCAGATACAGTCACATTTCCGGCAGATACGATTGACAGCTTGTCAGAAGTACTTGCACTGTCGTCGATCTGCGTAACCGTTGTTGATGCGGCAGCCAAATTTAGAGTGGTGGAGCCAGCATACACCAGATTCGCGATTGTACTCGCGTCTGCTGAAGCGTTAACAACTGCGCTGGAAGTAGATGAAATAGTGGCGTCTTGTCCAGCTTTAGTCAAGTTAACAGTAGCAGTTGATGCGGCATCTTTTCCGGTAACAACCACAATTTGCGATGCTGTTTTAACATTAACAACCTGACCGTTCACACCAGTCAACGTAAGTGTCTTCGTAGCATCACTTGTCGAGGCGTTTACGGTGCTTACAGTTGATGTACCGAGCGCGATTGTTGCGTTTGCAGCAACATTCGAAACTGTAAGTGTAGGTACGACAAATTTTTCTACAGTAGCAAGAATTGCAGCCGTAGACGAGACTTCAACCTTTCCCGCACCTGATGTCAAAAGCGCGTCGCTTGCTCCAGCCGCTCCTAATGTGCCTGTAATTGTGACCTTTGAATCCTTGGTTGCTTCAATGGAGGTAACAGCTAGAGCCGATCCAAGCGTATTGTCAATTGCAAGTGCAGTATCTCCATTCACGCGGAGGGAGGCACCTGTTGTGTTAGTTGCAATAACTGCTGTGGTTACATCAAGAGTCTTAGCAGTCCCAGAATCGACAATTCCACCCTTGAGACCAGTAACAACAAGCTTGCTTACACCGGTTCCCGACTTAACGTTGTTATCGGCAGCAAGTTTGACGGTTGCCGTACCGTCAGTAGCAGCTGCAGTCAAGTTATAAACAATTCCACCGGTAGCTTTTGTAACGTTAGTTGCGTCAAATTCAGCCCCGGTTAATCCGTTGTAATTGACCTCAATATTTTCAACCTTGGTCAATGTCGGCTTGACTGTCATATCGTCGCCAGTTTTGAAATTGACAGTTAACTTGTCGCTATCGTCGGTTGAGGCGTCCAAAATGGTGTCTGCAGTAGCTAATGTACCGGAATCTGCTGTCCAGTAATCTGAGCTAGAGGTACCAGGCAGAGTGTCAGTTGATGTGGTTAGTTTCGTACCAACCGGTGTTGTCGCAGCAGGAGTTGTTGGGGTCGTTGGTGTTGTCGGAGTTGTCGAAGGAGTGGATGCCACGGGGGCAGGCGAAGAAGACGAGGATGAGGAAGCAGCGGCAGCCACAGCCACACCAGCGACAACGAGAGCAGTAGTTGACATGCCTGCTGCAGCAGCACCACCAGCGGCAGCGCCCGAAGTGGCAGCGCCAGCAGCTTGAGCCACGATCACATCAGCCGAACCCTCAACGGCTTGCTCGACAGCGGCCTGCACTTCTTCGGCGTCAATCACGATGGCCTTCTTGGCCACTTCGGCAGCCACGGCCTTGGCGGCAGCAGGCTGGTTGGCCACGGGCATGGCAGCTGCGATGTCAGCGGCGATGCGAGTGTCCAGTTTTGTTTTGGTTGCGATTTCTTTAGCCATTTTTGACTTTCCTATCTTTGGGGTTGCAAAAAGTTTTTTCGAAAAAATTTGTTGAATTCAGCGGTCAAACCGTTCGGTGAGTTAAATGCATTTCATTGAGGGTTCTCCTTTTCCGAGGGTTTGATCTGCCGTGAGATTGGGGACGTCTGGCGCGGTCTCATGACACCTCCTTTGA
>JACCDX010572069.1_pt1 | contig 10565 bp, 11 predicted proteins | sample 7449681 | NCBI WGS metagenome assembly JACCDX01 (sample SAMN15323450, study PRJNA562643) | freshwater metagenome | isolation source: river surface water | place: USA:Blue River Watershed | collected 2017-08-18
ACCACCAAGGCCCAGCGCAAGCTGTTCTTCAACCTGCGCTCCATGAAGCAGGGCTTCAAGGACGAGGCCGACGCGCCCACCCACCGCGACACGCTGACCGATGCCCAGATCGATGTCATGGCGCGCGAACTCAATGTGAAGCGCGAGGAAGTCATCGAGATGGAAACCCGCATGGCGGGCGGTGACGTGGTGCTCGACCCGGCGCCCGGTGATGACGGTGAAGAGGCCTTCGGCCCGGTCGCCTACCTGGCCGACGCCAGCCACGAGCCCACCGCGATGATCGAGTCGCACCAGCGCGATGTCATGGCCACCGACGGCATCGCCGCGGCGCTGGAGACGCTGGACCCGCGCAGCCGACGCATCGTCGAGGAGCGCTGGCTCAAGGTGAACGATGACGGCTCGGGCGGCCTCACGCTGCACGACCTGGCGGCTGAATACGGTGTGTCTGCCGAACGCATTCGCCAGATCGAAGTGGCTGCCATGAAGAAGATGCGCCAGGCGCTGGCCGCCTACGCCTGAACACGCCTGCGCATGCGCCGCGCCCTCCTGGCCCTCCCGCTTGCGCTGTTCGCGTCCTCCGTGATCGCCCAGGCCGCGCCTGGGGGCAGCGCCACGCCAGCATGGCCCGCCAGGACCGTGCGTCTCCTGGTCGGCTTCCCCGCCGGCTCATCGCCCGACCTCACGGCGCGCACGCTGGCCGAACCGCTGTCAAAGGCGCTGGGCCAGGCCGTCATCGTCGAGAACCGCGTGGGCGCCTCGGGCAACATCGCCGCGGACCTCGTCGCGAAGTCCACCGACGAACACACGCTGGGCCTGTTGATCAACGGCAACATGACGATTGCCAGGCTGCTCAATCCCGCCCTCCCCTATGACCCGCTGAAGGACCTCGCACCCGTGAGCCTGGTCGGCACCGCCCCCCTGGTGCTGGTGGCGCCCGCCGACCTGCCTGGCGCCAGCGCGCGCGAGTTCTTTGCTGCGGCCCGCAGCAGCGGCAGCAAGTGGAGCTATGGCTCGCCAGGGGTGGGTACCGTCGCCCACATCGGCATGGAGCTCCTGAAAAGCAACAGCGGCATCGACCCCGTGCACGTGCCCTATCCGGGCAACCCGCAGGTGGTGACCGCCATGATGGGCGGACAGGTCCAGCTGGCCCTGCTGCCTCCGGGCCTGGCCCTGCCCCAGGTGCGCGCCGGCAAGCTCAAGGCCATCGGCATCACGTCCAGCGCACGCAGCGCGCTGGTGCCCGACGTGGCGAGCCTGGACGAACAGGGCGTGACCCGCGGCTTCCGCCTGGAAGTCTGGAACGGGGTGGCAGTGCCGGCCACGATGTCCGCCGCGCACGTGGCCCGCCTGTCCTCGATCATCAGCGAGATCGTGCGCAGCCCCGAGATCCGCCAGAAGCTGGTCCAGCAAGGCTGGGACGTCGCCGGCACCCCTGCGGAGGGACTGGCCGCACGCATCCGGCAGGACACCGCGCAACTGGGCGGCGTGATCACCTCCCGCGGGATCAAGGCTGAATAGACTGGCGCCGCAGGCTGCGCCGGCGTGGCCGGATCGGCCGTGAGGCCTGCGCACGCGCCGCGCGCATCATCGGGATCGTCCGCTGCGGGGACCAGTCAGGCACCGCCAGCGGCAGCATCGTCATCCTCCTCGCGGGCATGCGTCGCGCGCGCAGACGCCGGTGCACCAGCCACCCCGCCACCGCGAACGCCAGCAGCAGGCCGATCCAACCCAGGGCGGCAGGCTGAGGGATCCGGGATGCGGCGCCTGCGGCCGGCGCACCATCGGGCTGCAGCGCACTCCAGCGGGCGCGGGCCTGGCGCAGGAACGCGCTCGGCTTGAGCCCCCACTTCCTCTCCAGTTCGATCAGGGTGCCTTCGCGATGCCAGCGGGTCACCGCTTCACCGATCTCCCTGTCGAACGCGGTGCCCTGCTCGCTGCGGGCGATGCTGATCGCCCAGGGCACGACCAGCGTGGGCGCCAGGGGCGCACGGTAATCGCTCCAGTCGGGATGCCGGCGCAGGTGTTGCACGGTCGCCTCGGTGTAGAGAAGGCCCGAGCAGCTGCCCGATCGCAGCGTCCTGAGGGCTTCGCCAAGACTGGGACTGACATGCAGGTCCACGTGATGGCGCTGCCTCACCTGCGGATTGAACGGGGCCTCCTGGACGGCGCACAAGGTGCTGCCTCGCAGGTGCAGCCAGCGGGTTTCATGACGCTCGGGCCGCAGCAGCACGTCCACCCCCGAGCCGAAGTAGGGTGGCTCCACGGCGGCCGCATGCGCCCGGCGTGCCGGCGTGTCTGCGGCTGACGCGATCAGCACGTCGATGGCGCCCTGGCGCAAGCGCGCGTAACGGTCATCGCCGTTGACCGGCACCAGCCGCAAGCGCACCTGCAGGTGGTCGGCCAGCTCCTGCGCCAGGTCGGCCTCCAGGCCCCGGTGACGGCCCCTGGCATCGATCCATCCGAAAGGCGGGAAGTCCGTGCGCACGCCCACCGCCAATTCACCGCGGGCCCGGATTTTCCGCAGCGTGGGGCTCGCTACCGGGCCACTGGCTGCGGCGGCGGCCGGTGTCGCGTCCCGCGCCGCGGCGTCGGCCGGTGTCGTGGACAGGCCCCACACCGCCAGCGCACCGATACAAGCCAGCCAGCCCCGGCACAGGCAGGCGATACAGCGGCCCGCCCCATACATCCCCAGGTCCAAACAGCACCTCGAAAAAGCAGTCTTTGGGACTACTCATTTCAACGATCCGCGGCTGGAGAAAGGCAATAAATCTGCAAATTAAGCGCACTGCAAAAAGGCAGTTTCACCTTGGATGCAAAGCAGCAAATGACTCATTAAGCGCTTGCTAATCAGTCCAATAACAAAATCTATATCTAGATTTAGCAAGTCATTAAAATTGACCAATGCTTGGACCGCTTCGAGGCAGCCAATAGCCACGAATGCAATTTGCAAAATCACTCCAGGCTGGCTGCGAGACTGACTTTGCAAAGAAGAATCTACATACCGGTCGCCTACAAGTTCTGGTTTTGCCTGGTTTTTGCCTTGGTCTGGATGGCACTGTCCATCTGGCTTTCGCAGCCCTGGTTCGAGCAGCTGTCCGGCCTGTCCAACCCCTGGGTGGCGGCCTACCTGATCGGATTCATCGCCATCTTTCCCGGCTTCATCAACGCCTTCGTGCTGATGGCGCTGGTGGTGGACCGTCGACCGGCGATACGCCCCGTGGCGTCCTATCCGGACATCACCGTCCTGGTGGCGGCCTACAACGAGGAGAGCTCGATCACGGAGACGGTCGAGAGCGTGTTCGCCCAGGGCTACCCCGGCGGCGTGCGCGTGCTGGTGATCAACGACGGTTCGCGCGATGCCACGGCCGAACGGGTGCGCGCCCTGCTGCCCCGCTATCCGGGACTGGAGCTGATCGACATGCCCAAGAACCAGGGCAAGTCGCACGCGCTGAACGCGGGCCTGCAGGCCTGCACCACCGACCTGGTGCTCACGCTGGATGCCGACTGCCTGCTGTGGCGCGATGGCCTGAAGAACATCGTCGGGCGCTACCTGTCCGACCCGCCGGGCACGAAGGCCGTCGCCGGCCTGGTGCTGATACGCAACTCGCGTGACAACTGGATCACGCGCACCCAGGAGTGGGACTACTTCCTGGGCATCGCCGCGACCAAGCGCGTGCAGTCCCTGTTCCAGGGCACGCTGGTGTCCCAGGGCGCCTTCTCCGTCTATGACCGGGCCACCGTCGCCGCGCTGGGTGGATGGCCGCATGTGGTGGGCGAGGACATCGTGCTCACCTGGAAGATGCTGGAACAGGGGCACCGCGTCGGCTATGCCGAGAACGCCGCGGTGTTCACCCGCTGCCCCGACACGCTCCAGGGCTTCGTGCGCCAGCGCCAGCGCTGGTCGCGCGGCATGATCGAGGCGTTCAAGGCGGCCCCCAGCCTGCTGGTCAAGCCCCGCCTGACCCTTCTGTACATCTGGTGGAACCTGATGTTCCCGCTGATGGACCTGGCCTATACGGTGGGCTTCCTGCCCGGTCTGGTGCTGGCGCTGTTCGGGTACTTCTGGATCGCGGGGCCGATGACGCTGGCCCTGCTGCCCCTGAGCGCGGTCTTCACCTGGATCATGTACCGCGCAGCCAAGAGGGCCTTCGACGAACTCGGGCTGAAGGTGCGCCGCAACCCCAGCGGCTTCGTGATCTACAGCCTGGCCTACACCATCATCCTGCAGCCCGCCTGCGTCTGGGGCTACGCAGTGGAACTCCTGGGGCTGCGAAAGACATGGGGCACCAAATGACGATGACGCCAAGCAGGCAGGGGATCACCGCACGCGCAGCCATCCCGTACGCCCTCGGCGTGCTGCTCGGGCTGGCCGCCTGCGCGCCGCCTGCACTGGCCCAGGCCGGCGCATCGCAGGACGCACCGCCCAACCCGTCCCTGGCCATCTCGGCGCCCGATGTCTTCGTCTCCTCGGACAGCGAGGGCTTCCTCACGCGCAAGGCCAGCGCAGGCCTGTACCCCTGGTACGAGCACGGCGATCGCCACACCGGCCTGCAGCTTCAGCGCAATACCTACAGCCAGGCAGGATGGCGCGCGCAGGGCGAGTCGGTCTCGGTGGTGCACCGGGACATCCACCCGCGCACGGCGATGGGCTACCAGATCAAGGCCGGCGTCGACCAGATCCACTCGCGCCAGACGCTCGTGCTCGATGGCAGCTACAGCCTGGCGCTCACGCCGGCGACGACGGCTGAATTCACAGCCAGCCGCGAGCGCGTGGAAACGCAGGAGGCCCTGCGTGACGGGCTCACCCTCACTTCGGCAGGCGCCGGCCTGTGGCACCAGGTGAGCGAGCAGCTGAACGCAGGCGGAATGCTCCAGCTGATGAATTTCTCGGATGGCAACACGCGCACGCAGGTGCGCCTGCGGGCCGTGTACGACCTGCTGCCGGAACACGGGGTCACCCTGCAGGCCCGCTACCGCGGCTACCGAGCCAGCGACACGCAGGTGACCCGGCGCTATTTCAACCCCGCCGAATTCGGCGAGGCCATGGTGGCCGTCGGCGTGCGCCGGCGCATCGAGGGCTGGGTGTTGCGTGGCGCCCTGGGCCTGGGGCGTCAGCAGGTGAATGACGACACCTCCACCCCGACGCAGCTGGCGGAGGTGTCGGTCACCAGCCCGGTGGCCGCACGCGTGTTCTGGCGCGCACGCGCGGGCTACAACCGGTCCTCGGGCCTGCAGGGGCCCGACTACCGCTATCGCTACGTGATGCAGGAGCTGTTCGCGTCCTTCTAGGACGACTTGAGCAGCAGGCGCAGGTCGTCCACCAGCACCTGCGGGCCCGAGCCCGGGCGCACGTACAGCCGCAGGCGGCCTTGCGTGTCATAGACAAAGCTCGCCGCCGAGTGCTCCATGGTGTAGCTGGTGGGCGTCTTGCCCTCCACCTTCTTGTAGTACACCTTGAAGTCACGGGCCGTGGCCTCGAGCTGGGCGGGGGTGCCCCGCAGCGCCAGGAAGCCGGGGTCGAACAAGGCCATGTAGGCCTTGAGCACCTCGGGCGTATCACGCTCGGGGTCGACGGTGATGAAGATGCCCTGCACCTTGTCGCCGTCGGCGCCAAGCTGGCGCTTGACCTCGGCCAGCTCCATCAGCGTCGAGGGGCAGACGTCGGGGCACTGCGTGAAGCCGAAGAAGACGACGACGATCCTGCCGCGGAAATCTTCCAGCTTGCGCAGCTGGCCCAGGTGGTCGGTGAGCTGGAAGTCCTTGGCGTAGTCCGCGCCGGTGATGTCGATGGACTTGAACGGCAGCTTTTCCTTGCCGCAGGCCGCCAGTGCGCCCGCCAGCAGGATGGCGCCAGCGCCATGGAGTACGAATCGGCGATGCATGGCGCGTGGCCTCACAGCAGGTAGTGATCGAGCAGGAGGGCCGCGAACAGCCCGCTCAGATGGATCAGGGAGAAACGGAAAGTGCGGCGCGCCAGATCGTCGGAGTAGTGCCGCCACAGCTTGAAGGCGTAGGCCACGAACATCCCGTTGAGGACCAGCGAGGACACGAGGTACAACCAGGAGCTCATGCCGATCACGAAGGGCAGCAGGCAGGCGGCGAACAGCACCAGCGTGTACAGCAGCACCTGCAGGCGGGTGAACTCGTTGCCATGCGTCACGGGCAGCATCGGCAGGCCCGACTTGCGGTAGTCCTCCACCCGGTACAGGGCCAGCGCCCAGAAATGCGGCGGCGTCCACAGGAAGATGATGAGGAACAGGATCAGGGCCTCGGGCCCGACATCGCCGGTCAGGGCGGCCCACCCGAGCACCGGCGGCATGGCGCCCGAGGCGCCGCCGATCACGATGTTCTGCGGCGTGAGCGGCTTGAGGATGACGGTGTAGATGATGGCGTAGCCGACAAAGGTGGCGAAGGTGAGCCACATGGTCAGCGGGTTGACCGTGACCCACAGCAGCCAGGACCCCAGCCCGCACAGGAGCGCCGAGAACACCAGCGTCTGCCAGTCGGACAGCTCGCCCTTGGCGGTGGGCCGCCAGGCGGTGCGCTTCATCTTGGCGTCGATGCTTTTCTCGACCAGGCAGTTGAAGGCTGCCGCCGCGCCCGCCACCAGCCAGATGCCCAGGGAGGCCAGGGCCGACACCCGCAGCTGCTCGAGGGACGGCAGGCCGGGAATGGCCAGCACCATGCCAATCACCGCGCAGAAGACGATCAGCTGCACGACACGCGGCTTGGTCAGCGCGTAGAACTGGGACAGGCGATTCATCCGCGCGCCTCCTGGGTGTGGGGCACGCCCTGCGGGCGATGCGACGGGCCGGCCTGCGGCGCGGACTGGGACGCCGGGGCGCGGCGCGGATGCAGCTCGCACAGCATCCAGGTGAAGACGACGACCAGGCCGGCGGCGCCACCGGTGTGACTGACCGCGGCCATCAGCGGCCAGCCCAGGACGACGTTGGACAGGCCCGTGAGGAACTGCCAGACGGCCAGGGCCAGCACCCAAGCAGCTGCGCGCGGCCAGCGGGCGCGGTGCAGGCGCCAGGCCAGCACCACGAGCAGCGGCAGCAGCAGGTAGGCCATGAGACGGTGGACGTAGTGGATGGCGGTGAGCGCCGCCAGCGTGAGCGGCTCGCCCTCGCCGGTCAGGCCCAGCGGCCGCCAGATCTCGAAGCCGCGGACAAAGTCCATGGCCGGCCACCACTGGCCGTGGCAGGTCGGGAAATCGTCACAGGCCAGGACCGCGTAGTTCGTGCTGACCCAGCCGCCCAGGGCGACCTGCAGCCACACCAGCGCGAACACGGCCAGCACCATCGCGTGCAGCGCAGACGGCAGGCGCACCGGCTCGCGCGGACGCCAGGCCTGTGAGTAGGCCACCGCCTGCCGGCACAGGAGCGCCAGCAGCACCAGGCCTCCGAGCAGGTGCAGGGTCACGATGACGGGCTGCAGCTTGAGGGTGACGGTCAGCGCGCCGAAGGCGCCTTGCAGGCAGACCCAGGCGAGCGTGGCCAGCGGCCAGGCCGGGTGGATCGGCAACTCGCGCCGGCGCAGCCAGCTGGTCACGGCCATCGTCAGGATCAACACGCCCACGCCGGTGGCGAGGTAGCGGTGGATCATCTCGATCCAGGCCTTGGTGTGCGTCACCGGTCCGGTGGGCATGACCGCCTGCGCCGCGCTGATGTGCGCGTGGGCGCCGGCCGGACTGGCACTGCCGTAGCACCCCGGCCAGTCGGGACAGCCCAGGCCGGAATCGGTCAGGCGGGTGAAGGCGCCGAACAGCACGAGGTCGAAGGTGAGGAACAGCGTCAGCACCGTGAGGGCGGCCAGGCGCTGCGCGGGCGGGCGCTGCTGGTTGCGAAGCCACACCCAGGCCAGCGGGCCCAGGGCCACAGTGATGCCCAGCAGCATGAGCCGCACGGCCGGCGAGAGGTCATACAAGGCCACGGTGTCGCTCATGGGCGCCCCGCCTGGTCCCAGGAGGCCGAGGCGCGCATCAGGCGCTCCAGGTCCCGCTTGGCGCGCGCAGCACCCTCACGGTCCATCCCGGCGGGGAACCGCATCATGAAGTTCCCCATGGGGTCGACCACATACAGGTGGCTGGCCAGCGGCTGGCCTGCGGCAGGCAGCAGCCACTGCCCGAGGGCGGCGGCATCGACGCGCAGCACGGTGGCATCGGACAGGGCGGGCAGCAGGGCCTCGCGCACCGGCACCTCGTCGGTGAGCAGCCAGACACGGTCCATGCGGTCCTTGTCCTTGCCCAGGGATTCGCGCAGCTGCCGCTGCAGGTACAGGTGGTTCTCGCAAGCGGCATCGCAGGCGCCACCGGCCACGGTCACCAGCAGCCACTGGCCCTTGAGGGCATCGATTGTGGTGGCCTGTCCCTTCAGGGTGGCGGCGGCCAGGGGCGGCACCGGCCGCTGGGGCTCGATCAGTTCGCCGTAGTTGCGGCGGCCTTCGGGGCGCACGACGTAGTAGGTGAAGTACGAGGCGATGACCGGCGCGGCACACACCAGCAGCACGGCCAGCATCTTCCAGCGCCCGGACACGGTGCGGCGCGCGTCGTCCTGCGCCACGCCCTCGGGGCTGGGCAGGGAGTGCACCGTGAGGTCCAGCGGGTGGTCAGGCCGGGGGGGCTTGGCGCCTGCGGGGGGAGATGAATTGGAACCAGACATAAAGGATGAAGATCGCGCCGCACAGCGCCCACCACTGGAAGGCGTAACCGTAGTTCTTGTCGGCGCTGCTGGCAGGCACCGGCCAGTCACGAAGCAGTCCTTCGGACGGCGCCCCGGTCTGTTGCACCGAGCCCTCGACCAGCGGCAGCCCGGTTTCGGCACGGAATGCAGCCAGGTCGAGATTCTGCCGGATGGCCCCGGCGGGGGCTCCGTCGAAGTCGTATAGCTTGGATGGCGCCGGGGCGATACGGCCGGTGATTGTGATTTCACCTGCAGGCGTGGTGACGGCAGGCAGTTGCTGGCGGTCGGAAAAATTGCGGGGCACCCAGCCACGCTGCACGAGGACCACGGCATCGCCGCCCTGGCCAGGCTGCGGCAGCAGGCGCAAGGGCGTGACGACGTAGAAGCCCACGCGCCCGTTCATCTGCCGGTTGTCCAGGTACACGGTCTGCGCGGGCAGCCACTGACCGTGCAGGACGACGGCGCGATGCAGCAGGTCCGGGGAGCGGGGCGCGACACGCAGGACATCCTGCGCCAGCGCGGGCAGGGCCTCGCGGGCCTGCATGGCGGCCTGCAGCGCCAGCTTCTCCTGGGCGCGGCCCCATTGCCAGACGCCCAGCGCGCCGGTGATCGCCATGCCCAGGACGGCGGCCAGGGTCAGCAGCCAGAAGCGGGGTGAACTCAGGCTGCGGGGCACGGGATAATCCCCCTCATGAAATCCGTCCTGATCGCACTGGCCTTCGTGGCCATCCTCGGCAGCCTGGGCGCGGCGCTGTTCTTCATGATGCGGGGCCAGGGCTCGCAGGAGGACGAGACGAAGAAGTCCGCCCGCATGGCCCGCGCGCTGGCGTTCCGGGTGGGCTTCTCGATCCTGCTGTTCGTGTGCATCCTGGTGGCCTGGAAACTGGGTTACCTGCGTCCGACGGGCATTCCCGCTGGCGCCTGATCCTCTGACTTCCCCAAAGAACAAGGGCCGCTTTCGCGGCCCTTGCTTCGTCGGCGCTTACAGCCAGTAGACGAGGATGTACAGGCCAAGCCAGACCACGTCCACGAAGTGCCAGTACCAGGCGGCGCCTTCGAAGCCGAAGTGGCGCGTGGCGCTGAAGTGGCCCTTCTGCAGGCGCAGCGTGATGAACAGCAGCATCAGCATGCCGACGAACACGTGGAAACCGTGGAAGCCCGTGAGCAGGAAGAAGGTGGAGCCGTAGGGGCCGGACGAGAGCTTGAGATTCAGGTCGGCATAGGCGTGGGCGTATTCGTAGCCCTGCACGAACAGGAACACCAGGCCCAGGACGACGGTGGCCCACATCCAGGTGATGGTCTTGGAGCGGTTGCCAGCCTGCAGCGCGTGGTGCGCGATGGTCAGGGTGACGCCCGAGGTGAGCAGCAGCGCGGTGTTGATCGTGGGCAGCCAGAACGGAGTCATGGCCTGGAATGGCTCGATGATGCCGGCCGGCGAGCCGGTCACGCCGGGCGCGGTGCTGGGCCAGACGGCCTTGAACTCGGGCCAGAGCAGGGAGTTCTCCAGGCCGCCCAAGGCAGGCACCGAGTGCGCGCGCAGCCACCACAGGGCCGAGAAGAAGGCGCCGAAGAACATCACTTCCGAGAAGATGAACCAGCTCATGCTCCAGCGGAAGGACAGGTCGATCTTGTGGCCATAGAGGCCGCCTTCGCTTTCCTTGACCGCATCGCGGAACCACTGGAACAGGACCACCGCGACCCAGGCCAGGCCGAAGTACACGGACCACTGGCCCCACTCGACGCTGTTGATCCACTGGCCGGCGCCCAGGATGACGAAGAACAGGCCGAAGGCCATCATGGCCGGGTGACGCGACGGCTGGGGCACGTAGTAGTACGGCGTGGTGCCGGGGGCGCTGGTACTCATCTCAACTCCTGGTTCCG
>JACCDX011375955.1_pt1 | contig 10562 bp, 12 predicted proteins | sample 7449681 | NCBI WGS metagenome assembly JACCDX01 (sample SAMN15323450, study PRJNA562643) | freshwater metagenome | isolation source: river surface water | place: USA:Blue River Watershed | collected 2017-08-18
CCTGGAAACGCGTGGTGGACATGAATGACCGCGCGCTGCGCGACATCGTGGTCGGTAACGGTGGCACCGCGAATGGTTTTGTGCGTCAGGATGGTTTCGATATTGTCGTGGCCTCCGAAGTGATGGCGATCTTCTGCCTCGCGACTTCGGTACAGGATTTGAAGAAACGCCTGGGCGATATTGTGATCGGCTACAGCCGTGATCTGAAGCCTGTCCATGCGCGCGACCTGAATGCGCACGGCGCGATGACCGTGCTGCTCAAAGACGCGCTGCAGCCGAATCTGGTACAGACGCTGGAAAACAATGCGGCGTTCGTTCACGGCGGACCTTTTGCCAACATTGCGCACGGCTGCAACTCCGTGATTGCCACACAGAGCGCACTAAAGCTCGGCGACTACGTGGTAACCGAAGCCGGTTTCGGTGCTGACCTCGGTGCGGAAAAATTCATTGATATCAAATGCCGTAAAACCGGCCTGAAACCTGCTGCCTGCGTGCTGGTCGCGACAATCCGCGCGCTGAAATACCATGGCGGCAAGGATGTCAAAGCCCTCAACACTGAAGACCTGGACGCGCTGCAAAAGGGACTGGTCAATCTGGAACGCCATGTGGCCAACGTGAAGACGCACTACGGCCTGCCGTGCGTGGTGTCGATCAATCGCTTCACCTTCGATACCGACGCAGAAATCCGTCTGGTGACCGAGCGCATGAAAGCGCTGGATGTGAACGTGGTACTCGCTGAGCACTGGGCCAAAGGTGGCGCCGGTGCTGAAGCACTGGCACATGAAGTTGTGCGTCTGGCCGAACGTGGCGACACGGTGAAATTTGTCTATGACGACAAGGATTCACTGTGGGACAAGATGAAAAAAGTGGCGACCAAGATTTATGGCGCTGCCGACATCAGCGCGCCGGCAAAAATTAAACAGCAACTGAAGGCCTGGGAAGAAGCTGGTTACGGTGATTATCCAATCTGTGTGGCAAAAACGCAGTCATCATTCAGCTCGGATGCCACACTGCGCGGCGCGCCCAGCGGTCACATGGTCAACATCCGCGAAGTGCGACTGGCGGCCGGTGCGCAATTCATCGTGATGATTTGCGGTGACATCATGACCATGCCGGGATTGCCGAAAATACCGAGTGCCGAAAAAATCGATATCGATGAAAACGGCAAAGTAGTTGGTCTGTTCTGAACAACTCATTGGCAAGCAACACTACCCACAACGGAGTATTCATGCGCGCAGCAATCTACACCAGCAAAGGTCCCGCAGCCGAGGTTCTGCGTGTTGTCGATAAACCTTTACCGGAACCCGGTGCGGGTGAAGTACGGGTTCGTGTCGCGTTTTCAGGCGTGAACCCGTCGGACGTGAAATCACGTTCCGGTGTTGCGGCGCGCGGTGCAGGCTTTCCCGAGGTAACACCCCACAGCGATGGCGCTGGCACCGTCGACAAGGTCGGTGCCGGTACCGATGCGACGCTGATGGGCCGCCGCGTCTGGATCTTCAATGGCCAGTGGGAACGGCCTTTTGGCACTGCAGCGGAATACATCGTGCTGCCAGCCTCGCAGGTGGTGCCGCTGCCAGAGCACATCAGCTTTGAAGTTGGCGCATCAATTGCGATTCCGCTGATGACGGCCATGCACGCGGTGCAGGCCTGCGGCTCCTTGCTGGGCAAGACGGTGCTGGTGCCGGGTGCGGCAGGCAGCGTGGGTTTCTACATCACGCAATTGGCCAGTGCAGCCGGTGCGCGCGTGATCGGTATTGTCAGCAGCGATGACAAGGCACGAATCGCGCATGAGGTCGGTGCGGCAGACACCATCAATTACAAAACTGAATCACTGGTCGATCGTGTGCAGGCGCTGACCGGCGGCACGGGTGCGGACGCTATCATTGATGTGGATGCTGCCACGCATGCTCCGAATTACGGCAGTCTGCTGCGCTTTGGCGGACAAGCGGTGGTGTATGGCACCAATCAGCCACCGGTCACGATGCCGTTTGGTCCGATGATTCTGGGCTTCATCCGTGTTTACTTCTTCATCGTCTACAAGCTGCCGCCGCATCTGCTGCGCGAAGTGCTTGAGGGCGTCAATGCTGCGCTGGAGCGTCCTGACTTTCGGCATCCGGAGACGGCGATTTATCCGCTGGAGGAAATCGCCGCAGCGCATCAACAGGTCGAACGTGGCGCGAATGCGAAGGTGCTGATCAGGCTCTGATGATCCGGCGTTGCCGTGAACGTTCAGGCGGCAATACCGATGATGACGTTCGATGGTTCAATCGTTGCAAGCACCACGGAGCCTGTCTGCAGACCCATCGCATTGATGTCCTGATTTGACATCGTTGTCACCATGGTCAGACCACTCTGCAGCAAGACAGCCAGCTCGGACTGATGTTCGCCTGGCACGACGGTGTGTACTGTGCTGATGAATGCATTTTTCAGGTGCGCCACATCAGTGACACCCGCGTCATCAGGCAGTCGCAAAACTACGGCTGAAGCTTTAATCAGGGCAAACACTTTCGTGCCGACCTGCAGCTGCAGTTCGCGACAGCTCTCGTGGGTAATCGACGCGACCAGAGTCTGACTGCCATTGACCAGTATGCCCAACTCATCATTGACTGCACCCGGCGTGATCGAGACCAGAATGCCGGCGAACTGATTGCGGGCGCTGGTTCGCATCGCAATTTCGTTTTCCATTGCGTAGTCATTCGAGAGCCCGTTCGCCAGCGCATCCAAACGCGCAATGAAGCGCGCATGCTCAGCCTGAATGAGTGAAAAATTGCGCAAGACCTGCTGACCTCGTTCAGTCAGATGCGTACTGCCACCGCCCTTGCCTCCCGCGTGCCGCTCGATCAGCGTGCCACCCGACAGACGGGTCATGTCATCAATCGCATCCCACGCCCCTTTGTAGCTGTAGCCTACCTGCTTCGCCGCTTGCGTCAGGTTACCTAGCTGATCGATCTGGCGCAGTAATTCAATGCGCCTGGCGTTGGCGAACATTTCGTCGCCGACCCGAACGGTCAGGTCCGCGTGCAAATTGAACCGGTTTGTGTCCATCTTCCGCCTGACTATCTTGATGCCCGGATCATAGCCCGGTTGACATGCAAAATAAAGCCGGGTAAATTTTGCATCAAAATATATCTGAGTTTATTTTGAATCCCTCTCCATTTGAGACTAATCAGAAATTCCCCAACCCTTTGTTTATAAAAGTTTTTAAAGAGTTCTGCTAGGCCCCGCAGGCCCGAAACTATCCACGATATTCATGCCCATGAAACTCCAAAGCCTCTTTCGTCTTTCTGTTCCGACGCTATTGGGCGCCCTGCTGCTGACCCCGCAAGCGTCTGCCCTCGCCGGTGACGATGTCCGAGTACTGCTCGAAATCCTGATGGAGAAAGGCATCATCACTCAGGAAGAGTTCGATCAGAAACTCAAAAAAGTCCGCGAGGCCGAAGAGATTCGGACCTTCAATGAATCTCAGGATATCCGCCGCGCCAACCGTGAAATCGACAAGCGGGCCGAAGACGAGCGGAAATTCAAAACCCAGTTCTACGGTCAGGTGTCGTCGGGCTACTACAGCGCCAGCAACATGACGTCGAACCTGAACGATGCCTCGGGGATGAGTGACCAGCCCAAGTCGAATAATCGCGTCGGCGTCAAATTCACACGCGAGATCGATAAGGATCTGAGCGCTGTCGTGACGCTGGAATCGAATTTCTCGCTGCGCACCGGGGCCTTCGGCAAGGATGCCGCTGGCTATGGATCAGCGACAAACTCCGGGCTGGGTGGCGCATTGCTGGACCGTGAAGCCAGCGTGCGCGTGATCTCCGGCACTTACGGCACCTTGCTGATCGGGCGCGGCCCGACGCTGCAAAATGATCTGGGCAGTGCGTTTGATGCGCGCTCGAACTGGAATTTCGGCGGGCTCAAGCCGGTTGCGCGCTATGCAGGATTTCACAGCGGGTCTGGTGTCAACCGCGCGGACAAGCTGATTCGATACAGCGCCCCCGCATTCAACGGCTTCACCGCTGACATGGCCGTCGCTTTCGGCGGCACTCAGGGCCTCGACGAGCCGGGCCGCAGTCATCAGTTCGGTGGCCGCTACAAGAACGGCGAATTCGAGGCGGCTTACAACCATATCGAAGCGCGCATCGGCAGTAACCAGGCTGAGGTCAATAACCGGGTTGATTTTCTGGCGGCAAAATACACCTGGAATGCACTGACCCTGAATGCCGGCTACGTCATGAGCCGCAACCCCTCGTCTACGTCCGGTGGTTCCTTCGACACCACCAAAACGAGCGGCAAGGTCAACGCAGATACCTGGTTCGCGGGCGGGCTTTTTCGCTTCAGCCCGACACTTAGCTGGAATGGCGGCTGGTATCAGGTGAAAGATAAAACCACCACCTCAGCGGGCATGAACGATTTGCGCATGCTGGCCACCGGCCTGACCTGGTCGCCTTATAAAGAATGGGATCTTTTCGTTGACTACGCGCGCGCGACCCGGGAAAACGGTGCCACAGGCGCTTTCACTATTTATGACAAATGGGTACCCGACACGTCGATTGGTGCAGCCTCCGGCGGCTATTCGGAGAGCACGCGCAATCAGTCTGGCATCTCGGTGGGCGCTCAATATAAATTCTAAAAAAATCATGAACTACTTTCACACCACGATCGCCATCGTCACGCTCTTCGGATCAACACTAGTCAGTGCGACTGAAATCAGGGTGGCCGTCGCAGCTAACTTCGCACAGACCCTTAAAGAAATCGCGACAGTATTCGAGAAGGACACCGGACATAAAGTCGCGCTGACCCAAGGATCGACGGGCAAGCTTTATGCGCAAATCAGTCAGGGTGCGCCATTTGATGTGCTGCTTTCTGCCGATGATGAGACACCGGAAAAACTGGTCAGGGAAGGCAAGGCCGTCGCCGGAACGCAATTTACCTATGCCGTGGGTCGGCTGGCACTGTGGTCACCGAAATCCGATCTGGTAGACGATGGCGGACAGGTACTCAAAACCGATAAATTCCGTTTCATCGCGATTGCCAATTCGCGCGTCGCACCTTACGGGCGCGCCGCCGTGCAAGTGATGCAAAAACTCGGTGTGTTGAACGTTATCGAACCGCGCGTCGTTCAGGGCGAAAGCATTACGCAGACCTTTCAATTTGTCTCGACCGGCAATGCCCAACTGGGTTTCGTGGCACTTTCCCAGATTCTGGAGAATGGAAAAATAAAATCCGGCTCGGCATGGATCGTCCCGGAGAACATGCACGAGGCTCTGAAGCAGGATGCAGTACTGTTAAATTCCGCAAAAGATAATGCAGCAGCAACGGCCTTGCTGAGTTTTCTGAAGTCGGAGAAAGCAAAAAAAATCATTGCCGCACATGGCTACCAATTCTGACCTTCTGAAAGTGAGACCGCATGATGGGGATGCCTGACCCGGAGGCCTGGCAAGCGATCTGGCTGACGATTCAACTCTCGGCGATCGTGACGCTGATCCTGCTGATCACAGGCACGCCGATTGCGTGGTGGCTGTCGCGCACGAACAGCGCATGGAAAGCACCGATTGCAGCAGTCGTCGCTTTGCCGCTGGTCTTGCCGCCCACCGTGCTGGGCTTCTATTTGTTACTGGCCATGGGGCCCGAGGGTCCGGTCGGTCGTCTGACTCACGCGCTGGGTCTCGGCCAGTTGCCCTTCACGTTTCCCGGGCTGGTGATTGCTTCCGTGTTTTACTCGCTGCCCTTCATGGTGCAGCCTCTGCAGAACGCTTTCGAAGCGATGGGACGCCGGCCGATGGAAGTCGCAGCTACTCTGCGCGCTTCACCGCTTGATGCCTTCTTTACCGTGGCCGTTCCGATGGCGCTGCCGGGATTTCTGACAGCATGCGTCATGACATTCGCTCATACCGTGGGTGAATTTGGTGTGGTGCTGATGATTGGCGGCAATCTCGCGGGTGAAACGCGCGTGGCCTCAGTGCAGATTTACGAATACGTCGAGGCCATGCACTACCCGCAGGCACATGCGCTGGCTGCGGTCATGGTGGCTTTCTCTTTTGTCGTTTTGCTGTTGCTGCAAATCTGGCGCCCTGTCGCACGCAAAGGAGTCTGATATGGAGAGCATTCAGGCACGCTTCAAAATCGACTGGCCGGGATTTGCGCTGGATGTCGATCTGTCGCTTCCCGGTCGCGGCGTTACCGTCTTGTTCGGCCCTTCCGGCTGCGGCAAGACCACGCTCCTGCGCAGCATCGCCGGACTGGAACGCCCGCCCAAGGGTCTGCTGAGGGTCAATGGCGAGATCTGGCAGGACGACGTTCTCTGGGTACCGACGCATCAGCGCTCACTCGCCTACGTTTTTCAGGAATCGAGTCTTTTCCCGCACCTGAGTGTGATGGGTAATCTTCAGTATGGCAGACATCGTTCAGCGCAGACGGTCGACAAACCGGGTATCGATCTGTCGCAGGTGATCGATCTGCTCGGCATCGAAACGCTATTGTCACGCAAACCGGATATGCTCTCCGGCGGCGAACGCCAGCGCGTGGCGATTGCGCGTGCACTGGCGGTCAACCCCCGGCTGCTATTGATGGATGAACCGCTGGCAGCACTGGACTTGCAACGCAAACAGGAGATCCTGCCTTATCTCGAAAAACTCCAGCAGACGCTCGAAATACCGATCATTTATGTGACACACGCCCCGGACGAAGTCGCGCGACTGGCGCAACACATCGTCGTGCTGGAGAAAGGCAAGCTGGTCGCCAGCGGATCACTGACTGATACACTCACGCGCGTGGATCTGCCGATCCGCCTGGGAGACGATCTGGGTGTGATCATCGATGCCCGTGTCGGTGAAATCGATCCGCAGTGGCATCTGGCACGGCTGGATTTTGCGGACGGTGTGTTCTGGGCCCGTGATCAGAATCTGCAAGTCAACCAGGCGGCGCGCATCCGTATTCCCGCGCGTGATGTCAGCATCACCCGGGAGAAACCGGTTCAAACCAGTATTCAGAATATACTGGCCGGGCGTGTTGATCGCTGTGTCGATGACGAGCATCCGGGCGGCGTCATTGTCCGCGTGCTGATCGGTGACACGGCGCTGCTGGCACGCATCACGACGCGGGCTGTCGCCGAGCTGAATCTCAAGCCAGGCGACGCGGTGTGGGTACAGGTCAAGTCGGTCGCACTGGCGAGATAACAACCATGATGAAAAATTTTGTAATTCGCTGCGCAATGTTGACCATGCTGACATGCGCCGCATCCGCTGCACAGGCAGGCGACACGCTGCGCTTTGCCTGCCGTGGCTGGATGCCGATTTATCTGGGTAGCTGGGTGCCGATCAATCCTGATCCGAGCGATATGGATTCACTGACGATAGAAGTCAATGAAACGACCCGCATGACCAGCTTTGTGCTCACCATGATCGGCCGGGCCAATTTTGCAACCAAAATCAATGAATCTCAAATCAAAGGTGCAATCGCGTTCAAGCAAATGATGGTCGATGACTTTATCGAATACATCGATTTCATGCTTAACCGCGGCACCGGCGAAATTATCATTACCGCGCTGGAAAAGGGTAAACGCGCGCATCCTCTGTACCGCGGCAAATGTGCGTCAGTCAAAAGCAGTTTCTGAAGCGGTAAGCGATCGGTAAAAGGCGGTTGTGTTTACAGAAGCTAGAAAAGACTGGCCGGCGTGAAACGCAAACCAAAGGATATCCAGCGATTACTCCGATCAGCGCCGGTTTGCCGTCCCACCGTAGCATCGATCTGAAAAAGATTCGGGATGATGCCGTAGCGGACACCGGTCTGCCAGTACGGACTAGCATCGTTATCACCGAAGCTTTCGGCCACGATTGTCAGCCGTGGGTTCGCATTGATCTCACTGCCAATACCCCATGTCAGGCGCTCGCGCGACAATACTTTGTCATGCAGCCAGCCGGCATTCACATGCATGACGAGGCGATTGTCGGCAAACGATGCTGAGAACGGAAAATAAATATAGGTGTTACCCAGCAAATTGGGACCCGGATTGACCTTCGGATGACGAACGGTACCCACGGCCGCACCCCATGCCCAGCCATTGGTTTCAAGGGGCCGGAACAGCGTTTTAGCCTGGAAAACATAGTCGTCTGACCCGGGCAGGGCAGGATCCTGGTAGCGCGCGTGCCCCCCACCCAGAGTGAGCTCAAGATTCCCACCCGGATTGCATGCAGGCAGCGCCCAGACTTCGGTGCTGTCCGAATAAAAACGGGTCCAGCTCTCAAGCTGACAGCTGCCTGCGGTTGTCAGTCGTGCGTCATCGGTCACAAAGGGACGAGCGGCCTCTGCGGGTACACGAATCAGTGCGAGAAAGAAAAGCCCCAACAGAACCAGGCGCATCAGGTGACCTTGTGATGAGAAATCTCCGGGATCATAGCAGCGCAAGGTCAAGATGTTTCCTGAGTACCGCCTCCCAGCGACGCATTTGCGCCCGATCCAGCAGTGCCACCGACTCATGATCGCAACTATTTAACATCGCTGCCGCCTCTTCCCGACTGCCCAGCTCTTCCAGCAGATAGAGCTTGCCGTCCCATTCGAAATGGGTGAACCAGCACAAGCCCGGCAAAGCCTCCAGCGCACTGAACATGTCCAAACGACGCAGCAACATGTGGGCCGTCGGATAATCCACAAAAAACCGTAAAGACAGGCCACGCGCCTGCGCTGCCTCCTCAGCAGCATCGACCCCCGCATGGATACCGAGCCAGATCAGCTCGCCGGAATCATCAATACCAAAGTACGCAGGACGAACAGACATAAAAGTTATCGAATGAAAAATACGTTTAAATGACACAAAGAAACTTGATTCTAATCATTTAAAGTTTCATGGATATTTCTTAAATTCAAGGCGCAGCGTCACGCGATTCTTCGCAGGGATGAGCAGTAAGGAGGGGGGATCTGGTGGCGTTTACGAATGCTTTGTAGCCTTGCCAGACAGATCGACACTGCGCTGTGTGCCGTGCAAGTCGACATCGGCTATGGTGATGCCGTCACCCCACAGGCTGAATTAGCAGACTAGCCAACTCTGGTGGATGAATTTTCGGCACCCCGCTAGTTCATTGACACAGAGCGATGTGGGCCGAGCTCGAGGCCCGCAGCATCCGACACGGCCAAGAGCGTTTTGATGGTTGGGTTACCATTCGGCGAAAGCACACGCAAGACGCTTTCGCGCGGAATGCCTGCTCGCTCTGCGACTACCGCATCCCCTGTGCTTCAGCGACATGGCGCAATGCGGCCAGCAATGCTTCACGACCGCCATCCTGATTCGCCTCTTCCATCGCGGCAGCAAGATATTCCTCTCCAAATGACGGGTCTTCACGCAGCAGCTCAACCACTGCTTCATCGTGTGAACGGCTTGCATTAGTCATGATAATTTCTTCGCTTCCAGTCCCTTAAATAGGCAACGGCGGTGTCAATATCGACCTGTTGCTGTTGATTTCGCCTGTCACCACCCGCAAGCAACAAAATGATTCTCGTCAAGGAACAGCTTGCCGCATATCCGGTCGAAAAACATATCTAAAAAATAATTTTTTAGCCGCCGAAGAGCTGGGATATACTTCCGCCATATAGGTCTGTAAAAGAGGGGCAACTGATGGCTATTTCCACTGTTTTTATCAACAACCGTACTCAGGCTGTCCGGCTTCCTGCAGAGGTCCGTCTGCCCGAAGGCGTGAAACGTGTCACCGTCAGGGCTATCGGCAACGAGCGCATCATCGCACCGGTAGAAAACACTTGGGACAGCTTTTTCATGAATGGTCTGGAAGTCAGTGACGATTTCATGACCGAGCGTGCCAGCCAGGAGCAGAACGAGCGGGAAGCGCTCGAATGATCCGCTATTTGCTTGATACGAATATCGTGATCTATGTGATCAAGAAACGGCCACTGGAAGTGCTGCAGGCATTTAACAAGAACAGCGGAAGGATGGCGATCTCGAGCATCACCCTCGCAGAGCTTTTTCATGGCGCAGAAAAAAGCGCCCGCTGCGACGAGAATCTGACGGTAATAGAGGACTTCACAAGTCGTCTGGACGTACTGCCCTACACACCCAAAGCGGCTCAACATTACGGGTCTATCCGTGCTGCCCTTGAAAAAAATGGCGAGACTATTGGCATTAACGACCTGCACATCGCAGCACATGCACGAAGTGAGGGACTTGTGCTGGTGACTAACAACTTGAGAGAGTTTGACCGCGTGCCTGCGCTAGAAACGGAAAACTGGATCAGCGTCACCACTTGATCAAGCCGCACGACAATCCGAAAAAATAAAAAAAGCCGGCATCTTTCGATACCGGCCTTTTTATTTGGCGTCCCCACGGGGATTCGAACCCCGGTACTCACCGTGAAAGGGTGATGTCCTAGGCCTCTAGACGATGGGGACATAAACTGTCCGTGCTGCCGACCTATGTTACCGCTGCTGCAATTGTGTTTCCGACTCAGTGGTGGAGGTAAGCGGGATCGAACCGCTGACCTCTTGCATGCCATGCAAGCGCTCTCCCAGCTGAGCTATACCCCCATATGCAGCAGAAGCAGGATTATAGCCGAATCTTTTAC
>JACCDX010019429.1_pt1 | contig 10561 bp, 6 predicted proteins | sample 7449681 | NCBI WGS metagenome assembly JACCDX01 (sample SAMN15323450, study PRJNA562643) | freshwater metagenome | isolation source: river surface water | place: USA:Blue River Watershed | collected 2017-08-18
CGAAAACCGGAGACCCATTCGGCCTCATCACTTCTTCCGGGACAATGACAAAATTTAGTGGAACTGGCGACGTATCAATCAGCTATTCTGCCGTAACTACACCGATCGATGTGAGTGTGAGCGGCAACTTCATTACCGTGTTCTACAACTCGCTCGTTGGGCATACCTACGCCAATGTCGTATCTGCAATCAATGCCGACATCGATGCTTCGCCTCTTGTGACAGCCTCTTCTGCGGCCGCCGCTGCTTTCGACATCGAAGCAAGCAACTACCTTACCGGTGGTGCTGCCCTGGTAGCTGCCGGCTCGAACCTTGATACGTGGGAAGTCGAAATCGACGGTACCCCGGTTTCTTGGGATGTCACTGCTCGCCAAACCACCAGCTACACAGCTCAAGAACATCGTGACCTCGCAAAAGTAGAAATCGACGCATTTGTGGCCTTGAGCCCAACAGATTATGCGGCCGAGAACGTAGGTACCAACCAGATTAAAGTGATTCGTTATGGTACTTCAGCCATAAACATGACCGCCACAAACGACGACGGTGGATTTGCTTATACGCTGTCTGCCGCTGTTGGTACTTTGGTGAACAGAGCAACAGGAATCGCCCTTGAGATAAAAGAGGGTTCGTCGATTGTTTCTTCTTACGAGGTGGCAGAGACGGACACACTTGCACAGATCGCCGCTGCTTTGGTTGCCAACAACACAAGCCTTGTTTATGACTACACAACGAACAACCTGGGTAGCCCCACGATCACCATAACTGCGAAACAAAGCGGCCCTGCATTCGACACTACGATTCAGTTTAGGACTTACGATACCGAGGTCGATACCAACAAAACGGAGGTCTCGGCCGGTGGTGGTTATTTTGAAGCCCCTGTGGTAATTTCCGGCGGTGTTTCCGGCGGTGAAAATGATTTTTACGTGACATCAACAGTCACGGGTTTTAGCAAAGAAGTGCGACTTATTCCGGACACGTCGAATACGTTCAACGAAATTATGAGCGAACTTGCTGACAACATCAATGCGGATACCGCTTTTGATTTCAACGCAAGTTACGATGCTGTCAATTACCGCCTCGTTTTGACTGCCAGGAAAAGTGTCACTGGTAATTCTGGTAGTGTTGATTTTCAAGTTGAATCCGGCGTTACCGGGATTACACAGCTCGGCGGCTCCCCTTCGACAGTGAGCGGAACTGCTGGTGCGACAAACCAGCAGATTTGGGTTTTCATTGATACAAACACTGAAAGCAAAGTCGCTGTTCACTACATCGTCAAGCCGGAGTCGACCGAGAACGTCATCAATGAAACAGACACCTCTATTACCTGGCTCCCGAGCATTGCCGAGGACGCGATTATCAACTACGCATGTTATCTCTTGCTATTGCGAGAGAAGAACCCTGATTCTGCCAATTACCTCAACCTATTTAACTCAGCTGTCGCGGGGTCGTTCTGATGCTTCTAAAAGAAATCTACTCGGACGTAATGAGTCGGGTGAATGCAATCAAACAGGAACACAACCTGTTTTATTACGATTTCGTCAACGCGATCAACGACGCCATTGTCCTCAAACGCAATGAGTATGTGGCGGCCGGTAATGGTTCCCAGATTGCAACACGCGAAGCGCTCTATTTTACGACGCCGGATTATTACTATCCATACGTGCGTTCTGTTGAATTGAGTTCGTCGATTTTAAAGGATTTCCCGGTATCCAAAGCTGTGATCTCAGCCGTCGCTTACCGACACGCGGACATTGCAAACGTGGTCAAAACTTACGCGGCCGGTCAGAATCTCAAGAAAGGCTTGGTTCTTTACAAAAACGACCAGCTTATCACTGCGCTCAACTCCTACACATTAACCTACAACCCGAAAAATGTTCGGAATTACAAGCTCGGAAACGAGCTGGTTTATACCGCCGGGGACATCATCAAGGACATTGAGACCGATTACATTTACAGCGTCATTGCTGGTTTTACTGCTGATGGTACAGAGGACGCACCCGCGAGTAACGCGAACCTTACCAGACTTTACTGGAGGGAGACCGGTCCGTCCCATATCATGCCAGCGTTCAAACCGTTTGACCAGATAGATGAACTCGTTCTGTACTCCGACATGAGCCGGGCCTGTGCGTTTACCATTAAAGGAACCACGGTTTACGTTTCTGACAACATCACCTTTATGACGATTGATTTTGTGCCTGAATGGACCAAAGTTGTTGATCTCGATGCAGAGGTCGACATACCGATGTCTATGGCCACAGCGGTCAAACTTACGGCATTCGATATTCTGAGAACCAAACTTGCTGGGGCTGCAAATGAATAAGGGTACCATTTTAGATTACGTCAAGTTCAAAGTCCGCAGCCGGATGCAGTTGATGAGTGCGGTCGATACCATTATCGACCAGGTAATTGCTGACATACCGATCTATGTGCGGGCCGCCGTCATCAGCCTTCAACGCATGGACCTTATCGGCCCGAAAGAAGTGCAGATTGATTTGGTTGACAAGAAAGAGAACCATTACAACAAACACACCGGCGACGTACTGTATTCCTACGTTCGGCTCCCAGACGACTTCCGGGAACTGAAGAGCATGATCATTGACCCGATACCGACTATCGACTACAAGCCGTCTGTGAACGAATACGAAGCTATTCGCCGCTACAACGACAACGAGTGGTATTTTGTCATCCGGGAAAACGAAATGGTTCAGGACGGCCCGAAAGTGCCGCGTTTGATTTTTGTACCGTGGCCGGGGGACAATAGCGTTCTTCTTCTGAGCTATCACACCAACGGGCTGGCAGAGAGTCTTGATTATCTGGACGAGACGTATTGGGACGCTGTTGCCGACAAGGTAATGGCAGAACTCAATCTGGTATCACAGCAAAAGGCTGATCAGTCGGCCGCCGATGTGATTGCTCAAAAGAAGAATCCGTATGGTCGTGCCAATGCAAATGGCGCCGCCCCCAGAGTCCGTTCGACATTTTTTGGTGGTAAAAATTTCAAGGTATGAAACAGGGCTCCCAGGTTTTCACAAAGGGGATAGACCGCCGGCTTGCCAAAGACAAGGCCGCTGCTGATTCTTTTTACACCCTTCAGAACGCTCGCATTCAAAAGCGTGGTGAGACCGGGTACGTTGTGCCTGTGGACGGCTACGAGTTTAAACAGGTTGTCGGTACGGCATTCATCGAGCTTGTCGCAATAGGTCGGTCGCAGGATGATCTTCTACTATTGGACAAATTATCGGCCGGGCAGTACAAATTCTACATCGTAGATACATCGGATTTCACCGTAACATTTTCGCATACCTACACGGCAGACGACGCCGACCAATACAGGTTTTTGGTGTTTGGTCCGACGATCTTCGTTTCGCCACACAACATCATGTTTAACCGGTACGACAATGTTTGGAGAGCAAACGACTTCGTATCGACAACACCGACATTTACACTTGCGCCCGACGCAACTACCGGGAATCTTGAATCATTTCAGTTTTACTGGTATCGGGTGCGTTACGTTTACCGCGACGGACATACGACAAAGACTTCCTACCCAAAAGGCGTCAAAACAGATGCCAATGGTACTGTGGAGATTGTCATTCAAACCGCCGCCGACATTGATGGCTCCAAAGCTGATGTGGAGATTTTCAGATCAACGAAAGGCCAGCCATTCCAACTGATTGCGCGTGAGACAACCACCGGGGCGTCGTTCACCTTTGTGGACAACGGCAAGCCGAATATCGGTGCGTTTGACGAGGAAGTTTATACCTGGCCGCTCGGTTATGAATCCCATGACCAAGTGCGCGATCGGTATGTTCGGGCCAATGTCGATTACTTGGACAACCGCATTACGCCGACCAACATCACGGTCGCAACGGTTTCCGGAACGGTAGCCACCGACGAGCCGGTCCTGCCCAGGAACGCGGCCGTCAAAATTTTTGTCCGTTTTCGTTTTGAGGATGGTACAGAGTCTTTCCATGCAGAGGTCGGCAACTACACAACGCCGGACAACGCGGACAGGCAGCTTGAATACAGTCTGGGTACGGACAACCCGCTTCTACTCGGCTCGTCTCGCGCCGTAAAGGAAGTAGCGTTTTATGCCCAATACGCCGCCAAACAGCGGCCGGCTGCGGCTGTCCATTCTTTTGAAACGGTTGAGATTTACAACAAGAATCTGGCATCAATACGGTCTTCCACACCAAAAGACGTAGATCATTATCTGGTTGATTTGGAAGATGAGAAGCCAATCAACCCACGGATATTCCTCGGCTACAAACAGGTATGTCCACAATATCTCGCGGGTGCCGCCCAGAAATCCATTACCCGGATTTACGACGCCGAATGGGACTGGAACTGTCCTTCCAATTTTACCCTCGATTACCCAAACGAAGCGTGGTACATCAACCGGGCGAGCGATTTCAATTTCGCCTCTCTGGCAAATTACCCGACAACCGGCTATCTCGTAAGGCGCGGACCAAAGGGAACTGATTTTGTTTTTCTTCAGACCCCGACCGCTTCCGAACAGAAGTTGCTGTCCAAATACATCAAGAAGTTCACTAAAACGTCTTCCGGTGATATTGGAACTGTCTATGAGCTTGCAGCTTACGAGGCGCTCAAAAGGCTGGCCCGGCGCGGTCTGCTCTATGTCAAGATGAAAAGCGTCGTCAATGATCTTCAGCTCTCAACACGCTATGCAAATGAGCGCTACAAAGAAGAATGGGTTAAAGTAATTGACATCGAAGATACCAGTGCCCAGGTCACAGAGTATCGAACCACTGGGGGAATAGTTTCCGGCGCCACCCAAAACCACTTGTATCTGGTATTGGAAAGCGACAGTATTTACGACGACATTGACAACCGCAACATCAACCGCAATACTCGGAACGACGGTGAGGTCGGTACAACGAACCCAGTGAGCTACGGTGTCCAAAACGATTACGATAACTCAACGGCCGACGCCGTGCATCTATCCGGGCCGATTTACGACCCGCTTGTGACTTTTGAACTGTCTGCTTTTGTGGACAATAGTCCGTACACTGAACAGGGAACAAACCCGGTCGCGCTTGGTAACGACATCAACCAGTGGTTTTACGACAAAGAGTTCTACTCTCCACAGGCAGTGCCGGACCAATTCGACAATTTGATTTTCCTGGGCTCTGTCAAGGTGGGTGATCTCTCGACCCACAACCCGGACAACACCGGCTTTATCAAGCGCGATTCAGACGGGCTCATTTACAACGAACTTGCGTCGGACGCAATTTACGAAACACTGGTGCGTAAAGAGGACCTGAAGACGATTGACTTTGATTTCCCGAACCAAATCGTGTGGTCCGAGTCGTTCATCAACAACACCGATGCTTCGCAGATCAGAAATTTTGGCCCGACCAATTTCTACAACATCTCAAGCCAACACGGCCCGATACGCAATATCAGAGCAAAGGGCAACACGCTCTTTGTGTTTTGTCAAAGCGGGGTGGCCGCTATTGCTGTTGGAGAGGTCATCACGACGCAAACCGACCAGACAGTCCGGGTAGACAGCACAACGCTTCTCAATTCGGAAGTGTGGGTATTCAGGAATCTGAACAACATTGCGGCCGATAGCGTAGTGCTTTTTGAGAACAACCTCTTTTTCTATGACGGTCTGGATGTGTGGATGCACACAGACACATGGCAAAACATTACCCAGGGAATGATTGGGCAGCTGTCCGGCACAATCCGGGCGACTTTCGATGCCAGAAACAAAGAGTACCGCATCAACGATGGGTCGCAGAGTTTTGCGTATTCGATCGAGGCCGGTATCTGGACTGGGCCGCATACCTATTACGAACGCGCCGGTATCAACGTAGCCGATGAGTTTTACACGGTACAATCTTCCCGACTTCGGAAAAACAACACTGGGACACTTTTTGGTGTTGACACTATCCCGGTGGTCATTGAATCCGTCGCAAACACACTTGGCGAGTTTTCCATTATGAAACTCTGGCGTAAGTTCTACATCGAGGCGACCGGTTCGTTCGTGTTCAAATACACCAAAGACTTGGCGACATCGTTCTTCACTGCTCGGCAAACAAACCCCCGTAGCGTTGATGGTGTAACCGAAATAGGCGTGGCTGATGGCTACAAAAACAGTCGGATGCTGACCTGGCGCATAGAGTCTTCAGACGCGCTGTTTAAGCTGAAAGGGCTGGTTTTCGAGTTCTTACCCAGATTGCGCCGATAACATTTAAACCGTATATTCGAACATGCCAGCAGTCGTTCCAATTTTTGCTACCAGATACGATACAGAGAAGCCAATACGGATAACTCTCGACCGGGCTTTGCAAGGCGATGAAACGCTTCGAATCTACATTTTTGACGATTCCCAAACGCGCATTGCTGTTACCGGTTCTGACTATGTTTGGGCTGAACTCGCACGTTCTGGCTCTGCACCAAACTGGCCCGTATTAGCGGCCGGTTCCGTTCAGGAACTTTTCATTGATTGCGATCAGCTATACACCAACACCGGTCGTTTTGGTACTTACTTTTTGCAAGCCACGATCTGGGATGCCGACAACGATTACGAAGAGGCGGCCGGTTCGCAAGTCTTAGTGTTACAAGAACACTTATATCCAGGCCAATGAGTGTGGTAATCCAAGATACTACCAAAGCGACTATTGAAACGGGCAGCCCGGAAGTAGTTGTCGCCCACGATGGTACAGTCGTACCAGCAGCTTCTTATTTTCCGATCTACACAGTCGACGGTAGGATACCACAAATTCTTGGTAGAAACATTCAATCAGGCGGCGCAGACGTCTATGAAACGGGCGCAACTTTTTCCGACAGTACAGAATCGTTTACCTACAATGGTAACACAACCACATTATCACTTTTAGACATTACCCATTCATAATGGCTTTAACCAGAGTAATTAAATACAGCGAACTGTCAGACGCTCTCGGGCTTATCGACGATGCTATTGTAGAAGCCAATACCGCAGCCGCCAACGCCGACCCGAATATTCCGACAGTCTCAAGTGTCGCGCAGCTTAAAGCCATCGATGTGACAGGTCTTTTGACTGGTACAAGAGTCGATACATTAGGATACTATTCCTCTGGGGATGGTGGAGCAAATCAGTTTTACTATGATGGCGCAAGTGTAGCAACAGACAATTCAGGCACGATTATAGCACCCAATACCGGAAGTGGTAGGTGGCTCGCAATAAATAGAAAAAGAATCAACTCAATGCAGTTTGGTATTTTACCAAACGAGCCAACCAGCCAACACACGCTTATACAAAAAGCCTACAACGCCATAGAGGATGGAACTGTTTTTACTTGGTATCAAGGTGTTTATGTTTGTCATGCAGTAATAACTATCCCGAGAGTCAGCAACATTTTGATTGACGGCACGGGCTGTATTATCGATAACACAAACTGGGTATCGGTAGGTACTTCAATGCTCTTTGGGTTCGATACAACATCGGCTATAACAGAGTCAAAAGTAATTTCGAGTATAACCGGTAGAAATATCGTAGTCGCAAGCCCATTTGCAAGTACGATAAAAAAGGGGCAATGGCTTTCGTTAAGAACCAATGAGTTGGTAGCAAATGCCCTTTCTTGGAATCGTCCTTCTTATTTCAAGAGCATAATGGTTCAGGTAGAATCTGTTTCTGGGGCAACGATTACAATAACAAAAGAAACGTCGCTTCCATACACTTATGACGTGAACCCATTGAACTATACTGTAACTCTTGATGTTATCGATTTCTGCGAAAACGTCACGGTAAGAGGGTTTACGATCAATCTGTATGACCAAAATACAAATGAGAGAACGCAGGGCGGGATAGCCTTCAATTACTGTTTGAATTACAATGCGGACAGCAACATCATTCGCGGTATCACCAGGCAAGGAGTTGGCACGACCTATTCTGTAAATGGTAGAATTACACGCAACACACTTACAGATGCAAAAAACAAACCGATAATCAACGACTCAGAGCATTACGGGGTTTTCGTCCGGTTTAGTTCATACACCACCGTTGCTGATAATACAGTCGAATCGGTAAAAGGAATTGACGGAGAAATGTGCTACCATACCCAGGTTACTGGAAATGCGTGTAATGGCTCTATAAGAACCCACGGTTCTTTGTATTGGAATATCGTCGGAAATACGTTCGGCGGCAACTCTTTGATTTTTAGAAGCGGATTTACCAAGATTTCAAACAACACTATTTACGCAACGAACTCTACCAACAGAGGTATCTCGTTTGCTGAAATGGCCCAGACTTATGGAAATCTCACCGTAACAGACAACTACATCGAAAACAAAAACGACGATAATCTGTTTTTGGATGGAAGCGACGCTGCGATAATGGCAGACAGTTCTACGATCAGCGATCTTGTGTTTTGTAATAACGTAATCAAAAAATTCAAAACCGGAATTATTGTTGATGGCGAGGCTTCTGGGGTAGGGAACAACGTGGTCATCAAGGGCAATGTCATTGACTGTTATGTAACAGGAATAAACTGCCGAAGAAAAGAGAACACGTTTATCCACGATAACGTAATCCGATTACTTACAAGCGCTACCGTTGATACAACAAGGGGCATTGTAAACACAGGAGACAAGACGTTCCCGATATTGAATTTCTCCATTAAAGACAATTCAATTATTGGCGCTTTTGATGAAGGTATTTTAATCAGCGTCACTATTGAGGATTATCCTTCTCTTACAGTATCTGGGAATTATTTTAGCCAGGATGTAACGACAAAAATCAATACCTCCATTGCTGATAGCCCTTCTGACATTTCGGTGGCCAACATCAAACAGCCGGCCAATGTAAATAAAAATGTCTATTATTTCGACGAATCAGATGATTTTGACAACACAAAAAAAATTGTGATAACAGCAAAAGGCGGGACCGAGCGGGACATTGACTATCTGAAGGTTACGTTTTTTGGCTCAAGAAAAGATACCTCGGTTGCCGACAGAAAAGTAGTCGCAATTAAAGAGTTCTTTTTAGCTGTTACTGAAACCGGCTTTGCATTAAATAACACAACAGACGTAAAGTTTATAGTTTACGTCACCGGGGAAGTGACAGTAGCTCATAGTGGTTCAAATTACACCTACGCTATTGATATTGATTTCCCTGCCGGGACAACGGCCACCGAGTTTACAAACGCAGCATTGATCATAGAAACCGCGAGCACAAGGAAAGAAAGTTCGCTGATTAACGTAATTCAAAGCGTTGCCTTGGCGCCGGCTTAATAGGAGTATGTAAATATGTTTTCACTTTTCTCGACTCGTATTCGTAAAAGCGCGGCGGCACAGGCCTACGCTGATGCACACATCGCCCGCGTTGAAGCTGAAGGCGGCACCGTCGCCGATAAAAGATACGTTTACTTTTGCTACCAACTTGCGGTGGATTTAGGTATTGAAGACGACATCGCACATTGGTCTTCACCGCTTACAGGACATAAGCTGTTCAATACTTCTAATAGGAATTTACTGAACTATACGCAGGAGTTTGATAATGCTACGTGGACAAAGGTTGATGCCACTGTTACGCCAAACGCAATAGCTAATCCTTTGGACGGCGCTGTAACTGCTGATTTAATCACTGAAGGAACCGCCGGAACCGCCAGAACAACACAACCATACACAACAACAAGTGGCGCAACAGTAGCCCATAGTTTTTATATAAAAGCAAATGCAAACGTAACGTGGGTAGCCGTTGCAATCTCAAACAGTACATTTACATCTGGTGCAACTTTTTACTTTAATATTTCTACTGGACAAAAAGGTAGTAGTGCCGGTGTCGGTAGTGGGGTTGGTTTTAACAACTATATTGAATCGGTAGGTAATGGTTGGTACAGAATTACCGCGTCTGGTAGTATTACCGCCGCGACAGATTACGCCATTCTTTTACGTTCTGCAACTGCTGATTTATCTGTAACGAGGGCAAATAACGCCAGTTATTACGTTTTTGGCGCACAAGCACAAACAGGCACAATAGCAACAGACTATATGCCTTATACGAATTTGTGCGCTCTTTCCGAAACTTTTAATACTTGGGGTATCGGAGCCGGAGCGAGTGTTACAGCAAATGAATTAACCGCACCAGATGGTACTTTAACCGCTGATTTAATTACCGGGGCGAGTAATTTAACCTGGGCAGGAACAAATGTCATACAGCTACAATCTCAAACAATTTCTTCTGCTACACCGTACACTTACTCTATCTACCTCAGAGCGGGAACAGCTACAACAGCGTCAATTTCATTACGTGACCAAAGTACAGGACTTACATCCGTGCAAGCCCTTGCCCTTACTAATGAATGGCAGCGTGTAAGTGTCACAAGGACTTCTGGCGGCGCCACCACTCTGTTCGGAATGCTTGTAGGGTTAGCAAATGGGACGTTTTATGCTTGGGGAGCACAATTAGAAATAGGTAGTACAGCAAATACTTATGTAAGAAACAACACGAACAGCGTACCTGTTTCTGGCAACCAAGACTATACCCAATACCTCTTCGATTTATCAAAGCCCGGCAAAAGAAATATGTTATTGTACTCGGAGAACTTCGACC
>JACCDX010231762.1_pt1 | contig 10561 bp, 9 predicted proteins | sample 7449681 | NCBI WGS metagenome assembly JACCDX01 (sample SAMN15323450, study PRJNA562643) | freshwater metagenome | isolation source: river surface water | place: USA:Blue River Watershed | collected 2017-08-18
CCTCATCGCGCAAAGCCACATCGGCAAAAAACAAATGATGATTGACCACTACCACATCGGATTCCATGGCACGTTTTCTGGCAGCCACCACAAAACAATCTTTATAGTGCTGACATTCCTGCCCCAGACAATTGTCTTTGGTCGAGGTGACCAAAGGCCAAATAGTGGCTGATTCGGGAACGCTAGCAAGCTCGGCTTTGTCACCGGTTTTACTGCTGCTTAAAAATTGTTGGATGGATTGTAGGTAAAGCGCATCGTCGCGATTGGAAAAACGCCCGTCGCGACTGGCACGCTCGACATGAAAATGACACACATAATTGGCGCGTCCTTTTAGCATGGCAACCTGCACCGGTACTTTGAGTGCATCGCGAACGGCGGGAATATCACGATGGAATAATTGGTCCTGTAGCGTTTTAGTGCCAGTAGAGATAATCACCTTGCCCCCTGATAGCAATGCGGGGACAAGGTATGCAAAGGTTTTACCAGTGCCTGTACCAGCCTCGACCACCAGTACCTCATTGCTTTTGATGGCTTGCTCTATCGCCAGTGCCATATCCAACTGCTGTTGGCGTTGACGATAATTGTCCAAGGTTTGCGCCAAGGGACCTTGCGCAGAGAACATAAAAGGAATAGGTGAATCTTGGCTAGACATGATGGATACCTAATTATCCAGCAAGATGGCGGGGCATAGCCCCAGCGATCTCGACAAATGACAAAGCGCTTATTGTAAGGGTTTGCACGCGCAATGCTAGCGGCATCGCGCGTTGTTGTGAGGAATATTAAATTTAATAGATTTTTTTGCTTAGTGTTGCTGGAATTTTTCTAAATTGCCGGGTTTTCTCAGCATCTTATCCACCTCACCCAAATGCAACTCTTCTTGATAGATCATTTCGCGTGCATATTCTTCCAACATCACAGATCCATCGCCGACTAGTTTGAGTAATTCTTTGTAGGCATTCAGTGCTTGATTCTCGTGCTCTAAAGACTCCCGCAAAATATCGCCTATATCGTGATTATGGGTTTCCAATAGCGGCCCCAAGGACAAGGATGGATGTCCGCCCAAATGGGTAATCAACTCGCCTGCTTTATTGGCATGGTCGAGTGACTCGGTGGCCTGACCTCTCAGCCATGACACGATAGGAATACGGTTATAGCCATACACCATCAAAGAATAGTGGGTATAACGCACAACTCCTGCCAACTCTAGCTCTAAAATTTTGTTGAGCGCTTGCTCAATTTTTTTGTTGTCCATGCTTGTCTCCTCAGTCGTTAATGAGTGGTTGCTAGCCTATATTGATTGGGCTGAGCGGGGTATAAAAAGTTCGGCTTACAGGTCTTGCGCTTTATCGCTAATGCAGCTCAGCGTTATGGCGCTGGATTCATCATGGTGAGATGCAAGTGTTCAATTGCTTGCAACACCTCCTGCGATAAATGGGTATTCCATGCCGCTATATTCTGCTTCAGTTGCGCCATCGTGGTGGCGCCAATAATGGTCGAAGTGACAAACCAGCGATGATAAACAAAGGCTAACGCCAATTCAGTAGGCGTTAATCCGTGTTGTTTAGCCAAGGCGGCATAGGCAGCACTGGCTTTTTCCACGCCCGGCTTTTTATAGCGTTGTGCATAACCTAAAAACATGGTGACACGACCTTCTGCCTGTGGGTTATCAATATACTTGCCGGTCAAATGTCCGAAAGCCAAAGGCGAATAAGCCATCAAAGCGACTTGCTCACGATATAGGATTTCCGTGGTGCCAAACTCCATGCCACGATTCATCAAGTTATAGCAGTTTTGCAAACTCACGATACGCGGCAATTGATATTCCTCAGCCACCCGCAAAAACTGCATAATGCCCCACGGTTGCTCATTGGACAGACCGATGTAGCGTATCTTGCCTTCCTGTATCAGCTCAGCCAAGGTTTCTAATTGATTGCGTATGCTGACCCATTGCTTGGTTTCGCCCACTTGGTACTCGCCCGATACATATTCATGCGCTGGGTCAAATTGATATTGCCCAAACATCGGCACATTGCGCTCAGGCCAGTGCAATTGATATAGATCGATATAGTCGGTTTGTAGTCTTTTTAATGAGTCGTGCACAGCCGCACGGATATTATCTCTATCTAGACTGCTAGGACCGCCTCGTATCCAATCCATACCACGTCTAGGGCCGGCCACTTTGCTGGTAAGGATGATTTTGTGGCGGGGCTGATGTTTTAACCAATGACCCAAAATGCTTTCGGTTTTAGTCACGGTTTCTGCCTTTGGCGGTACCGGGTACATCTCGGCGCAGTCGATAAAGTTGATGCCTTGTGCCAGCGCGTAATCTAGTTGCTCAAAAGCCTCTTGCTCAGTGTTTTGGTCGCCATAAGTCATGGTGCCTAGACAAATGGGCGAGACATATAAATCACTTAATCCAAATCTTACTTTTTGCATAACTTACCGATTTTTTAGCCATCCAATAATTCCACATTATAACGCCTCTGCAACACCATCCAGCTTGAGACTGCCTGCAAAATTTGGCTGCGACTTAGAAAAAATTCATCTTTTTACATTTTTCTACTTGAGAATAATTCTCATTTAATATAAGATGAGAACCATTCTCATTTAGAAAAGGAAGCAGTCGCAATGGTCCCAACCCCTCTCTTTCAACGTCATCCTTTACGCTGGGCAATTATCAGCCTTGGTTTCGGCTTAACTTTAAGCCCCTTAGCCAGCCAAGCTGAACAAGCCGCCCTCAAGGAGATTGAAGTTAAAGCAGATCGTGTTAACGACACTCAACCGGTCAAAGGCTATCAAGCCAAACGTTCTAGCACCGCCACCAAAACCGACACACCGCTATTGGATGTGCCACAAACCGTTACCGTTGTCACGCGCGAACAAATGCAGGATAGCGCGGTACAAAGTATCAGCGATGTGATTCGTTATGTGCCTGGCGTGACCATTTCTCAAGGCGAAGGTAACCGCGACGCGATTAATTTCCGTGGCGCTGGGGTAAGTACTGGGGACTTCTATCTTGATGGGGTGCGTGATGATATCCAAACCTATCGCGACCTTTACAATATTGACAGAGTTGAGGTGCTCAAGGGTCCCAATGGCTTGATTTTTGGGCGCGGCGCGGCGGGTGGCGCAATTAACCGCGTAACCAAAGAAGCCGGCTGGAATCCAGTGCGCGAGATTCAGGCAAGTTATGGTGCCTATAATCAAAAGCGTACCAGCATAGATGTCGGCCAAGGTCTGAATGACGTGGCGGCTTTGCGCTTGAATGCAGTGTATGAGCACTCAGATAGCTATCGCCAAGATGTTAATTTGGAGCGTTATGGTTTTAATCCTACCTTGACTGTGTTGCCTAGTGATAAGACAAAAATTACCCTAGGATTTGAGTACTTTAAGGACAAAAGAATTGGTGACCGCGGTGTGCCGTCTTTAAAAACCGTCGACAATGTAGAAAATCGGCCTTTCCAATTATCAGATTATCGTTCCTTTTATGGCAGCGCTCGTTTGAGCCCCAATGAAACCGAAACATATGGTTTAAATGCGTTGATAGAGCATGACTTTAATGACCAGTTCAAATTACGTAATCACACCAGATATGCTGATTATGACAAGTATTACCAAAACGTTTATGCCGCAAGCAGTGTTGATAATGGCGCCTTCAGTATCGGTGCCTATTATGACAATTTGCAACGCCGCAATTTCATCAATCAAACCGATCTCATTTTCAAATTTGATACTGCAGGAATTAAACATGAGCTAGTGGTCGGTACGGAATTTACCAAGCAGCTCACTGACAATAATCGCCTGTTAAGCAATCTGAATCCTGTCGGACATGAAACCATCGATAGTAGCGTTGTACAGCTGCGCGTACCGAATACACAATTCACTGGGAATATGGTCTTCAACCAACCTATGCGACGCATTAATAGCAATGTCGATATTTTCGCTTTTTACTTGCAAGATCAAATTCAGTTGAACCAGTACCTAAGCGCCATCGTAGGTGTGCGTCAGGATCGTTTCAATAATGATATGCAGCGCACTGACTGGACTACAGATGGAATCCAGCGCTTTAGCAGTAATCAAACGGACTATCTGACTTCTCCTAGAGCCGCCTTGATTTTAAAACCAATGTCACAGATGTCGCTGTATGCCTCTTACAGCCTATCTTATGTGCCACGCGCAGGAGATCAATTGATTGGGGTGAGCGCTGTTAATGATGGACTCACGCCTGAGAAATTTACCAATCGAGAAATAGGGGTGAAGTACGACATTACGCCTGATTTAAATATCAGCTTGGCTGCCTATATATTGAAGCGGGAAAATGTGTTGCAGAACTCACCCGATAATCCAGCTCAGGCCATCTTGGTCAGCGGTACAGAAACTAAAGGCGCTGAGTTAGGCATTGCCGGCAAAGTCACCTCCAATTGGAGCATGTTTGGTGGCTACGCTTATCAGGATGCAGAGGTGTCCGACGATTTAGGTGTCGACAAAACGGGCACAGCAACCATCTTAGCTGGCACACGCGTCGGTCAAACGCCGCGCAATACCTTATCTTTATGGAATCGTTATGACTTTAGTGAAGCTTGGGGTGCAGCGCTTGGTGTAATCTCCCGCTCTGCCATGTTTGCAGCGACGCCATCCACCACGGCAAGTACCGTTTTATCTGGCTACACTCGCTACGATGCGGCGCTATTCTGGAAGCCAGAAAAGAATACCCGCGTACAGTTGAATGTAGAGAATCTGACCAATAAAGACTATGCCTTGAGCGCACATAACAATAACAATATTCTGCCGGGCTCACCCATCACGGCTAGGCTGAATTTGATCTATAACTTCTAATTGGGTTTGACAGGAAAAAATGTCACCGGCTGCGCAGGCAATTGTGCAATATGTTTGCGCAGCTTACCCATCACATGCATTTCACAAGGCTTGCAATCAAACTTGAGGGTGTAACGGTCGTTGCCTGAGATAAGCGTCATGGGCTCAGCATTTACCGTCCCTTGCACCCCAATCACCCCTTTGGCCTCTTTCGGACACATGGCATGGCTATAGCGCAAACAATGCTTGGTAATCATCAAAGGCACTTCGCCTAGCTCCTGATTTTCTTCATAAGCAGCCGCAATTAATTTCACCCCGTGCTTGTGATAAAACTGTCTAGCTAAGGGGTTATACACATTGGCTAAATAACTTAGCTGACCCTCTGGATAAATCGCTGGCGGTTGCTGGGCAGCGCGTCTTGCTGGGCGCGGGTAGGCATGTTGGCGTGCTTGTAATAAATCCTGTATCACATCGCGGCGCAAACTATTCAATTGAGAAGCGGGAATAAACCAAGCTTGCGACAATTGCAACTGGGTTTGCTCGGCATAAAAATCGCTATTGCCTAATCGTTGCAAGCCTTCTAACAAACTCTGTTTCGCTTGCTCGGATTGTTTGGCAACTTGCTTTTGCAAGACAAGCTCACGGCCAACCTGAATACCAGTATCGTCACTCGCCTGCAACACAAAGCCTTGCACAGACTCACTCAAGCACCAACGCAAAGGAATTTTTCTATGCGCCGATGGTTTCTCCAATTGACGCATAAAAGCATGGTCGCGATTACGATACAGCTTGGTGCCGGGGCGAATATCTGCCGGCATCTCATTGGGGAATACCTGATTGCCTTCCACACGATTGACGCGCATGCCGACCAGTTCTTTGTGGACATCAAAAAAACATAAACCATCGCCATTGTGCAAATCTAGCGCGCTGTCGACTTGTATCGCATTGCCACTCACCTTGATCACACGGCCCGCCTCTTCACCTGCGAATTTGGGCGTATCAAACGCGCCGATATCGGCTTGGCGCCCATGGGTAAAGTAATCGGTGGCGCTGCGATTAAAGGTTTTTTCTGGTTGTGGCGTAAAGCTGATTTCGCTTTTGCCAGAGGATAGTCTGGCTAACTCTGGACGCTCATGCAGGATTTCATCCAATAACAAGCGGTAATGCGCGGTGCTATTTTTCACATAGGGCAAATCTTTATAGCGCCCCTCGATTTTAAATGAGCTCACCCCTGCGTCTATCAACGCGCGCAGATTGGCGCTTTGATCATTGTCTTTTACCGAAAGAAAATGTTTGTCATTGCCCAGCACCCGCCCTTGCGCATCTTCTAAGCGATACGGCAAACGACACTCTTGCGAGCATTCACCACGATTGGCACTGCGCCCGGTGTGCGCATAACTGATATAACACTGTCCACTAAAGGCGACACACAAAGCTCCATGTACAAAATACTCGAGCACTGCATCGGTGCTTTGCGCAATCTGACGAATAGTGGGCAAATCCATCTCGCGCGCTAATACCAATTGTGAGAACCCCACCTGATCTAGAAATTGCGCTTTTTGCACAGTGCGTATATCGGTTTGCGTACTGGCGTGCAAAGCAATCGGCGGAATATCCATTTCTAGTATGGCCATATCCTGCACAATCAGGGCATCCACCCCGATGTCATAAAACTGATGAATTAACTGCCGCGCTTGCTCCAGTTCATCTGTAGCGATAATGGTATTCAATGCCACATAAACTCTCGCATAGTAGCGATGGGCAAACGCCACTAAACGCGCAATATCCTCAATAGTATTGGGCGCTTTGGCACGCGCACCCCAAGCCGGACCGCCGATATACACAGCATCGGCGCCATGCTTGACCGCTTCAATACCATAATCAGCATTTTTGGCGGGGGCGAGTAACTCGAGTTTTTTTCGTTCTGGATTCATGCGCAAGAATAGGCAAATAATTAATTTTGGATAGACATAAAGGCTGGCACTATACCAGTTTTAGGCGCTGAATGTGTTGCCCATCAGCGGCATGAAGTGCCTGAATTGATGGGACTATTTCCCGTAATGGCAAATTTTGGGTTGCCACATACCCCCTAGTCTTTTAAAATGCCCCCATGAAAAAGATACAAATTGCATTATTCGCCCTGTTTATCGGCGTCTATCAAACCACGGTAGCCGCCGATTTTAATTTGCCTTGGTCTAACGACAAGGCAACGAGCGAAAAAACTCAAGTCACCGAAACTAGTACTGTAGAACTAGGCTCTTGGTCCAGCTATGCACAAGACGTGATTTTGAGCGCCTTGAGCTTGATGGGGGTGAAATATACTTGGGGCGGCAAAACACCAGAAGGTGGTTTGGACTGCAGTGGTTTCGTGCGCTTTGTATTCCAGCAAGCCACCAATCTGACCTTGCCACATGGCGCACGCGCATTGAGCCAACTGGGCAAGAATGTATCCAGCAATGATTTACAACCTGGCGATTTGGTGTTCTTTAACACCCTAAAGTCCTCGTTTTCCCATGTGGGCATTTATATCGGCGAAAATCGTTTTATTCATGCCCCCAGAACCGGAAGCGAAGTGGTCATTACCGACATGAGTGAAAGCTATTGGGTCAAACGCTTTAATGGTGCTCGTCACATAGACCCTCGCGATTTAGCCAGCGCTGAAGCGAGCGGCAACCTCAAACTGAAGTAAACCTGCTAATCATCACTGTGCCCGAGCGAGCGTGTCGGGTCTATCACGTCTCGAATCGCTTGCTTGATGTGCTTCAACTCCGGAAATTTACCCTGTTGTTTGCGCGAGTAAATCAGCTGTTGATTCAGTCGTATCTCAAAAATTCCGCCCGTGCCCGGAACCAGCGACACGCTAGCAATGTCTGATTCAAAAGTTATCAAAAGCTCCTGTGCTATCCAAGCTGCGCGTAACAGCCAGCGGCATTGTGTGCAGTAATGAATTTCAATATGGTGTTTAGGCATCTTGTGATTCTAGCTTTTATCTCTATATAGGTTCTATGCAAGGCAAGGTAAATAGCGGAAAATACTCGCTTATCATACCTAATTTGACAAGAAATTTAATGACTACACTGAAGGATAGGCTTCTACATATGCGTTCAAAAATCGAAAAAATCGTTCTGCTCACGATAGGTGCGGTGGTGGGCGTCATGCTCAGTCTGAATTACTCTGCCAATGCTGAGCGTAACCCAGCCACCCAACTACCCATAGACGACTTGCGCACCTTTGCTGAAGTCTACGGCAAAATCAAATCCGACTATGTAGAAAAAATAGACGATAAAAAACTCATAAACGAGGCCATCAACGGTATGTTGACGGGTCTAGACCCACACTCCGCTTTCTTGGATGTGGAAGGCTTTAAAGATTTACAAGCCGGCACCCAAGGTGAGTTTGGTGGCTTAGGCATAGAAGTGGGGATGGAAGACGGCTTGGTGAAGGTTGTTACCCCAATTGAAGATACCCCGGCTTTCCGCGCTGGCATCAAAACCGGTGACTTGATTATGCAACTGGATGACACCTTGGTAAAAGGCATGTCCTTGAATGATGCAGTGAAGCGTATGCGTGGCAAACCCAATACGCCTATCAAGCTGACTATTTTGCGTAAAGGCGAAAATAAGCCATTGCACTTCACTTTAGTGCGCGACGTAATCAAATCACAAAGTGTGAAATACAAATTGAGCGAGCCTAATTACGCTTATGTTCGCATCACTCAATTCCAAGAGCATACAGGTGAAGATTTGGCGAAAGCCTTGAGCAAGTTACGCGAGCTAAATAAAGCCCCATTCAAAGGCTTGGTGTTAGATTTGCGCAATAATCCAGGTGGCCTGCTAAATGCGGCGGTAGGCGTGAGTGCGGCCTTTATTCCTAGAGACGCTTTGGTGGTGTACACCGAAGGTCGCGCTCCCGATGCCAAGATGCAATTGACTGCTAACCCAGCCAATTATTCTCGTGGTGGCGAAAAAGCTGACTACTTGAAAGGCTTGCCAGATGATTTGAAGTCCTTGCCTATGGTGGTATTGATTAACGGTGGTTCTGCCAGTGCCTCTGAAATTGTTTCTGGTGCATTGCAAGATCACAAACGCGCAGTGATTATGGGCACACAAAGTTTTGGTAAAGGCTCTGTACAAACCATCTTACCGATGAATAATGGCACTGCGATTAAACTGACCACAGCGCGCTACTTCACGCCAAATGGGCGTTCCATTCAAGCCAAAGGCATCGTGCCGGATATCGTGGTAGAAGATCCCGCCAACCCTAGCGATGCGTCTATGAACTTGCGTGAGGCTGATTTAAGTCGCCACCTGTCCAATCCTAAGGATGCTGAAGCGCCGGCCAAGCCAGAAGCAAAACCGGAAGCCAAGCCACAAGCAGCGCCTAGCAAAGACGAGAAAACCTTTGCCGACAAAACTCCGTTTGAAGCAGGCACACGTAGCGACTATCAGTTCGTACAAGCCTTGAACCTGCTTAAAGGCATGGAAATTCTAAATCCTAACAACAAGCCAAATTAATTTGCTCTCAGGCTATGTTGTTAGACCGCGTGATTATTGAGTTTGATAAGGCACTGAAAACGGTCAGTGCCAGCGCGCACAGCAAGCGGCCGTATCCTGACGCCAATACCAATGATGCGCCTCTTTCCGAGCAAGACAAACGTCATGCAGCCGGACTGATGCGCATCAATCATTGTGGTGAAGTATGTGCGCAAGCCTTATACAACGGCCAAGCACTCACTGCACGCAATCCTGCCACCGTACAAGCCCTGCAACAAGCCTCACAAGAAGAAACCGAGCATTTGGCTTGGTGCGAAAAACGTATCAAAGAACTGGGTGGTCATACCAGTTTTCTTAATCCCGTTTGGTACGCCAGTTCGTTTGCCTTAGGCGCACTCGCCGGAGCCCTTGGCGATCGATGGAATCTTGGTTTCTTGGCGGAAACAGAAAAACAAGTAGGCCAACATTTGCAACATCATTTGGCTATCTTGCCTAACGGCGATGAAAAGAGTCGTGCCATCCTAAAACAAATGGCACAAGACGAAGCTGCGCATGCCAATACCGCGCTTGATCTGGGTGGTGCCGACCTGCCTAGCCCAGTCAAGCATGCCATGCAACTGATGTCCAAAGTCATGACCAAAACCACCTATCACCTTTAATAAGCGCACTTTTATCATGAAAAAATTTTCTGAACAATTGGCTGAATTGCCTAGCTCTGACCACGTACAAAAAATTGAGTTATATCTGCCGGATGGCAGTTTGGAAGGCAGTATAGAAAATAAACCTGGTAGCCAAGGCTCGGTGAAGGTTTATCAATATTTGGCACAGCAATTCGGCAGCATCAACCCGCAAGCCGCCAAAAAAGGTTTAGAGATTTATGCAGAGCATACTCAAGACGCTGAGCAAAATCCCGGCAAGCACCCCAATATTGACCGCCTATTTGAGATTGTTTCTTGCGGGATTTCGCTACAGGTTAAGATTATTTAATATTGATTGTTTAGGCTTCTATGACTTCAAAGCCGTGACTGATGTCTGCGGCTTTTCCCAACATAATTGAGGCAGAGCAATATTTTTCTGCCGACAACTTCACGGCTCGCTCAACTTGCGCCACATTCAAACCACGCCCAGTCACCACAAAATTGACATGGATTTTGGTGAATACCTTGGGAATTTCTTCCGCACGTTCAGCACTAATTTCTGCCACGCAATTGCTAATCTCTTGTCGCGCTTTCTTAAGGATAGTAACGACATCG
>JACCDX011103163.1_pt1 | contig 10559 bp, 10 predicted proteins | sample 7449681 | NCBI WGS metagenome assembly JACCDX01 (sample SAMN15323450, study PRJNA562643) | freshwater metagenome | isolation source: river surface water | place: USA:Blue River Watershed | collected 2017-08-18
AATTTAAAGATAATTTATTATTTTTTTCTTATTATTATATTTTTTTTATATTTTATTTATTATTTTTTTCATTTATTATTTTTTTACAAGTTGTTGTTGCATTTTAATTGTTTTAGTAATATTTTCTAATGATTCTATCATACTATTATTTGAAGGTGTTTTTTTCAAATTTTTTTTCTTTTTTGAATCATTATTTTCATTTGATTTTTTATCAATTAGTTTTCTTTCAATTTCTTGAACATTTTTTCGCATCACTTGTTCAATTAAATCTAAATCAATTTCTTCTTTTTGATTCTCATCTTCAACTAAATCAACAATTGACACTTTCATAATCTCATTATAATATTTTTTAACTAAATCATTAATAAAATCATATGCTCTATAAGTCTGTTGATTGGTTCTTCCACCAGTTATAATAACTGAACCACTTTTAAAAATAGCAATAGTGACTTTTTTACATTCTCCTTTTTGTGTTCCTTTACCTTTTCCTTTACACTTTTTAGCACAATTACAAATACCATTTTGATTATCACCTTTATTATCATTCCAAAAATAACTAAGTTTTAATCCACGATATTTTTCTGAATCATACATTTTGACAATATTTTTATCATCTCTTTCTAAACAATTATAAAAAACATCTAAATCAAGTTTAAAATTTAATGAATAATTACTATTAATCATAGTTGTGTCAAAATCTTTAATCTCTAATTTTTCAATATTCTCATTTGATTCATTCAAAAAAATACCTTCTTCTTTTTTTAACTCATCTAATAATACACAACAAGCTTTATATCCATCACTTTCTTCTTTTGAACCAGTTAAAGTGATTCTACCATTATTAAATAATTTTACATTAATACATTTAATATTCTTATTTGGTTTAATAATAACTGAACAACTATTATAAAAGTGTTCATTATCTTTTTTTTCTTTTTGTCTTCCTTGTTTTGAAAGAGTAGCTTCTTCAATTTTTTTAAGTTCCTCAATTAAATTTTCACAATCTGATTTAATATAAGGATTAATTTGTTGTTCATTAAATTTAACATAAGGAATCTTATTTTTTTCAATAAAAGCATCGTCATAATGAATAATTAAATTATCAGTTACAATACCTTTAATTGGATATTTTTTATTTTTCTTGAAAAAATTTTCAAATATTTTTGATGATAAACTTGATATTAATTTTCCTAAATGAATATTAATCTTTTTATCTACTTCTTCACCTGATTCATTAATGGCTTTTAAACCACCAATATTACACATACCAGAACGAGTTGAAATCAATAATTCTGATGGTTCAGGTATAGGTTCAATCTCTCTTTCTTTTTGATGAGTATTTGAATTAGATATCTTTTTAACAATCTTTAATATTTGAATATCTTCATCATTCATTTTATATTTTTCCTTGTCCATTTTGGCAAGGTTATTCATAAACTCTTTCTCAAAATCTTCTTCGAATTCCATTTTTTCTTTAAGTCCTAATTTATAATATTCTAAATTTCTTTAAGTACCTTTTTTAATTTAAAGAAAATGGAATCATTTTTTTTTTTATTTAATTAAAATTTTTGAAAAAAAAAAAAAAATAAAAATTAAAATAAAAAATGAATATGAGAATAGAGATATAAGATGATTAAAAAAAAAGGAGGATTGTTAAATAAATATATTTTGTTTATATTATGTGTAATATTATTTTTATTAATTTTTTATTTTTATATACATGAATATATAATAAATAAAAGGGAATATTTTGAAAATTTAAATTTACCAGTTTATGTTTTTTATTATGGAAATATTAATGGAAAAGACCAAGAACAATTAAAAAAGTTATATAAAGATGAATATAAAGATAGTATAAGTACAATAAAAGTTATAGAGAAAGATTTAAATAAAGTTGAAGAAAATCAAAAAGAGGATTTTTTAAAAAAAAATAATTTACCTCCTAAATTTGAATATGAAATTAGGTATTATCCTAAAGGGTTAAATATGATTAATAATTTTGAATCATATTATGGTAAAATATCTGAACTTAAAGATATTATAACAAAAAAAGAAAATAGTTATAACGATTTAGTATCTGAAGAAGAAAATAAAGAAGCTGATAAATCAATGAAATATTTAATGTGAAAATAATATTTTTTTATTTATATTTATGCTGAAGGAAGTTTAGGATAAAATATACATTTAGCACGAGCCTTGTTTGGAGGACAATCATATGAATTTATATCTTCAGCTTTTATTTCATATGGAAAACTTGCTTCAGTGTAATTAGTTATTAAATTTCTACATTCATTTGTATAGTTACTAAAAAGTGGTAAACATTTTGTTGAATATCCATTTTTTACATATACAGTTGGACGTTCATTATAAAAATTTTGCGAACATAATGCATTTGATTTTGTTTTATCTTCTAATCCATTTTCCTGATAACAATTACCATCTTCACCATTTAATATTTTATATGCTCCATATAATTGATTATTATTTACTGATGCACATATATTATTAAAATCCATCGATTTTTCGAAACATCCAGTTTGATTTATTGTTCTGTCACTTTTTAAAGGAACATACATAGAATTATAATTATTTGGTTGGTAAGTGCCTAAAACTTCCTTATTATCAGATAATAAATTATTGTTATTTGATTTATAGTATTTTCTACAAGAAGGTGCTGGATTGTCAGGTCTTTCTGTAAAACATTGCATTTTATAAAATCCATAATTAGGTTTGTCTGAACATAAATCATCTAAAGTATTATCTCCAAGACTATTTTGTATTCTTTCTAAATTTTCTATTGAACATTGATTAGGTGATTCATTATCAAATAATTCTAAACAACGACCTGAATTTGGTAATTTTAATTCATCACATGTTCTTTTTTTTTCTTTTTTTTTTTCTAATATTTCTTCTTCACTTGAAATATTGTTTAGATTTAATAAATTTGTTGAATCATCAATATTATTTTTATTAGATAATGATAAATAATCATTGTAATTTATATTATAAAATTTTGAGAAGAAATTTTGAAAAGTATAACATATATCTTTGTGAAATATTCCCCATGTATCATTTTTTAAACAATTTCCTTTTCCACTATTAAATGAAGTATTATCTATTAATTCATTATTTTTTATACAACGTTTATCATTTGGGTCAGTTATATAAATAAAATCACCACTTAAAGATTGACAATAATTAGGATTGTTTATAAATAATTCTTTAATTTTTTTGGCACTTGAATATTTAACGAAATAATGTATTGTATATAATAAAATAAGTAGAAGTATTAATATTATTATTAAATTTAAATAATAACTCTTATTTTTCATTATTTACTCTCTATAAATAAATAATATAAATATTATTAAATAATTTTATTATAAAAAAATGATAGGTAAAAATATCAGTTCTCATTTTTTCAAATTATAATTTTGAAGCATTAGAAGCCTCTTAACAGGATATTTTTGCAATACTAAAAATGAGTTTTGAACATCCGAACACACGTGGATGGGCAAGGGCTGTAGCGGCTCAGGCTAGTGCTGTGGCATCTGCTGCGGCACCTGCTGCGGTTTCGATGATGCCAGTGGGCAACCACAACACGCAGCAGATGGGACAGTTTGTCTTTGGCACAGGTGCTGGAGGTGATAGCCTCTATGAGGCACTAGTTGCCCTCAACCTACTGGGTGTGGATGATGATGTTCACACTGTTCTCGATGCCGCCCTCAACCTACTGGGTGATGGTGTCGAACCCCGTGCCATGAAGATGGATGAGGAGGACGATGCCGCCTTTGTGAGGGCAGCTGGGGAGGTTGTGCCTGGCGCAGCCTGGAACACTGCTGAGGAGATGGTGTTTGAGACCTCTCAGCAGGGCATGGAGTGGACTCCCGAGGAGGCAGAGTTCGTCAAGCGGGCTGTGGAGGCCATGCGGTAAACACCGCTGCTGTGTATTAATTATAAATAAAATTTGATTTGGAAAAAAAAATATGACAGCTTAATATATTTAAAATCTTTAATCTTATATTAAAAATGAGCATTTGTCTCGCGAATCAAGATGGAGCCCACTTATTTAACAAGAGCAGCAGCATCGGCAAGAACCCAAACAACCCCTCAACAGGGTGGAGGGGAGCTTAGCCAAATTATCGCAAGCCAAGTCAATCACAACACCGCGCGTCAGGGACAATTTCGTCCCCGCAGGGTTTTTAACCGAGCTGGTTTCGACCAGTTTGGGTACAACCGCGCTGGATACGACATCGACGGATTCGACAAGGACGGTTTTAACAGCGCGGGATACGACGTCCATGGTCTTGACAGGAACGGTTTTGACCATGAGGGATACAATATCCATGGTTTTGACCGGGACGGTTTTGACCGAGCTGGATACAACGAGTACGGATACGACCGCGCTGGACGTCACCGTGAGTCTGTTTGGGGTTTCATGGAATCCGCTCTGGACGAGGAGACAGTACACCAGGAGGCACCAATGGGAAACGAACCCACGATGATTTTGGAGGATTTGGAGGAAGAGGAACAGTTTGCTTCTTCCATGTCTTTCATGTCGGAGGCCCCCGAGTTGATGAGTGTAGAAGAGATGATGGCACACTTTGCCTAATAGACATCTTTGCACTATGGTTGTGATTGAATTTAATTATAAATATTTTTGATTGATAAGTATTATTTAAATAATATATGTATTTATTTATTAATTTATTCATTTATGAGTAATATTTTTATATTATTTCAATAAAAAAAATTTTTTGCTAAAGTGCCCATCTTAAATTAATTATAAAATTAATTTAATTGAAAAAAAATGATGGCTTGGAACATCTGAAAAAAAAATTCTTATATATTAAGTGGAGTTAACTATTATTCCTTTGCTATCTATTCTCTGCGATTGAGAACTTTGAACAAGACGATGAATATTTTAGAGACAAGGCGCATTCAGAGGACAATTCCATGTGTCTTTGGTGCCAACTGCGGTTGGTATCAGATGGGATGCTGTCGCTACAACCACGCTGCTGAGGACGCAGCGTTCGAGGCCTGCCTGGTAGAGTACCAGCGGATTCAGGACGAAGTGCGCGCGGCCTATGAGGCGGCGGAGGCGGCAAGGGCGCAGTGGCAGTACGAGCTGGAGGAGTACGCCTCGGTGCTGGTGCAGCGTGTGTGGCGTGGCTACAAGGGTCGCGTGTACGCAGCGGCGGAGCGCCAGGCGCAGGTGAACGCATCGGTGCTGGTGCAGCGTGTGTGGCGTGGCTACAAGGGTCGCGTGCACGCAGCGGCGGAGCGCCAGGCTCAAGCAGCGGCGGAGCCGGTTGGTGACCACCCTGTGACCATGAAGCTGTCCCGCGGGGGTGGCTACATCGGACATGAGGAGTGGGCGGTCATCGAGAACGCCATCCACCAGGGCTGGAACGCGAAGCGGGAGACGAAGGGGACCAATGCGTGGCATGTTGCCAGGGTCAGTGGGCTTCGTGGCGTTGGGCATGTCCTTGAGCTGCTGCACTTGGTGCGGAGCAACAGGAAAAACCGCAAGGACGCGTCGTACCAGGAGTATATGCAGACCGGTGGCGGGTACGAGACCCGTTTGACCGAGGAGCAGATTCGCCAGGTGCTGGAAGCGGCGGCGGTGCTCAACGTGAGACACGAGACACAGGCCCTGCGCATCGAGGCTATCATCGCGTTTTGCGTGGAGCGGGACATCCCCTTCAACGACGCGGCGTACGCCTACTGGACCCCCGAGGACGGGAAGAAGGAGGGGCATTTCTTTGCCCTCTTCCACCGCATCAGCAACGCGTTGCAGATCCAGGAGTGCTTGGAGGCAGCGGCAGCGGCCGCGTCCCAGCACCGCCAGCAGACGCAGCGCCAGGAGGGTGCAGCGGCAGCAGGAGGAGGCAACGGTCGCGGAGGCGGCAAGCCCCAGTCCAGGCCCCAGCAGCCCAAGGAGGGTGCAGGTGGCAGTGGTCGCGGTGGCAGCAAGCCCCAGCAGCGCAAGGAAGGTGCCAAGCCCCAGCAGACGCAGCGCCAGGAGGGTGCAGCGGCAGCAGGTGGCGGGTACCGCGCAGCGAAGGCGGCGGCGGAGGCGGAGGCGGCGGCGAAGGCGGCGGCGAAGGCGGCGGCGGATTTTGAGCGCCGCTACCAGGCATACTGCGCTGACATGGCTGCCTACGGGTCTCTCATGAACCCCGAAGAGTTTGCGGAGTGGGAGCGCAATGAGCGCAATGACCGCAAGGAGCGCGGGGAGGACGAGGACGGCATGTAGACGTGGCTGGCACAGTTGAGGCCCTTTGGACGAGGGGCTGTGTACTGTGGGAAAAAAACACAATTTTATCAAGGGTCGACAGGTGGGTGCAGCTGTTTTTTTAGCCTCTTTGGGGGGAGGGGTACATTGTGCGTTTTCTGAAACTACCTTAGACCTATGATAGTCCACCAAACAGAAAGCTCAGCTGTTTTTTTTTAGCCTTTGGGGGGAGGCATTCGTGCGTTTTTCTGGGCAATTTGTTTGGTATGATTATAAATTAAATTTTGAAAATATAAAATAAAAAAAATATTAAAGTGCCCAAATGATTCAAATTATTTGCATAAATAACTTTTTTTACTTCTTTCTTGTTATGCAATAAATTTATAATGATAATATATTAAACGTAAAAATAAAAAAAAAATTGAATAAATAGATCTCAATAAGTTATTCTTTTCTATTTTTTTGAAAACAGAATCAGATAAACTATGAACGATTCTCAACGAAACTTTTGGTCAACTAATCTTTACTTCTATATATTGAAAGTAAAGCAAATGGATTCAGATTTATGTGGAAAAATCACAGGAATGCTAATTGAACATGATGATATTTTGGTAAAGTTTTCTGAACATGACCATGATTTTATCAGTCAAAAAATAAAAGAGGCAATAAATGTAATAGTCACAGAAGGCATTCCTGAAAAGGATAAAGAAAATATTAAAGACAGGATTCATTTTACTAAGTTAATAATGAAGGGAAGAGAATATTTAAATAAAAATCCTTTAGTCGAAGATAAAGCTTTTGAAAAAATGGAAAATTTTGAAGTTTTAGCTTCTGTATTTGCTGATTCAAATGAGGAGGATAATGAAAAAATATCAGAGGAAGAACTTAATGGTTATATTAATGAATTATTGAATGAATCAAATGCCTAATATATTTTTTAATATTTTTTATTTTCTATTTAAATAATTATAAATTTATATCATTGATTATATTAAAAAAACATTATTTGGCACTTTTATTTTTATAATTATAACGTATATTTTATAAACGTAAACAATATAAAAAATGAAAATTATTTTTATATAATTTTTTATTTAATATATTTTATTAAAAAATTTTACTAAAAATGGAAGAACCTCAAAATGATTTTCCAAGTGAAAGAATCTATCTACAAAAAGAATATATTATTGATGTGGAAAATAATGAATTATTAGGTTATGCTATATATTATCCAATTGAATGTATTATTGAACCTAGAACTAATCAAATTATTCAATTAAAGTTTAATTTAGTAGGTTCTGTTATTGATAATAATAAAAAGGAAAATATTGAAAAAATCAAAAATATAGCTTTAAAAACTTATATAATGAGTCTACCTGTAAAATATATAGTTGAACAAAAAAAAATATCTCTTAGAGATGAACAATATGTTCATAAACTTCATATTGATTTATATAATGAATTAGAACTGTTTAAAAAAGCTTTAGGAGATGTTGAAAAAGAATATCTTTATTTTTATGAAAATCTAAATTATGAGATTCCTATTCAAATTACTCTTTCTAATTCTAACTCTATTGAAAACAAAAACAATGAAAACTCAGATAATTCAAAAGAAGAAATTCTAAATAAAATTATTAATCAAAAAACAATTTATGATTATCCTGGTTATTATGGAGATACTTCTGGAGCATCACCTTGGAAAGTTTTTGCTTCACATCTTGAATCTCCTAGTGATGGAGGATTAGCTGTTGGTCAATATGATGGTCATTTTGATAAATCAGCGTTAGAGAGAAATGTACCATATGGCATTGTTAATGGTAATGGAAATAAGCAAAAGTTTAAAGATATCATTAAATATGGTATTTTAAAACCAGATGATGAATTATATGATTTTGTTCAAAACATATTAGTTGCTAAAAACTCATATCAAAGAATGGAAATTTTGAGAAATTATCTTATGAATATTAATAAAAAATATGATGATGAATCATTTAATGTTCAATTAGAAGATGGAAAAGTGAGAAAACAAACTTTTTTCAAACATAGTGTTTTACCTCTATTTAAAAAACTTATGGAGTTAAATAAATAAAATACTAAAAATAAAAAATTAATTAAATAAATATTAATTAAAACATTATAATACTTTAATACTATATATTTAATTCTTCAAAAGTATTAACTTATTTTTTATTTTTAATTTTTTTATACATTTTTTTTAAATATTTATTAAAATCCTTTTTTTGTTTTTTGTTTAATATTTGAGAATCTTCAATTTTTGTTATTAAATCCATTTTTTTATAATAATAACTTTTATATCTTTTTTTACTATCTAATCTTTCTTCTATTATTTTATTGTTTTTAATCCAATATTTATCAGAACATAATTTAAAATTATCCAAATATACTGATTTATACCAAAATATTCGCTTTTTCCATTCTTCATTTGAATTTGTTTTAAAAACCAAAAACTCATAATCATTTAAATTTGATTGTTTAAAAATATTTAAAAATATATCATAAGATGGTATAAAATTACAATAATATTTATATATATTTTTTAATTTATTTTCATTATTTATAAAATTAGATAAAAAAATATAATTTATATTTTGATTTAACTGAAAATCATTTATAAAAGAATAATCTTGTACAGAAATTATCAAAAATATATTTAACAATTTTTTTAATTGAACTATTTTATTTAAATATTTTATATAATATTTATTTTTATTAAATATACAATCATCAAAAACTAAAAATGATGTTGTATCTTCATTGATACCTTCTTCTATTCTCTTTTTATATAATTTATATTTTTTATATATTTTTTTTATAATTTTTTCCGTTATTTCTAACTCTAATAAAATATCTGGTATGATGTTATTATATATCAGTTTTTTATCTGGGCTAAATATTAATCCATATGGTTTAAAATTTAATTTATTTATATTAAATTTTTTTATCTTATCATAATCATTTATTTTAATATTCTGTGTAGAAAGTTGATTTAATAATACATCATAATCATGATTACTAAAAAAATATAATATATCTTTTATTAATAAAGATTTACCTGAATTTTTACCTCCAATAATGATTATTAAATCATCATTTTTTATATCTCTCAAATTAAATTTATGTATTTGCATCCTTATTTTTCTTTTTTATTTTTTAATTATTTTAAGTACTCAAATGAACTTAAAAAAAATATAAAAAAAATTAAAAGTTTAAAAATTAGATTTTTATTTACCACCAGACCATTGACCAGGGGCAAAAGGTACAATTTCATCAGTATCTAATTTATGAGATGCTTGGAAATTTTTATCTAATTTACAGAAATTCATAGGAGGACAATATGGTTTCTTCATTTTAACTGATTCTCCCTTTGGTTTAACACCATAACAGTTAACACCAAATTTAATATAAGGATTAGCAAAATAACCACCATTTACACCTGGTTTACCACAGAACTCTTTTTGACTATCGGGTTTTGATTTATTATCTTCTTCGATTCTATCATATTCACATTGTTGAGTAGGATAATATGCATATTGACCATTTGACCAACCATATGTGCACCAATTTGCACCTTTATTATAAGCATCTATTACTTGGTCTTTTGTTGCGAGTTTAGCACCATAAGATTCACATTTGCATTTAGCTTGATCATAAGTATAATCTTGGTTAGCAATATGGAAGACTTCTTCTTTTTGAATAGGTAATTGAATATCAGATAATTTAAAGTCTTTAATGGGTTCTTTTTTGGGTAAACATAATTTTCTATTATTGAAATCAGTTAAATAATCATAAAAAGTTCGTTTATCCATATTTTCGCAATTTTCTTTAGAATAATAATATGCACAAATTAGAACATATATTAAAGTGACTACTAAGAATAATAAAATAATTATAAAAATAATTTTCTTAATATCTATTTTTGTTCCTGTTGAATTACTTATTTTATTTTGTATATTTTTAATTTGTCTATTCAATCCACTTTGATTAGAACTCATTTTATATTTATTCTCTATTATTATATTTATATTTTAATTCTATTTTTTATAATTTGAATAAAAAATATTAATAAAAAAATATTATTTATTTATCGTTTTATTATGATTTTTATTTAATTTGATTTTTTCTCATATATTAACATATATGCCTTTGATTGTAACATCGGAATTTCACTCCGAATATTATATTCCGATACTGTACTATCATCAAATAGATACCATTTATCATCTCTTCCTCGACAAACTGCATTATAGTGTCCCGAATTTACTGAACCCATATGACAACCTATCGATTTTAATTTGTAAGA
>JACCDX011141181.1_pt1 | contig 10559 bp, 10 predicted proteins | sample 7449681 | NCBI WGS metagenome assembly JACCDX01 (sample SAMN15323450, study PRJNA562643) | freshwater metagenome | isolation source: river surface water | place: USA:Blue River Watershed | collected 2017-08-18
ATAAATCATATTATTTAGTTCCTGAATATGCGACAGTTTCTGGAAAATATTTTAAAAATGCAAAAGTTGATTTTGGTGGAGAATTTAAAACAGATCTTTGTGTGATGTTTGAATTTGATGATGAAGGCGGAAAACGTTTTCATGAATTGACTAGCAAAAATATTGGCAAACCTCTGGCAATCGTTCTTGATGGTCAAATTATTCAAGTTGCTGTTATTAATAGTGCAATTGGAAAAAATGGATTAATTCAAGGTAATTTTCAACCAGAAGAAGCTTCAATTTTAGCAAAATTATTAAAATCTGGCGCTTTTAAAGCAAAAGTTGATTTTAAAGAAGAGCGTCAAATCGGGCCGACACTTGGACAAGAATCGATTCATAATGGTTTAATTTCATGTGCTATCGGTTTGGTTTTATTATTAATTTTTGGTATTTATTTCTATCGCTTATCAGGTTTTTTTGCAATTTTAGCGTTAGTGTATAATTTAATTTTAATTTTGCTGTGTATGTCTTTTGTAAAAGCAACCTTAACATTACCTGGAATTGCTGGTATGATATTAACAGTTGGTATGGCAATTGACGCGTCTATTTTGATTTATGAACAAATTAAAGATGGATTGTTGCGAGGTCTTTCTATTACCCAGTCTGTTCAAGAAGGTTTTGCTGACGCAATGATGGTTATTTTAGACGCTAATATTACGACATTTATTGTTGCTGCAGTTTTATTTTATTTTGGTACTGGGCCGATTCAAGGATTTGCTGTTACTATGATGATTGGTATTGTTTCAACATTAATTACTGGACTATTTTTCTTGAAATCGATATTTAAAGCATATTTAACATCATTTCATGTTTCCAAATTAAGTATTTAATGATATACTAGTTTTAAGTTATGAAAATAATGGCTGCGTAGCTCAGCTGGTTAGAGCGACGGAATCATAATCCGTAGGTCCGGGGTTCGAGTCCCTGCGCAGTCACCAAAGTAAAAAAAAGATACATATGTAATATATGTATCTTTTTTTATTGTCGTTATAGTGTTGGCTTTGAATTAAAACTTTAGTAGAGTTATCATATTCTATAACCTATTGTATATTGAGTTTATGTATATGTATGATATAAAAAAAATTACGTTACCGACCTATGTTACGCTCGTACGATTACTTATTGCACCAGTCGTTATTCCTGTATGTATTATTCATTATATTCCTATGCAGGATTTTTTTTTAAGCATGATGGTTATGATGCTTTTTTTATTTTTTGGATTTACTGATTTTTTAGATGGCTTTTTTGCAAGAAAATATGATCAAGTCAGTAAATTTGGTGCAGCCTTAGATCACCTTGCAGATAAAATATTGATGCTTTCGGCTTTTATAGCACTATTAGTTATCGGTAAAATTTCATATGTTTGGGTGATCGTATTACTTTCACGAGATTTTCTTATGATGGGATTGCGTGAAATAGCTTTAGAATATGCAATTTCGATGAAAGTTTCTTCTTTAGGAAAATTAAAGACAGGTATTCATATTTTGTTTATTACATCATTATTTATGTGGAGCGTACCATCTGAGTATGTTCAATTACTTAGTAATATACAAATTGGTTTATTAACAGCAAGTGTTATTGTTTCTGTTGGTTCTGCTTTACATTATTGTACTATTTTTTATCAATCGATTAGGTAATTTATGAAATTTTCTGTAATTGCGGAGTTATTTAATTCTTTAGAAAATGTTACTGGTCGATTAGAAAAAACTGAAAAATTAGCATATGGTTTATCGCAGATGACTCCTTTGCAAGCTCAAATAGTAACCTATCTTTCTTTGGGTGATTTAGGCCCATCATACGATAATATTCAATTTCAAATAGCAGAAAAAGGGTTGTTGGAAATTATTGCATCTTTATCTGAACAATCATTAGAAGAAATTACAGAATTATATAAAAATTCAGGCGATTTAGGTGATGTTGTTGTTCAAGCTTGGAAAGGAATTGACGCTTTTTTATCTATAGAGCAGGTGTATGACGAATTGGTGACTATTGCTCGAATTTCGGGTCATGGTTCAACGGAATTAAAATTACAAAAATTAGTTGCTTTGCTCCAAGGGGTTGATGTTATATCGGCAAAATATATTATTAGAATTGTGAGTAAAACCTTACGCCTTGGATTTTCCGATATGACCTTAATTGATGCTTTTTCTTGGATGTCTGCTGGTGATAAATCATTACGAAATATTTTTGAACATGCCTATAATATTTGTGCAGATTTAGGGTTGGTTATTTTTAAGTTTAAGCAGGATGGAATTCTAGCTGTAGAATCGATGCAAAGTCAGGTTGGAATTCCGATTCGTCCAGCAGCAGCAGAGCGTTTAAATGGATCGGCCGAAGTAATAGAAAAATTAGGTACATGTTGTGCACAACCAAAATTAGATGGGTTTCGGTTGCAAATACATCTTGATAAACGTGGAAAAAGTCCTGTTGTTAAGTTTTATTCACGGAATTTAATCGATATGTCTGAAATGTTTCCTGATATTGCTGCATCAATTATGAATCTGCCAGTAGATAATTTGATCTGTGAAGGTGAAGCTATTGGGTATCAGTCGGAAACTGATACATTTTTACAATTTCAAGAAACAGTTAAAAGAAAAAGAAAGCATAATATTGAGCAAGCATCGCAAGATATTCCTTTGCGCGTCTACTTGTTTGATATATTGTACTATAATCATGAATCTATGCTTAATAAAACGCATGCGCAAAGAAGATTAACTTTACAAACAATTTTTTCAACAATTCACATACATGATCTTTTTATTATTGATGAACAGCTTGTTCATACAGCATCTGAATTAGAAAGTTATTTTTTACAATCGATTGGTGCAGGATTAGAAGGTCTTGTTATTAAAAAACCTGATGCTGTTTATCAACCTGGTAAGAGAAATTTTAATTGGATTAAATTAAAAAGAAAAACGGGTCAAAAGCTTGGCGATACGATTGATGTTGTTGTTTTAGGTTATTATGTTGGGCAAGGCAGAAGGGCTACTTTGGGGATAGGAGCTTTTCTTGTTGGTATTTATAATGATGAAAAAAAGATTTTTGAGTCTGTTGCTAAAGTTGGTACAGGTATGACTGATATTGAGTTTGCTGATTTAAAATATCGTTGCGATCAGATGATTTCACAGAAAAAACCAGAAAATTTTGATGTTCCAAAAAATCTTATTCCGGATGTTTGGGTGTATCCATTTCTTGTATGTGAAATTCGTGCTGATGATATTACGCAGTCACCTGTTCATACAGCAGGAAAAACAGAAAATTCTTTAGGATTTGCTTTGCGATTTCCACGATTTGTCCGATATAGAAGTGATAAATTAATATATCAAGCAACAACAGCTCAAGAATTAGTTCGATTATATAGGTTACAATATTTATAGTATCTAAATATTTTCTATTGAATTGACTTTGAAAAATTATGCTCAGTATTCTCTTGTTAGGTGATATATATTTTTAACAAGGGGGTTGTATGGTTAAAAAATGGGGCATGATATTTTTAGGTCTGTATTTTTGTCTGTATTCTGATGAATATGATCGTTATCATGATAAAAAAAGTCAAATTCGACAATTAAGTTTGGTTGCACAGCATCATAATTTACCATTATTTGATGATGGTTTGGGTAGTTTTGTTAAACATCAAAAGTCATTGTCTGAAAAAATTATTGATATTGTTGATGTAGGAATTAATTTTACTGATCAACATGCCCATGAAGCATCGTCGTATGTTCATATGATTGCATCAATTATAAAACGCGGATGCAAAATGGTAACGAAAGATGCTCGCTTGTATAATTTACAACGTGATGTTTTCGATATTTTTTATAAAAAAGCATTGTATGATTGGATCTGTTTGGTTGATGGATTATTATTAGATCTTACTGTAGGAACAGATCTGGTAACAAAAACTCAAGCTTGTTTATTGTTATGTAAAATTCCTGTTCATCAATGGTATCAAAAAAGTTTTTATAAAGGATTGCATCGATTGTATGAATTATTTTTTGATGTTCATGGACAACTTATATACGATCAAAAAAATGAGTTAAATATTGGTAAATTGTTTGCTGAATATTATAAAAAAGTCCCCCGTTCTTGGGTTGATATTGCTGCCATATCAGATTTTTGGTGTTATGAGCAAGCGTCATTATTAGTTAAAAATGAGTATGATGGTAAGACAGCCGATATTGGTTGTGATCTTGCCATGAATATTATGGCGGTTAAAAATTTTTCTGATCTATTTCAATATAAAAATGAAGTAAAAAAATATCATGCAACGATTATTCCAGAGTTGTATCAAGTTATGTTTTTTCGATGTGTTAATCAACAAAAAAATGAATATGGAGTTTGTTGTTTGATTGAAAAAGATCCTATTTGGAAAAATATGTCATACGCCGAAAAATATCAACTTATTGATAATCATGAGTTGCATGAAATTTTAATTATGAGAGCAATCGTATTTAGCTATATTCATAGCTATTTTACTGATATGTTTTCTTTTCAGGTTCAATCAGACATGTATGATGAGGCATTACAACATGCTTTGTATGAATTGCTTCCGTCAGATGTAACTATTTTTTATTATCTTGATGATAGTCAGGGTATAAAAAATTTATTTTTCAATGTGATGACCTATTTTGATAAGAAGAGAACGGAAGTCTTTATATTTAATGTCAAAAAGAAATAATAATTCTGATTGAAAATCATCACTGGGTTTTGTTTTTAATAAATTGATATAACAAGCTGTTTTCATAGATGAATCTTTTTTGGTATAATTTCAATTAGGAAATATATTAAAAAGTGGGGGGGGGTGGTAAGTTATGAAAACAGTTATTCAAATTTTTATGATAACATTATGTATCGCTTTTCTTGGACAAATGTTGCTTCATGCTCAATGTTGTGTGTAATGAACTATTATGCTAAAAGTTGTGCATAAAAAGAAGCTTCTTCTTGTGGCGATGATGATTGTGTTATCGATTTTCCTATAATAATTACATCTGGGTGTAAAGACATAATAAAGTGAATATTCGATCTATCAACGTGGGTATCAATAAAGATAGGTAAATTGGTATTGCCTTTTAAATCTTCCCATTCTTCAATACTAAAATTTGTCTGGGTGTTACAAATGGTGTGATACATAATTGCATCAACACCAAGTTTTTTAGCATCCATAGCTGCTTGACCAATAAGATTGGTGTCAGTTAAGTCAAGAATGACAAATTTGTTTTTTTGATTTGCAAATGTTGAAACGCCATGAATAACTTGTTTGCTGCTTCCTGCCATGACAGAAACCCAATCAGCTCCAGCTTTTAAGCACATAGGTACTATGTCTTGTGGATAATTAACAATTTGAGTTTCAACAAAAAGTTGTTTGTTAGGAAATTTTTCTTTGAATTGTTCTATTGCATGAATACCATTTTTAAGTAACAAAGATGGTCGTAATTGAAATGAATCGGCGAAATTTTCTATATCTTTTGCAATATCTAAACATGAGGAAAGATCAAGTATATCAAAAGCGATTTGAAGTTTCATAAAAATTCCTTATTGTACTACAATCTTTATAAACAAACTCACTCTACCTTATTGGTTCATAATCATAGAACAGATAGTTGGTTTTTCATTTTTTGTTTCTATGTTGATTTGTTCAAAGTACCGTTTTATTAACAGGGTGTAAAGTGAATTTTTAGTTGCTTGATCAGCAAGGGCTTGGACTTGTGGAAGAACAAAGTTTGTCGAATAGGTATTCATTGCTATACCAGTTTTTATAAATACACTTTCAGGGTCAGCATAAATTGTTATGGTATTAAGTGGAATTTCTCCTGACTGTGCTAAATCTTGTTCGATATTAAGTTGTTTAATATCAAAGTAGTAAATTTTTTCGGTGACATCTTTATAAACTTTACGTGTTATTCTATACAAAGTTGCAGGATGATCTTTTTTGATTTGCCAATGATGAATAAGCGATGGTTTTACCATAAATACTGGTTCAACTTCTGGTGTTACTAAAAGATAAATTTCATCACTTTGATGCTTTCGTGGAAAAGAAATCTGCCCATTTTTATTTGAAACTGTAAAATAGCCGATATACGAAGCACCTATGCCAGCAACTCCGTTTTGACAAGATAATTCTTTTTGTTGGTAAGGTGATGTAATGAACGTTGGTTGAGCTAGAGCCGCAGAAGTAAAACTTGTTCCTTGTGGTAATGGTTTTGGCGACGATTTTTTTTCAGTAATAAAAAGTGTGATGATACTATCATTTGATTGAATTGATAGTGGTATGTTCATTATTGTTAATGCGTATAAAAATATATATTTGAATGTTTTCATAAAAGCCCCCTTTCTTTTATAATTACATTAGCAAATTTAAATAGTTGAAATCTATGGTTTATTGTCAGAATAGTCAATTCTGCGATTTTTATAAGAAAATATTTAATACACTTATTTGTCTTTTCATGATATGTTAAACAACATCAAATGTTTAATCTTTTACGTAGCATTTTATTATGATAATACAAAATAGAACAGAGCAAGAACGCAGAGTTTGGAACAGTTTTGTTGGTCGATTTTCACTGACAAATCGCCAACAAGAGCAATTCTTACTTTATTTACAGCATTTAATTCAAGAAAATAAAAAATTTAATATTACAGCAATTGTAGATTTTTCAAGTATTATTAACGATCACTTTACCGATTCATTGGCATTATCTGAAAAATATGACCTTACACAAGCATCGTTATTGATCGATGTTGGATCTGGTGGGGGGCTGCCAGGAATTCCTTTAAAAATAATGTATCCGCATCTTGCGGTTGTTCTTATTGAAGTGAATCAAAAAAAAGCAACATTTTTAGAAGAAGTCGCTCAACTTTTACAGTTAGATAATGTAGAAGTGTGTGATCAAGACTGGCGATCATTTGTTCGCGGATATGATAAAAATCCAGATATTGTTGTTTCTCGAGCTTCACTTAGTGTTGCTGAATTGTTGCGAATGTTTAAATCTTCAAGTGATTTAAAAGATGCAATATTAGTGTATTGGGCATCAAAGTATTGGAATGCGACATTACAAGAGTCAGCATTTTTAGAACGCGAAGAAGATTATCATGTTGATCATAAGTTACGTCGATTAATTTTTTTCAAAGGTCTTATGCGTGAACAAAAATAAGTATTCATCATTATATTTTTTATGGAAAAATAGTTGTGATGATGGACAATCGTATTGGACTATTTTTCGATATTTTTTACCAGAATTTGTTACAGCATTAATTTTATATTCATTGCCATATTTTGTGGATTGTTTTTTTATTGCGCATTTAAAATCAACAGAAATTTACACAATTTCGGGTGTTGTTGATAATGTTTTAAATCTTTTTGTAAAGATAGCAGAAGGATTATCAATAGGCACAGTTGCTATTGCTGGGTATTTTAATGGATTACAAAAGCATGAAGAAGTTGGTAAGTCATTTGTTGATGCCTTGTGGGTAAGCGTTTTTATTGGCGGTATTATTAGTTTTATGCTCTATGTTGGTGGTTATTGGGTCTATAAATTTTTTAATTTTACTGATGTTGCAATTCAGATGGGATTACCATTTTTACAGGTTCGTGCAATTTCAATGTTTTTAATGTTTGTTTTTTTTGCATGTCTTGGTTTTTTTCGTTCTATAAAAAATACTTTTATTCCGATGGTTTTATTTGCTATCGGATCTTTTGTTTTTGTGTGTGCTGATTATTGTTTGATTTTTGGAAAATGTGGATTTCCCGCTCTTGGTTTGTATGGATCAGCTGTTTCATATTTGTTACAATACGTTGTTATGTTGCTGTGTGCACTTGGCTCTATTTTTTATTTTGAATACCATAAAAAATATTCGATTAAATTTTTAGATGGTGTTTCAAGTCCTGTTCAAGTTTTTAAACTTTTGAGTATTTCTATGCCAATTGTTGTTGATAAAGCAATTATGGCGTTTGCCTATATTTGGTTGTCAAAAACCTTATCATGTATTGGCCATTATGCGTTGGCTAATTTTGCTGTTATTAAATTAATGGAGCGTATGGCATTTGTTCCTGCTGTAGGATTTTCTCAAGTTATTACATTTTTAGTGAGTAATGATATTGGTTTGCAAAAGTGGAACGATATTCGTGGTAACATAATTAAAGTTTTGGTATTATCGTCAGGAATGGTTGCTGTTTTGCTCTTAATTGGATCGATCTATCCATCAGAAATTATTAAGATTATTGATAGTAACAAAGAGTTTGGTTCGTTAGCTGAAGCAGTTTTTCCGGCTTTAAGTATACTTGTGTTTTTTGATCTGTTACAATTGATTTTATCAGGAGCCTTGCGAGGCGCTTGTGATGTGCAAACCGTTATGTTGACAAGAGTAAGCGTTATTTGTTTTTATTTTGTTCCTGTGTCATACATTATATCTCGATTGCCTATACCATCTGATGCATTAAAATTTTTCTTAATTTATGGATCATTTTTCGTTGGCAATGCATTAATGAGTATTATGTATATTCGGCAATTTGCTCAAAGACAATAAACAGATCTTCTAAAGGTAAGGTAAAAATCATGGATAAAATTACAAAAGATGAAGCATTAAAAATTGCATCATTTACAAAATTAACGATTCAAGATGATGAAATTGAAGCGATAGTTAAACAACTGCAAGATGTTCTTGCGTATGCTGAGCGTGTGCAAGATATTGCAAAAGATATCGATATTCCAACTCATAAAAATGTAAATAGACAACGTGAAGACGCTGTACAATCTTTTGATTCAGAAAAAATATTACAACAAGCTCCAGAAGAACAAGACAACTATTTTGTTGTTCCAAAAATTTTATAAAAGGAAAAGTTCATGCATTCACTAGAGTTTGCAACGATTCAACAATTGCAAGAGTTGTTAGCTAAAAAAGAAGTTTCGGTTTCAGAAATTGTAGATTTTTATACAGCAAAATTTGCTCAGCATGACACTAAAATTGGATCAGCTTTAGAAGTTTTTGGTAAAAAATCTATTCTAGATAATTACCAAGATCGTGGTTTTTTATCAGGTATTCCAGGTTTAATTAAGGATAACATTTGTCAAAAAGATAGAATTGCATCCTGCGCTTCAAAAATTTTGCAAAATCATAAAGCTGTTTATGATGCAACAGTTATTGAACGATTAAAAAACCAGGGTGCTTTGTTACTTGGTCGTGCCAATATGGATGAATTTGCCATGGGAAGCTCGACAGAGACTTCTGCTTTTGGTAAAACAGCAAATCCTTGGGATATATCGCGAGTTCCAGGTGGTTCAAGTGGTGGTTCTGCAGCAGCTGTTGCAGCAGGATTTGTTCCATGGTCATTAGGTTCTGATACAGGAGGTTCTGTTCGACAACCAGCAGGTTTTTGTAATTTAGTTGGTTTAAAACCGACCTATGGATCAGTTTCTCGATATGGTTTAATTGCGTATGCTTCATCATTAGATCAAATTGGTATATTTACTCATACGGTATATGATAATGCTTTGGTCTATTCTGCGATTGCAGGTAAAGATGATAAAGATTCTTCGACACTGGATCTGTTGCTGCAAGATTATACACAAAATTTAACAGGAAAGTTTCCCCAAGGACTTACGATTGGGGTTGTTGAAAATGCTTTACAGGCTGCAGAGCTTGATACTCAAGTTAAAGCTGTTGTTGATGAAGCGATTGCAACATTGCAAAGAGCTGGTATTACTATAAAAAGAATTCAATTACCAGCGTTAGATTATGCTGCGGCAACATATTTTGTTCTTAGTCGGGCAGAAGCTGCTTCAAATTTAGCGCGATTTGATGGCGTTCGTTATGGGTATCGCGCTCAAGATATTCATTCCCTAGATGATATGTATACACATACTCGACATGACGGATTTGGCCAAGAAGTGCGTGTTCGTATGATGGTTGGAAATTATGTGTTATCATCAGGTCATGCAGGAAAATATTATAATAATGCAAAGAAAGTTCAGCGATTAATTCGACATCAATTTGCTCAGGCGTTTGCAGATGTAGATTTACTGTGTATGCCAACTCAGGCGTGTCCAGCATTTAAATTTGGTGCGTATGATGATAATAAATTACAAATGGATTTACAAGATTATTTTACAGCAGCTGTTAATATTGCAGGGGTTCCAGGAATGTCAATTCCTTGTGGCATGAGTCTTGAAGGATTGCCGATTGGTTTACAATTGATTGGTCCTCATAGTTCTGAAGATCTATTATTCCAGGTTGGTCATGCATATCAACAAATAACTGATTGGCATCTTAAAAATCCAACGCTATAACTATAAAATTTAAAAAAGAGGATCGTATACGATCCTCTTTTTTAACAAAAAAGTGATTTTTTGCAAAATCACTAAATTTTTGGAGCAGCTGGAACCGGAGATTTTTGTACTACAGCTTTTTTTGCTGGAGATTTTCTCATTGGTCTTTTTTTCATAGGAACAGTTTTAGCAACTGCTTTTTTGATAACTGCTTTTTTTGGAGCAGCTTTTTTAGCAACTACTTTTCTTTTTGGAGCG
>JACCDX010542433.1_pt1 | contig 10558 bp, 7 predicted proteins | sample 7449681 | NCBI WGS metagenome assembly JACCDX01 (sample SAMN15323450, study PRJNA562643) | freshwater metagenome | isolation source: river surface water | place: USA:Blue River Watershed | collected 2017-08-18
CCTGCGCAGCATCGACGTACCCTTCCATATCGAAAACCAGGACACCTACAGCATCGTCAAGCGCGTGATCCCCGAGGGGAAGACCACCTGCTCGCTGTGCTCGCGGCTGCGGCGCGGCATCCTGTACCGCGTCGCCGGCGAACTGGGTGCGACCAAGATCGCGCTCGGCCATCACCGCGACGACATCATGGAGACCTTTTTCCTGAACATGTTCTTCGGCAGCAAACTGAAGGGCATGCCGCCGAAGCTGCAGTCCGACGACGGCAAGCACGTGGTGATTCGTCCGCTCGCCTACGTGCGCGAGGCCGACACCGAACGCTACGCCGCGCTGCGCAACTTCCCCATCATCCCCTGCGACCTGTGCGGCAGCCAGGAAAACCTGCAGCGCAAGCAGATCAAGGGAATGCTGCGTGAATGGGACAAGAAATTCCCCGGCCGCGTGGACAACATCTTCTCGTCGCTGCAGACCGTCGTGCCGTCACACCTGATGGATCGCGGCCTGTTCGATTTCGCCGAGCTGCAGGCCAGCGGCGTGGCCGACGCCAACGGCGACATCGCATTCGACGACGAGCCCTGCTCGACCGGCGAGACGAACGTGATCAAGCTGCACATGGCCGGCGACGATGACTGAACGGCGCGCTTGAGCGCAGGCAAATGCCCCGCTTTCCGCGCCAGCCGGTCGCGGGCACCGAGAGGGGCGCGTGCTAGAATTTTCCCACTCTCCAAGAACCGCCTATGAACGTTGTCATACTCGCTGCCGGCATGGGCAAACGCATGCAGTCGAACCTGCCGAAGGTCCTGCACCCGCTGGCTGGCAAACCCCTGCTAGGCCACGTGCTCGACACCGCGCGCAGCCTTTCCCCGTTCCGCATGTGCGTGATCTACGGCCACGGCGGCGACGCGGTACCGGCGCGCTTCGAGGCCGACGACATCGATTTCGTGCTGCAGGAGCCGCAACTGGGCACCGGCCATGCGGTAATGCAGGCCGTGCCGCACCTGAATGACGCCGAATCCACGATGGTGCTGTATGGCGATGTGCCGCTGACCTCGCTGGCCACGCTGAAAGCGCTGGCAGAAAAGGCCGGCCGCGACCGGCTGGCCGTGTTGACGGTCAGCCTCGACGACCCGACCGGCTATGGCCGCATCGTGCGCGATGCCGAGGGCCGCATCGTGCGCATCGTCGAGCAGAAGGACGCCAACGAAGCCGAACGCGCGATCCGCGAAGTCAACACCGGCATCGTGGTCGCACCGACGCGAGCGCTGAAAACCTGGCTGGCAAGGCTGTCGAACGACAATGCGCAGCGCGAGTACTACCTGACCGACATCATCGCAATGGCGGTGCGCGATGGCGTGCCGGTCGAATCGGCGCAGCCGACGCACGCGTGGGAGACGCTCGGCGTGAACAGCAAGGCGCAGCTGGCGGAACTGGAGCGCGTACAGCAGCGCAACATTGCGAATCGGCTGCTGGAACAAGGCGTCACGCTGGCCGATCCGGCACGCATCGATGTGCGCGGCGAACTGGTCTGCGGCCGCGATGTCGAGATCGATGTCGGTTGCGTATTCGAAGGCAGCGTCACGCTCGCGGACGGCGTTCGCATCGGCGCGCACTGCGTGATCAGGAATGCCAGCGTGCAGGCAGGCACGGCGATCAAGCCGTTCTGCCATATCGAAGATGCGGTGGTCGGCGCCGGCTCGCAGGTCGGCCCGTATGCACGCCTGCGCCCCGGCACCGTACTGGCCAACGATGTCCACATCGGCAATTTCGTCGAGGTGAAGAACAGCGAGTTCGGCGCGCACAGCAAGGCCAACCATCTCGCCTACGTCGGCGATGCGACGGTTGGCTCGCGCGTGAACATCGGCGCCGGCACCATCACCTGCAACTACGACGGCGCGAACAAGCACCGCACCGTGATCGAGGACGACGCATTCATCGGCAGCGACAGCCAGCTGGTGGCGCCGGTCACCGTTGGTCGCGGCGCGACCATCGGCGCAGGTACCACGCTGACCAAGGATGCGCCGGCCGGCAGCCTGACCATTTCGCGTGCGCGGCAGGCCAGCCTGTCGGGCTGGCAGCGTCCGATGAAACAGAAAAAACAGGATTAACCATGTGCGGCATCGTAGGCGCCGTCGCCCGGCGCGACATCGTCCCCGTCCTGATCGAGGGCCTGAAGCGGCTCGAATACCGGGGCTATGACTCGTGCGGCGTCGCCGTGCACCAGCAGGGCCTGAAGCGCTCACGCAGCGTGGCGCGCGTCGCCGAGCTTGAATCGCAGGCAGCCGCCACCGGCTTCTCCGGCCAGGTCGGCATTGCGCACACGCGCTGGGCCACCCATGGCGCGCCGGCGACCAACAACGCGCATCCGCACTTCTCATCGCGTGACGGCAAGGCGCGCATCGCCGTCGTGCACAACGGGATCATCGAAAACTACGAAGCGATTCGCGGCGAACTGAGCGGCAAGGGCTATGTGTTCGAGTCGCAGACCGACACCGAAGTCATCGCCCACCTGCTGAACGACATGTACGACGGCGACCTGCTGCGTACCGTGCAGAAGGCGGTCAAGCGCCTGCATGGTGCGTTCGCCATTGCGGTGTTCTGCGACGACGAGCCGACCCGCGTGGTCGGTGCCCGCGTCGGCTGCCCGCTGGTGGTCGGCCTTGGCGAGGGCGAGAACTTCGTCGCCTCCGACGCCATGGCCCTGTCCGGCACCACCGACCAGATCATCTACCTCGAAGAAGGCGACGTCGTCGACGTGACGCTGGACGGCATCGCGATCACCGACAAAACCGACGCGCCGGCGCTGCGCAGCGTGCAGACCGTGCATGCGTATTCGGGCGCAATCGACCTCGGCCCGTACCGGCATTACATGCAGAAGGAAATCTTCGAGCAGCCGCGCGCGATCGGCGACACGCTCGAAGGCGTGCTCGGCTTCGGCCCCGACCTGTTCGGCAAGTCCGCCGGCGAAGTTCTCGGTCAGGTAGACGCCATCCAGATCCTCGCCTGTGGCACCAGCTATTACTCCGGCATGACCGCGAAGTACTGGCTCGAGTCATTGGCCGGCATTCCGACGCAGGTAGAGATCGCCAGCGAGTACCGCTACCGCGATCCGGCGGTCAACCCGAATGCGCTGGTCGTCGTGATTTCGCAGTCCGGCGAAACCGCCGACACGCTCGCTGCGCTGAAATATGCAAAAGAACTCGGCCACAAGCATTCGCTCGCCATCTGCAACGTCGGCACTTCGGCGATGGTGCGCGAGACCACGCTGTCCTACCTGACGCGTGCCGGCGTCGAGATCGGCGTCGCATCGACCAAGGCCTTCACCACGCAGCTGGCGGCACTGTTCCTGCTGACGCTGACGCTGGCGAAGCTGCGCGGCCGCCTCGATGCCGACGCCGAGGCAGCGCACCTGAAGAATTTGCGCCACCTCCCGGCGGCACTCGGTGCCGTGCTGGCGCTCGAACCGCAGATCATTGCGTGGGCCGATGCCTTCGCGCGCAAGGAGAATGCGCTGTTCCTCGGTCGTGGCCTGCACTATCCGATCGCGCTCGAAGGCGCGCTGAAGCTGAAAGAAATCTCCTACATCCACGCCGAAGCCTACCCGGCCGGCGAACTCAAGCACGGCCCGCTGGCGCTGGTCACCGAGGAGATGCCGGTGGTGACGGTGGCGCCGAACGATGCGCTGATTGAAAAGCTGAAGTCAAACATGCAGGAAGTGCGCGCGCGCGGCGGCCAGCTGTATGTGTTCGCCGACGCCGATTCGCGGATTGCGTCCAGCGACGGCCTTCATGTGATCCGCCTGCCCGAGCACTACGGGCTGCTGTCGCCGATATTGCATGTGGTGCCGCTGCAGCTGCTGGCCTATCACACGGCGCTGGCACGCGGCACGGATGTGGACAAGCCGAGGAATTTGGCGAAGTCGGTGACGGTGGAGTGAGCGACGGGGATTTCCAGCCTCGGGCAGATTCCCTCAGCTTTCCGCAAATTGTCGCCAGCACCCAATTCCTTGGGTTCTACTCAAAGGTTCGGGTCAACCTGTCCGTCCTCTGTCAAGGACCCGCCAAGAGGCCGTGATATTGGGAAATAGACTTGTCCGCCCAAGCCAGACTGATGTTCCGACTGTCCAGCGCGCTTTCGGACAAACGCGCGAGAAACTGCTCCGGCATTTGTACATATAGCCCGTCTTCCAAACGACCAAGCGCTTGTTGGGATGAGCAATAGTGAAGCTCTTTCAGATACTTGATGATTGCATCACGTACTCCCAGTCGTTGAGCCTCTCTCGCAAGAGCACTGCGGAAAAGCTGCTGGTGATGGAATTCGGCGGCATCCTGCTTGGCTCCTTTCAAAAAGGAGAGATACCGGCTCGCAAAATGACCAGGCGTGATGCACGGGTAATGAACTATGACAGCGTCTTGCCGATTCAATTCGCACCGGATTATTTCGCGGCTGGCATCCTCATGAATTGCACCGTGAATGCCTTGCTTGATCTTTGGCCGATTCCTGACAAACGACTTGCCATGGAAGTAGTTGGACATGCCGAGACCAAAAAATCCTGAACTCATGCCGTAATGCTTTTCTAGCAGGTGGCTTTTCTGAGTCCGCACTCTCAGATAACCGTCGATCCAGGCGTTTTTTCCAAAGGCGAGTACTCGCTCGACATTCTGAATCCGAATTTCGGAGATTTCCCGCGGCAAGTCGAAAATACCTTCGACATCCCCCCGATCGTACAGATGGAGAAATTCATCGATATCAATATGCAGAATCCATTGCAGATCCTGCATTTTTCGGGCGACTCGAAGATTGACTAGTTGCCGCAGGACTGGCCTCGCGGGCCTTCCCCCGATCGAATTCCAATATGCATCATCACACGGAATGATCGTTGCGCATTCAGAAAGCAACGCCCGTTCCTCGGGCGAATACTTTTGTGGGGCATCCAGAAAATAAACGGGCGTACGCGCTCCCAAGCCTCGATGATATTGCGCATGCAATGCGATCATCCAGCTTGGTGCACTCACTGTCGTAACGGTTGTCCAGTCAGACATGAAAAAAGTGAAATATCGAAGGAGGTCAGGTGGACAAGCATAGGCTATCTTGCCGGGACAATAATAAAATAAATTTTCGAAATCCTTGCCGAATTGATTGCACTCAGCCGGGACTTCCGGGCCCGACTGTGCTTCATCTGGATGCCCGGGTCTGACCAATCGACGAGGCAAGCCCGTTCCGGATGTCGCTTTCCCCTGTCGTTCAGCTGTTCGGGAACGAAAATATTCAACTGCGCGGCAACCTCTGGCTCCGATTCTGAAAATCAATCCATTGTCGAAATCGCCTACACAGGAATTTAAGAGGCACCTTCAAACTGAGCACCGCGAAGCGGTACAGTCGCTGGCAAGGCGCGCATGTGTGAAAATGCACGTACTGCCTGATCTGCGAAAACTGCATCACAAAAAGCTGAAATGAATATTCACGGAGTGATTCTTTCCCGGGACGATTAGGGTCTGCTTGCGCTTTCAATCTGTCACGCGTTCATCAATCATGCAGACGTTGTTCATGTGGTAGATCATGGGAGCGTTGACCAGACAGACGGGGGCCTGCAAATTCTCAAGGATGTCTGGGGAGACCGCTTGATTGTCTACTCGACAGGGCTTGGCATACCGTTCAAACAATCATCGCTGACCAACATGGTTGTTTCGTTTGCCGAGGCCCAGGGGGCGGACTGGACATACGTTTTCGATGCCGACGAGTTTTTGCTTGCCAAACCGGGATTCAACCTCAGGCAAGAGCTTTCAAAACTGGATGAGCGTGTTGTCAGCGTTCGCTATTCGTTGAGCAATTAAGAGCCTATCCCGATAGGGCGCGATGCCAGACGATCAGACCACACGCAAAGTGCAGCATTGCGAGATACGTGTCGGCACGCTTTTCCCAGCGAATGAGCAAGCGTCGATAGCGATTGAGCCAGCTATGCGATCGTTCGACGACCCAGCGACGTGCCCGCGCACCTTCGCGCTTTGCCTTGCGTTCGTGCCGACGGCCACGAATCCGCGGCACCATGCCGATCTGCCAGACATGGTCGCACACACGACGACCGACATAGCCCAGATCCAGGCACAGCCACGAGCACGGCGCCGTCGCCGGCTTGTCGATGACGATCTTGGCCAAGGTCTCTTCCAACAGCATGCTGTCGTGCCGATGGGCGCCCGCGATGACCAGTGCCAGCGGCAGGCCGTGTCCATCAGTGAGCTGGCTGCGCTTGACGCCCCCTTTGCCGCGGTCGGTAGGGTTGGGCCCGATTTTTTTCCCCGCCCAACGGGGCCTTGGTCATCGTCCCGTCGAGCGCCAGCCAACCCCAGTCGATCTTCTCCAGTGCCTCACATGCCAGCAGTCCGTCGTGCCAGAAGCGCTCGAACACGCCCGCGTCGGTCCACTCGCGAAACCGCCGGTGCGCCGAGGAGTGCGAACACAACCCGGTGGCATCGAGCGCTGTCCACTGCATACCGGTGCGCAGCAACAGCAGGATCGCATTCATCGCGACCCGGTCCGAGATGCGCGGTCGGTGGCAGCCCAGCGGATGCGGTTTGGGCGGCGGGATCAACGGTGCCATCCTGGCCCACATCGCATCGCTCAAGCGCCAGCCATCATCATGCTCCGTACTCATCGCCTTGCCCTCCGAACAGAGAAGCCAGTTCGTTGGACAAGCAAAAAAGCATTTATTTCAACCTACCGAGATGGGCTCTAAATACGGTCACCCAGGAAGTTGCAGGAATTTCCGGCTGTATGCAGCCCCGCAGCGAAACGGCGCCGCCAAAAGCGCTGGCCCGTCTTCGCCCCCTCCCTCGCCGGCCGATTGATCGTTGCTTGATGCCCTGTCAAGAGGCATGAATCCCCGTCAAATCGCCAATCCCCCCGGCGTGCTGAAATCATCAACAAGATCGGCAATGCGTTCTACCCGACGCTGGCCCATTCGACACCCCGAACTTCCATTCGAGCCGTGATCAGGGCCTGACCGTACCCGACCTGAACCTGAGGCTGCCCGAGCGATGCACGCAAATAAATTTCTTGTGGGAAATTATCAATTTGGCGAGAATTGCGCTGCTTCTTGCCTGTATTCAGGTTCACGTGTCTAACCGCCGTTCAATGACGTCAGAACATCTTGCCTATTTGGCACCTTTGCTGAGCCTCGGGATTTTTCTATTGATGGAAAAGGCATGGCTCAAGCGTCAAACCCGCTGGGCCAAAGTTGTTCCGACGGCGGCAATTCATGGCATCAATTTTTCGCTGTCATTGGGCTTGTCCGCAGCGCTGCTGGTGCCATTGGTATTCGTGGCCGCACCCTATCAAATCTTCAGCTTCGCCGAGTGGCAAGTGCCGGTCTGGATCAGCTTCGGTGCAAGCTTCTTGTTTCTCGATCTGGTTCATTACTGGTCTCACCGACTGCACCACGCGATTCCCCTGCTGTGGCGGATGCATCGACTGCATCACAGCGACCAGGATGTAGACGCGCTGACGACCGTGCTTCATCACCCGCTTGAAGTGGTTACCGGTTTCGTCGGCGCGGTGGTGTGCGCTGTGATGCTGGATATACCGGTGATTGTATTGACGGCGTACTCGATCGCATTTGGCTTGCATGCGGCGTTCACGCACCTGAACCTTTCCTTGCCGGCGAATCTCGATCGCTGGGTGAGATGCGTCATCGTGACGCCCAATTTTCACCGGGTTCACCACTCATCGGTCATGAGTGAAGGCAACTCAAACTACGCGTTGATTTTCAGTTTTTGGGATTTTCTTTTCATGAGCGCTTCCGAAAAAAGCGCTCACGAAGTACCCGTGTTTGGCATCAGCAAAGATCAGGCACCTCGACATGACTCGATCGGCGCGTATTTGACAAACCCCTTGAAATAGCCGACTCAAATGGAGAAAACATTGAAAAAAATCGGAGCAATCACGGTCATGCTGTTGGCGATGGCTTCCGGCAGCGCCATCGCAGGAAAGGGCGGCGCGCTGGTCATTTCGCAAGGCAGCGGCAGCGAGACGCAAACCAAAGCCTATGCCGGCCTGGCATGGACGCTGGGTGCGAAAAAATCCCCTGCCGTGCCGGACCTCGTCGTTGGCGTACGCTCGCTCAAAGTCAAGTCGAATGACCGCGTGAGCAACGGGGCCGACCTCAGCGCTCGGTTTACCTTCGTTGAGGGCTTGTCGTTTGACAGCCTTCGCCTCAGCTATGTCGGCGGAAAGCGGGACGTCCTCGGCAACATCGGCGTCGGCTACTCGTTTGCAAGCAAGTCGTTCCTCACGACAGTCGCTGCTCAAGGTGCTTATTCGCGTGCGGGAATTGATTACAAATACAGCTCGGGCGAAGTATCGCCATACCTCGAACTGCTTTCTGCCGGCAAGCCGAAGAAAGTAACCGGCGGCGGACTCGGGTGTAACTCCAATGACCCCAATTACTACGTGCCCGACGGCGCAAGCGTCGGCGATTTCTGCTTCTACAATTTCCCTCCCTGATTGAAGCAGTCAGAACTTCCCGTTCCGACGTTTAGCAGTCCCCCGAAGCCAGTCAGGCAACCCTGACTGGCTTTTTCATTCGTCGTCCTCAAAGACAACCCCGCGCATCTTTGCCCCCCGTGCAGGCAAGTGTTGGTCGGCTACCAGATTTTCCGGCTATACTCGCCAACTTGACGTTAACGTAAGCGTCAACAGAATGAATCAAAAGTGGCCACAAGCCGCTCCAGCCCGAACCGGAGATCAAGATGACCGACCTGTCCGTTGCCCAGAGCCTGACGGCCTACACCCCGAAGAACAAAGTCCGCTTCGTCACCGCCGCATCGCTGTTCGACGGCCATGACGCCTCGATCAACATCATGCGGCGCATCCTGATGTCGCAGGGCGCGGAAGTGATCCACCTCGGGCACAACCGCTCGGTCGACGAGATCGTCACCGCCGCGCTGCAGGAAGACGCGCAGGGCATCGCGATTTCGAGCTATCAGGGCGGCCACGTCGAGTACTTCAAGTACATGATCGACCTGCTGAAGGAACGCGGCGGCGCGCACATCAAGGTGTTCGGCGGCGGCGGCGGCGTGATCGTGCCGGCGGAAATCCAGGACCTGCACGACTACGGCGTCGCGCGGATCTTCAGCCCGGAAGACGGGCAGCGCATGGGCCTGGTCGGCATGATCCTGCACATGATCCAGAGCTGCGACACCGACCTGTCGGCCTACGCGCCGACCACGCTGGCCGCGCTGACCGACGGCGACATCGTCGCGCGCCAGCTTCCGCTCGCGCAGCTGATCACGGCACTGGAAAACGGCAAGGTGGCGCCGGAGCTGAAGTCCGCAGTGCAGGACGCCGCCAGCAAGAACCGCATTCCGGCCCTCGGCATCACCGGCACCGGCGGCGCCGGCAAGTCGTCGCTGACGGACGAACTGATCCGCCGCCTGCGCATCGATCAGGACGACCAGCTGAACATCGCGCTGATCTCCATCGACCCGTCACGCCGCAAATCCGGCGGCGCACTGCTCGGCGACCGCATCCGCATGAACGCCATCGGTCCGTGGCATGAGCAGTCGCGCGTCTTCATGCGCTCGCTCGCCACGCGCGAAGCCGGCTCCGAAATCTCGCAGGCGCTGCCTGACGTGATCGCTGCCTGCCGCGCAGCCGGCTTCGACCTCGTGATCGTCGAGACCTCCGGCATCGGCCAGGGCGACGCCGCGATCGTGCCGCATGTCGACGCCAGCCTGTACGTGATGACGCCCGAATTCGGCGCCGCATCGCAGCTGGAAAAGATCGACATGCTCGACTTCGCCGACTTCGTCGCCATCAACAAATTCGACCGCAAGGGCGCGCAGGACGCGCTGCGCGACGTCGCCAAGCAGGTGCAGCGCAACCGTGAAGCGTGGACGACGCCGACCGAGCAAATGCCGGTCTACGGCACGCAGGCGTCGCGCTTCAATGACGACGGCGTCACCGCGCTGTATCACGGCGTGCTGCCAAAGTTGAAGGAACTCGGCCTGCAGGTCGGCGCCGGCAAGCTGGCTCCGGTGAACGTGCGCGCCTCGTCGGGCCGCAACGCGATCGTACCGCCGGCGCGCAGCCGTTATCTGGCCGAGATCGCCGACACCGTGCGCGGCTACCACCGCAAGGTCGAGAAACAGGCCGCCGTCGCGCGCGAGCGCCAGCAGCTGAGCGAAGCCAGGCGCATGCTCGCCGCCGCGGGCCGCGCTGTCGACTTCGACGACCTGATCACGCAGCGCGACCACCTGCTCGACGCCGACTCGCGCCAGCTGCTCGAGGCGTGGCCGGAAGTCAAGGCGACTTACGAGGGCGACGAGCATGTGGTGAAAATCCGCGACAAGGAAATCCGCACCCGCCTGTTCATCGAGACGCTGTCCGGCAACCGCGTGCGCAAGGTCGCACTGCCGAACTACACCGACCAGGGCGACCTGCTGCGCTGGCTGAAGAAGGAAAACCTGCCGGGCTACTTCCCGTACACCGCCGGCGTGTTCCCGTTCAAGCGCGAAAACGAAGACCCGACCCGCATGTTCGCCGGCGAAGGCGACGCCTTCCGCACCA
>JACCDX010314594.1_pt1 | contig 10556 bp, 10 predicted proteins | sample 7449681 | NCBI WGS metagenome assembly JACCDX01 (sample SAMN15323450, study PRJNA562643) | freshwater metagenome | isolation source: river surface water | place: USA:Blue River Watershed | collected 2017-08-18
TCAAAGGCTGGCCCTCTTTGACCAAGCGTTGACCTTGAGCCTTCAGCCATGCCCATGTGAACGCAGCCCACTGCTGTGGGGTCTTCTGGCCCTGCTGGCGGGCCAGCAGGAACACTTGGTGGAACCGTGCAACCGAGTGGCCGCCGCCCGTGACAGGGCTTGCCAGAAAAGCAATTTCTCCAGTGCTTCTGGCCAACTCCATCAGGTGCGTGTTGAGTGCTTGGGTGGATTTGAGCCGTTTATTGGCCACGGCCTCCTCCTGAGCAATGCCCAAATGACCCAAGGAAGTCAGCACCACCACCGACTGAATGAGTTGCTGGTAGTTGATATTTTGAGATTTGACAGCCTCCTCGATCTGAGCCACCGTGCGCACCTTGTGGTCGGCCAGATAGGTCAAGATGGGCTTATAGACCTCTTCGTTCAGGCTGGCCTCACCGGCCAAGGTGTTGACTTTGAGTGAGATGGAGTCAGCAGGTGCCAATAAGAGCAAGCGGATCGATTTGAGTGCCAGTGATTGGGCGATGGGGTCGATCTTTCTGGGGCCCTTTGACCTGCGTTTAAAAACTGATCCAGTGCGAGTGAGAGAAACTGAGTTTTTTATCATTCGAAAGGATTAAGTTATGCCAAAAGGTATTCGATTAAAGCCCGAGCAGATCGTGGCCAAGTTGCGCGAGATTGAGGTCAAGATTGGTCAAGGCAAGGACGTTCTCACAGCTTGTCGCGAGGCTGGGGCCACGGACAAGAGCTACTACCGCTGGCGCCGGGAGTATGGGGGGATGAAGGTTGATCAGGCCAAGCGCCTGAAGCAATTGGAGCAGGAGAACGCTCGACTCAAGCGGCTGGTGGGTGAGTTGCACTTAGAGAAGGCGGTGCTCACCGATGTTGCGCGGGGAAACTTCTAAGCCCACAACGCCAGCGTGCAGCTGTGCTTGGTGCTGTGGGCAAATATCCGCGTCTGTCTGAGCGCCGAGCGTGTCAGATTCTAGGGGTGGCCAGGAGCACCATGCGGTATGCAGAGGTGCCTTTGGTGGACGAAACAGCACTGCGGCAAGGGGTGTTGGAGGTGGCCAATTTGTATGGTCGCTACGGCTACCGAACAGTCAGCGGACTGCTCAGCGGTGCGGGCTGGCAAGCCAGCGAAGCGGTGGTCAGGCGAATTTGGCGAGAAGAGGGTTTGAAGATTCCCGCCAAGCAGTCCGCAAGAGCCAGGCTGTGGCTTAACGATGGTTCCTGTGTGCGGCTGCGCCCCGAGCGGGTCAATCATGTGTGGAGCTATGACTTTGTGCAGGGTCACACCTATTGCCCTTGGTCTAGGCGCTGGCGCAAGTTTCGCATTCTGGTGGTGATCGATGAATTCAGCCGGGAGTGCTTGGCGCTGTACGTGGCTCGCACCATCAAGGCGCTCGATGTCATTGATGTGCTATCGGATTTGATGCTCGAGCGTGGTGTGCCCGAATTCATCAGAAGCGATAACGGGCCCGAGTTTGTGGCCACTATCCTCAGGAATTGGCTCAAGAGCCTGGGCACCAACACCGCCTACATCACGCCAGGCAGCCCGTGGGAGAACGGGTATTGCGAGAGCTTTAACGGTAAGTTCCGAGATCAGTGGCTCAATGGCGAATTGTTCTACAGCTTGGGCGAAGCCCGAGTTCTGATCGAGCAATGGCGCATTCACTTCAACACACTGCGTCCGCATCAATCGATTGGAAAAAAGCCACCAGCTCCGGGCACCTGGCTACCCAAGACCAAAGCGGAAAAGGCGTTGCATTTGAGTCTGTTTCCAGCAATCCCAACACCGCAGGAGGTCAGGCAACGATTGAATTTGCAATGAAATACAGCTAGACTGAAAACTCTCACTGACATTGGATCAACATTTAACGCGGGTCATTGAGAGGTCGATTTTTGTAGTCAAAATTGCCAATTACAAGTGCAACTCGTTTTGAAAAATCAGAACTTAATCTATCTACCTTTTTGTTTTGAGAGTAACGATCAACATTCAATCCAATAGATGCCAACTCATCCTCAAGACTTTGTGAGCCAGCTGACGGAATGTCTAACCAAGCTTTGGCATCTGACAAGCAAGATCTAACGATAGAGCCATCTCCTCTATATTCAAGGGGAAAGTCATCAGGTACTCCTTGAGATAAGAGCAGACGTCTTTGCGACTGCTTTGTCTCAAGCTCAACAACTCTTAGACTTGTTCTTTGGAAAGTTGCAGGGGAATCTTTGAAACTTTCCAGGTCACGTGCAATTCGTTTACAAATATCCTGCTGCAGTGCTTGATTCACTGTTCTCTGCGCAACTTTTTCGGGCGTATTGTTTATCGACTGCACATGCGACACAAACATCCATGCACCCACTACCCCCGCAATAATGAAGGTAATGAAAAACAAAATTTCTTTTCTTGAAATCATGATTGATCTCCAAAGATTTAATGAAAATTTACCATAGTCTCAACGCCAATTACCCATCAAGATGAAAGACGCCCAGAAGAACGGGGGAGAGTAATATTTGCTAGCTACAAAACTGGACAGCATCAGAACTGCGATTGCAATGAGTGTGATGTGCCTAATTTGCATGAACGCAACTCGATCAAATTTTTCGGATCACATTAGTAAAAATAAGGGCAGCAAGGTGTTCACTCAACATACTAGGCACTTTCCCGTCTGATGCCAACACCCCAGCCTCCCTATTCTTTTCCATCGCGTATCCAGTCAAATTGGCACTAGTAATTAAGCAAAGCCTACTAACTGCTACTGCAACCTTTGCATGGACGCGGCCGTGAAAAATTCATTAGCTTTGCCATGCTACGTATAAAGACTGGCCCCTGGCACAAGGGTTCTCATCTGCCCTATCGCGTCGAACGAAATGCTGCCACCGTCCTCCTGAGACAATTCAAGGAGCATTGAGATTTCAACTGCACGCTTGTCTGCTGCATTCAGGGCACTGACAATTGACGAAAATTCATAAGCAATGAAGCTGGTGATCAGCAGCGAGTTCTCAGCGGAATTGATGACCTGCAGAAGTGCCTACTCAGTTCTGAGAACCGATACTAAGGGAGTATTTTATCCAGTTCAGACTAATTCTATAGATTGCTCTGACGCAGCTTTGCAGTAAACATGGCTTGCAGCAAGAAGTATGGAGGCCAACTCGTTTGAACTGATTTGGGTGTTTTTCCAGGTTGTTGCAAGTTGCTCAAGTAAAGCATTTGCAACCGGAGTTCCCATGAGGCCATGTAAAGTCACAGCAACGTTAGCAGCGTCTGCACGACGAACACGCGACGCAATAGCCTGAACCTTTTCTGAAGAAACCAGAGAGACCAAGGCTGCAATAGCATCCAGGAGTTCACCCATGCCAGAAGCCCTTAAAAAATGCTGCGTCAGTACATTCGAGTGTCGGAATCAACAGTGATCGATCCAGGTAACGATTGCCTCTTTCACAAGAGGTCTCCGCTACCAAACTGCACGCATGACAGGCTGCTCCATGCAATGAGCGATCTTTCTCTGGGTCATGTTCCGAACAAAGTGGATCAGACGAGCAAGGTGTCCATAGCGTCGATGCAAAATCAAACTGCTGTGCCCCAGAGCTTGAGCTGCAACGTCAACTGTGGCGCCTGATTTAATCAGTAATTTTGCCCTGTAGTGGCGCAGATCATGCAACCTCAGGTCTGGCCGATCAATTGCCTGGGTCAACTTATCCCAGCTTTTCTTGAACGTCACAATCGCCCCTGGTGCACGAGTACTCCCAAAAAGCAATGTCCCAGTCTCTCGGATTGGCCATACCTTGCGCATAAGCGCGGCGGTTTCCTGACTGAAGAAAAGCATTCGAGGCTTGCCCGTTTTCGTCTCAAGCACTTCAATGCTGCACGCATCAAGGTCAATGTCTGACCAGCGTCGCTCGCAAACCTCTCCACGGCGCGCTCCTGTTTCAATCAAGATTCTGATGAGCACCGCAAAACGCCGATTTTTGAACGCTATCGCGCCATCTAGGAGGCGTTTCACTTCTGCCTCACTCAGACTCACGTGTCTGATCGGTTCCGGGTATCGATGCTGGGAAAGGGCTAGGAGAAATGAAGCCGACGGGGGTGAGCATCTTGCGTTTAGCCCACCGTTAGATGCTGCCACTTGGGATAAATTTCTGTTAACCGTGCTTGGGCTGTAGCCGTTTTCGAGCATGGCAACGCCTGCACGAGAAAGCTCATCGGGGGTGATAGTCCAAGCACTGCGCTCACCCAACAGATCAATCCATTCGCGCATTTGCTTGTCAGCCACGTTTTGTAATGGGTGGCAAGATAGGCGCGCGCAAGTTCGCCGATGGCGAGGTGATGATTGACTTGAGGAGATGTTGACGCTTCGAGTTCTGCTCAAAGTTCAATTCGATTCTGGCCACGCGAGTGGGAAACGATTTGATGGTTGAGAGTATTAGAAAAAGGCATCGCCCGGGTTCCTTTTGATCACTGTGAGTGATAAACAAAACACCGCTTCGGCGCGATACCATTTTCTTCAACCATTTCAACCACTTAAGGCGAAAATGGTAGGCGCAATTGGATTCGAACCAACGACCCCCACCATGTCAAGGTGGTGCTCTAACCAACTGAGCTATGCGCCTGATGTTCGTTCGAAGTCTTGCATTATAGCAGTAAATGCCTGTGTTTGAGGGCTAGCGGCGTCTGGCGGCGCGCACGCCTTTGACTTCGCGCACGGCGGAGAGGACTTTTTGGAGTTTGCGCGCGTCGCTCACCTCGATGGTGAAGGTCATCCAGGCGGTCTCCAGGATGGAGTGGGTTTGCACGCCCACCACGTTCATTTTTTCGCGGGCGAAGACTTCCGAGATATCGCGCAGCAAGCCATGGCGGTCGTGCGCTTCGATGGCCACGTCCACCGGGTAGTAGGTCGCGTCGCCCGCTTTGGGCTGGCCCCAGTCGACTTCAATGACGCGATCGGCGTCGCGCAGGACCATCTGGCTAAAGCTCGGGCAATCGCGGCGGTGGATGCTCACGCCTTTGCCGCGGGTGACGTAGCCCACGATCTCGTCGGGGGGCGCGGGTCGGCAGCAGCGGGCGAGTTGGGTGAGCAAGGAGTCCATGCCCACGACCAAAACCCCGCTTTTGGCGCGGGGGCTGGCGATGCTGCTGCGCGCGCGGCGCAAGACGATGTCGTCGGGCTCGGGGGCGGGCGCGGGCGGGTTGAGCAAGACTTCGATGTTGCGCAGGGAAAACTCGTCTTTGCCCACGACTTCAAAGAGCGCATCGGCGGATTTGAAGCCCAATTGGCTGGCGAGGTCTTCGAGCTTGATAGCCGTGCGGCCTTCGCGCTGGAGCAGTTTTTCCACAGCCTCGCGGCCTCGGGCCACGGTCTCTTGGGTTTGTTGGGCATTGAACCAAGCGCGAACTTTGGCCCTCGCGCGTGAGCTCACCATGAAGCCCAACTCGCTGTTGAGCCAATCGCGCGAGGGGCCGCCTTCTTTGACGGTGGTGATCTCCACCGTCTGGCCGTTGCGCAGGCGGGTGTTGAGGGGCATCATCGCGCCATCCACGCGCGCGCCACGGCAGCGGTGTCCGAGGTTGGTGTGCAAGGCGTAGGCGAAGTCGATGGGGGTGGCGTTGCGCGGCAGCTCAATGACGGCGGCATCGGGCGTGAGCACGTAAATGCGGTCCGAGAGCGCTTCGGTGGCGAGCGTTTGGCCCTCGCCCTGCGCAAGGTCGCGTTCCCAAGCGAGCAACTGGCGCAGCACGGCAATTTTGGCGTCGTAGGTGCCGCTCGCGCTCACGCCGGCGTAGCCCTTGGTGCCCGCCTCTTTGTACGCCCAGTGCGCCGCCACACCGTGCTCGGCATGGTCGTGCATGGCGCGGGTGCGAATTTGAATCTCCACGGGTCGGCCCTGGGCATCGCGCACCACGGTGTGCAAGGACTGATAGCCGTTGGGTTTGGGGCGCGCGATGTAATCGTCAAACTCGCTCTCGATGGGCTGCCAGCGGGTGTGGATCCAGCTCAAGGCGGCGTAGCAATCGGGCACTTCCGGCACGATCACGCGCAGCGCGCGCAGGTCAAAGACTTGCGCAAAGTCCAGCGACTTGCCGCGCATTTTTTTGACGATGCTGTAGATGTGCTTGGGGCGGCCCTGCACTTCGGCCACGATGCCTTGCTCGGCCAAGGCACGCTCGATCTCGCGGCGCAAGTCGAGCACGTATTGCTCGCGTTCGGTGCGTTTCTCATCGAGCCAGCCCGCCACTTGCTTGTAGGTCTGGGGTTCGAGGAAGCGGAACGCCAGATCTTCGAGCTCCCACTTGATCTGCCAAATGCCCAGCCGGTTGGCCAGGGGCGCAAAAACGTGCAAGGACTCATGGGCCAGGGCGTGGGGCACGGCCTGTTTGCTCGCGGCATAGTGGCGCAGGGTTTGCAGGCGGGAGGCCAGGCGCAGCAAGACCACGCGCAAGTCGCGCGAGAAGGCGAGCAGCATTTTGCGCACGTTCTCGGTGTGCGCGGCGGCATTGGCCTGCTCACCCACGGCCGCGCGCGCCTGACGCTGCACGCGCACCAGGCGTGAGGTCTCGAGCGCGAGTTCGGCGGGGCCCTCACCAAAGGCCTTGGTGAGGACTTCCTTGGGCTTGTTGAGCTGTTCGCTGGCATAAACCAGGTAGGCGGCCGCCTGCATGGATTCAGAGCCCCCCATGGCGGCCAAAATGGCCACGGTGCCGTCGGCATGCGCGAGCACGGGCTCGCCCGTATCCAATTGCGCGTCATGCAACAAGGGTTCGGCAAACTCACGCGCGCGCTGCAAGCCCAGACCGTGATCGGTAAAGGCCTCCTGTGCGACCTGCCAAACGGCGGCGGTGGAAGTTTCGGGAGCAGCAGGCATGGGCGGTCAGGATCGAGTCAATTTGGCCCACAAAAGCGAACCATAATTCAGGTCATCAGCAACCATCGTAAATCATTTGGAGAATCCGTCATGTCTTCGCGAACACTCACCGGCAAAATCGCCCTGGTCACGGGCTCGACCAGCGGCATCGGTCTTGGCATTGCCAAAGCCCTGGCGGCCGAGGGTGCCCACATCGTGATGAATGGGTTTGGCGAGGTTGAAGCCGCCCAAGCCCAAGTCAAGGCCCTCGGCGTCGAGGTGGCCTACCACGGTGCCGACATGAGCAAGGCCGCCGACATCGAAGCCATGATGGCCTTTGCCAAGGAACGGTTTGGGGGCGTGGACATTCTGGTCAACAACGCGGGCATTCAACACGTCGCCCCGATTGAGGATTTTCCGGTCGAGCGCTGGGACGCCATTTTGGCCATCAACCTCAGCAGCGCTTTTCACACCACGCGCCTGGCCCTGCCTGACATGCAAGCCAAACACTGGGGCCGCATCATCAATGTCGCCTCTGTGCACGGCCTCGTGGCTTCCGTTCAGAAATCCGCCTACGTGGCCGCCAAGCATGGCATTGTGGGACTCACCAAGGTCACGGCTTTGGAGAACGCCACGCGTGGGGTGACTTGCAACGCCATTTGCCCGGGCTGGGTGCTCACACCGCTCGTGCAAAAACAAGTCGATGCCAAAGCCGCGGCCCTCGGGGTCTCCAATGCCGAGGCCACCAAGCTGTTGCTGGGCGAGAAAGAGCCATCCATGCAGTTCACCACCCCTGAAGAGTTGGGGGCGCTCGCCGTCTTCTTCTGCTCCGAGGCCGCTTCGAATGTGCGCGGCGTGGCGTGGAACATGGACGGAGGCTGGGCTGCGCAGTGAGGGGCTCTGCGCGGTGATTTGCGCTGTGCGTCGCGAGCCCGCGACGCTTCTCGGTCATGCCTGCACTTGGGTTTGAGGTATCGCCGGAATTCTTTTCTTGTCTAGTGAATATGCCTGACAGGAATAGGCATTGATCATCAAATATGTAATCAAAAGATTGCAAATTTGAGTCGGAACTCGATACGATTTAGGCATGAAAAAACCAAATCATGAGTTTGCGAGCCGACTCAGAGAGGCTCTGATTGCATGTGGCGTCAAACCGAGTCCTGCGGTGTTGGGCCATGAGTTCAACCTTCGCCATTGGGGGGAAGGCATTTCAACGCATGCGGCACGGAATTGGTTGTCCGGTGTCTCCATTCCCAAGACCGACAAACTCAAAACACTGGCGCACTGGCTCAATGTCACGCCCGAGAGTTTGCTCTTTGGCACCGAACAGCGGCTCGCAGCCGAGGAGATCAAGGCGATTTATGGCGCGGACAGTCGGACGATCTCCGACATCGACCAGCAATTCCTCGACAACTTTCTCTCCCTCAACAAGGAAGGCCGTCACGTCTTGCGCATGGTCACTTGCGCGATGCGCCACCATCAGTCGCGCCGTTAACGCACAGCAGTACCACGGCCTGTGCCTCGATGGACAGGCCCTGGCCCACCGGTCCCATTTTTTCGGCGGTTTTCGCTTTCACATTCACTTGCTCGGGCGCCATGCCCAAGGCCGATGCGATGCGCGTGCGCATGGCCGCGATGTGCGGGGCCAGCTTCGGGGCTTGGGCGATCACGGTGGAATCAATGTTGACGATGGCATAGCCCGCCGCCACGATCTTGTGTCCCACTTCTTGCAGCAAGACCCAACTGTCCGCCCCGGCGTGGGTGGGGTCCGTATCGGGGTAGTGCTGTCCAATATCCCCCAGACCGGCCGCGCCCAGCAAGGCGTCGGTGATCGCGTGCAAGAGGGCATCGGCATCGGAGTGCCCGAGCAATCCGTGGCTGTGGGGAATCCGCACCCCACCGAGCACCAACGGACGGCCTTCCACCAAAGCATGGGTGTCCCAGCCTTGGCCGATGCGATAGGGAAAGGGGTTCATGTGGGGGTTCCTTTGGAGCGCGCCGCCAAGACGGCTTCGGCCAAGGCAAAGTCGGCCGGGTAAGTCACTTTGAAATTGAACGCCGCCGAGGTGACCAGGCGCGGTGCGTGACCCATGGCCTCCAGGGCACTCGCTTCGTCTGTCACCGCCTCACCTGCGGCGGTGAGGGCCTGGGCGAGGGCTTGAAGGCGAAACATTTGGGGCGTTTGGGCCAGCCACTTGTCGTCGCGCGCGAGCGTGGCTTGGCTGCGTTGCCCCACCGATTGTTTGAGGGTATCGGGCAGCGGCAAGGCCAAGAGGCCCCCCACCGGGTCCTGCGCGCAGTGCGTGAGCAGGCTGCGAATGAGCTCTGGGGTCACGAGGCAGCGAGCCGCGTCGTGCACCAACACCCAGTCGTCTTCTTTCGCGCCCAAGGCTTGCAAGTGGCGCAAACCTTGCAACACGCTGGCCGCGCGGGTGGCGCCCCCGTGGGGCCATGCCGTCCAGGGCGGCCCCAAGCGCTCCAGAATGGGGGCAAGCTGGGTGTCCTCAGGGGCACTCACCACCACCGCGAGTTGCAACTCGGGCAGCGCCGAGAACGCCCGCAGCGTGTGGCAAACCATGGGCTCACCGGCGATGGGCTGGTACTGTTTGGGCTGTGGGGTGCCCGCACGCTGTCCACTGCCCGCGCAGGGAATGACGACGTGAAAAGGACAAATGGGCGAGTGCTGGGTCATGGATTGGGGCCGGGTTCAAGCCCGTTACCTGTCGCCATTCTAAAATCACCCCAATGCAATGGCCTTCTTTGAGCGTGGGCAAGCGTTTTACGCTGCCCTGCCCCCCTGCTTCCGCTGACGCCGCTTGGTTGGCCGAATGGGCGAGTCACGCCTGTCGCACGCAGGGGCAACGCATCGCCATTGTCACGGCCAACGCCTTGGACGCGCAGCGGTTGCTCGATGAAATCGCCTTTTTTGCCCCGGACCTGCGCTGTGTGCTGTTTCCCGATTGGGAAACCCTGCCCTACGACAGCTTCTCGCCGCACCAAGACCTCATCAGCGAGCGCCTGGCCACGCTCTGGCGCATCTCCCAAGGCGAAGCCGATGTGGTGCTCGTGCCCGCCACCACCGCGCTCTACCGTCTGGCCCCGCCCGCGTTTTTGGCCGCCTACACTTTTCACTTCAAGGTGCGTCAGTCGCTCGATGAGGCGCGTCTCAAGTCCCAACTCACACTCGCGGGCTACAGCCACGTCACCCAGGTGGTGAGCCCCGGCGAGTACGCCGTGCGCGGGGGGCTCATCGACCTCTACCCCATGGGCTCTTTGGTGCCCTACCGCATTGATCTCTTTGACGACGAGATCGACTCGATTCGCGCCTTTGACCCCGATACCCAGCGCAGCCTCTACCCGGTGGCCGAGGTGCGCCTGCTCCCGGGCCGGGAGTTTCCGATGGACGACGCCGCGCGCGCCCTGTTTCGGCAGCGCTGGCGCGAGATTCTCGAAGGCGACCCGACCAAGAGCCGCATTTACAAAGACATGGGCAATGGCGTGGCCACCGCCGGTATCGAGTACTACCTTCCCCTGTTCTTCGAACAAACGGCCACCGTCTTCGATTACCTGGGGAGCGCCGCCACGGTGGTGTTGCACGGCGAGCTCGAACCGGCCTTTCAGCGGTTTTGGCAAGACACGCAGGAGCGCTACCGCATTGCCGCCACCGATCCCGAGCGGCCCGCCCTGCCCCCTGCGCAGCTCTTTCTGAGCGCCGAGCA
>JACCDX011333508.1_pt1 | contig 10556 bp, 3 predicted proteins | sample 7449681 | NCBI WGS metagenome assembly JACCDX01 (sample SAMN15323450, study PRJNA562643) | freshwater metagenome | isolation source: river surface water | place: USA:Blue River Watershed | collected 2017-08-18
TGTAATTTTATATTTGTTAAAATCATTTTTAATTTTACTCTCATCAGTTTGTTCAATTAAAATAGATTTATTTGCAGTTTCACATATTTCTTTCCAATAATAAGAAGAAGCATATTTTTCACTTATATTTAATGATTCGTTGTATGGAAGTTTATCAGTAAAAGCTCCTTTATAAAATAAACCTTTAGCATACGAATGAAAGTGGTTGTTATCAGCAACAACTCCTGCATTATGTAATATTGGGTATTTATCTACTTCGGAAATATCACCAGTTACCCATCCAAAATCTAATCTTTCATCCACTATCGTTTCATGCCCCACTAACCAAGCATTCCATAATAAACTCCACATACCGGCAGTCCATTTTTGAATTGGATAATCGTGTTCATTTTTTTTAACATGTCTATGTTCATTATCACAAAACCATTTATAAAGATTTATACTATCTTTTTCAACTTTATCCCAAAATTCGTATGTAGTGTTTTTAACTATATATTGCGCGCCGCCCGAATTATTATTTAGTAGTTTTGGAATTAATGGGTCTATACCTATAATTCTACACATATTATCATACACATAATCTCCCTTTGATTTTATGTAATCATAATTTATATAAAATTTAGTATTACTTAAATACCAAGCATTGCCAGTAATCATCTCATCAAACTTTGGCGGCCTTGTTAAAACTATATCGGAATCATGTAAAAATAAAACATCATCGTGTATTTCAGGTCTTGCCGCAATATGTTGCTTCATCAAATTGAAATAAATAGATGGCTGATACGTTTTATCGGTTCTAGTATCATTATAGAAGAAAAAACGAACACTATTATAATGTAGCATTAATTTTCTCCATGCATCAGGAATTATACCATTTTCTATACCACAAACTATATCAATGTAGTTTGGGTTTACTCCCATTTTTTTGAAGTTGTTAATTAAAACTTCAACTTGCCAAGTATAATAAGTGATTGCCGGTTGGCAACAAACATATCGTAATTTTTTCATAACCTTTATCAATAAATATTAAAATATATGCTTACGGACACACACCGCTATAATATGAAATTTGAACAATATCACTACCAGTAAATGTAACATTATAGAATGTATGAGTACCGCCAGTAATTACAGGCACACTATCAATCGGTGCATTGTTTATCTCCAATATCAGACATCCACCAGATGATGGATTAAATATCTCCACATCTACATTAGCCGATGATAATGAGCCTTGAGTACCACTAACACTTTGTCCCGCAGATATTGGATAGAAACCTGTTGTGATAACAGCAAATTCTACTCCTCCAGAAGTTACTCCTGTCACAGATCCAGTGCCATCAACATTAAGGACATAGAATGTATCACCTCCTGGAGCCGCGGTTGTTGTAGTTGTTGTTGTTGTAGTTGTGGTTGTAGTTGTGGTTGTTGTCGCAGGCGTGCAATCTCCCACTAAAGTAAATGTACCACCAGCAACGGATGGAGTGCCCAAGAAACATAAGTTTACAGTTCCGAAGAATCCGGTATCAAAATATGCATCACCATTACAATCAGTACCACTTATATCCGCTCCATATGTTGGGTCAGTTGATGTTATTTGATACTCTTTACAAGTAGCGGCAGCTGTTGTTGTAGTTGTTGTAGGCGCTTCCGTTGTTGTAGTTGTTGTAGGCGCTTCCGTTGTTGTAGTTGTTGTAGGTGCTTCGGTAGTTGTAGTTGTTGTAGGTGCTTCCGTTGTAGTTGTAGTAGTAGCTGCTTCCGTAGTTGTAGTTGTTGTTGCAGCTTCCGTAGTTGTAGTTGTTGTTGCAGCTTCCGTAGTTGTAGTTGTTGTAGGTGCAGCAGTTGTTGTAGTCGTGGTTGTTGTGGTTGTTGTTGTGGTAGTTGTTGTTGTAGTTGTTGTTGTAGTTGTTGTTGTAGTTGTTGTAGTTGTTGTTGTGGTTGTAGTAACAGAAAGACAAGTACCTTTATCATTTAATACACCATCATTGCTTATAATATAATAATATGTTCCATCTGAATAGTATCCATTTGATGCAACCGTAGTTAGACTACCATCTGTAAAAAGTTTTGTACTCTCCGTTAATGTAACTCCACCGTATGACCAATAGACTGTTGGGGTAGTGTAAAAATCATAACAAGAATTTGCAGCGGAAGATGCATCATATCCCAAACTAAATGAAGATGGTGGAACTATTGTAGTAGTTGGTGCATTAGTTGTAGTTGTAGTTGTGGTTGTTGTAGTTGGTGTAAATTCATCAGTACCCATACAATTACTACTACCACCTTGTAAAAGTTCTATGGTTGCACCGGCTGGCGCTGATATACTACCCGGCTGTGCCTCTATGACTACCGAATTCAAAGTTTCACTTAAAAAAATAGATGGTCCAGTAAAGCCTTCGCATTCTAACCAAGACACATTTCCACTAGTACTACTAGCTAACGTTACTCTATATATGTTTACAGTTGGCATTTATTATTAAATAGTTTCGTATGGTGAATTTCCTAAAACGTCCGTAGGCCATTTGTTTTTTAATTCCGCAGCAGTTGTTACGTTTGAAAAATCAATATTTGTAATATCTCTTAGCGCTTGTTTTTTTATAGATATTTCTTGCATCTTACTTTGATTTCCATTTTCTAATGCTATCATAAATTCTATATCAAGTTCTGGAAATATTTTACTTCTTTTCTTTCTGATATGCTCCAAATGAATTTCTTTTGCTATTTCCAAGTTAAAAATAGCAGTGGTTTCATTACCCGTTTCTAAATTCCAATCAAATTCATATGATTTAAAAAAATCATAATCAACGTTACTATTGTCATTTACAAATAGATATTTTGAACCAGATGGTATTACTTTTGATAATACAAATTCTAAAGATTCTTCATTTGGAGATGTCCAAATAACATCATTATTGTTTTTTGAAATTATAAATTTTGGTTTCATAGTATTTTTTTATCTTCCAATTACAACAATATCAACATAATCACCAACAATTCCTTGTCCAATGTGACTCGTAACATAACCTGGATTAGCTTCATCACTTCGTTCACATCTAAAACTAAAATCAGTTGTTCCCTTTGATGTTATTTGAGGACTTATATTTTGTTCAGCTGTTGCGTATCCTGGTGCGCCATTTTGTATAAAAATATGGTAATAAGTATCATCCATTGTAATATTTTCAAAATTAAGAATATATCTATTAAATGTAGTAAATGATACAGATGAGGCTATATTAAATCTATGAGTAACAACATATGAAGCAGAATCATTTGCATTAGGACCAATATATGTTACTCTTGCAAACGCCTTTACGGCAGGTGGATATCCATACGCAATACTATATTTTGATATTGCCCTATCAACCATTAAACTACCAGTAATTTCGGTTGAGAAATTGTAAGAACCACTTATACCATCTTTTACTCTTAAATACTTATCATCCGCTAATACGGCTTGGAAACCGCCACCATTTACAACCGTACCCGCAGATACTGTTTTTATTGATATACTTCCCGCAGAAGATAACTCAAAACTAGTTTCTGCTTGTGAATCAATTCCAAATGGCGGATATGATGGTAATGATGTATCCATACTATGTAAGTAAGAATATCCCCTTAATGTTAAATAATACGTTACACCTTGTTGTAAATCGGCAATTAATGAAAATTTAGTTGCTGGTAAAGTCACTTGTTGGCCAGATGGATAGTAGGAAGTATCCCATCCAAATCCATTCCAAGTTTGAAAAGTTTGTATGCTACCCTGTGCATATGCTATTGCATAGTTTGATTGTCCAACAAATTCCGTATAAGCCTGTGGTGCGTGTCCTGTTCTTGTAAGTTGTAAATTTACATTTAAGGTACAATCTGCGTCACCAGTAGCTGATGCATAACTGGCATAGTTCAACGGCATTGTGTAGGTTATAATATGTTGTCCCGATGCCCCAGCGGTAAATGAACCTCCAGATGATGGTATTACATACCAATCATACCCAATAGTTCCACCATAATATGAACTATATGTTCCGTCATTTGGTACACCATTTTGTTGGAACGATGAAGTTGATACCGTTGGTAAAATTGCAGAAGAATATGCTACTCCTGTTGGTGATGGTAGTGTTAATTGCGTATTTGCAAAGAATCTTAAACTTCCAGAATCATCAAATACTGCAATAGATTCGGATGGGTCTGAATATAATTGTATATTTTGGTTGGATGATATTATAGAACCTTCCCCAATTGTCCAGCCACCAATATTACCATCATTTGAATTAATTGAACCCTGTATAGTTAAATCTTGACCATTCCAAATTAATGAACCAGATGTCCCTATTAAAGATACTTTTGGTTCATTTGAATCATATCCTAAAAAAATACCAGCGTTATTAAACCCTTGCACCTGCGATTCTGTTACCCAACTACCAGGACCTATACTAGAACTTATTTGTCCAATTGAAATATATGGATTTGCATTTGAACCACTTTCATTTGCATTAAGAATAATAAGTGCGTTTGAACCTTTTGCACCAATATTAATACTTTTATCAACATATTGTTCAACCGCAAATAATACGTCAGTTGCTACCGAACTAAATTGTGCACCAAATGTTTCCCAATCAGTAGGTGTTGTGTTTGGTTGACCCCAAGTTGCAGTATCATTTTTTGCTGCGTTTTTTGCAATATAATATGTACTTCCAAACTTAACTATATCACGTCTACCCGCGACTAGGTCATAATAATATTTTGTTGTAGAAACATACAAACCTCTATAAACAACACCCGGACCAGCTGCACCATCAGTACCACTTACACCAGATGTACCACTTACACCAGATGTACCTGCTGCTGCATATACTGACCAACTATTAGTTGCGTTTGGTGGGTATCCGGTATCAATATTAGTATTATTTGTTGAAGTATGTGAAACTCCACAAATATAACTTGCTCCACCATATGTTACGGTATCATCTTCGTAATATGTTGTTGCAGTTTGCCAAGCTCCTCTAAAAGAACCTTCTGGTATTCCAGGTTGTCTTTGTCTAATACTACCAACTATCGTTAATTGGTCTCCATCCCAAAACATGCCTTTGCCAGATGTACCAGTTGTTTTAATTGAAAAACGTCCTGTTGTACCATTCGTACCATCTTCATATAATCCCAAGAAAACACCAGGTCTATTATATCCAATAATTCCCGGAGTTGTCAATGATGTTCCACTTGTACCCGCAGTTCCTTGTGTACCGGTTTGACCAATTGCAATGTATGGGTCTGGTCTTCCACCTGCAATTACAATATTTGCAAATGCACCACTACCATCTTTAGTACCAACATTAATTGTATTCTTAACATATGATTCTTGGAATATTGCAATTTGTGCTGCAACAAAGAATTCTTCATTTCCTAAATACTGCCAATATGCATTATCACTTGTTGTACCGGTTGGTGCTTGAATTCCTGCACCCGTACCAGGACCACTTTCTTGAATTGCACCATAGTATTGTGTTACGTTTCCATTTGTAGCAGGGTCTGGATGTATTACGGCATCTCTACGATTACCACTTATATCTGAACCTATGTAATCTATGTCATTTTTCCAAATTCCTCTCATCACAATTCCAGGTCCAGTATTTCCTTCATATTGAACCGATAACGATTGTGTTTTATATAAAAAATCTCTACCTTCACAATCAATCTGATATACGATAAATGCGGTTTGATTTACTTCAGGATTTAACCATTGAGTAATTCCACCCATAATCGCAGGAGTTCCACTAACATGAGAACCAGCAGTTAAACTTCCAGATAAAGTAATATGTGCAGATTTTGCGTAAATACTTACTCTACATTTTTCTTTCCATCCGGCTTCACCATACATATCAGTATGAGTTTCTTGTCCTGCAATTAAAGAAGCACTATTAACTAATTCAACATCACCTCTATAAACATTTATAGTTGTTGGTGTTAAATTGTATTCAATTTCACCAGATACACGATATATAATTGATGAGTTTTCATTTGTTAATGTTGCATTATATGGTGCAGGTGCAGTTATTTGAGAACTAAATGATTGTGAATAGAATTCAGATTTTCTACCATTTTCAAAATCAACTTTATAAACAACCGTTCCCGCAGTATTTACCGCAGGTGCTACCCATCCAGAAACATTTCCTATTTCAGCAGGATTTCCTAATAATCTATTTTGTGGATTTACAGTAATGTATGATGATTTTGAATGTATAGATGCAGAATAATATCCTAAATTTCCAATTGGTAAACCGGAATTAGGTCCATATTCATAATATACAACTTGCGAAGAAACATACGAAGATGTGTGTATTAAAGGTACTCCTGCTTTAAATGCTCTAATTTGTGTTCCACTACCGGTAAAGGCAGTTTCCCATAGAGAAACTTGAATAGAAGTGTTTTCGTTTGTTACGTTTGCTGTGAAAGAATCTGCCCCAGCCTTTACACCGAATATAGTAACTTCATCAACTGCTCTTATTATATCAGATGCAGAACCATCTCTCATCTCAACTCTAAAAACCGCAGTTTCACCCGCAGAAGTTGCATCGGAAGAACCAATGCTAATTTGGTCAGTAGTACTTATTCCATATCCTAAATCACCATATGTTGCAGAGTTTTCATCGTATTTAAACCATTGGTAATATGCCTGTGAACTTGTTATGTTAATTGGTGTTGCGGTAAATGTTATATCTCCCACCGGTGAAATAACAACCGTATCACCATCAAAGTTTACAGTATTTGTACTCGTTGATAGTTTAACAGTTCTTGCCTTTACAGCATCCGAATTTTTAGTGAAACTTTGTGTTGCAAATAAATTAACCGAACCAGTTCTATGTCCAGGTAATAAAGAATATGGATATACTCTTAAATTATAGAAAGCACTTGCCGATACATACGGTGGTAAGAAGTTTGTATAATTCGCACTACCGATTCTCGTTGGTGTTGTAGAATTTGGAGATGAAATGGATGCCGTTTGTATGTTACTTCCAGTAATCGATTGGAAATACCAAGTACCTCTTTGTTGAGAACTCGTATATATTAGATACTCATTTCCTTCCTTTAATTGTATTGATGTGCTAGCCGGTGCATATGTTCTTATATATCCAGTTTCAAATGCGGATAATATTGCATTTTGTGGACTGATTAATATTTCAATTGGTGGTGCTCCATCAACCGCTTTGGTAAAGTTTTGAACTAAACTTTGTGTATATTTTGATGAAGTGAAATATGGATGAATTAAGAGGTCATAAGTTAAACTCGCACTTAACTCAGTCATATTATTAATTCCGGTTAGTAATAATGATGAGGTATTGTTAAAATCAACGGAACCGGTTGATATCATTGATTGTGTCACCGTATTTAACCAGAAATTACCAGGTTGCTTTGATGAACTAAATGCCAAATACCTTGCACCTTGTTTTAATTTCAATTCAGTATTTGCCGGTGTATATGTTGCAACATCTCCCTTTGCATTTGCATTTAATGTTACATTGGAAGGTGTCAATTCAAATACTATACTTTCATCACCAGGTTTACCTTCAGGTACAATAGTAAATGTTTTATCAATACTAATTTCGGTTAATGTGTAAGGTTCGGTATAAGTAAATGTTGCAACTAATACTTTGCTTTGAGATAACGGACTTCCAATAAACGCAGATGGTAATCTTGCAGGTAAACTTCTACCAGCTTCATCCGCCGCAACAATTGATATATTGGAATCTTTACTTTGACTAACCCAATACAACCAATATTCTGGTGCAAAATCTGTATTAATTGACATCGATGGATATACCAAAATAGATGCCGATATTGGATTCTCATTTGTACCTCTTAAATAAAACGATGCGGTTGCAGATGCAGATACCGGTCTGAAATCGGTTTCATTTCTAAAATTAATTGTAAAAGTATCGGTATTGTATGTCACAACCGGTGTATCAAGACCATCTTGCAAATCTTCTAAAATTTGAGATGCTAAAACCGATGCCGATGTATTAAATGCCCAATCCGATGCCGCTGATGCCGAAGACATTAAATAAACTGTTCTTCTTTTATCAATCGAATCTCTATTAAATGTTGCATTAAAATTAATTTCACCAGTACCTAATGTTCCTTTCGTCAATCCTTGAACAAATCCACTAGCGGATGCATATTGTAAATTTACAAATTTTTCAAAAGGTGCAGAACCACTAAGAACGTGTAGTTGTATTAAATTCCATCCTCTATCTGGTCTTGAACCACTATAAAGTTCAATATCATTTATACCATCAATTCTTACTGCCTGAATTTCTAAAGATGCAGTACTACTATTTCTAATTTGAGTTCCTCTATAAGGTCTAATAATATGATTAACTCCACCAAATCCATCTAATACGGCGGTGATAGTTACCGTATCGGTTACACCTTCACATTCTCCTGTAAATGTTACCAACTGAACATCTATATCACTTCTACTACCAGTAAAATTCCCAACAGTTAAAACCGGTACATCTGGATTTGTTAAATTTAATGTACCAGGAAATGTACCACCAGCATATTGCGATGCCGATAAAACATTTCCAAAGAAATCAATAGAAGATGATGTGAAGTTTACAGAACCAGTTAATAAAGTTTTTTGAATATTAAATGCAATTGCAGTTGGTGGTATAGGTTGCGAACCCGAATCAAATTGAAAATATAAAGAAGTTGGATTTAAACTTAATTTTTTCTCAATTCTTTGAATATTTCCACCATCAAATTCTTTAGATGCTTCTACATTAACCGGAATGTAATTACCATTTATATCATAAAATTTAAAAAGATAATCAAATCTTTCAGATACCAAACTTCTAGGTACTGATTGTACCACCGTTAATTCGTTAGGTGAGAATGATGTTTCTTGAGATGCTTTAATACTAATATCTGAAATATACCATTCAGTTCCTTTTACATCTACATAAAGTTTTGCATTATCAATTTGTTCAGCTTCAAAATTTTCAGATACCAATACCTTTTGTAATACCTGATTATTTGCCTGAATTTTAGTAATCAGTTGTTGAACCGGAATTGTTACATCAGGAAATGCACTTCCTAATGGATTTGAAGATTGTCTAGAACCACTTATGTAAAACTCAATATAGTCATCGGTTGATGTTATAGATTTTTTTCTTACATTAAAATCCAAAGTATATTCTCCACCTGTATTTAAGCTAAACGATTGTGTTGTATGGAAATACCCTACACCACTTGCAACATTTAGTTCAGCAGAATTATACAAATAATTTTGATTAAATGCTACCGTATTATTAGAAGATGATACCCAATAGTTTGAAATGATATCACTGGTTAGGATACCATAATTTTCTTCATTCTTATCAGTAGTATTATAATCTTTTAATATTTCATTTGATTCTAACAATACCTTTTGAACAAACTCAAAATCGCCAATCTTTGACCTAGACTTTCGGTAGACATCAACCGATACAACATCACCAATAAAAGTTGTTAAATCAGATATTGTAATTTTTGCAAATGAGCCAGTTAATGCCGTTTTTAAATTAGAAGTACCTTCAAGATGTTGAAATGATGCGGTGTATCCTATATTATCAAAACTTTCTACGATACCATTAATTGTATATGGGTCTGATGTTAGTACTTCTTTATTAGTAACTATTTGTGTAATTAGTGGATTATAGTTTAATCCCGGAACCGATAATCTTGTATTTAATACGGAACCTGTCCAATTGGTATTATCCTGTAAGGTTAATCTATATAATGTTGGTAATGTATAATCACTTAACTTTTGTCCAGATTGTGGAGTTATAGCAGTACCATCCAAACTACCAGTTTGCACTATTGTTGGTATTGTTGTTGAAAACAAAGGTTTTACCAATTCATCAATTGTTACTCTAGGTCTTCTATAAAATCTAACTCTATCTTCATTGGCTAAAAGTTTATTAACTTTTATTGTTTTTTGCCACTTAACATTATATACACCCTTCCAATCATCCGGAATATCTCTTACAACTTTACCATCATCCAAATATTCTTTAAGTTCACCTAAAATCGTAATAGTAGCATCTCCAATAGGAGTATCATCGTAAATATGTACCGATACAATCTTTGAAGTACCCTCATAGTATTCAGGAATACCATTACCAGGTTCCCAATATATAGGATTACCCTCAACATCTAAAATTTGTATTTTAATTTCGGTTGTTTCTTTTAAAAAAGGACTACCTTCTATTAAAAACCCATTTTTACCTCCTGTAAATGTTTCTTTTAATTCGGTTATTCTAAAATATGTTGAATTAGCATCGGTATCAGAAACAAATGTTCCAAATGAACTAAGCGGTTGTGGTAATACTTCTCCGTATTTTTTTATCAATGGCATGCTTTTCTATTAATATAAAATAAATATTCTAATAAATTTTTATTATTATAATTATATAAAGAATTCTAAAGAAAACTAAAGAATGTTATGAAAAAATACGCTATGATTCAAATTGATGCCGAAATACATCAACTTTTGAAAGAGTTTTGTAAAGAGAAAGGATACA
>JACCDX010271208.1_pt1 | contig 10555 bp, 8 predicted proteins | sample 7449681 | NCBI WGS metagenome assembly JACCDX01 (sample SAMN15323450, study PRJNA562643) | freshwater metagenome | isolation source: river surface water | place: USA:Blue River Watershed | collected 2017-08-18
ATCTTCGTCTCGAGTAGCTGTGCCACTACTACCTTGATGCGGTCTGCAACTTTATCGCTGCGGTGGTTTTTACCCATGAATTATGCGCGCTTCTTCTCTTGCATCTCGAAGACCTCAATGATGTCTCCGACCTGAAGGTCAGCGCCCTTGCCTACGCCGATACCGCACTCAAAGCCCTCGCGGACTTCGGTGGCATCATCCTTAAATCGCTTGAGCGATTCGATTGTGACGCTTTCGGCAATCGTTGCACCGGCACGGATAACGCGAGCCTTAGCGTTACGACGGATGATTCCGTTGGTAACGATAGAACCTGCGATTGTTCCAACCTTAGATGACTTGAAGAGATCGCGTACTTCGGCGTTACCCAATACAACCTCTTCGAACTCTGGCTTAAGGAGACCCTTAAGTGAGAGCTCGATTTCTTCGATTGCGTTGTAGATAACTGAGTAGAAGCGAACTTCCACGCCTTCTTGATCGGCGAAGATTGCTGTCTGTGGCTCTGGCTTAACGTTGAAGCCGATAACAACAGCAGTTGATGCAGATGCAAGAGTGATATCACTCTTTGTAATTGCACCGACGCCACGGTGGATAACGCGAAGATCAACTTCAGCTCCGACATCAAGCTGCATAAGTGCATCTTCGAGCGCTTCGACAGAACCAGATACGTCGCCCTTGAGAATAAGGTTGAGCGTAGAGATCTTGGACTGTTCCATGAAGTCTTCGAGAGATACCTTCTTGCGAGCCTTTGCAAGCTGTGCATTGCGCTCTGCTGCCTGACGCTTTTCGGCGATTTGGCGAGCAGTGCGGTCATCTTCTGCGACAAGGAATGTATCGCCAGCATTTGGTACGGAGGTAAATCCGAGCACCTGTACTGGACGAGACGGTCCTGCCTCAGTGACGTTCTCACCATGCTCATCGAGCATCGCACGAACACGACCGAATGAACCGCCGGCGACAATTGCATCTCCGACCTTCAAAGTACCGCGTTGAACAAGAACGGTAGCAACTGGGCCGCGACCACGATCGAGGTGAGCTTCAATAGCAACACCACGAGCATCATCTTCAGCGATTGCACGAAGATCGATAGCAGCATCTGCTGTAAGGAGAATAGAGTCGATCAGATCATCGACGCCTTGACCCTTCTTGGCAGAGACGTTTACGAAGATTGTGTCTCCTCCGTACTCCTCAGCGATGAGGTTGTACTCGGTTAACTGCTGGCGGACCTTATCTGGGTTGGCGCCTTCCTTATCAATCTTGTTAACGGCAACAACGATTGGAACATCAGCGGCTTGAGCGTGGTTAAGCGCTTCAATCGTCTGAGGCATGATTCCATCATCTGCAGCAACAACAAGAACTGCTATATCTGTAACCTTTGCACCACGTGCACGCATCGCGGTAAACGCTTCGTGACCTGGTGTATCGATAAAGGTAATTGCACGGTTGATGCCATCGTGATCATGGTGAATCTGGTATGCACCAATGTGCTGTGTGATTCCGCCTGCTTCACCCTTAATGACCTCAGTCTTACGGATTGCATCAAGGAGCGATGTCTTACCGTGATCGACGTGACCCATAACTGTGACAACTGGTGGACGAGCAACGAGATCATCTGGATTCATATCTTCTAGCTCTTGCGCTAGATCGATATCGAAGTCCTGCAAGAGTTCGCGATCTTCATCTTCTGGAGAGACGATTTCGATCTGATACTTGAGCTGCGCACCGAGAATCTCGAAGGTATCTGCGTCCACTGATTGTGTTGCAGTAACCATTTCACCGAGGTGGAATAACGCTGAAACTAGCGCTGCTGGATCTGCACCAATCTTCTCTGCGAAATCTGCCAATGAAGAACCACGGCGCATGCGAATCTTTGTATTGCCATCACCGTGAGGAATAACTGCTCCACCAAGTTGTGGTGCCTGCATATTGTCGAACTCTTCGCGCAGCGCTTTACGTGACTTCTGCTTACGCTTTGAAGATTTGCCCTTACCAAATGCACCTGCTGCAGATCCACGACCACCGGGACCTCCACCTGGACGACCTGGACCGCCGGGACGTGGAGCCCCACCAGTTGATGGACCAGAGTTGCGATATGGACCCGATGCTGGAGCACCTGCTCCACCTGGACGTGGTGCAAAACCTGGACGCGCTGGACCGCCGGCACCGGCAGGACGTGGTGCACCTGGACGTGCAGCAAAACCTGGACGTGGTGCACCTGGACGTGGTGCACCTGGACGGGCTGCACCCATTGGTCGCTGTGGTGGACGCGGAACTGCGCCACCTGTTGAGAATGGATTGTTTCCTGGACGTGGTGGGCGTGGAACAGCCGCACCCGCTGAGAATGGATTGTTGCCAGGGCGTGGTGCACCTGGAACTGGAGGTGTTGTTGGCGCTGCCGGTGTAGCTGGCGCATCGGGAGTCGCAGTGTATGCAGCTGCCGCTGATGCAGCAGCCTGCTCTGCTTCACGTGATGCTTTGAGCGCTGCGAGATCAACACCAAGCTCTGCTGCAAGTTCTGCTGCGAGTTCTGGATTTACCTCTGGCTTAGCTGCGACAGCTTTCTTCGCTGCAGCTTTCTTGACTGGCTTCTTCTCTTCAGCAGGCTTTGCATCAGGAAAGAGCGCAATTAACTTGCGCGCAACTGGTGGCTCAACTGTTGATGAAGCTGATCGGACGAATTCGCCCATTTCTTGTAACTTAGCAAGGACTTCCTTGCTTTCCATACCGAGTTGTTTTGCCAACTCATGTACACGGACCTTTGACACATTTCTCCTGTCTTGGCCCGCATTAAAACTTGTGGGATGCGAGCCCTAGTTGTCGAACCTCATGATGTGAACGAGCTCATTTTTGCTTCATATCTTTCGCATCCATTTCTTGCGCTACCTGTCTGGCGACGCGTATGTAACAGGGGTGAGTCTACCGAAACACCCTTTAATTTCCTATTCCGCTTCCTATTCCGGTGTGGGAGCGTCAGGATGGATATCAATGCGCCACCCCGTCAAACGAGCTGCGAGGCGAGCATTCTGCCCATCCTTACCGATTGCCAATGAGAGCTGATAATCCGGCACAACTACCTTGGCTGAACGGGCCTCGAGGTCAACAATCTCAACCTTGCTCACCTTGGATGGCGCAAGTGCATGTGCAACGTACTTGGCTGGATCTTCATCGTAATCAACGATGTCAATCTTCTCGCCATTGAGTTCATCCATAACGGCGCGAGCACGTGCACCCATCGGGCCAATAAGTGATCCCTTTGGAGAGACGCCGGCACGGTGAGTGCGGACGGCAATTTTTGTACGATGCCCTGCTTCGCGAGCAACGCCCATAATCTCAACGATTCCATCTTTGACCTCTGGAACTTCAAGCGCAAAGAGCTGCTTTACAAGTCCTGGGTGGCTGCGAGACAACATGATCTCAGGGCCTTTCATGCCTTGCTTTACTTCAACTACAAAACATTTGATTCTTGCGCCGTGTTCATATACCTCACCAGGAACCTGCTCTTGTGGAGGTATGCGACCTTCAATGCGACCTAAGTTGACGTTAACCATCTTTGGATCACGACCTTGTTGGATAACACCAGAGATAACATCACCGACAGATGTGGTGAACTCCCCCACGATTTCTGCATCATTGGTTGCACGCATCGCCTGCTTAATCACCTGACGGGCAGTTGATGTGGCAATGCGACCGAAGCCATCAGGTGAATCAACTTCTTCGGCGATCTTCTCGCCGAGTTCATTAAATGTAGGAATAATTATTTGGATCTCACCGGTCTCGCGATTGAGGCGAGCTTGGGCATAGCGATTCGGCTCGTGACCCTGGTTATATGCAGTCAATACACCGACCTCAATAGCCTGAATCAATTGCTCGAGCGACATTCCCTTTTCTTTGGTGAGGGCGACGAGTGCTTCCATCTCTACATGCATTAGTTCTCGTCCTTTCGGTTAAATTCGATCTCAACCACAGCGCGCTTGATATCTGCGAGAGCAACAACGACTTCTTTGGTCTCTTTCTTTTCAACGATAGAGAGAGTGACATCATTATCAGTGTTTGAAGTGATTCGACCAGTGATTACGGCGCCATCATTCTGCGTGACTTTGAGAAGTCGTGTGACATTCTTTGCGAAGTGACGCGGCAAGGTAAGTGGACGATCGATACCTGGTGATGTGACCTCAAGTGTAAAAGGTGTCTCCCCCATAAATGGCGCCTCATCCATTAGCTCTGAAACGAGCTTGGATGCAACGGTAACTTGATCAAGATTGAGTGCTGTCTCGCCATCAACAATGACGGTAACAATGCGGTGATTTCCGGGTGAGACGATATTTACATCTTCGAGGAAGTAGCCAGCTTCTTGTAGCGCTGGGGTAATAAGTTCTGAAATCTGGTCTTTAATGGCCATGGCCTTGCCGTCCTATTCTGTTGTTATTCAGTTTTTCCTGCAGGGATAAATTTACTCTATGTAAAGCGAGTATCCAAGTCGCACGATGAGTAAGCCGGTAACAATCAAATAGAAGATGCGGATAAATCCTGAGCCCTTCTTAATCGCCACATGCGAGCCTGCATATCCTCCAGCTAAGTTGGCGCATGCAAGGAAGAGGCCAATCTTCCAGAGAATGCCAACGCCTAAACCGACAACGATTATTGATGCCAGGTTGGTCATCGCATTTACTACCTTCGCAATCGCCGATGCGCCGACAAAGGCGAAGCCCATCACCGCAACAAGGAAGATCATCAAGAGCGTGCCGGTACCAGGACCAATCAAGCCATCATAGAAGCCGATGACAAAGGCAGCGGTACCGCCGAGATACATCAACTTTTTACGAGAATGCTTCTCAACCTGAACTTTGCCGAGATCGGGTTTAACCAGGGTATAGATGAAAATGGCAATCATCATAAAGAAGATTGCGCTTTTAAAACTTTGGGCAGAGATATTGGATGCGAGAAATGCTCCACAACATGCACCGATAAATGCAGGAACGACCATGGCGATGAGTAAACGGCCATCTGTCTTAATTGATTTGCGATATTTGATTGCCGCAGTTGATGTACCGAAGAATGCAGCGGTCTTTGAAGTACCAACAACCGAAACCGGATTGTTATTAGGAAATGCCAAGAGCATCGCCGGAGTCTGGATTAGCCCTCCCCCGCCAGCAATCGCATCTACAAATCCAGCAGAGAACATCGCCAGAACCAGTAGGACGACCGTTACGGTTGAGAGATCGTAGAACACGTTACTTAAGTGAAGCTAACGTCTCTGCAATGTGATCGACTGCCTTTGCGACTGGAACTTCTGACTTATCGCCACTCTTGCGAACACGCACTTCGACATTGCCCTGCTCGAGAGCTTTACCAACGACTACGATCATCGGAATTCCAATGAGCTCGGCATCCTTAAACTTCACACCTGGGCTTGTTCCGCGGCGATCATCGAGCATGACTGAGATTCCACGACCTTCAAGCTCTGCAGCGATTTTTTCTGCCGCCTCAAAGAGTGAATCATCTTTACCGGCAACTACAACATGGACCTTCGCCGGAGCGACTTCGACAGGCCAAGCGAGGCCAATCTCGTCGTGAGTTTGCTCTGCAATCGCAGCAACTGCGCGAGAAACACCGATTCCATATGAGCCCATAGTTACAACTTGGCTCTTACCGTTCTGATCGAGCACGGTGAGATTAAGTGCATCTGCATACTTGCGGCCAAGCTGGAAGATATGGCCAATCTCAATTGCGCGATCGATGACAACGGCGGTATCGCAGCTTGAGCAAGAGTCGCCTTCGCGAATTACAACTGCCTCGATGTAATGGTCCACTTCAAAGTCGCGGCCATTAACCACGTTGAGCGCGTGCTTATCTTTGGCGTTGGCACCAGTAACCCATGAGGTTCCTGGTGCAATTCGTGGATCCGCATAAACAACGATGCCGTTCTTCTTGGCATCTTGTGGTCCGATATATCCCTTAACAAGTCCTGGGAACTTTGAAAAGTCCACTTCTTCAAATACTCGGAGTTCGTTGATGCCCGGCATATTCGCCTGCAGGCGCTTGAGATCGACTTCGCGATCACCAGGAACAAGTACTGAGATTGCTGTTGTATCAGCCATCAGCATCACATTCTTAAGTGTTGATGCGCCGGTGTATCCGCCACCAAACTTTGAATTGAGAAGTTCGACGAGAGAATCAATCGTTGGTGTATTAGGTGAATCAAATACTTCTAGCGCACCGACTGAGGATGCATCACCTGGCGCTACCTTTGTCGTCATCGCTTCAACATTTGCGGCGTAACCACACTTTGGGCAAAGCACATAGGTATCTTCGCCGGTTGGGCATGGCGCGAGGAATTCTTCTGATGATGAGCCACCCATTGCACCGGCAACGGCAGAGACAATGTTGTACTTCATTCCAAGGCGATCAAAGGTCTTGATATATGCAGCGCGGTGCTTCTGATAAGACTCGACTAATCCTTCATCGGTGAGGTCAAAGGAGTATGAATCTTTCATCACGAATTCGCGACCACGGATGATTCCAGAACGTGGGCGAGCTTCATCGCGGTACTTTGTTTGAATTTGATAGAGCGAAAGCGGAAGATCTTTATAAGATGAGTATTCACCCTTGACCATCAGGGTGAACATCTCTTCATGGGTGGGACCTAGAAGGTAATCAGTACCTTTGCGATCTTGGAGGCGGAACAAATCTGGTCCGTATTCGGTCCAACGATTGGTCTGCTCGTATGGATCCTTCGGCAGCATCGCCGGGAAGTGAACTTCCTGAAAGCCTGCTGCATCCATCTCTTGGCGAACAACGTTCTCGATATTGCGAAGTGTGATGACGCCAAGCGGCAACCATGAGTAGATGCCGGCTGCAACGCGGCGGATATAGCCGGCGCGAACAAGGAGGCGGTGGCTAGGGACCTCAGCATCAGCTGGATCATCACGGAGGGTACGAAGAAAGAGTGTGGACATTCGCAACATGGCGCGAGCCTACCGCCTAAGTTGCAAATGATTGGTGAAATTAAATGCTAATTACGAGGTGAGAACTGTTGGTTCGCCGGAAGCGACCCCTGCTGCTTCCATCTCTTCTGCAAGGCGCATCGCCTCTTCAATGAGAGTCTCAACGATTTGAGCTTCAGGAACTGTCTTAATGACCTGACCCTTAACAAAGATCTGGCCCTTGCCATTTCCTGATGCCACACCGAGATCTGCCTCTCGTGCTTCACCTGGGCCATTAACAACACAACCCATGACTGCGACGCGAAGTGGAACAGTCATTCCCTGCAAACCTGCCTGCACCTTCTCGGCCAATGTATAGACATCAACCTGTGCGCGACCGCATGAAGGACATGAAACGATCTCAAGTTTACGTTGGCGAAGGTTGAGTGATTCGAGAATCGACATTCCAACCTTGATCTCTTCAACTGGTGGCGCTGATAGAGATACGCGAATTGTGTCGCCAATGCCTTCAGCGAGAAGGATTCCAAATGCCGTTGCGGATTTGATGGTGCCTTGGAAGATCGGACCAGCTTCGGTAACACCAAGGTGCAATGGGTAATCGCACTTGGCGGCCAAGATGCGATATGCGTTGACCATCGTCACTGGATCGTGATGCTTTACAGAAATCTTGATATCGCTAAAGCCGTGCTCTTCAAAGAGGCTCGCCTCCCAGAGCGCAGATTCTGCAAGCGCCTCAGGGGTTGCCTTGCCATACTTTGCAAGAAGGCGTGGATCGAGCGAACCAGCATTGACGCCGATACGAATTGGAATACCGGCATCTCCAGCAGCCTTAGCTACTTCCTTGACCTTGTCATCAAATTGCTTGATATTGCCTGGGTTAACGCGAACTGCTGCACAACCGGCATCGATTGCGGCGAAGATGTACTTTGGCTGAAAGTGGATATCTGCAATAACTGGAATCTGTGACTTCTTTGCAATCTGAGCAAGTGCATCTGCATCATCTTGTGACGGAACTGCAACGCGGACAATCTGACATCCAGCTGCTGTGAGTTCGGCGATCTGCTGCAAGGTCGCATTGACATCTGATGTCAGTGTCGTACACATCGATTGAACGCTGACCGGTGAATCAGATCCAACGCCAACATTGCCAACCATAAGCTGCTTTGTCTTGCGACGTGGGGCTAGTGGCTTGAGAGGGGCGCTTGGAATTCCGAGATCTACCATGTTGCGTATTCTGCCCGATTTTTAAAGATTGAGCGAGACAGGATTGATGATGTCGGCAATTACCAGAAGTACGGTGAGAATTCCCAGCAGAATAACGACTACTCCGGTGATCGGTGTTAGCACATTCACATCGATAGGGGCTGGTCGTGGCTGCTTGCGAAGGCGAGCAAAGAGTGCGCGAACCTCATCTGCGATAGCGACTGCCATATGTCCGCCATCGAGTGGAAGAATCGGTAGAAGATTGAAGATTCCAACAAAGATGTTGAGGCTTGCAACGAGCAAGATAAATGTTGTCAGACGCTCATTGCCATTGAGCTTCTCGCTGCCGACTGCCTCGCCAGAAACGCGAGCTGCTCCGACCACTCCAACAAGTCCGTTGGGGTCACGCTCTTCATTCATAAAGGTTTGACGAAAGAGTTGTGGCACTTTAGTTGGTAGCGCGATGAGTGATTTCACCGACTCTTTTGTAAGGAACCAACTTGCGCGACCTGCCTGGCTAGAAGATTCGAGGAAGCCATCTCGCTCGGTACCGAGCGCTGCGACAATACCTAAAATGTAACGTTTTGCCTCTTCGTTATATTGAGGTGCTGCAACGATTGTGATCTTCTCGCCATTGCGAAGAATCTCAAAGCGAAGTTCGGCACCCTTTGAATCGGCGATCTGCTTTGCATCTACAGACCAGTTTTCAACTGGGTTGCCGTTGATTGAGAGAATCTCATCACCAGCCTTGAAGCCAGCTGCTTGCGCAACTGAGTTATCACTGACCTGTGCAATATTTGGAGTAAGAGTTGTATAGCCAACTGCAAAGAAGATTGAGAAGATAAGTAAGAAGCCGAGGATAAAGTGGGCGGTAGAACCCGCACCGAGAACGATGAGCTTCTTCAATGAAGATGCGCGGATGAATGCGCGGCCTTCTTCACCAGCTGGCATCTCATCCGTAGGTGTCATGCCCTCGATACGACAGTAGCCACCAGCCGGAATCGCCTTGATGCCGTATTCGGTCTCGCCACGCGTAATAGACCAGATACGTCGGCCAAAACCAACGAAGAACTCTGAAACTCGCATGCCGAATTTACGTGCGGTGAGGAAGTGGCCGAGTTCATGGAACATCACTGAGGTCAGAAGCGCGAGAACAAATGCGATGATGCCGAGAATTTCCATTATGAAGCTACCTTTGCAATATGGGTTGAAGTTGCCTTTCGAGCATCCTCTTCTATAGCACTGACATCTGTGAGATCTCGGAGAATCGGGATAGAGCCCTGCTCATAATGAGCGACGATTTTCTCGACCGTTGGAATGATCTCAATAAATTTAATCTTGCCGTGCATGAAGGCATCGACGGCTACCTCATTGGATGCATTGAAAATCGCAGGAAGCGCTCCCCCGACTGCGCCACAATGACGCGCTAATGCAACGGATGGAAAGCGCTTCGTATCGATGGGTGCAAAGTTCCATGTTGATGCTTTGCTCCAATCAATGGGAGCAGTTGCACCTTCAGTGCGATGAGGGAAATTAATTGCCAGCGCAATAGGGCCCTTCATATTAGGAGGCGATGCCTGTGCGATGGTGGAACCATCGCGGTATTCGACCATTGAGTGAACAACAGATTGAGGATGAATCACGGCATCAATCTGCGAATATGGAAGGCCGAAGAGGTGATGCGCTTCAATGATCTCTAGCCCCTTATTCATGAGGGTCGCAGAGTTAATCGTGACAACTGGACCCATCGCCCATGTTGGATGAGCCAGAGCTTCATCCAGTGTGACCTGCGAAAGATCCTCGCGATCTCTAAAAGGCCCTCCGCTCGCTGTTAATACTAGGCGCGAGATATCAGATGCTTTGTTGCCCTGCAGGCATTGCCAGATGGCAGAGTGCTCAGAATCAACAGGAAGAATTTGATTCTCCTGCGCAAGCGGCATTACGAGTTCTCCGCCTGCTACGAGAGATTCTTTATTTGCTAGAGCAAGTTGGTTGCCAGCTTTGATAGCTGCCAGGGTTGGTCCAAGTCCGATCGATCCGGTGATTGCATTAAGGACGACATCGCACTTGATAGCTGCAACTTCAGTTGAGGCGCCTTGCCCATCAATAACAGTGACACCTGGAAGGGCTGCCTTGATTGCATCAACGTTTTTGATGACGCCAACTGTCTTTACCTTGTACTTCTTCGCTTGAGCAATTAAAACATCAGGGTTAGATCCTGCAGCTGTGATCGCAACAACCTCAAATAAATCAGGGTGAGCATCAACAATCTCAAGCGCCTGGACTCCGATAGAACCGGTCGAGCCAAGAATTACAAGAGAGCGCTTCATTTAACGGCGCGCTTACGTCCCACGATCTGTCCGAGAATGACGACGGCGAGGGCGATGATAAACATTGCAGAGCCGATCACA
>JACCDX010345472.1_pt1 | contig 10554 bp, 12 predicted proteins | sample 7449681 | NCBI WGS metagenome assembly JACCDX01 (sample SAMN15323450, study PRJNA562643) | freshwater metagenome | isolation source: river surface water | place: USA:Blue River Watershed | collected 2017-08-18
AATAAATACATTCTTAAAAATTGTGTTTTTCCTTTGACGTTAGAAGAAATCCTCTATGCGACCAACATCACAATGTTTAAGGATATATTGGAGGGCGGTTTAAACACCCTCCTCGGTAGACTAATATTGGTTAAGTATTGTCATGATCGCCCATGACAACCTTCAGTGGATGTCTCCATATAGTTATAAATGCTTTTTGGATAAGCATGATTAATAAAAACCCAAATAATACTGAGAGGTATCCATAATTGACCAAGAGAATACATGTAGTAACAATCATCAGTGTATTACACACAATAAATCCTAATATGGATGGTGTGATGATAGATGTCGTTGTGTAAATATCAGACGCACCCTGCATTTCTTTAGTGATCGAGGTCGTAAACATCGTGGTAACTGCACTTAAAATGGCTACCAATACGATTAATGTAATGTTTTGGGCTATCAGTTTCACCATATCCTTTCGTCCTAGATCATTCAATTCGAGCGTAGACAGACTCATCCAAGGACTATTTTCTGAAGCGATCTGTACATATCCCATCAGATAAAATTCTACAATAGTGCCTCCTATAAACAGGAAGGATAATAATACAGTTGTGATGATTGACATTACATTCAGAACAGTCCCTGTGTAGATGTAAGTATCGCAGCTATAGTAATCTTTACTGGCTGAGTATGAGGATGCCTTTGATAAGGCTAAGTTAATCAGGAATTCTAAGAGAATCATCTGTATCATAACAAGGGAGTATATTGGAGGACGACTCATAGAACCTTCCCAGTCCCATGCATAACGAAATGTAATGTAATACACTACAGGTAACAAGATTACCATTCTGACAATAGAGAACAGCACACTAATCAAGACTCCCCAGTAATACAGATTCAGAACACTTGTTACATACCCGTTACGGGTGTTAGACATGATGTGGTGACTATATAGGGCATACATGAACATACTATAAATCACTGATCCTAAAAGTACTACGATGGATATAGGCATAAATTTCCTCATGGAGTTGGTCGGTGGGTAGTTCCACCCCATAACACACCCGAAGATGTGTTATGAGATACGTTCTACTTATACCACTTGCTCCCCCTTCAATATATCCCTCCATAGGGAACTGAAGGAAGCTGCATCCATAGCAGTTTCTAAATAAGGTGCAGCAACATCGAAATATTTTCGTTCGATAGATAAATCCCAATTTGTTGCACCATCCTCTTCTCGCACTTCTACATATTCTTCCCATACAAGCCGTCTGAATACATCGCCACGATGCGACAGTATTTTTGCAACATTCATTGCAATAACCTCAGTCTCTGTTTTTTGAGTGATTGAATCCATAGGGAATTGCTTTGTCAAAAAGCTAGGTCTCATCATACTTCTCCAGTTTTGTTTTGTTGGGGTGATTTTGTGACGACGATTATCTTGCTGAACATATAGTTAAGATGACTTTGAATAATTTGCGTGAGCCAAATCCAATAACATATGATGGAATAGATACAGGATGGCTGTCTGACCTGCATATCCTATCAGAAACAATCCGTGCATATATCCTCCCTTAATAGTCAATAAAGATGCAGCAAGACCAAGGGAGAATGTAATGAGGGCAACTGCGTAATATACAGAAAGTACAGAGATCATTAAGAATTTCTGACGGATGATAGGTGCATTTTTTACCCCATGATCATTCTTATCCAATATCATTATGACCAATATGAGGATAAGTACACACAATGAATACATCATAGGCATATTAACAATTATAATAAGTGTGTTCTCAAACACCCCTGCTGTCGGCAATATGACCATACCTGACGCAATCCAGCTATGTAAAAATGAAAATGCGCTGAGGTAATAATTGATTATATGGGTGCTGTCTACCGAGCATATAATCACTCCTAACACCACTGTAAGTTCCACACTTGCTACTCGTGTAAAAAACATTGTATTATTATTGGCACCAGGACTATTCTTTGCTCTGTTGAAATTAGTACATCCCTCCAACAACCATCCGTATAATTTATCCAGCACCACTCCAGCAATGAGAACTTCGATTATTACTACTTGGAATAGGCTGAGTGTATGGATGTTTAGAACACTAATCGGTGAAGTGTATCCATAATGCACAGTCAAATAATATGATGCTGGATACAACATAATCATACGTATCCAAGATACTACAAAGTCAAAATACGGCACATGTCCAAACTTAGTATAACTCCCATCAGCTGTCCCACTTTTCTTGACAATCACACTGTCAGCACCGAGGGTGGTTACAAATGCCAGTATCATACATATTACTGCTATTTCCCAGTTTGGGTTAAACTCATACATAATTTATTCCTCATATTGTAGGTTGTGGCGGAATATTCCACCCCGTAGTACACTCCGAAGAATGTACTACAGGATGTCACTCTAACTTTAACCTACAGAAGGAATAATTTCTGGTGACACACTTTTCCGTTTATACACCCTGTCAATGATGGTTGTCAAATCATACGATACATCTTCAAATCGAATGATTCGACATGTATAAAGGAGTAAGAATCTTTTAACTCTCAATGGAAGATCACTATAAGTCATGCCTTCAAAATCCTTGAGTTTCACCATATCCACTAATCTAAACTTACTGTCAATGAATGCTACGATGGCTTCGATCAAGTGTGAACCTTCCACCACCTTGAAAGCATAAGGGTGGGTATGAGCATCTTCCCAATCGTCATAGGATACGAATATTAGAGGCAATGGCATACCTAATAACATCAATTCAATCACATGAGACTGTTCCTGCTCAGTCATCTGTGACCCGTCAGTATTTAATTTAATATTGTTCTCATCACTCCACATCTTCAGAGATTCAACACTAAATTCAGTAAGGCAGTAGGAGGCTTCAGTTTTCCGTATTTGCCATTTTACTACTTTACTCTCAAGGTCATATTGGTTGACCATGATCTAATCCAAATATTGTTGTAACGGTACTCGTGGTTGTACCCCTTTAATAGGCATCTCAGGCTCCGCAATCGGTTTCCGTACAGATGTCGCCTTAACACCAAACGGAACAGGTTCAGGAGTAAAATCAAACTCAGTTGCTGTTAATACGACAGGTCTTTTAGTAGCCTTCATAATTTCAACAACTATTGGCATGAAAAAGTCCATGTGTAAATTGATCGAAGTTACTGTGACTCCATAATATGAATCACCCGTATGCATCGGACAAGACACGGTATAACTCAAAGTAGGGTCAGTAATCTTACCTTCAGGTGCTACATTGACATATCCTTTATCATTCAAATCCCGAACGGTTCGTTCCATGAATGCAGAAAAGGTAATAACATCATTAACATCATACAGTTGGAAATCGGTACTGATCTTTATCATAAAATATTCTCCGTAGTAACATCTTTTCAGTCACTTCATCATATCGGGCAACAAGATTACCCCACAACATCTCACAAATTGCCTCAGTATTGGGACAATTTCCAATAGCCTCATTCGGATCTTCACAATCCATCATGAAACTATGTAATTCTACTTCAACATATTCTTCATCTGTTAAATTGACACGACTGATTCCGACTTTAGCCATGATCTCATCAAACTTACGCCAGCCATTAATGTTGTCTATAATGGCTGAGAAGTCATAACGCCCAGAAGAATCTACTTCAACATAGGGATATAGGCACAAGTCGAATTTAGTATTGCTGAAGATACTGTCCAGATCAGAGAAGAAGGTCAAGGTTACTTCTGACCCCTCCTCATTAGACGTAACAACTGCCAATTGTTTACCTTCAGGATACGAACTTGTGATGTTATGCTCCAAAATGTTCATGTGAAAGGTTATCCTCCAAGATGTCGATCAAGTTTGGTTAATTCTAACCCTCCTTTTAGCAACATGTTTTCGAGAAAAGAGAATCTAATGCTGGACGGATCTCCCCAGTTAGAATAAATATCTCTACCGAAAATACATCCGTGATTCACCATACCAACCAATTGGGATAATGGCATCAGCAAGACCTCAGTGTCATCTATGAGACCTATGGAATCATTACATTCACCAGTACATAAAGGTCGTGCCAGTCTGGCAAATAATCTATCACCAGGTTCTTCATGTTGTTGTGCATCTACATTTGACAAAATGACGTTAAGCAACACGGTTGCTGCGTAGGAATGCCCTGTCATAAACAGAGAGAAGAGACTTGGGAGATATTTACGACCATCATAATACCCTTCACCTGTAAAATTGGTCATGATAGTGATTTTACATCCGTCCAACCCGTTCTTGCACGAATACAATTCATAAGCTGGAGGAAACACTTTCATAGTAGAAGCTACCGTAGCTCTGCCTTTGCAGATTACAAAGGAATTCTTGAAAAACTCCTTATTAATATCCTGTTTGATAGCGTCTACGTCTGTATAACTAACGAACAGCATACCGATCATCTCTGGAAATCCATGATACTCAGGAGTCAAGATGGCATTCCCGATGAACTTCAACTCATCAGATTCTTCTCTACAAATAATACTCTGTTCCGAACCTTGTTTCATGATGTCCCAGACTGCATATTCCATATGTGAGAGGGAAATGAAACGCATCTCTTTGCTGCCAGAGATAATCTCTTCTCTTAATGCATGACTCAACATGTGCATACCCCAGTCTGGAGGACACGTCACTTCTTCATAACGTGCCTTCGGTGATGGGTACACACTTAATACACTACTGGGATATGTTGTGTCCGTATATTTGAGCTTTAGAGAATGCTCACTAGTCGTTCGGTTGAGTTCAAATTGCAGTTTACCGGAGACTGGTAAATCTGGGTATGCTATAGGAAAGTTCAAAGAACTGAGTTCATTGATAACTTCCTCTTCCAATAATCCCATACAACCGTTTAGATTTTCCAGTTGTTCTGCAACTGTGGTCTCAGTAAGGGTGTTTACATAATCACTCATCCCTACCAGATAGTCTCCTAAACCATTCTGGCAACTAGGATCATAATCCATAATTGCAGATACTGGGTCAGGTATATTACAACATGCACTGAGAACATAGGCTCTGACCAAGTTGGCTGGAATCAGTTGTGTGGACTTCTCAGGTTTGTTTCCTAAATCATCAAGAAGATTTTTGAATTTCTCTGCCGTTGTGTTTTTGTAAATGCTTGCACTCATGAATATCACCTTTGGGTTAATAGAGGGGAACGTCCCCTCTATGTTTGTTATTAAGCAGTTGTTACGTTATCACGGAGAGTTTCAGCCAGATAATTCATTACTGGAGTACCTTTCACCCCGTGATATAGGGACAGACATGTCCAGCTATCAATGTGAGGATGTTCCTCGAATGCAAACCAGTTTTGTAGAAAGTCAGCAATTTGGTACGTCACTGTACGATTGAGACGTTCCCATAATGCACGGAACTTGACTGCATCAGGACTGTTACCATAATGAGGAGAATCAATTTTAGTTGCCAGGGTCAACACTTCTGTCAGTAACTTCAGTGAATCTACATAAGGTGCTACATTACTCAACATACTCTTGATCTCATAAGGAGTAAGTTGGAATGCACGGGGTGAGAATACAACACAATATTCACCGAAAGGCTCACTACCTTTAAACCATTCCACTACAGATGATTGTACCACTGGGGTACGGTCATTGGTAATTGTATATTCTGTAGCTTTATACTTCAATACCATCTTGCCATCCTCTGACGACTTGACTAAATTGGCTTCATCCACTACATAAAGTACGTTCTCTACAAAAGAGAAAATACGTGAACCAGGCATCACCTTTTCCAACGCACGTTCAGAACATTGTCGAATATACAAAGTCAATAAATGTGACATTGGTTCAGACTTGATGAGTACAGTTTCATGTTGGAAAGTAGGGTGGAAAGTTTTAGGGTGAGTCTCAGGGGAGTAATTGCCCAGAGTAACACCCCGATGAGTGTAAGCACTGTTGATCGCTAATGCTTGTAGAACACTATCTACAGTAACATACACATTTTTAAAGGCTGCTGGATCAGAGTTACGTTCACTGTTATACAGAGCAGTGAGTGGATTGGGGATATACGGACGATGACCGTTATGAGCAGAGACAGCAGTTTTGCTACGTGCAGATGTTTGTGGTTGTTTGCCATTTTGCTTTGCCATGATATTTTTCTCTTGATGTTGTTTTGGAGGAGGGTACGAAAATTAATAAACAGGGTTAGACATTAATGCACCAGCAGTTTTGGAAAATGTATCATATTCCATAAACATACCCACTGGACAAACTATGAACTTCTTCTTAGACAGATTTAATCCACCATGTGAGCTATCACAATCTCCACCTGTAGTGGCAAGTACACAAGTGAAATTTCCAGCATCCGTAACCACTTTGTGTTGGCAACTACGACAATGGATATTGTGACCCATCTCCATATAGTCAGCCACAGCCTTAGAGGCTGGCTCATCCTTGCTCCCGAAGATAACTCTATTACTTGTAATATCTACATCGAGAGCTTGTGGTGAGTACATCCCATATTCTAACTTACATCTGGTAACACAAATGTTATCATCACCAGATGTAGGATCTATGATCGGACGTACAGAGTATGCAGTCATATCTAATGGAGAACATGAAGCGTCCGCAGTACTTATCTTCTCTCCAACATAATCTGGAGTAGATAGAGGACTAAACTCTAATGGAGTGTTGAAATCAGTGATTAAGCAAGGAGGAGTGCTTACACTTCTTGGTTTTGCATAATACTTTTCTGGGATAGTAGGAGCAAAATGATTTTCCAGAAAATTGACCATAATTCTAGGCAACGTATCAACGTGTCTGCACATAGTGAAACTAGGGTTTACACTAACTTTGTCGTCAACCAGTACATTTGATCTGATGACCATACCGAATCTGTTCACTGGAGTAACATTTACTTCAGTCCAAAGAAATGACGATATGTAAGTTAGAGATTCCACAGAACCACCCCTACTTTCATGCACAGCAAATACATGACAATCAGGAACATCTATGTTGAGACAATCTTCTAACATATCTTCCACAGTACCTTTCGTAAATACTTCACCAGGCAACCATGTGGATGCTATATATTTAGTCAAATCTTCATGTCCAATACTATCTGGTGACAGTATATTCGATTTATCCGGCACTTCTGTTTTGGACTTTTTACCAGAATATGACCGAATAAAGTGACGAGAGGCATTATCAGCTGCCCCATTATATTTCAGGGAGTATCTATTGCCACCAAACGTTTTGATGATGTAATATGTGGCATTTTTATCCATCGGATACGGATGCAATGTCACACTTTTGTTACCATCAGTGTTTCTGCTTACCATAATCGACGACACTTTTAGCCCAGCATATTCAGAGTAGGAGACCAACATGTCAGGAATACTATGGTTATATTTATCCCAAGTGACGTTGGATGGGGTTGCATTTTTTTTCTGTACTGCGACTTTGATTGCCATAAGAGTTCCAATTGAGGATTAAGATGAGTGGCACGCTCGGAGGGGATCGAACCCCCAACCTATAGCTTAGAAGGCTATTGCTCTATCCAATTGAGCTACGAGCGCATATAAAAAGTTATTACAGGTTGATGTTAAACTTCAGGTAAGGGATTTAGTCAGTGAGATGTTAAAATGCACTCCATTCCAGACTGACTCCAGAAAAGAGTGCTAACCACTTTCCCGCTATGAGGAATCACCATGCGGGCACATCGAGGAGATATTCGATAATGTAACACATGCTAATTTCAAAGTCAAACTATTTGAACGAACGTTTAGTGATATTTTGGAATGTAGCATATTCGTTAGGTACTACCATACAACCTTTCTCCCAAAAACTCTGGTGAAAGTGTTGTCTTGAGTTAGATAAACCACCTTCCAACATGCTGTACAAATCAGAGAAGGAGTCTATCCCAGACTTGCCCTTACCATTGGCTGTCCACATACTTCCTACATCAAGAACATCCACTGTAAGTTTCTGAACATTGTGAATCAGGGGATGATCTCTGTCTATCAGAAATGATAACAGGGATTGTCTTTCCCAAGCTAACAATATTACGTCATAAGCTACAACTTCTGGGGTATGTACAACCATCCCATGACTTAACAAGCTGCACATTCTGTAATATGGAAAGGATGAGTACATATCTCTCATATCTGTATAAACAGATAAGTCCCATTCATCCATACCATCCATGCCCCCTGAAACACTATATGCAGGCTGAGTGATTACTTCTTTCACGTCAGGGATAAATATTCCCGCTAATGTACTTCTCAGGTTGACAAGTTTGTGTGGAGCAACATCTTCAGTTAATATCACTCTGTCACTGAGCACTGAAGTGGCAATCCAGTCCATAGCAGATGCAGCTATACTTAAATCATTGGATGAATCTTGTAAGTAAGCTCTAGCCATTACTTCTGTAAGCAGATTTTGAAGATCACGTTTATATACACAACCCACGTTGATCTCCATAGGATATGCAATCCCTGGATTTAACTTATACATGACAATCTCCAGAAGTTGATGTTTTCTTTTTACAAGCTCGGTGTTTTGTAAGAGAAGATTCACGGACGTAATCAACTACTTCGTTCATGAAGATGATATGGAGCATATTATAATGACATTCTTCCCATTTATCAGGGTCGTCAATGGAAGGGATTTATACAGCAGTGTACACTTTCCCACATGCAATAAGTCTTCCCGATAAGTCATCTTGACAAAGAGAATGACCTGGTGGTAATGCCTCTCTCAATTTCCCCCACACCTGTTTCCGAGTTTCATATTCAAACACAACATTACGTTTCTTCAGAAATATATATGGATGAAATTTCAGCGTGGTATAACCAAATTCGTGATTGTAATCTTCAACTAAACGAATGTCAGTTTCCCATGCGTTACGATATGCAGGCTCCCATCCAACACCATCTTCAATATCTTCACTACTTATAATCCACATATCGGGGTAATGTAATGAACATTCTTCTCTGATAGCAGACAACCGAGGACTATTCACTCTAGTGTATGGATCATGGAAATCCCGTTTAGATTTTCCCTTCTCCACAAGAAACCGTTTCTTAGCCCGACCTTTGAAGTGTTTGAACATCACTGCTAATCTGCTAAGATTTTTCTTGTTTGTATCCCATTGATGAACATAGTTCATGATCCACAACATTTCGTGATAATCAGTGGCATACTTACGAGTATCTTTTTGTTCAATTGGCATAGCGATACTTTTAATATCACTATAACCAAACATACGGGCAAGATCACTCATTGCACCATTATCAATGCCTCTCTTCCACCACCAATATACAGATGGAGCTAGGAAGTTATGCACATACCAATACAATGACTCCATGAACGGGTTGTGTTCAGAAGGTAAACGACAATCCTCATTTATACCACTACAATAATACCCATTCAATGATGAACCTGAGTACTTATTGTCTTTCAATACTAACAGGTCTGGAATACCAGGTTCATCTATCCCATGTATGAATCTGCGTTTACCCTGCACAATTACAGGCTGATGAGGCACAATACCATCTCCCAATTTAGAAACAGAGTGTTTCCCAGACATACTAAAGCGGTGAGGTATCTTGTCATAGGCAGGGATACGAACGTTAATCCGAGTGGAGTAATCCCCATCACCCTTTTTAGTCAGCAATACATAACAAAATATTGGCACTCCTCTCAATGCAGAGCTAATCTCATACTTGATATAAACATACTCATCACAATCCAAACCAGATACCAATAGATACATCTTAGTGTTGCGAAAAAATGATGAATCTCCAAAGTAATCAGGTTCTGCTGATGCTGCAATTTGCTGCAACATGTCTCTGAAGGAAGTGTTACCAGTTGCAGTTTTATGAAAAGGTAAATCAGTATTGCTGCGCAGAGATTCTTGTTCATACTCTGCTTCAGGAACTCCCCCGTCAAACATAGATTTCAATCTCAGAGTGACAGCATGATGTAATACATTACGAAGCCCAATATACATAGATAAAGGGACAGGTAGAGCTACACTTTCTGCAATATTAATACTCCCTTTCTTGTTGAGAGTACGGTATACTGAACTGCCCATATCACCTAATTTTTGAATATCAAGCTGGGATGTGGATGTTGGGAATAAATCTCTCCACGCATTGAACCATATATTGACGAAATCAGAGAGTGATTTCTCATTTACTACCACCTTACGGGTACTCATAAAACCTCCTAATGGATGCTCACAATAAAAATCCCCTATAACCCACTCCTCAGAATGGGCTACGGGATTAATACTAAATTATTTGAGAGACATGAAGTATGCAGTCAGGTCAGGATAATTTTCAACTCTAACATTCAATAGTAACGTAGGTGTCCATGATACCTCCTAGAACCAGCTCACACGTTCACTATTCAGACCTTCAGGATCAATCAAGCTCTTAGTAGAACCGTCATGCTCAGAAAAGAGAATCACAGCCAAGTTCTTGAAAACGTTAGTGTCCAGTCTAGTAATATACGGATGTGTAGCGAGGAGGTTATATACCAGATTAAACAGACTC
>JACCDX010455226.1_pt1 | contig 10554 bp, 8 predicted proteins | sample 7449681 | NCBI WGS metagenome assembly JACCDX01 (sample SAMN15323450, study PRJNA562643) | freshwater metagenome | isolation source: river surface water | place: USA:Blue River Watershed | collected 2017-08-18
TAACCTGTCTATAAGATGCATTATTATAATAACTTTGTGCTGAGAATCTGGTTGTGGTTGAACACGCACTCATTATATTTGTACCAGGCGCCCATATATCAACGCCAGGTCCAGTTTCAGATGAAGTTGCTTTCTGGTCTAAAGTTGCACTAAATGGAGTTCTATCTACATTACCAACAGTTATAGCATCATCATCGTGTGGAGATGAACCTCTATGAATATATCTTATACCAAGATCGGTAGAAATTATATTATCATAATCAGTTCCACCAATCGTATCTATTTTAAATGAACGATTCCCCGCTGCAACACAAACAACAACACCGGCATCTAATAATTCCTGAACATCCACATCCACCGATGCAATTCTAGTGTTACAAATATAGTTATACCCATACGCCGCTCCACTTATATTTCTAATTCCATAAGTAGTTTGTCTGTATGTAGCATTTCCGGTTGTATTTGCATCTGAATAAGTTGTACCTCTATATGTTACCGATGTTACATTGTTATAAAAACTAAGATAACCCCAACTCATATTTACTACCGTTGGTCTACTTCCAGCTTTAGATGCGTGCCAATTCTTAATAACATCAAATGCGAAAGTTGTAGAGATACCAGTTCCACTATCACCACTACCCTCTAATCCACTAACCTTTACAGAGTATATTCTTGCGTTTTTTGCCCAACCATAAGTTTTACCGGCAGCAGTACCAGCCACATGAGTACCATGTCCATCAAAATCTCTATAATGATTTGCGTTTTGAGTAAATCCACCCCCACTATAAGCACCCCAATTTATTTGTTGAACTCTACTATTTCCTAAAACGTCTGTGAATTCAGGATGGTCAACTTGAATACCACTATCTTGAATTACAATATCTACTCCAGTTCCATCTAGTGTATATTCATAATTTAATGTAGTAGTTGTGCCTGTACCATAAACATTTGTTGGGTTAGATGCACGTATTAATCCCCAGTTAAGAAACGAACCTGCGGATGAAGTGGTTTTGGTAAAATCACCGGTTTGAGTTGCCGCATGCGCAATTATAATATCATCTCTGAATTCTGGTGGTATCTCTACACAATAAACTCTTTCATCATTTCTAAGAGTTTCCGCTTCTTCATCGGTTAGTAAATACCAACATTGACGAAGTGATGCGGGTCTTTCGTTTGTAAATTCAATTCTACGATTTGGAATGTAAAGCAAACCATCCGTTTCGGTTTCCATATCTTCCCAAAACCCATCATAGTCAACTCCGGCTTTTAACGCAACATTGTATTGTTTCATCTATTTTTATTATTTGAATTAAGTTGCGTTTATTTTTAAAGCAGTAATTCTAATATTAGTCATTGTTGTTGCTGCACTATTTGTGAATGTTATTGTAAAAGAACCACCCGTTGTTGCCGCTGCAGATGCCGACCACCCGTTGGAATGTATTGACGATATATTTGCCTGTGCAATAGCACCATCGGTAAAGAATGTTACAAATCCTGTATAAAATCCATTTTGATTAGACCCACCCGAATCATACAAACCTATAATAGATACCATATAAGTTGATTGAAACTCACCACTCTTTTGTGTTATAGTAAATGCGGTTGTTGCTCCACTATTTACATTAGCCGGTGATGTTCTTTTAGAATATAATAAATTTTCAGAAGTATCAATTATACCGTTATGGGTAGTAGTAGTTCCACTTACACTAAATGCCGATTTTAATGATGCCGTATAAGCCTGTAATGGTGCTATTTGAGTTAATTCGGTTATTTGTGCCGAACTACTTACAACACCATTGGTTGCCCTCAATGAAGCAGTAATACTACCATTTATATTAACGGAGCCGGTAAATTCATGCTTATCATCGGGGCTATCACCAAACTTATTTGAGCCACTCTGATACATTACCGATGATGATACATATGTTACATTAAATTGTTGTGCGGTAATCATACCTAACACATTTACATTCTGTCCACTTACTTCAATTGCCCCTTTTAATGATGCGGTGTATTCTTGCAATCCTGCTATTTGTGGTAATTGATTAGAACCACTTACTACGCCATTAGTTGCCATTAATGAACCAGTAATACCACCATTTACGGATATACCACCAATATTTTTTATGTTCAATACATCAGTTGCTCCGCCAGAACTTATCTTAATATCACCCGTATTGTAATACATTCTAGCAGGTCCACCAACTCCCCAATAGATTGATGAGTTAGTTCCACCGAATACTAAATTTTGGTCATTGCCAGGCCCGCCTATTGTAAGTTCTCCAGCATTTGTGAACTTAGCTATCGTAGTATCATTTGCCTGATTATTGATGTATATTCCGGATGTACCACTATAAAGATATAGGATATTACTATTTGTTCCTAATATTTTTTGAGATGTATTATCAGAAACAATTGCCCCATTTACAAATATTTGATTAGAACTACTAATCAATGTTGCAGCTTTTAATGATGCGGTATATGCTTCAATCAAACCAACTTCACTTCTAATAGAACCGGTGAAAGTTGATATACCCAAATTAACCAAATCTTGCGAACCAGTTTGTGTATTCAACGATTGTGTTGTAATATGTATCGATGCGGTCGCTTGATATAATTGATAAAGTTGTGCGTCAGTTGCATAGGTTGTATCTAAAGCTGCAGTGAATGCCATCAATCCATTTGTGATACCAATCAACGAACCCGTTACAGAAGATATTCCTAAGTTTACTAAATTTTGCGAACTACTTTGTGTATTCATAGCTCCTGTTACAGAACTAATACCTCTAAATACTAAATCAAATGATGAAGTAGTTGTATTAATTGAACCAGTTACCGAACTAATACCTCTATTAACTAAATCTTGTGAACCCGTTTGAATGTTTAGAGATGCAGTAGTTGAATGAATTGATGCGGTTGCTTGATATAACTGATATAATTGTGCATCGGTTGCATATGTACTATCCAAAGCTGCAGTAAACGCCATCAAACCATTAGTGATTCCTATTAGAGAGCCTGTTGCAGTTGATATACCCAAATTAACTAAATCTTGCGAACTACTTTGTACGTTAATTGAACCGGTTGTTGAACTTATTCTCTGAAATACGCTATTAAAAGAAGTTATCTCACTATAAATCGATGAAGTTATTAATCCTAAAGATGTATTAAGTGAATTTTGAGACCCAGTTTGTGTATTTAAAGATTGTGTTGCAAAGTTTACAGATGATGTAAATGTTGATATCGTATTAGTTTGTCCAATTACAGATCCAGTAAATGCGTTTAATGCACCGGTTACAAAATGAATAGAACCCGTCACCAATGATAACTGTCTATTTACCAAATCTTGTGAACTACTTTGTGTATTCATAGCTCCTGTTACAGAACTAATACCTAAAAATACACTATTAAATGATGATGTAGTTGTATTAATTGAACCCGTTGTTGAACTTATTCTTTGAAATACACTATCGAATGATGATGTAGTTGTATTAATTGAACCCGTTGTTGAACTAATTTGTAAAAATACAGAATCAAAGGAAGATGTAGTTGTATTAATTGAACCGGTTACCGAACTTATACCTGTATTAACTAAATCCTGAGATGCAGTTTGTGAATTCAATTGTCCGGTCCCAATAGCTACACCATTTAATAACAGTGAACCAGTAAAAGTATGAGTATCATCACCACTATTACCAAATATAGTAGAGCCACTTTCAAATACAATAGAAGCAGATGTTATCTCCGTGTGAAATTCTTGTGCCGTTAGTTTTCCGGTAACCGTTAAACTACCCGTAATAAATTGGTCAGCTTTAAAATGATTTGATGCAGTTGTTGCACTATATGCGGTAACAAATTTACTGAAATTCTCAATGTTTATTTGGTTTGTAGTACCACGTAAAACCAAAGGAATTACCGTATTTTGTAAAGGTGAGTTATTGTTTACCAAAGAACCACTCAAAGTATCAATAAAAGGTAATTCGGTTATCTTTTTATCTGCCATTTTTCAATATTATTTTCGTAAAGTTAGTATTTAACTCCTATAAATATTGAAAAATATAAATAAACTAATGTTGAAAAGGAAATCTCTATTGAGAATGCTTTATGTGTTGGATTTTCTGCTTTACAGTTGGATACGCTTTTAATCTTCTTCTAACCGCTTCTACATTTTTAAGTGAATCATCTACAAAGAATACATCATCGTACCCTTCATCTTTTACCTTTGCCTCTATCCAATCTGCTTTCTTTTCTGGGTTATTATCTCCCAATGCAATCACTTCTACGTTACGGATACCTAAACTTCTAATAAAATTATATACCGGTTTGTAAGCTGCTCTTGCGGTTAGGATGTAAATAGTTCTACCACTATCCGATGCCGCCATTCTTCTCAAAACCTCAACATATCCCTTAATTAATTTAGGTTCGGTTACTTTTTGAAAATCCGAATAGTCAAATGTATCACCCGGTCTTTCTTTGTAAACTGCATATTCACCTGGACTTAGTTTTGAGTTCTTACCATCTTTATGGGTAACATATATAAATGAGTTGGTTTTGACAAGTGTATCATCAAAATCAAAAATACGAAGTTTTTTACTTTCTGTAAATAGAGTTCTTGCTATTGGCATCCTATCCGTTAATTTGTCTTTTAGCCTTTGGAAGTGCTTTTTCTAATTTATCGTTCTCTTTTGTAAGAAATTCAACTTTAACAGTTAATGCTGCTACTTCTTTAGTTAAATTTAAAATCATAACTCTCATTTCATCCTTTTCTTTAGATGATTCTGAAAGTAATGCTTCTAATTTAGCGATACGGTCTTTGCAATCGTGCTTTATAAATTCATCATCTTTTTCTTTTTTCTGAGCTCTTTTCTCATAATAACGAAAAGCAGACGCTCCACCTAGTACCGTTATTGCTGTGATTAGTACTGAATACATGTTTTCCATAATTAACAAATTTTACATTCCTTTATTGGTTCTTCTTCGGTTTGAGGTAACGCTGCTGCTACATGTTCAACACCTTTCTTATCAACATATTCTTCCATTTTCTGCAACTTATCGTAATAGTTAAGGTCTTCCCATACATGGTCTTTTGCTATCTCAAATGCTACTTTAGGGTCAGTAGTGTGTTCCATTTCAACCTTAACACCTTGCTTAATTTTTTCTCTAATTACTTTAGCCATTTGAGATGGGTGGTAATATTCTTTAGCATCATACTTTTGTAGAAAATCTTTCATCGTTTTACCACTTGCTAATCCACCAGGAATTTCATCTGCTTCGTTTTTTGGTTTTTGTGTCATTCTAGCCGCTACCAATGAAATAACTGCAATTGTAAAAAATATAAAAAATGCGTACATTCCCAGTTTACCCCATATAGAACCTTCGGCTTGTCCAGCTCTACCCATGCTTTGCATTATATCCATTACTTCTGGTTCTGCTAATTTCTGAATTTCTGAGTAATACCATCTTGTAAATGTTGAATTTAAATATTGTATCCAACCGCTCATAGATACCAATGCGGTAATAACACCCATCATAGTAGCACTAGTCCCTAACTTAACTGCGATTTTATTAATCGTAGTTTTAAGGTCCTCATCTAAATCTTTTTGTTGTAATAATGCGGCTGTTGCTTTGTTCATAGCATCCTTACCATCAAAATCATCATCTGATGCTATTTTATCTAAATTAAGATGTGATTTAGCTCTATCGTATTTGGTAGATGCCATCTTAATTGCTAAATTTCTAATCTTTTTTATGGAATCACCAAACCCTTCGTTAAGTGTAGTTTGGTTTGCCGATTCCAATTTCAACTTAAAATGGTCCATTACTTCCCAAACCTCATCATACCCCAAATCACCTAAATCATCTAATATTTGATTTCTGGATGCATTGGCTTTGCCTGATACGAATATAGATACTGCTTTCTTAGTACTATATGTACCTTTATCATAGAATTTCATTATTTCCCTTACATGAACATCGTTTTTAGATAGTTCCGAAATAAATCCTTCTCTAACCACAGAACGTATTTTTTCTTTAAGTTGCTTTTCCATTTATATACTTAACAATTTAGATATAAATATAAAGATTTATGAATTGGATTGTTTTCTTATCAAATCCGTTGCAAATTTCCTCACTAATTCCGGTCCTTTGGCATGTGCCGTATCGTAAAATTCTTTTTTCTTATCTATTGATTTAAGTTTTCCATCAAATGAAGGTGTTCTATTTATATAATCTTCGGTAATATAAACACCATCCATTACAAATTGCTTAATATCAACCCCCAATTTTATCGCCACTTCCGATGCAGCCATTCCATATGTATCCTCCGGACCGTATCCTCCAAATTCTTCAGGTATAGTAATCAATTCCCAAAATGATTTAGAATATAATGTATGCATACCACAACCAAATTTTATGACCGGTATTTGATTTACATTTATTTGTTTGATTTCCTGAATTAGTGCGTTTTTAGCGGCTTCCTCTGTCATACCATACCCATATTCTTTATCTTTATATGCCGAATGACACAATATATCCCAACTATTATCCCACCACTTTGCAAGAGATGGTGATATAATATAAGTACCATCCAATTGGTATGAGGTGTTCAATTGATATTTTAACATATGCTCATGAAAAAGAATATCGGTATCACAGAATATAAATTGGTCATAATCTAATTTATAACTTTCTCTTTTTTGTTGAGTAGTCCCCCAACATTGTGTATCCAATATAACTTCATTAATATTTTTTACACCATTGAATAAAACAGCAAAACGAGATATAAAGTATTCTTGTTTTAATTCACTATTTTCCCAATCTGTCAATTCTGGATTTAGATTTAGTGTCACCTTTAATGTAACATCATCATTCTCATCCAAATAACTAAGTGATTTATGCATTTGAAACATTAATCTTTCAAACATTTCAATTTCCGATGGCATAACATGTATGCAAATAAGTGTTTTTTTCTTAGCCATTAAAATACATTTTTAAAGAATGGAAATACCATATCTTTTGTTCTTAAATTAAATATGTGTAGTTGAAATATATCCCATTCAAAACTACCAACTGAATCAGTTTGCTGTACTATAAATGGTATATTCTTTATGAATTGTGTAAAGTTATCATTTGTTAATTTACTGCCATCAAACATTATTTGGATATCACCTTTCATCTCATCACCAATTGAATGAATCTTATCTGATATATCAAACATAGTTTCTTTTTGTTCTTCATCCATATACCATTGGTAATTACAATCAACATACAATCTATCACACCAAGGTTCTAATACTGCTAATAGTTGTGGTTGGCAATTGTGAACCACAAATGTAGTATCGTATCGGTTTGGTACTATTGGCATCATTAACTCATCGTGCAATACATCGGTATGCCATTTTCTCCACCACTCTTTAAACTTATTTTGTCTTAGTTCCAAATATTCTTTTGAATCTTTAGGTTTATACCAAATAGTTCCATCAGGTAATGGTATTTCTCTTTCAATCTCAATACCATCTTTAAATCTACTACCTCTACAAGTCATATGATATACAAATGCATCTCTACTTTGAATTAATTTATAATCACATAGATGGAATCTATTGAATATATCAGAATCTTCCAACTCCATAGGTGCAAATAGAAGGTCATGCCCACCCATACTTTTGAAATCTTCTTTGTATAACATCCAAGGTGCAAATATACCATTAGTAGTTTTACCTTCCATCACATACTCCGTTTCATATACAAACTTTTGAAAAGCCGAATTATCAAATGTTTCCGGCTCCATACCAAAATCTTTAACGTACTTTTCAGGACCAGGTGGGTGTAATGGTGGTTCGATACGGGTAGCACTTACAACTGATAATGGCGTTAAGTTCTTTAACATATTACCTACATAGTTTGGTGTTACAATCATATCCGAATGTAGGATAGTAACAACAGGTGTTTCTGCTAAACTAATACCAATATCATATAATACCGTATGACCTACTCTATCAGGTCCTTCGTTTCTATATGTTTTAATATATGGTTTATTAAGTGATTCAATCCACTCCCATGTACCATCGTTTGAGGCATCATCCAATATCACTATCTGATGATAATCGTTGTAGTTATCCTCTATACTATGAACCGCTTGCTTCAAATATTTTAAGTTATTTCGGCAAGGTATAATAAATGTAACTGATTGATAATTTGTCATTGTTTAAATTTGTTCTAATTGAAACCCACTCATTCCACTTGGAGTACTTATACCATTGTGGTTTTTATTATATATTATATTTTCTATTAATTTTATCGATATGCCATTTTCTTTCAACCATATTGTTAAATTACTCTCATTTGAACCAACATAAAAAGAAGATTCGTTTAACGAATGCCGTTCTTTATTGTAGTATTTAATTGGAAACTTTGCTATTACATCCATAACTTTAGAATCACCAACAAAAAATTGGTCATTTACATTTGAATAGTTAGGAGTTCCTGCTGAAAATCTATGAATAGATGTGTATAATGTATTTGGTTCTAATGTTGAAAAAAAGTATTCGGATAATTCACCAGATTGAAAATCCAAATCACATCTACTTTTTATATACCAATCATAATCTTCTTCAATACTATTAATCACATTTTTTAGATTCCAAAATTGCCAAAATCCAGATTGTCCAGGTTCATCATTTCTATATTTAGACCATTTAGTTTTATTAAATTCTATAATCGGTGTTGTGAATATTTTTTTAATTGGCCAATTACTTTTATACCAATCTTCTTTATACTGTTCAAAGCATGATACATAGGTATCATACTTCCCAACAATTCGTAAGTGGTTGTCTATTATATTTTGACTACCACGATACGGCCCACCCATTATTATAGCTACTTTCATATATTATTTTATACAACTGAAATAAATCCAATTTGGATGACAATCACCTGGTCCAACTTTTGTTATTTTATATTCGAAATCTTTAAATCCAATCTTAAATAAATCATTTGTTAATTGTTCAATATTTTCTATACACACATCACACGTTCTATTAGTACCCTCCGCATCATAGTAGTTTTCATAGTATCCTACTGTCATTGGTGATGGAGACCCAAACCCCATTTGTGCCGTAAATATACCTCCATCTTTTAGTACTCTATGTATATCTTTCATAATAGAATATCGTATATCATACACACAAATGTGTTGTAATGCAATCGTACTCATTACAAAATCATATTCATCACTCGGTACAACACTAATATCAACCCCACTGGATGTATATAAAGTTGGAGTTACACCATAATTAGTTGTATAGTTTCTTGCTTTTTCAATATTAATAGGACTGATATCAACCCCATCTAATCTTTTAAATCTTCTTGAGTATTTTACTAAATTTCTACCAGGCCCACATGCAAAATCTAAACCTATTTTTTCGGATTGATTATTAATTCTTTCAAATAAAAATTCATAGTCAGGCCAATTGTTATGTGCATCAAATGAACCCACAACCGGTTCTCTATTTTGTTCACTCCATTGTGCAGCCAATTCATTGTATTGGTTTAACTGCATTTGTGTATATTTGTTATTGTTATCTACCATAATATTTTATTTGTTATAATTTTCTAAGTAATATTTTAAATCTTCAGGCGTGCCCAATCCCCACATTTTATCAATGTTGAATGTTTTAATTTTTTTACAATCAGCGATTGCTTCATTATAAACAGGACAAACATAAAATTCATTATTAGTTCTGATATTCTTACTAATCATTTGCTCTGCGTACTTTACATAATCAGAACCTTTAGCCCAATAGTAAACACCAACAGTTGCAATATCTGAAATTGGATTCTTCTCCTGTACTTCAGTCACGTAACCAAACTCATCCACTTTAGCGAATGACCATTTAGGATGTGTAGAATGAAATGAAAGGATACCACCATCTACTTTTTGTTCAATCATCTTATACATAAACTCATTACTATCCCACTCTAAAAATTGGTCAGAGTTTGCCATTAATAACGGCGCATCTGAATCAATGAATTCTTTTGCCAATAGTGTTGTACAAGCTGCTCCTTCAGTTAAACCATCAACTTCCACAATCTTACAATTAGGAGTGATTAGATTTAATAAGGTATCTAAGTTGTATTGTTCTCTATGTGATTTTTGGACTACATAAATAAATGTAGCATCGATGTTTAAATTATCAACTACAACCTGAATCATTGGTTTACCTTCTACATCAATTAGTGGTTTTGGAAATGTGTATCCAGCTTGTGCAAATCTACTACCTGCTCCAGCCATTGGTATTAAAACATTCATCTTACCACCTTGCCATTTTGGTTTACTCATAACTTTATTTTCTTTTAATTTATTTACTATTTTTTCTAAAGTCAAATCATGAGGGTTATCTACTCTCAATACATTTGCCCTACTTCTACTTGCCGCCAATAACCCATGCGGAGAATCCTCTACAATAAGAGTTTCTTCAGGCAAACATCCCATCATACTCATAGCCTTCCAATACATTTCAGGATGTGGTTTAGAGTTCTTTACATCCTCATTGGAGA
>JACCDX010174044.1_pt1 | contig 10553 bp, 10 predicted proteins | sample 7449681 | NCBI WGS metagenome assembly JACCDX01 (sample SAMN15323450, study PRJNA562643) | freshwater metagenome | isolation source: river surface water | place: USA:Blue River Watershed | collected 2017-08-18
CAGCTAGCTCGCTTGATCCGTGATTCGAAGCTTAAACGACTCGTTATTTCAACCTCTAATTTCTCCTACAGACACGACATTTCACCGATCATCGATGCTTTAAAAGCAACGAAAATCGACACGATCGAGTTCCACGGCTGTGGTTTCAACGAAGATCAAGAGTCCCTGCTTAAGAGCTTGCTTAACCAACAGCTCTCCCGTGATCACATTCTTGTATTTACAACATGGTGGAGTGATCTCGGCAAGACCATCACCCCGCTTATTCCCAACGGTGGTGTTATTAGTTTGTTGGGTTATTGGATGAATGGCTAATTCAATTTTTGATAATGGGTGAATTATTATTTATTTACGGAAACGTGTCCGACACTCATTAAATTTTCGTCTTTCTCGAAATTACCAAAAACACAAGTAACACAATATGAACGACGTCGATGTAACGACTCTTTACTCTCATTATTTGTGTGTCGTTGCCTTAATGGCTGCCAACATTAACCTGGCGGATTCAACGGCCGATGATGCCGGAATAGCAACAAACGTACGAGAAGCTTCCAGCGGTGTCATAGCAAACGAAGAGTAGAAATCACACAAAGACTCAGTCGTGCCACAGTGGACTAAGGGGGTCGTAGCCAAAAGAGTCTTCAGCGGTGGTGTTATAGCATGTCTCATCCATGCCGGATGCCTCATCCCTTCCTGCCGCTCCGCCTTGACACGCTTGCGTGCAGGCTTAGCCAGGAGTGCACGCTTTATGTTGCGCGACTTTGATGAAGGTGTGGTGGGAGCGGAGGGGCTCACGGGGGCCGTCGTTTGGGGTAACAGTGTCGCAGCGCGTGCGACTTCCAAGATGTTCTCGATGCGAGCATCGAATTCGTTCATCATCTGATCAAACGTCTTATTGGTCTTCATTTTTCGTAGCTAAACTGGTTGAGCGTGTTCGTCCAACCCCCCACAAATAGGTCCGCGGGTTTCGGAAACATTATGACAGAGGCTGCCCGGGATGTTTCCGGATGGGACATATTCGATTAAAGAGTACAATTGGATGTATTCATTTGCGTACAAAAAACGATGTGATCTCCCGTTGCCCTTTTGACACGTTCGTGCTTTATTTAGTTTATGTTGACAACATATCCCGGACAATCATAAAATCCTCGAGTTTTCCTCACTTTGCATTTGACAAGCGTGTCACACGTCCTATGGCCGTTCGTGGGCGTGTGCTGGTTATTTGATCCGCAGTGGGGGCACGTTACGTGTGCGACTCCTTTCTTTACAATCGGAGTTACGACAGTTTGCCCCAGTGCTGTAAACTCTTCACGACTTCCATCAAAACGTGGGTTATGGGGACCGAAGTGGTACATGTTTTTTATGTTATTGTCATATATAATAAATAACTCAATTTCATTTACGTGCAAAAAAACTCGTGATCTCCCGTTGCCCTTTCGACACGTTCGTGCCCGTACGGGAAAGATACGCATCCAACGCCTTCCAACGTTGCATATCCATCGTCCCCAGGATTTCTGCGAGACTCGAACGGATTTGGTGCTGGTAGTAGTAATTTCCGTCCGCTTGTTCTTGCGAAACGAGGTGCGGCTCTTCCACCAAGTCGCACTGACGACCTGTACCCTTCACAAACACAAACGCAATACGGTCACCCACTTGCATCAGTACGCCCGTACGGTCCTCCATACGACGGCCCAAAACCAAATGGGGCACGTTCTGGTTCGCGTACGAATCCGGCTTCCGTGAAATCGAACGCGAAACAACCAAGTCTTCGACGGGGTACCGTCCGTGCAACAGTTCGGTCATCTCTCGTTCCGCGTATTCGAACGCGCTGTTTACGTCACGTTCGTACAGGATGTACTTTAAGATCCGTTCGTATACACGCTTGACGAACGGGGCAAAGTCACGGCGCGTCGGTGCGATTCCTTTCTTATCGAGTTTTTTGATTTCCGTCGGCTTCTCGAAGATGAGCGAACAGTACCGCTTCTTCTTGAAAAGAATGAACGGGTACATGACTTTCTCGAACTCCAGTTCTATCGGGTTGATGTAGTTCTCCGTGATTCGGTCCGCGCACTCTTGACTCCGTGCGAACACCCAGCGCATCATCGTATTCCGGTCTTCTTCGTTCTTGGGATCGCGAAGATGCTCGGGGAGTTCATCCAAAAAGAACCGGACGTAGATGGAATCCGTGTCTCCATACACCACTTCGCATGGATACCACGACTCTGCATAGTTTTTGCTCCGCTCAATGAGCATACGGCCGTTCGACGTCACCGTCTCCGCAATGTCCTTCATCGGAAGTTTGCCATTGTCCGCACCGCAGAACCCGTAAATGGAGTTCATCGCGACCTTGACAGCCAACTGCTTGGTCTCGAAAACGCCCTCGAGGAAGGAATCACCTTCGTCCGAGGCCTTTGCCTGCCATTTTTTGATCTGCTTACGCATGGCCCAGAGGTTCAGCAGAATCTGCGGAAGGACGCCCATGCGAACCGACTTTTGCACAAACGTCGTCGAACGGCCTCCTGTCAGTTCCGTCGTGTAGATGACGAGCGGGTTCTCACGATCCGGAATTTCGGCCACATCGGCATCGTTCAACACGCGTGTGGAGTGGCACAGGTTGTACGCGCACATGATCGATGGGTAAAGGGACGCGAAATCGAGACCGCTAATGGGCGCCATGTATGCGTACGGGGCCCGTTTGGGTTCCAGGACGGTTGCTCCTTTAAATTTGATCTTTTGGGGCGCTTTCGGTTTGCGAGTGAACTCGTCTTCGTGGACGAGTGCAGCTGCAGGTTTTTTCTTCGGGGGAGCTTTGACTTTCATATCGGCAGCCGTCGGACTCCGGAGCATACTGAAAGCGTTTCGAACGGGCGCGGCACCAGCACCCGCACCCGCACCGGCGGACGCCCGAGCAGGTTCAGAAAATTCATCATCATCCGAACCTGCTTCGGAATCGTCCGAGTCGTCTGAATCGTCATTCAAGTCGACACAATCGTCAATCGCTTCATCGACCGAGTCGGGAATGCAAAAGTTCGTTTGCGTACGGACTTGGTTGTAGATGAGATTGAATACGATCTGCTGTTGCCCTTTGAGCATAAGATCACGCGGGTCGCACAGAAAGAGTTCTGCTCTGCTCAGAATCGACGAGTAAATCTTTTGCGACGCCATCAACTCTGATACAAGTGCGCAATCTTGTACGCAGTACGCAGCGACGGTGGTGAGTTTTTCTTGGGAGAGTTCGGCCCACGCTTCGAAAATGTAACGTGGTGAGACGTCATGCTTGCCTTTGCCGAGGAGAACTCTGGAGACGTTCTCGAGACTGAACTTGTTCATTTTGGATTTCCATTCACGCCGTGCGAAGATCAAAAGGTCCGAATAGATCCTCAGCGGCATATGGAGGTACTGCGCTTCGAACTGAAATGCGGAACTCATGAAGGTCTTTTGTTGCAGCCGGGGCGCTTGTGCATTTCCGAACATGTCTGAGTTTCGGTTCGGGAAGAATGCTTCAAACAGGTTTTTGAGTTTGAGGGACTGACGGAGATCTTGGAAATCGCGTTCGGAGTCTGAAACGAATGTCCCGTCGGATTTCTGAAGGTACCTCTGAAGTCGTTTCACGAGATACGCGTCATCAAAACCAAAATTGTTGAATGCGTTCCACATGTCCGGGTCTTTCTCACGGAGCCATTGGCAAAATCCGACGAGCATTTGCGGTTCGTTTTCGAACACACGACAGTCGACTCCTTCGAGTTTCGAGTCAGATATGTCAATGGGAGCGATTCCAAAGTACGCGCGTTCTTCCGGACGGGATCCGTTTGTGGTGGAGATGACGGCTCCGATGCCGATGATGACGTCGAGTTCGAGATTGGGGTTTGGCATTTGGTTTTTCCCGCAAGCGTATGCGACGCTGCTAAAGCACTCCAGATCGTAATGAATGCAGGTAAACGGCGCACTGTCGACGCAGGTTGGGAAAAAGGTGACATCTTTCGCGGACACGACGTTGGAGAACGAAGTGGGTGCTTCGATCCAGGTCATCGGATGAATTCGAAATGCGATATGAAATTGCACAACGGGGTCGCACATGGATTCGTACAAGGTCAGACGGTGTCCTTGTAAGAAAGGCATGGAGTCGTGCGCATTCTTGAGAAGTCGTTTGAGTGCAGAGAATGCGCTCTTGGAGTTGCAGGAGAACTTGAGATACCGTTCGGTGTCTTTGTGATAACCGACAAAAGGAATCTTGTTGACCAATTCGATTTTTACGAATCGGAAGCGTCGGTCGGATTTGATTTCATCGATGATTTCTCGGAAGAGAAGTACACGTTCGACGTTGACATAAAAGTACGGACAGAATCCTCGGATTTCGTAAAACTTTGGAGTGCCGTCTAACGATTTCCCTGCGACTCGGATAGCGAGGACGTCCATCTTTTCAGAGCTTGCTTTGATTCGTAGCATTCGATTGGAAGACTTTTGTTGAAAGTTTGCAACGGGATCAAAGATTGTTTCGAGGACAATGTCACTTGTGACAATCGGTGTGAGTTCTTGAAAGAATTCATGTGTCGTTGTTTCGATATCGACACCTTCCCACGCAATCGATTGAAAGCGATCCATTTTTCGAACAAAATGCTTTTTTATTAATAGTTATGTGCGACTCTCAATAAATAAAAGAAGTTATGAACGACATCTTAAAGACCGTAATTTTGAATGCAGCCCGGGAGGTGTACGACGTTTTGGGTCAGGGTCATTCGGAGGCGACGTACGAAGAAGCGTTAAAGCATGAATTGTCGCTCCAGCACGAGTTTGTGAAGACGGTTATTTCGGAAGTAACGTTTCCTATACTCTACAAGGGGATTCCTGTGGGGTATCAGAGAGCGGATATCATTGTTCGATTTCAATCAGGGGAGAATTGGGTCTTGGAGTTGAAAGCGATTCAAAATATCAATCCGACGATTTCGAATCAAGTTCGGAGATATCTCGATCAGTTTCAGATCTTTTCGTTATCGAAAGGTGTGATTCTCAATTTCGGACCGACATTGCAGACAGTCTGGGTCGAATAGTTTCCGATTGAAACTTTTTTATCACATCAAAACCGAACGAAGAGCGTGCTTAGATTTAGATTTATTAGGCACGTCACAAATGTAGTCGCCAATGTAGCTGCCATGAATGTGTTTATGAAAAGATTTTAAAAAGATTTAGAAACCTGGACACAGAAAACGAAAGAGCGACCGTTGATTGGACGCTTACTGCGATGAGGTCGTCAGTCGTCTTTTCGTCGATGTGTCCGGGGATTATTCATCCGGAACCCGTAGTTTCCTGATAACAAATTGAAAATTAAAATGTATAACAACCTGACGGAATCGCACAAACCCGTAGTTTCTGTGTGAAAAGAATTCTGATCCGGAACCATAGTATCTGGACGAAAGGTTTCATTAACTATGAAATTTAAATTACGAAATTTATATGCGAAGATGATGAATCAAGAGAGCGTTTTTTTTCTTACAACAAATTGTCTGAATCTGAAACATGTGCAAACGATTCGATCGAAACCATGATGTTTGACGCGAGTCCGACATAAAAATCTTGTTCTGGAAAAATGTCGATACGAATGAGTTCTTCGAAGACGTCCGTGTCTTCCGGAAGTCCGTGTTGGATGAGCGTGTCTCGAATGGTGTCGAAGCGAACTCGGTCGGAGAGTTTGCCTGTATGTTTGAAATGTGCAAAGAAAAGTTCTTCAAACGAGTCAACGCCCGATTCCAAGAACCGAATGCTGAAATCATACCGATACATACTGAAGTGTTTCGAGTTCGGATGGATCACGCCCGGCACCATATCGAACGCAGACATTACGTACGGCAAACACTCTGAACGAAAAAACTCGCGATTGTCTGTCACACGGTACGGGTCGAAAATTTGGTGAAGGAGTTGTTCGATACGGTACGGGAATTCAACGTATCGTGCTTGTATGATCTGAAAATTCAAAGTCGAGAAGGTGTTCGCACTGCGGAGTCTCGACTCGATTGATCGCGAAGTCATTCCGATCTTGATATGTTCGGGTTCGCGCGGATGTACGATGCAGTAAATCCATCCGAAGGGAACCGTGTGATAACTCGCCATTCCCCTTTTTCTCTTTGTTTAGACACTACATTTTTTGTTTTTAACTCAAAATTACTTATTTATTATTCTGTATGTTTTCAGATTCGCAGAATCATAGGGATATACAGTCCCGGGTGGATAGTTTCCGAAAGGACTACTGTAGGTTTTTCAGAATTACCAAAGTAAAAGAGATGTCAGAAGTAAGAGAAGTTGTTTCACTTTCGATTGACGAGGCTGTGGAGGACTTGATCAAGTCGTACATTGTGGATTTGTCGAAATACGGATCGTTGTGTCACGAGTGTTGTGTTTTGCTGGATCGTGCTCGTCGGAGGTACGAGGAGCTGAGGTGGGACATGATGGAGAGTGGTGTGGTGGTGTCGAACATGTCTCGTGCTCGTATGGATCACGCTCATCGAGTGATCGAGAGGCTGTCGTTGGCTACAGGGTTTCACACGATCCCATCCGATGTGGATTTGTACAAGTTGGATAAGTTGGTGCTGAGTGGAGAAGTGACGAAGACGGATTCTCATTGGGAAGTCGTGCTGTCGTCTCCTTGGGATTTCAATCGGCTGCTTGGAGAGATGTTTGACTTTGACGATTGCTTTGTGTTTTACCAGGTGTTGGTGTCGTGTTGGATCCGTCCGGAATCATCGGGTGTGGTTGTGATCATGGATTTGGAGGACGGTGGTCTGTATTGGAAGAGGATGATCAACGAAAAGAGCTTCCAGTACATTTCTGTTTTTTCGAGTCCGACGATTGGTATGACCCCGACCGAGTGGATCAAGTACATCAATCGTGATGCTGGGATTGCTTCGGAGTTTTTTAAGGAGTTCGAGAAGTCTCAGTTCGAATTGTCGTCGTAAGGATATTTGTAGATATTCAATTATGAATTATGAATGAATTTCAAAAATAAAATGATCATCTTGGACGAAAACGGACGTATCGATTTGTCCACACTCGAATCTTCGTACGCAATTATTTTGAATCCGTTCGAAACATCCAAGAATGCTTTGTACATTTCAGACACACTGAATGAACAAATCGTGTACGCAAACAAATTCCGCAAGGAGACGTGTGGAGTGAAAGCAGGAGGAACGGTGATTGTTCGAAAACACGACAACATCTACTATTGTTCTGGAGACGTCATGGATGAGCCTGTAGATATCGATCCTTTCAAGAAAGAAGTTCGACTATGTTTACGAGACCTTGAGGAAGATGTTGGGAGGATCTGGAAATATGTGAATGAAAGTATGTTTTGGGTGTATGTGTATATGACGGGGATTTGTTTTGTCATTTATTTGGGTGCCTTATTGATTCGCAATTCGTGAATGAAATGAATTCAAACAATATACCAAGATATTTCGAGGCCAAAGTTTTCGAGTTTCGTAACAGTAAATCCGACTTTTCGTAAAGATCTTCTCAGTTTCTTGTGTACTTCTTCTTGTCGTACGGGCACTCCATTGATGACAGGTGGGATGTTTATAATCATTTTTGTTACACCTTGGCGTTGAAGGAAATCAATTTGTTGTGCGATTTGTTTGAAGTAGTTATCGTACGCTCGATCTTGCAACGCATGGACTCTTCGTGCACGTTCGATTGTTCGTTCGAGTAAATCCATTTATACTTTTGTATATATCAAATGATAAAAATACATTTACTTTTTTTCATCATGGGGAATTTATGTGGAGTTTCAACAACGAAATCACCCCAAACGATTCCAAACATTCCAACTGTGGAAATGTGTGTGGAATACTTGCCGACGAAAGGATACATGGTAGATGTGTATGATGGTGACACTTTTACATTGGCGGTACTGTTGGAGAATCGTTGGACGAAGTGGCCTGTGCGTGTCACAGGAATCGATTGTCCTGAACTCCGAACGAAGAATCCAAACGAAAAGCAGATTGCAGTTCGTGCGAAAGAATACGTTTTGGCATTTAAGGGAAAGGAAGTTCAGCTGAAAAATGTGTCTCGTGAAAAGTACGGACGGCTTTTGGCGGAAGTTCATGTGAATGAACTGAATATCGGAGAAGAACTTTTGAGAAGACGTTTGGCCGTTCGGTATGATGGTGGTACGAAACAGGTTCCGAGTGATTGGGTTTCGTATTATGAGAAAGGAGCTCTTTAGACTTCTGTAATGAAGAGGTTATCAGACGACCGCGGGTCTCCACCGCCTGTATATGTGTGTTCGCCGTCATCCTCGCCACGTTCCCACACTTCATCAATCATGTCAGCGGGTGTCTCACTATAGTAATGTGTCCGTCTACGTCTACGTGCCCTTCTTTCAGGAACCGAAACTGTTAAATGTGTCAAATGAGGAGAAGCATGTTCGAGGAAATAAATCAAATATTCCATATTCGAATTCGTAACAAGACCAAGAGCAAGCTTGCGGAGATAAAGCCCATTCAATGAGTCGATGATACCGTCCTGCCAAATGTCAGTTTCTTCTTCATTACTCGTGTTATTAGGGAATATCATAGAATTTGTGAGATCAAGCTCTTGTACCCTTGTGTTCCGTAAAAATTGTTTGAATACACTTCCAAGTCCGGTAGCCCCGGTCCATTCGTGAACATGCTCAGGAGTTTCAAAATAAAGACCTGACAAATTAAGATGAACAATATTCGTGTTTTGAGCAATCGCAGACAGAACGGATGTGTTGAAATCATACTCGAAAGGCAAAGCCGGATTATTACCACTGACCGCCGAACAAGCCAAGAATTCCAAACTGGTGTCCGAGAGGTCCAAATGGGTAATCCTTTGATTCGTCCGAATGAAGTTTGACAAATCGGAAGGGCGTCCGTTGAAATTACGGATAATCAACGAACGGAGACCCGGGTGGTCAACGATGTTCTCAAGCACATAACTGTAAAATTGATTAATAGGGTGATCCACCGTGTTTGGGCGTAACATAGTAGGTTTACGAAGGCTTCCCAAACTGAGAGTTGTAAGACCAGGATGGCCGTTGACTATGTCCACAAGCATATTTCTGTCAGACGGAGTAAAAATGTTGACAAACCCAGAAATATCAATGGACTTCAAGCGCGGCGTCTGAGTCTGAATGAGCCGCAGTAAATCGGTCCGCTGGAGATCACTCGCTTCAGCAAACCCTCCTCCTGCACCCTCTCCTTGAGTAACGATATTATTCAGTGTAAGACTCTGAAGATTCGGAGAAAGAATCCGGAGAAGACCAAGGGTCAGATCGTAAGGAACGAGGTCGATATACAAATTACGGATGTCCGGCGAACGTGCAAGTGCGGCCATGACCTGTTCAGGAATCGCTGTGCAACGAACAACCTTTACGCTTGTTACTCCAGCACTGATATAACGAACTAAAGAGTCCACATTGAGTGTCTGGAATTTCTTGTCGGACAAAAACAAAGTCTTTGACCGTACGCGGTACAATTCTGCAGTACGACTTGATGCCTCACCCAACGGTACGGAACGACCCGCAAACTCGAAAATGTTCAAGAGGGGTCCGGATACACCACCTCCCCCGAGCGAAGTTACATCACCCAACGTGCCACCGAACATCATCTGGAAAGCCTTCCTAAACTTTCCAAAAGCCATATGGGCTTTCGAAGGATGCTTCTTGGCATAAGCCTTTTGAAATTTTTCAAACGACGGCATGTTTTGTTCTTGTTTTTTTTTAATTCAAACATAATTTTTTTTCGGCCTTGATTTTGGTTTACGTTATTTGTTCTTCTTATATAGGGAGAGATGTTTCCGATAGAAGACAGTCACAAGACCCCCTCCCCCCCCGACGGACTTTCTGGATTTAGTCACTTATCTCAAACATCCTTATCCAAAAACTTTTACTTCAGCAATTTTTTTCGTTTGAAATGCCTTACTATTCTGTATTCTCTCTTAGTGATTCCACTGTAAAAACAGTGGTGGAATCGTGGGAAGAGTGTGAGAAGATCCTGAAGAGTGACAAAAATCTCGTCTGTAAGAGATTCTCCAGTCTGCTCCAAGCGCAGGCGTACAAACCTGTAGATTCTCTTAAAGACAAGTACACAATCGATCCCACAAAGTCGACCGTCGTGTACACGAACTCGTGGTACTTAAAAACGTCCAAACGGACGTACTGGTCATCAAGTAATGGTCTGACCGGATGGTGGGATGAGGTATCCAAGAATCAGGCTGATCTAAAAAGCTTGATCGAGATCGTTCGACATGCTCACGACGAAGCTGCTCGAAAAGTTGCTGTCCTTGGTCTCAAGAGTTTGACATCTTCTCTTCCACGTTCACAACTTTGGGAAGAGGTGATCCGTTCTTCGGATTCGAACGCTTCCTCGAACTCGTCAGACTCGGACTCAGACTCTGAATCAGACTCGGACTCGGATTCTTCATCAGATTCTTCATCGGACTCGGACTCGGACTCGGACTCGGACTCGGACTCGGACTCGGACTCGGACTCGGACTCGGATTCTTCATCGGATTCTTCATCAGACTCGGACTCGGGTTCGGACTCG
>JACCDX010610927.1_pt1 | contig 10551 bp, 12 predicted proteins | sample 7449681 | NCBI WGS metagenome assembly JACCDX01 (sample SAMN15323450, study PRJNA562643) | freshwater metagenome | isolation source: river surface water | place: USA:Blue River Watershed | collected 2017-08-18
ATACAGAGCCTTAATCTATGAAACCGATGGCTTTGCCGAATTCTTTTTTCAGGCAACTCCCATTCGCGAGATCGCCGAATTAAATATTGGTTCGCGACCAGCATCGCGTAAGGCCAGTCAACGAATTGAGGATCTTCGTGCAATTCCCTGGGGCTTTAGTTGGGGGCAGTGCCGCCTAACCTTACCGGGTTGGTTTGGCTTTGGTTCGGCAATCGATTCTTTATTACATCAAGCGAACCCAGCACAACGAAAAGCTACTCTAGCCCTATTGCAAAAAATGTATCGTCAGTGGCCATTCTTTCGGACGCTCTTATCGAATATGGATATGGCTTTATCAAAAGCTGACCTTGATCTTACCGGGCTCTATAGTGAATTGGTGGAAGATACGCGTTTGCGCAAGAGAATCTTTAGTGCTTTGCGTGCAGAGTGGGATAAGACTGTCCAGGCACTCAATCTCATCACTGGAGAAAAGCAGCGCTTAGCCAATAATCCGATCTTGGCCCGCTCAATTCGTCATCGCTTTCCTTACATTGATCCCCTGCACCATATCCAAGTGGAACTAGTACGTCGCTATCGCGCAGGACAAACAGATGCGCGGATTCAGCGGGGTATTCATTTGTCGATTAATGGGATTGCATCTGGTTTGCGCAATACCGGGTAAGCAATCCCTAGCTAGAGCGCTCAGACGGTAGATTGCTGCCACACCGACTACAGTACTTATCCCCAATTGTTAAATCATTTGCCATGCAGTTAGGGCAGGTCATATTTCCTGTATCTAATTTGTGGCGACGGATGGTCATCTCAGAAGTAACAATTCCGGTGGGGACGGCAAGCGTACCCCAGCCCATGAGCATCATCGTCGAGGCAATGAATTTACCAAGATCAGTTTTAGGGGTAATGTCACCAAAGCCAACCGTGGTCATGGTGGTAATGGCCCAGTAAATGCTGATGGGGATGCTGGTAAATCCATGCTCTGGACCCTCAACCACATACATGAGAGTGCCCATTACCATCACCACCATTAGGACTACGGACAGAAACACCAAAATTTTGCGGCGACTAGCTGCCAGTGCATTCGCTAAATGGGTGTATTCCGATAAAAAGCCAGTGAGCTTAAAGATCCGAAAGATGCGCAGTAGGCGCAGAACACGAACATCAATTAAGGCATGTAGTTCGGGGAAGAAGAGCGCGAGGTAGGTTGGTAAAACTGCAATTAAATCGATGATCCCAAAAAAACTCAGAGCATATTTTTTACGATCCCGCGCACAATACAGGCGCGCAATATATTCAGCAGTAAAAATAAGGGTAAAGCTCCATTCCAGGATAGAGAGAATGGAGTGGTACCGATCAGATATGCTTTGTACGCTATCCAACATCACAACAACAAGGGATAGCAAGATGAGATAAATCAGGATGCGATCAAAGGTTCGGCCGGCATTGGTGTCAGACTCAAAAATCACCTTATACAAGGTGTGTTTCAACGTCCCGGCTTGGTGTGTCTCGAGTGTCATCCCTGGCTTATCCCTAAAAACATTTAGAATAGTGGTTTACATCATATATTGATTCATTTACCTCCCTCAAGAAGAAGGAATACGCATGCCAGGCTTGCTTCCCAATGTAGACCCAGATGGTTTACTTGAATTCTCGGTGGTTTATACCGACCGTTCCCTCAATCACATGTCTGCCGAGTTTAAAAAGGTTATCACCGATATCTCTGCAATTCTGAAAGATGTTTATAAAGCGCATTCCACTGTTGTTGTTCCTGGCAGCGGCACCTACGGTATGGAAGCAGTTGCACGTCAGTTTGCTCCTGGAAAAAAATGCTTAATTATTCGGAATGGTTGGTTTAGTTATCGCTGGACCCAAATTTTTGACCTTGAGCAATTTACAAAAGATATTCATGTGATTAAGGGGCGTCAGGTTGAAGCATCTGCTCAAGGCCCTTATGCACCTCCACCCATTGAAGAGGTGGTTGCTTATATTAAGAAAGAGAAGCCTGAAGTTGTTTTTGCTCCTCACGTCGAGACCTCCGCCGGAATTATTCTTCCCCCAGAGTACTTACGCGCGATTGGCGATGCGGTTGAGTCGGTTGATGGCTTATTTGTGCTCGATTGCATTGCTTCGGGAGCGATGTGGGTTGATATGAAAGCCAGTAAGGTGGATGTGCTGATTAGTGCACCCCAAAAGGGCTGGAGCAGTTCTCCTTGTTGTGCACTGATTGGTATGAGTGAGCGTGCTCGTCAGAAGATCGAGAACACCCAAAGTAATAGCTTCTCGATCGATCTCAAAAAATGGCTTCAGATTATGGAGACCTATGAGAAGGGTGCTCATGTGTATCACACGACAATGCCCACCGATGCCCTAAAAATATTACGCAATGCCATGAAAGAGACGCAATCCCATGGCTTTGACTATTTAATGCAACAACAGATTCTATTGGGTTCAAAGGTTAGAGCCTTGATGGTCTCTAAAGGTTTCCCCAGCGTTGCTGCAGCTGGCTATCAAGCACCTTGTGTAGTAGTGAGCTACACCACGGATCCCGATATGCAATCTGGCAAAAAATTTATTGATGTTGGCTTGCAAACGGCTGCGGGCGTTCCATTGCAGGTCGGTGAAGGTCCTGAGTTCCGTACATTCCGTATCGGACTCTTTGGTCTAGAGAAGCTCTTACATATTGAGCGCGCAATTCATCATCTTGAGACCGCGATGAACAAAATTACTGCGAAGTAATCACGTTTCCATCTTCAGAACCGCAAATGCAGCTTTCAGGCGCTTTGAGTAAATTGCTCTAAGCGCCTTTACTTTTTCAGGGGTCCACTGCCAATAGCCCTGCATCGTCTTCACCCCTGACTTACCAGCCTTCACCATATCTAAGAGGGATTGGGGCATCACACTGGTATTGCATAAAGAGGGATAAATCTCTTTAGCCGCATTGCAGTTCACATCCCAACCCGAGAGCTCCTTTTGGGTGATGGGGCCAACAGCAGCATAGCGAAAGCCAAAGCTATAGCGCACCGCATCATCGACATCTTCTGGAGATGCAATCCCTGAATCAATTAGGTGGAGAGCCTCGCGCATCAAGGCATGCTGAATTCGGTTTGCCAGAAAACCCGGAATATCTTTTTTAACCAAAACCGGCTTCTTATTGGCTGATTTATAGAGTTCGCAGACCTCTTGAGCCGACTGAATACTCGTTTTTTCACCCATCACAATTTCAACTAGGGGGACAACCTCGGCTGGCATAAAGTAATGAGCTCCCATCATGCGCTCCGCGGTCTTTAGGCCCTCGGCAATTTTGCTAATTGGATATGCTGAGCTATTGCTGCCAATCGGAATGTGGGCGGGGATGCGCTGATCGAGAGAGCGAAAGAGCGCTTGCTTGAGTGCAAGATCCTCGGCAATCGTTTCAACCACCCAAATGCAATCGTGCCAGTCATTCCATTCGTCAATGAGCCCATAGCGGTGCTTCGCATCGTCTTTGGCCTGAACTAAATTGATAGCAGCATCTAAACAGGCTTTCGCCTTATCCTGGGAACGTCCCAGAATCGTTACGGCGATTCCCTCCTCAATAAATCCAGCCGCAATTCCTGTGGCCATCGTGCCCGTACCGATCACCGCAACATATCTCATAAGAGTCCTTTTAAAAGAGGGGTTAACAGTAGAAGTCTAATTCAGTTTACAAAACCAAAACTCCTTATCCAGAATGGCTTTGGGCTGGCCTGAAGACAAAAAACCCCTAACCTAGGTCAAGGCGAGGGAATTGGGGAACTGGTATAAATAGGGCTTTGCATTTTTAGACCAATCCTTTACAAATTCGATTCCCATGCTAAAACTGGACCAACATCCCTCAGGTAGACATTTCTTACACATTCCCGGCCCCAGCCCAGTGCCATCTCGCGTTCTGCGGGCGATTAGCTATCAAACCATTGATCATCGTGGCCCAGAGTTTGGTGAACTTGGGCTCAAATTGCTGTCTGGTATGCAAGCCATTTTCAAGACTAAGCACCCAGTGATTATTTACCCAAGTTCGGGCACCGGAGCGTGGGAGGGTGCTTTGGTAAACACACTATCTCCCGGTGATTTGGTCCTGATGTACGAGACCGGACACTTTGCCACTTTATGGAACAAGTTAGCAATTCGTTTGGGGATTAAAACAGAGTTCATTGGTATGCCCGGTGCCGAAGGCTGGCGCCATGGTGTTGATGCTGCCAAGATTGAAGAGCGCCTGAAGGCGGATACCAATCATGAAATTAAAGCGGTATGCGTTGTACATAATGAGACTTCCACTGGTGTGACCTCCAACATCGCCGCTGTTCGTAAAGCAATTGATGCAGCAAAGCACCCAGCTTTATTAATGGTCGATACGATTTCAGGTTTAGCATCAGCCGACTATCGTCATGATGAATGGGGTGTTGACGTGACCGTGAGCGGTTCGCAAAAAGGTTTGATGCTGCCACCAGGTATCGGCTTTAATGCCATTTCACCAAAAGCAATTGAGGCCAGCAAGAAGGCAACCTTGCCAAAGGCGTATTGGGCCTGGGATGAGATCCTTGAGTCAAACAAAACAGGCTATTGGCCCTCGACCCCTGCTACCAATCTTCTCTATGGCTTGCATGAGGCGATCGATATGATCTTGGCAGAAGGCTTAGATAATGTATTTGCGCGCCATCAGCATTTGGCGAAAGCCTGTCGTGCGGCTGTTGAGGCATGGGGCTTGGAGGTGCAGTGTAAAGATCCTGCAGTCTATTCTCCTGTACTCACTGGAGTAAGAACACCTCAAGGTGTTGATGCTGATGCCTTGCGCAAGCTCATTTTTGAACGTTACAACTTATCACTTGGTACCGGACTAGGTAAGGTGAAGGGTCAGATATTCCGCATTGGCCACTTAGGCGATTGCAACGAGCTATCACTCCTCGCGGCGATAAGTGGCTGTGAGATGGGTATGACCCGCTTTGGCATCAAGCTTAAGGGTAGCGGTGTATTGGCTGCCCAAGAGGTGTTGAAGTAGTTAGTAACTACGCTTGGTTTTGCAGTTGACGACGTAGCGCTTCGATCTCTTCAAGGAGATCAAGCGCAAGCGCAACCCCTGGAGTATTAAGCTCTAGATCGCGAACAAGACGACTAGCTATTTTTGCTCGACGTAAGGATTGCCCGCTAAAGCGCCACTCGGTATATGTTGCTCCTTGAGGCTCGAGAACGCCCTCAGAAACCCAAGCATGAATATGCTCTTCTTCAATCGAGCAAGCCTGACAAATCTCAGTAATAGTGAGATGCAGGTCTTCCTCAACCACAATGCCTTGCAATAAAGTTGAATGAGTAGTCATGATCAATATCCTTGCACGTTCTCACGGGGATTAAACGTAAATGATTTGGAAAGGGTGCGATACGCCTCTTTCTCTGCGTCAGTGCTTGCGGGCGGGGTGACCAAACGGATCACTGCGTAGAGATCCCCGGGCTCTTTGCCCGGTATTCCTTTTCCTTTGAGGCGTAACTTTTTGCCTGCCATGGTGTTGGCTGGAATATTGAGCTCCACCTTACCCGTTGGAGTTGGAAGTGCAACAGTGGTACCTAAAGCAGCCTCCCATGGGGCAAGAGGTAGGTCAACGCTGACATCTTTGCCATCGACTTTAAAAATAGGATCGGATTTAATGACTATCTCTAGATAGAGATCACCGGCTTTACCAGCACCAAATCCGGGACTGCCTTGACCGGCAAGACGTAAATGCTGGCCACTACGGATTCCTTGGGGGATCTTGACCTCTAACGTTCGTTCCTGCATCCGGATGCGACCATCTTGATCCATAGAGGGCATTTTTAAGCCAATGCTCCGTTCTGCTCCCAAATAAGAGTCACGTAAATCAATTTCGATCTTGGCGTGATGATCTTCCCCCGGAATATTGAACTGAGCATTGCCTCGTTCGCTTCGCGCCTCAGCCCGCGCGCCTCGTCGTCCAAAGATGGATTCAAAGAACTCGCTGTGGTCTTGGCTCGCCCCATCGCCACGGAATTCATAACCGGAGTCCCAATTGGGTGGTGGGCTAAAGCCTTGTCCTTGGGACCAGTTGGCACCCATTTGGTCATAAGCTGCTTTCTTTTCAGCATCTTTGAGGACTGCATAAGCCTCGCCGATTTCTTTAAAGCGTTTCTCAGCATCGGCTTCTTTGCTGACATCGGGGTGGTATTTGCGGGCGAGTTTGCGATAGGCTTGTTTGATTTCATCAGGGCTAGCGCTACGCTCAACCCCTAATATCTTGTAATAGTCTTGGTATTCCATAGAGCCTGCATATTGAAGGAAATCCGGATCTGATTATTCTAAACCGCAAACTGAGCTTCAGTAGAATAGATGGATGAGTTATGTAGATGCAATCGATCCCGATGAAGATTTAGGCCCCAGTAAGTCTGAACTAAAGCGTCAGATGAGTGAGCGCCAAAAGTTGGCAGAGACCTTGGCTAAGTTCAGCCCTGAATCACTGAAAACTGTTCCATTGGAAGATAGCTTGCGTGCTGCTCTACTTGAGACTGCGAAGATCAAATCCTTTGAAGGTATTCGACGCCATAAGCAATATCTGGGAAAACTGATGCGCTCCCTGACGGATGATGAGATCGCAGCGATTCGCAAACAGATTGATGTGATTGAAGGACCGGGAAGAGTAGAGACGGCTAATTTACATCGCTTAGAGCGATTGCGAGAGCGTTTGCTGAGTCATGAGGAGGCACTGACCGAGCTGATTAGTCAGCATCCAAATATTGATGTGCAGAACCTCAGGACCCTCATTCGCAATGCCCGTAAAGAGAAGGAGCTAAACAAGCCACCAAAGGCCTATCGAGAGATCTTTCAAGTGTTACGCGAACTACTTTCACCTCAGTCATGAATACAAAGCAATCACGCGGTGAACTCTATGTTGTAGTTCAGGCAATCTTATTGATTGCCATGTTTTTTGGGCCCCGTGATCTTTTTGGATCGCCAGTAGAGATTAATCAGCCATTGTGGTTCTTGGGACAGCTATTGTTTTACCTTGGCGTCGCAATTGCCATATGGGCTGCAATTCTGCTTGGCCCTAACTTAACCCCTCTGCCTAAGCCAAAAGCCAATGGTGAATTGATTCAAACGGGCCTCTATCGACTTGTTCGCCACCCCATTTACTTTGGTGTGATTCTGGTTTGCTTTGGCTGGGCAGCAATCGAGCAAACCATTTATAGCCTTGTGCTCGCATTCATTTTGTTGATCTTCTTTGATCTCAAATCCAGGCGGGAAGAGAGCTGGTTAATCGAAAAATTTCCAGAGTATCGAGCATATCAACAAAAGACCAAGAAGCTCATTCCATATTTGTATTAATCGTTTTTAACGGATTGCTTGATATCCGGGTGTTTTATTGGAGTGATTCTGTACGCTTTTGATAAATGCACGGATTGTTTTGTTTTCTCTTAACTGTGGTTTCATGGCCAGATAAAAAGTTTCTGTTTCGATGGGAATGAAGTGAAGGCCGTATTCTTTAGCAATGTATTGCAGACCCATTCCAGCATCGGCTTGCCCAGCCAAGATACTTGTCGCAATTGCATTATGGGTAAATTCTTCATGGGCATAGCCCTTGATCTGCTTAGTCTTCAAGCCCTCGCGCTCTAATAATCGATCCAACAATAAGCGTGTACCAGCACCTTTCTGACGATTGATAAATCGTACTTCTGGCCTCGCTAAATCTCGGACAGACTTAATCTTCAGAGGATTACGCTTGGCCAGTATCAGACCTTGAACCCGTTGCATGAGGGGAACAACAGTCAGGTTACGTCGTTGCAAGTGATCTTGAATTCCCTTAATTTCTTGGGGATCGGATACATGAAATCCCGCAATGCTGGCTTTTTCCTCCAATAAGCGATCAAGGGCATGCCCAGAGCCCATCGTCTCAAATTCAATTTCATCAAATTTGGGACTAATGAGCTCAATTAATGGATCGTTGCTACTGCAAAAAATAAACTGATCGAACTTCTTCTTAATGTGATTGGCTAGCTTCATGCCGATATCGTCGGCTAGGCGCTGTGTCTCACCGGCGAGTTGTAAATCAAGACGCTCCAATGAGCTGATGAGCAATCTTCCTGCCGGAGTGATTCGTGAGCCATGACCTTTGATGCGATCTAAGAACTTGCAACCCAGTTCTTGCTCCGCTTCTTTCAATTCATTCCACACGGTGCGATATGAGACATTCAGATCTTTTGCTGCCGCGGCCAATGTCTTTCCTTGCTCGACACTTTTTAGAAGATTGCCAATATGGGTAAGGTCTAGGCTGCGCTGATGGTAGTTGGGAGTCTTGAGCAGAAGGGTGGGTTGGATGAGTAGTTTCATATGAAAATTTTTGCATATTGATTAAATCAAAGCCACTCTGCATGATACGTTTTTTTCAACCTTAACTAAATGACTTATGAAAAACCTTAGTAAATTACTTCTTGCCGGTCTCTTTTCTGTTGCTCTGATTGGTCAGGCATCTGCACAAAAGAGTATTGTGCTTTCCTCAACAACTTCAACAGAGCAATCTGGACTGTTTGGCCACATCCTCCCTCCCTTTGAAAAGAAAACAGGAATACAGGTCAAAGTGGTTGCAGTGGGTACAGGTCAGGCATTGGATATTGGTCGTCGTGGTGACGCCGATGTAGTGTTTGTGCATGACAAAGTCGCTGAAGAAAAGTTTGTGGCTGATGGTTTTGCCGATAAACGTATTGAAGTGATGTACAACGATTTTGTTCTGATTGGACCCAAGGGTGACCCAGCTAAAGTGGGTGGCGGCAAAGATATCCAAGTGGCTCTGAAAAAGATTGCTGATAGCAAAGCAACCTTTGTATCACGCGGTGATAAGAGTGGTACACACGCAGCAGAGCTACGGTACTGGAAGGGAGCGGATGTTGCTGTCTCAGCGAACTTACCTTGGTATAAAGAAACAGGTTCCGGAATGGGCCCCGCACTCAATACCGCATCTGGTATGAATGCCTATATTTTGTCGGATCGTGCCACCTGGCTAACCTTTAAAAACCGTGGCGATCTCGCTATTTTGGTACAGGGCGATCCTAAACTCTTCAATCAATACGGTGTGATGCTTGTTAGCTCTGCTAAGCACCCACAGGTGAAGAAAGCAGAAGGCCAGGCGTTTATTGATTGGCTAATCTCGAAAGAGGGTCAGGATACAATCGCGTCCTATAAAGTGGCTGGTGAGCAGTCTTTCTTCCCTAATGCGAAGAAATAATGCGCTTATCTAGTCTTGGGCAGTGCATTGGCTTTGCATTTTTATTGATGAGTGGATCACTGGTGCATGCTCAACAGAATCTAAAGGTAGAGGCAACCTATGGTACGGGGGCCAATGCCTTTAGTCTAGCGACCGGCAGTCCAGGTGAACTCGGCTTATTGCAAAGCTTGGGTGAGGAATTTGGCAAGAGAGAGAATGCCAAAATGATCTGGATTAAGGCGGGTAGTGGCGCCTCCTTGAATCTTCTCAAAAACAAACAAGTCGATATGATCATGGTTCACGCGCCTGCGGCCGTAGCTAATTCAGTCGCAGAGGGTTGGGCTACCAAGAGAACCCTTATTGGATCCAATGAGTTTTACATCGTTGGTCCAAAATCGGATCCCGCTCAAATTCGCTCAGCTACAAGCGGTGCAGATGCGTATGCCCGCATTGCTAAAGCAAAGGCAAATTTTGTATCCCGTGGTGATAACTCAGGCACTCATGTGAAAGAAATGGATATTTGGAAAAAGGCGGGGATTACCCCAGAAGGCGCCTGGTATATTGTCACCAAAGATTTCATGACCGCTTCACTCAAACGGGCCAATGCTGAAAATGCATATTTCATGAGCGATAGCAGCACTTGGGTCGCCGAGAAATCAATTGCCCCCAATTTACAAGTTTTGTATCGGGGCGATAAGTTTCTCGTTAATACATATGACGCCTTAGTAGCACCATCTGGGGCCACCCCAGGGCAGGCCACTGCCGCAAAGTTCATTGACTTTGTTGCCTCGGAAACAGGTCAAAAAATAATTCGTGATTATGGCAAGCAGAAATACTCAGAGCCGCTGTATAACGATGCAGTGTATGCTAAGCAGTATGTTTACTAACACATGGAGGCTGGTATGAAGTTAAGTGTTTCCTTAAGCGCACGCAATCAAATCCCTGGAACCTTAAAAGATATCAAAAAGGGACAAACCACTTCGCATCTTAAGATCGATATTGGTGGTCATATTGTTACCGCATCGATTACTAATGAGGCGGTTGATGATCTTCAGCTAAAAATTGGAGATTCCGTTTGGGCGATTATTAAAGCATCGGATGTAATGGTTGCTAAATAGTGCTTAAGCGATATTTATTAGCCTTCAGCACATGTTTTTTTGCCATTCCGGCATTGGCACAAAATTGCCCAGCTGATCAATCGATTTCGTTTAAGGACAAAGAAGTACTGGCTTTGCGTCTCTTTGCAATTCGACCTGTATTGTTTGATCTCGCAAAACTCAATCAATTCCCACAAACCAAAATTACAACTGAGCGTCGCAACGAGGTTTCGGGGGCTACTAAT
>JACCDX011002342.1_pt1 | contig 10551 bp, 8 predicted proteins | sample 7449681 | NCBI WGS metagenome assembly JACCDX01 (sample SAMN15323450, study PRJNA562643) | freshwater metagenome | isolation source: river surface water | place: USA:Blue River Watershed | collected 2017-08-18
GGTGCTTCTTCGTCAGGCGCTTGGCTCTCATCCTCCGCCGAGGATGGATCGATGCGCCCACCAGCCAGCTCGCCGGCGATCAGTCGCTCCCAGTCCGCCAGGCTGATACGGTGGGGCTTACGCAGCGCCAGGGGAAAAAGGCATACATGCACCCGCAGGGTCTGCGCCATCGCGGTATCCAGCCATTCGAAGGGCGCGACACGCGCCTCGCAGCCACCGCCCTCCTCGGGCGGGTCGATACGCGGATACACATCCGCCCAATAGCCATCGACCAGCCCTCGCAATAGCAGCAGTCCGCGCGCCAGCCCGGCCACGCCCGCGTCCTGGCGCGTCCAGGCCTCGGTCAACCAGGCAGCCAGTTGCAGGTCCTTGCTGCGGCTGCACAGGGTCTGGGTGCACACCGCCTCGATGTGTGGCCAGTCGGCTTTTTTCAGCGGACGCTCCCACTGGCGCATCGGCAGGCTGGGATCGTCTTCCTCGCGTGCCAGACGGATGTCGGTGAACAGGGCGTCGGCGCGGATCGAGACCCCACAAGGCTGCGGACCCGGTACGGGCGCAAGCAAAGCCTGCAGGGCTTCATCCAAGGCGGGCAGGCTCGAGGTCACGGGGTACTCCATTCGGGGGCGCGGACCGGGAAGTTGCCCGGCCAGGGCAAGGGCGCCCGCTTGCCCGCCGGACTGATGGACAGACGCAGATAAACACGGGCACGCGTCGCCTCAGGGACCCGCGAGGCGCCCGCGCCCGCCGGTGCCAGGGGAAACTCAAAGCGCAGTAACTGCGCAAGCGCATCGGTGCGTGTAGCGCCTTGCGCCTCGCGCTGGGCCGAGACAAGACTGAGCAAGGCCCAGGGGTCACTGAAGCGATAGCGCACCTCGCGCGGCTCCTCCACTGCCAGCGCCGGCTGGCCCAACTCGGACTGCGGGATCACCGGCCCGTCGCGCGCCAGTCGCAGGCGCACCTCGACAGGCAGGCCGGGCTCCCAACGCAAGGCACGGCTCGGCTCGCGGGCGCGCAGGGTCTGGGTGCCTACCGTGAGGCTCCAGTCGATGATGGTGTGGCCCTGCTGCTCCTGGCCCATGTTGGCGCGGAACTCGACGCTGAGGTCATACCCCGCCGCCGCTTCGGGCTGCGTCGGGTACAGCGGCGCCAGGAACACGCGCACCCGCTCCATCTGCTCGCTAAAGCGCCGCACCGGCTCGCTCATCGCGGTCTGCGCACCCAGCAGGCGCTGTGCCCGCTCAAAGGCCTGGAGCACGGCGGCCGATTCGTCGGGGTCGGCAGGCGGACGGTCGGTGCCCGCACCCGCAGGCGCGCGAAACGGTGCGCGCCCGGCCAGCTCGCGGTTGAAGGCCTGGGCGAAGCGGTCCCAGGCGGCGCGGGTTTCGCTCTGACGCAAGTCACGACAGCGATCGGCCAGCCCCGTCTGCAAAGCCACGAGCCGTTCGGCAAAGACATCGCCGACGCGGCGCGGCGAGACCTTGACCTTGTCTGCACAGTTGAGCAGGTCGACATCGGACGCGGTGGTCACCACGAACTGCTCAAGCTGCGCCAGACTGCTGGCCGGGCTCTTGAGTCGGTAGCGGGCCAGGTCGTTCGTGATGGTGCGCCAGCGCTGGACCAGCAGCCCACTGCCATGGCCTTCCAGCGCGGGCAACAGGGCCTCGGCCTCGCGCGCCAAGGCATCGACGAAGGCCTGTTGGTTGGCCGCGTAGGCCACCAGGCCAGCCGCATCGCCCGCGCCAAAGGCCGTGGGCAGCGGTGCCTTCTCGCCCCCCCAGCTGCGAAAGTCGTTTTCGCGCGGCTGGTAGAAGTCCCCCTGCCGCCAGACCTCGTCCACACGACGCAGGCGCACCAGGGCGTCGCGCGCGAGCAGCTGACTCAGGCGCGCTGCCGCGCCGCGTGCGCCCAGCTCGCCCAGGGCCGTGCCGGCGCGCGCCAGTCGCAGCCGGTCGGCCTCGTTGACAGCCGGGGCCGCAGCCGGCGGCAGGAACATGACGGACTGCGCCAGCAAGTCCACCATGCCGTCGGCAATGGCAGCGCGCACCATGCCATCCACTTCCTCACGCACGGCCGGGGGGAACTGGGTCAGTAGCTGCGCCTCGAACTTGCGACGCGCATCGGCCAGGGCCAGCGCCTGGTCGAGCTTGGCGCGGTCCCAGCTGACGGCCTGACCGGCCTCCGCTTGCGGCAAGCTGCGATGGCCCGGCTTCATATACGGCTGCGCCAACAGCGTCGACAGCGCATCGCGCAGCGCCGCCCGATCGGGCGTGAACGCCCAGCGAGTTTCTTTGTCTTGCCAGACCAGCCCCGGGCCGAGCAGCGCCACCCCCTCGGCCCGCAGCGGATCCCACTGGCCCCGAAAGCGCTCGAAGGCCTCACGGGTGAGCCTCTGGACATCGGCCACCGCCACCGGACCGACCAGCTCCAAGCGCTGCATACGCTGCATCAGGCCATCGTGGGCTGGGCCCAGCTCCAGGGTGGCGCGTTGCAGCCAAGCGCCCTTGCCTGGCACCATGAGGGACTCCTGCCGTCGCAAGGCCTCAAGAAGGGATACCCAGGTCTGCTGCAAGGCACCGCGCTCGCCACTGTCGATTTGGGCGGGCAAGGATTTGGCGATGGCGTCGATCGCCTGCTCGGCCCGCATCAGCTCGTTCTTTTCAAAGAGACGGGTCTGTAAGGCTTGCATGCCCGCGGTGAAGGCGCAGGCGGTCGCGTGCTGCAGCGATGCGATCGCCAGCGGCGCCCGACGTTGCGACTGCTTGCGCAGCAAGGCTGCGGCGCGGTCCAGGTTGGTGCTGATCTCGGCGCCCAGGAACACGCGCACCGCCAGACGCAGGTCATCACCCGAGGCCGCGGCAGGGCCGTGCGCCAGGCGCTCCATGGCGCGTACGCCACGGTCGAGTTCCTCAAGTCGCCCTGCGAATTCGAGCAGTGCGGCGAATTCGGGCAAGTCTTCCACATTCAGTCCGCTGCGGTGGGCCGCCGCGACCTGGGCGGTCCAGCCGGGGGGCAGGCTGCAGGTTGATCCCGTGATCAAGGTGCCAGTGGCCGGGTCGGTGGCCACGCCGGTGAGCGCGCTGACCCGGGCATAGGCGCCCAGGCGCAAGGGCTCCATCGCGTTTTCGCTGAAGCCACGCTCCAGGCGCTTGCGCAGACGCGCCTGCAAGTCGTCAAACACGGTCCAGGAGCCCGGCATGAAGGCGGCACTGAAGCGCCCACCTTCGACATGCTCCATCACGGCCAGGGTGCCCAGGGCGCGCGTGCGGTCACGCGCCGGATCGACCGGCTCTCCCGCCGAGCGCCCGTGGCGATCCAGCTCGTGCACAGCGGCGACGATGTCGGGCGCCAGTTGCGACAGGCGCACGGTAGACACCAGAAGACCGACCGCCCAGACGGTTGGCACCGCCACCGCCGTCCAGCGCAGCGCGCGACCCACCAGGGGGCGTTGCAGCCGCTGCACACGCGAGGCCCGCACCAGACCGGGCTCGGCAAAGATCTTGTGCTCGAACAGATCCCGCAAGAAAGCCGGCTCGCGCTCCAGTGCATCGGATAAGCCAGCCGGCGCTGGGATGCCCACGGGCATCGGCGACACAGACGCCTCCTCCAGGGCGGGCGCACCCTCCTGCGCTGGCGCACCCGGTAACGGACCCGGCGATGCTGCCGCCAGCACATCGTCGCCGCCGGCCGCCGACGCACCCGATGCAGCCGCCGTCGGCGCGAGCAAGGCCGCGCGCAGGGCTGCCGGCTCGCCGCAGTCGCCCGTGAGGTAGAAGCCACGAAAAAAGAAAGGCTCGTGATACGCGCTGGTGCGCATCAGCTCTTCCACGAACAGCTTCATGCCGCGTCGCATCCTCTCTAGCTCGGCGGGGAGCATGAAGTAGTCGGCGCTGTCCTCGCCCGCAGGCTCGAGGGCGCACAGCTCGGCACAGGCGTCCTGCACGTCGCGGGTGATGTCGTCCATGCCGGTGTCGATCCAGGCCGTCTGGAAAGGCGCGCTCAGCTCATAGGGCGAGGACCAACCCAGCATGCTGCGTCGCAGGGTCTCAGGCAGCGCCTGACCGAAGGCGGTGAAGCCGGGCACGGTGTCGCACCCAGTGACCACCAGGTAGACGGGAAACTGCAGGGCAAAGCGGTTTTGGGCCAGCCACAGGCGCCGGTGCACGGCCTTGGCGCGTGCCGCCAGATCCAGCCCCGACTGCGGCTCGGCCACCATCAGGGCCTGCACGGGCACCGCCACGACGATCGCGTCAAAGGGACGGTCCGGGCGGTACTTGCGGCACAGACCCAGGAACTGGTCCCAGACATCCGCGCCCAGAGAACGCGACGCGTCGGGCCCGCCCAGGTCGGCCCCTTGCAACTGGATGGCTACGCCCTTGTCAAAGAAATTCCAGTGCATGCCGTGGGTGCGCACATCCAGCGTGGCGTCGGTGCTCAGAGCACTGGGCAGACCCGAGGCCACCAAGGGCAGCAACTGCTCGGTGTCGGCTTCGTGGATGACGAGCGTCCAGCTGAGGTTGTAGCGCTCCGAGCGCGAGGCCAGATTGGCCTCGATCAGCTCGACGGCCCGGCGAAAGGACTGTCGGAACGAGTCCAGGTTCAGTTGGCGCACCGGCGCCACAGCCGCACCGGCCTTGCGCTCGCGGTCGGCGCCTTGGGCAGCGGCCCACAGCACCAGGGCCAGCACCACCAGGGTGACCAGCAGCAGCGCCAGCAAAGCGACGATGGCCAGATGGTCAGCAAGAAAACTCAGCACGACAGCCCCGCCCTTTCTGCCTGTACGACGTCCACCGCCTCGCGCACCGACCACGATTGCCACAACCACAGCAGCTCAGAGACCGCCAACAAGCCCAGCAACACCAACAGCATCAGCACCCAACCCCGACTGAGCCGAGGCAGACGCCGGGCGGACAGGTGCGACAGGGTGCTGGCGTAGGCACCCGCCGACAGCGTGCGGTCGCGCCCCTGCAAGTCGGGCGCGCGCTGGTAGATGAACTGGAAGAGCTCACGCCGGTAGTCGGCGATCTTGGCCAGGGTGGACGTGTCGCGGTAGCGCCCCTGAAAGCCCAGCGAGAGCACGCTCAGGTACAGGCGGGCGATCGGTCGCTGGGCGGGCTCACGCTGCGACAGGATCTGTTCGATTTCATCGAACACCTTCTCGCCGGCGTTGCTCGTACGAAACAGCTGGGCCTCCAACAAGACATGGCGCCAGTGCGGTCGGCCTGCCCAATCGGCATGGATCAACAACTCATCGGCCAGCGCGGCTTTGAGGTAGCGCGCATGAAATTCTGTGTCGGCGCTCGAGCGGCCCCCGATGCGTCGGGCCTCCAAGGTCTGCAGCTCGATCAGCTGCACCAGTTGCTGGCTCAGGCCTTGGCTGACTGCGCAGGCTTCATCCTCGCGCACCTGGGCGGTCGCGCGGCGGGCCAGATCCAGCACGCGGTAGAAGTCGCGAAACTGCGCAGACGGAAAGTCCACCCCGCCGGCCAGGGTGGTGCCGCGCGATTGCGCCAGCACTGAGGACACAGAGGAGGGGGTGGCCATAGAGCGGTTTGGATCAAGCGGAACGTGTCGGGTCTCAGCCCTTGAGGAACATCACCATTTCGTGGGGACGCTGCATGGCGCTGGTTTCGTTGGCGTTGCTGATCACCAGCGCTTGGCCAGGGACGATGAAGCTGTCAGCGACGTCGATTCCGAAGAGCGTGTAACCAGCGCTCGAACGCAGGCCCAGCTCGGGAGCGTCCTCGATGGGGCGGCGGGCGGCTCCCAGCACGCGGCGGTCAGACAGAGAGGTCCAGACCGTGCGCGAGCCGATGACGGCGCCGGCCATCCAGGCCGCCAGCTCGCGCTCGGGCTGACCGCGCAAGCCGACCACCAGACGCGGCGCCATCCAGGCCGGCTCCAGCGGCAGGCTGAACACGCCGGCGTCAAAGTCGAACACGGTGGTGCGCCACTCCTGACTGACTTCGCCTACGAAGTCTTCGAGCGAATCGAGGACTGGCCCCAGCGCCGCCAGCGGGTCGGCCTGCTGCCACGGCGGGGGCAGCAAGGGCACCGCGCCCGGACGCAGCGTGGCCAAAGGGCCCAGCTGCGCGCACAGCGCCAGGTAGAGCGCGTAGGGCGATATCGCTGGGCTGCGCAGCAGCGCCTCCAGTACCGGCAAGGCCGCTACCAGGCTGCCCAGACGGGCCTTGCCTTCCAGCAGGGCCAAGCGGTCTTCCAGGCGGGAGGACGGATCTGCGGTCTGCTTGACCAGGAAGGCTGCCTTGCTGCGCATCTGAGCCGCCAGCGCCTGGGCCCGCTGCTGCAGGGGGCTGTCGGGCGGCAGCGCCAGCATCGGCGGCGCATAGGCGCCGCGCTTGAACACCTCGTTGTCCTTGCGCACGGTCATCAGCTGCAAATGCAGAAAGGCCGACGAAGGCAAGGCGCCCGCCGACAAGGCCAGATTCGGCGCGGCGCGCGGGATGTCCACCGGCAGCGCCTCGGACACCTCGTCCTCCACCCACTCGCCGGGCACACTGCGAAAACGCGCAGGCTGGCCGACCGCGCGCAGGGAACGCGAGCGCCCGATCGTGAGGTAAACCGGCACCTCCTCCTGCTCAAGCTGCTCGGCCCAGGGTTTCAGGTCAAGCTCCAGGTCCTGGCCCTGCGCGTCCTGCGCCGACCAGACCACGGCCATGCCGTCGGGCATCACCGCCTCCAGCGCCTGCACCCGCACGCGTCCGTTGGTGAGCAGGCCCTCGTCGATGTCCAGTCGGCGCAAGCCCCAGGCCAGGGGCTGCACGGCCAGGTGCTGCCAGGCGATGAGATCGTCGACCCGCGCGCTTTCCTGCTGAAAGTGCTGAGGCGATAGCAGCATGCCCTCATGCCACTGGATGCGATGAGCGGGTGAAGACGGTCGGGTCATGGTGGAGGTCATTTCGGCAAGTGGACATCGACGCCCTTGAAGCCCTTGGGTCCGAGCTGCAACAGGTAGCTGTCCGTGGTGGGCTGCAGGCGCTCGCGATGCTCGCCGGGGGTCGGATACGACGCAAAGGCCAGGATGGCCAGCGCCTGCTGGTGGATCTGGACGGGATCGGTCAGTTGCAGGGTCTGGCCCGGCACCACCTCGACCGAGACCACACCCAGGGCGTCAGGGAAGGTGCGTCGGGTGTCGTCGCGGGTCGCGAACCACTTGGCGGCTGGCATCGCCGACAGGGTGCCAAGCAGCGCGGCGTCGCGCACAAAGACCAGGTCCAGGGCCACCGGACTGTTCTGGTTGGCGTCGGCGCTGGCCGCAATGGTCACCCGCTTCCAAGGCGCCGGGTGGGGGTGTGGTTTGCCCACCCCCAGCAAATCGACGCTCGCGGCTTTGACCGTGTCGGTGAGCTTGCCGAGGGCACTACACCCTGCAAGGGCCAGAACCAGCGCCGGGATGATCAGGGCCGTACGCGCCCACAGGAATGCGCGGTGAAAGGTCATGGCGTGAGCGTCCAAGGCGTCGAGCCGCTGGGGCGGATCTGGGGGTCCTGGCCGCTGCGCAGGCCAACGCCCACGCCCGCCAGCCAGGCGGTGATTGACGCCAGCCCCAGCAGCGTTGCGGCTGAAGCCGCCGCCACCATCAACACCTCCAGGGGCGTGAAGGTCTTGCCATACAGGTGGGCCACGAACACGGTCAGTACCGCCAGCAGCACGCTTGCGACCAGCGTCAGACCTTGACGACGCCGCAGGTTCATCGCGCGGCCTCCGGGCGGCCTGTGCGCGCCGGGCCGGAAGCCACGGCGGCGGGCGCGGGTGCGGGCGGTGTTGTCGCAGCGGGTGCGGCGGGCCGTGCCGGGGCGGGCGCGGCCATCCGCTGACCCATCTGCACACCCAGCAGAAACAGCACCCCCAGCAAAGTCAGAAGGCTGAGGCTGCCCAGAAGCACCAGACGGGGCGTGAGACTGAAACGGTATTCCATGCGAAGTGCTCCTGCGGGGGTCAGGGAATGGCCACGGTGAACTGGCCCGCCATGTCGATGCCGATCACACCGCCCCAGTTGCAAGACAGCTTGGAGCTGTTGTTCAAGGCGGGCTGGTTGCCGATCTGGACGGTGGGCGACCCCGGCGACCAGGGGGCGCTGGTCACCGGGATACAGGGCATGGGCACCAGGCTGCCCATGGCGGCGGCAGTGGCGGCGGCCACCATGGGGTTGCCCATGGAGCGACACAGACCAAACGGCAGCACGTTGACCAGCGGCTTGTTGTCCATGATGTTGGCGGCGGGCGTGCCGGTGTAGACGTTGTTCAGGGGCAGCACCACCAGGGTCGAGGGCGCAACGCCAAAGGAGCAGCGGGTCATAGCGCCCAGACAAACTTGTTGCCCCATCTCAACCTCCTCGCACCCAGCGACGCAGCCGATCGAGCAGGGACTCGTCCCCTTGGTCTGCCGCCGCCTCGGCACCGCCCGGGGTCTGCGACCGCACCGTGCCCCGCTCGGGCACACCCAGTCGGTAGTGAATCTCTTGCAACAGCTCGCCGCGCGGACCGAAGCGGCGCAGCGGACCGTGCAGACGGTTGGCGCGGTAGGTGCACGACTGCAGCACTGTGCCGTCCGGGGCAAAGTCGGTCGACTCGCCCTCGAGCAAGCCGCCCTGGTAGTGCGCCAGCCGCACGCGCTGCCCCTCATGGAAGTACTCGCAAGGCCCGGCCAGCCGACCCGCGATGAAGTGCAAGCGCGCAGTCGGTCGACCCACTGCGTCAAAACACTGGGCTGGCCCGTGCAACTGACCCTGCGCATAGTGCTGCTGCGACACGCATTGACCGTCGACAAAAACGCGCATCACCCCATGCAGTCGGCCCGCCTCGTAGTGGCAGGTTTGCGTTGGTGCGCCCGCGGCATCGAGCACCGAAAGCGGCCCGTGCAGGCGCCCTGCACGGAAATTGGCACGTAGCCGCTGCGCGCCCTCGGCCATCACCTGCTCGAAAGTCCCTTGCACCACACCGTCTTGCAGCGTGCAGGCCAGCGCGGTGCGGCCCTGGGCGTCGAGTTCGTGCACCTGCATGCTCAATTGACCTTCACCATGGCGCCCTTGAGCGTGAGCACCGCGCCGGCCTCGACCGTCTGGGTCGCATCGGACTTGCTGTTGATCACCGGCGCCGCGATATCAACCTGCACCGCGGCCTGCTGCAGCATCTTGGCGCCCGCCTTGGCGCTCAGGTTGGTGCCCGCCTGCGTGTTCAGGTCTGTGCCGCTCTTGAGAGTCAGCGTGCTCCCCGTCTGCAGCAGGCCATCCGCGCTGGTCTTGAGGGTCAGCGTACCGCCGACGGTGATCGTGAGCTTGCCGTCCACCTTCAGCTCGTAGTCACCGCTGACCGTGTGGTGAAACGCGGCGCGGCTGGTGTGGGTCTCTTCGCCGCCCACATCGACCGTACGAGTGCCCTTGATGGTGTGGCTCTCCTTGCCCTTTTTCAGCTCCAGACTGCGATCACCCTCCTCCAGCACATGGGTCTGCCCGCCTTTTTTCAGTGTGGTCGACAAGGCGTTCTCGATCTCCACGCTCATGTCCTTCTGAGCATGCAGATAAAAGAGCTCGGCGTCCTTCTTGTCCTCTAGGCGCAGCTCGTTGCCCGCCTGCCCCTGCTTGGACGAACGGGTGCGCAGCACGGTCTGGGTCTGCGCGCCAGGCAGATCGACCGGGGGTGCGTTCTCGCCGTTGTAGACGCAGCCCGTCACCAGCGGGCGCTGCGGATCGCCCTGCAGGTAGCTGACCACCACCTCCTGCCCCACCCGTGGCAACACCAGCGCGCCAAAGCCATTGCCGGCCGCCGACTGCGCCACCCGGATCCAGGTCGAACTCTGATCGTCGCCCTTGCCTTGGCGGTCCCAGGGAAACTGCACCTTGATCCGACCGAACTTGTCGGTCCAGATCTCCTCGCCCGAGGGCCCAACCACCCGCGCGGTCTCGCAGCCGTGCGCGCGTGGCAGTGGCGTCTTCAGCGGCGGGCGAAAACTCACGCTTGCGGGAAAGGCCTCGAAGGCGCTGACATAGCCGTCATCACGCCCCCGATGCTGCACACGCTGGAGCACGTAGGCCGTGTTCAGCGCGGACACGAAGTGGTCTGTCAACGTAAAGCGGGTTCCTGCGGCGAGCGCGTAGGCATGGCTCTGACCCCGCAGGATCTGCGATTGCACCTGATCGGCCTCGACCCGCACGCGCGCGCGCGCTGAACCGGCTGACACGCTGGCGTGCCCCGTCGCGAATTCGTAGAACTGGCCCGAACCTGCCGACGCGGCATGGCTGCCCGCCAGCGAGGTGCTGGGCTTTTGGAAGTCGTAGTCGTCGGCGGTGGCTTGCTTGAGGGCGAGGCGCTTTTCGCGCTCGAAGCGGGTCACCGCGTCGAGCGGCTGACTTTCGCTGGAGGGCGGGAAAAAGCGCAAGCTCGCGGCGTTGGCGCAATCGGCAAACGCCGAATTGGCATCGGCCAGCACCATCGTGTGGCCGCTGGCCGCATACGTGAAGTAATAGAAGATCCCCGCCTGCTCCATCAGGCGCGAGATGAAGTCAAAGTCGGATTCGTCGTATTGAACGCAGTA
>JACCDX011622303.1_pt1 | contig 10551 bp, 2 predicted proteins | sample 7449681 | NCBI WGS metagenome assembly JACCDX01 (sample SAMN15323450, study PRJNA562643) | freshwater metagenome | isolation source: river surface water | place: USA:Blue River Watershed | collected 2017-08-18
ACGAAGTCGGCGCCGACGGCGGTGAGTTTGCCCGCGGTGTGGGTCTGGCTCGAGAGAGCGGCGTCGAACGGCACGGAGAACGAGCGCGTCTGGTTCGGCGGGATCGTCTGCACGAGGTAGCCGACGGGGCGGGAGCGGCCCTCCTGGGCGCGAGCGGTGAGCGAGACGACGAAGGACAGGAGACAGAGGGCGGAGAGAGGCAGGCGCGGATTCATCGGTGGAGGCGGTGCGGCCCTGCTCTCACGAGCCGGGCGACGCGGAGGGCATGGGCGGACGTTAGTTGCCGGAGTGCGAATACGTGCGGAGGAAGAGCTCGATGTCCTTCACCGAGGCGGCGAAGCGGTTGAGGCCCTCCGCTTCGTTGGCGAAGAGGGTGTAGGCCGGGATGACGATCTTCCAACCGCCGTTCCACACGCTGCGGCCGACGAGGCGGGCGCTGGTGAACTCGACCGGCATCGTGGTGAAGAAGTAGGCGGGGTCGCTGACCGGACGGAAGGCCTGGTGCTTGCGCAGCACCCACGGGGCCTCGCTGAGCGTGCCGTCGGCGTTGTAGAACTGCGTCGAGGAAAACGCGGTGGCCCCGAGGTTGAAGGGCAGCGGCAGCGCCTGGTCTTTCACGTTCCAGCCGCGGACGGCGCCGGTGTCGCCGAGCGGCGGGGCCAGCATGTAATCGGTGCCGACGGGGATCAGGTAGACGTAGGGCGTGGCGCTCAGCGCCTGCGGCGAGGCCACATTGGGCGTGCCGGCGGCGGGATTGCCCGTGGCGAAGGGATCCATGCCCACGTAGCCGCGCAGGACCATGCCGACGGAGTAGATCTTGGTGGCGAAGTTGGAGGACGAGAAGGCGTGGTCGCCGGCGGCGATCGGCAGGCCGAAGAAATTGTAGCCCTGCTGGATCACGGTGGAGAACGGGATCACGATCCCGGGGACGGCGCCGCCGGAGGGCTTGCGCAGGTTGCGCGCGGCGGCGGCGACGTCGGCATCGGCCATGATGTCGCTCATGACGTGCTGCTCGAGGGTCTGTTGCCACTGCGTATCGCCGGTCGAACCGTCGAGCAGCCGGAAGCGCTCGCGGCGGAGCGAGAAGAGGGTGCCGTTGGTATCCGGATTATTGATGCCGAGGCGGGTGCGGGCGACGGACCAGTCGGCCTGGAGGCGCGCCATGGTGCCCGCGAGGCCGGCGTCGCCGAGGGTGCTGACGGTCGCCTGCGGCACGCCGCCGGTGAGATCGCCGAGCGCGCGGGCGGCGACGATGCCGGAGATCACGGCCTGGCCGGCGGTGGAGCCGAGGAGGCCGGTCTCGTAGTCGTAGCTCTTGGCGGAGAGGTAGGTGTAGCGGCCGGCGAGATCGAAGAGGGAGCGGTATTGCTCGAGCGCCTCGTTGCGGAAGGTGCGGAAGGTGACGTCCTTCGTGCGGTAGCCCTGCACGATGGCCGCGGCGCGCTGCCGGAACGTCTCGCGGTCGGCCTGGATGCGCTCGCCCTCCGCGATGAGGTTGCGCAGCCCTTCGTTCGCGCGCTGGTAGGCGACGGCCAGCTGCGCCACCTGGAGATAGCCGTCCATGAGTTCGCGGTAGAGGAGCTCGTATTCGTAGGCGACCTGCGCCTGCTCGTGGGAGAAGCCCAGTTCGAGGACATCGCGTTCCATGGTGCGGCGCTCGTCGGAGGCGCGGGCTTCGACATAGGCGGCGGCGCCCGAGGCGAGCACGCTGGCGAACGCCAGCGCCTTGCTGGCGAAACCGCCCGTGGTCTTGATCGTGCCGCGCAGGCTGGAAGTCATGTCGTTGGCGAAACCGTTCACGCTGGGCATGAACTCCGAGAGATTGATCGAGGTCTCCTTGAGCGCGTTGGACAGCGCGGTGGTCGATGCCGCCGTGGCCCGGAGACCGGCCTGGATCAAGTTGAGCTGGCTGATGCGCTCGCGGGCGGTGTCCTCGCGGGCGATGGATTTTTTGTGCGCCACGACCATGTCGTCGAAGAGTTCGCGCCGGCGGTCGAAGACGGCCTGCTTGTTTTCGAGCGTGGTGGCGGCCTGCTTCAGCGCGATGTGGGCCTGATGGACGTCGAGGAGCGTTTGCTGGAGCCGGCCGGTGACCGAACGCTGACCGAGCGGGGCGCCACCCGCCCAGCGGTCGGCAAACTGCACGTATTGGTTGGGCAGAATGGTGACGGTCCGCGGGGCGAGCGTGGTGGCCGCCGCCGCCGTGATGTCGGCCACGGCGAAGCCGGTGAAGGTCGCGACGCCGGTGGGCACGCGGGTGGCGATCGTGAGGGCGACGCCCGAGTCGACGAGATCGGTGGGGCGGTCGACGATGAACCACTCGAGCAGGTCGGGGCCGGCGTAACCCTGGGCGTAGGTCTTCGCGACGCCGATCTCGCCGGCATACGGCGTGCCGTAGAGGTCGATGAGCCGGCGGACGAAGGCCTGCTCCTGGTCCACGATCGCGGCGGTGTAGTCGCCGATCTGGTTTTCCTGATTGCGGAGCAGGCGCGTCATGCGGGCGGCCTGGTCGAAGGCGCCCTTGGCGTTGAGCGAGGCGCGCAGCGCGCGCTCGTGGATCTGCTCGTAGTGGGACTTGCCGGCCTTGAGGTCGGCCGCGGAGATGTCGAAGGCGATCGCGCCGGGGCTGAGGCCGAGCGGGTTGAGGTGCGCGTTGGCGTTGTCGATCCTGGTCTGCAGGTCGGCGCCGAGCGAGGTGAGCTCGGTCAGCTCGGGCACGGTGGTGCGGTCGATGACCTGCACGCCGCTGTGGGCGGGGTTGGTGTCCTTTTCCGGGAGGAGGGCGTTGCCGACAATCCAGTTGTAGTAACTGCCCTGGGCGGCGCGAGCCGTCCACTCGTCGAGCCCCCAGTGGCGCGTGACGCCGGTCGAGGCGTTGGCGACGCCGTCGCGCAGGTGCGACCAGCCGGCGGCGGGGTCGTCCTTGTAACTCTGGCGGTGGGTGAGCGCGAGGATCTCGCGGGCGGTGCGGGCGACGTTGACGGCGGCGCCGGCAAACTTGCGCTCGTCGAAGTAGTCGATCTGCACGGCCTGGCCGAGCACGGTGACGGCCTCGCTGCGCGGGGTCCACGTGAAGGACGGGTTGCGGAGGAGGCGCTGGTAACCTTTGAGCGCGGTGAGGTAGTGGCCGTAGGCGTCGCCGTGGCCCTGCGGGAACATGCGTTGCGCATCGGCGGCATCGAGCACGCCGTTGGCGGTGCTGCTGCCGGCCTTCTCGCGGATGTTGTAGTTCACCGCGTAGAGCGCCTCGCCGGAAACGATGCCGCGGGTGTAGTTCCAATACAGTTTGTTGTAGGCGGGGGCGACGGTGACGCCGGGCGCGAGGGCGTCGTCGCGGCCGCGGAGCAACGCGAGCTCCTCCTCGAGCACGGACTTCACCTGGCCTTCGAACGAGAAACGCGACGTGTTGACCTCGGTGACGGTGGCGGAGTCGTCGACGGAGATGGTGGGGTTGGCGGCGTCGGCGTAGGCCTCGTTGCCGAGCAACGTGTAGAGGTCGGCGAGGTAGCCGGCGGCGAGGAGGAGGGCGTCGTTGGCGGGACCGTAGTCGTAGCCCGAGTCGATGGAGATATTTTTACCCCGGTTGAGGACGGTCTCGTAGATTTCGATCAGACCGAAGCTGTCGATGTTCGAGAGGTTGAGGGCGATGTTGCCCTCCCAGCGCTTGCCGGCCTGGGTGAGGACGGAGACGTCGGTGTTGACCGCGTTGTTGTAGAGGTCGGTGACGCGCTGGTTGAAGGGGTTGATGCCCGCGAGCACGCGCTTGATCCAGCCCTCGACGAGCTTGGGCGACATCCAGCGCGACCACGCGACGGCGCTTTGGTCGGCGCCGGGAGCGAGGACGTTGCCGGTGGAAATCTTCGGGCGGTAGCGCACCGTGAACCAGTTGTCGGTCAGCACCAGCAGCGGGCTGGCGAGCGGCGACGTGGGCGAGCCGCCGACGACGGCGATGTTGGTGAGCGTGCCGTTGGGCGTCTGCCACGGGCTGCCGACGGCAACGACCCGGTCGGTCGCGGTGGAGGCGTGGATGAGGAAATTGACGGTCGAGGCGGCGCCGGCGTCACCGGCGGAGAAGAGCGCGATCTCGACGGTATTGAGGGCCGGGCGGAAATAGTTGGCGCTGACCTCGAACTGGCGGACGAGACCGCCGGACGGGATCAGGCCGGTCGAGGCCCCCGTGGACACGAAGGGCGCGGAGACATTGTGGGCGAGCGCGGCGACGCCGTTGACGTAGAGGACGAACCCGACGTGGTCGCCGATATCGGCGCTGAGGAAAACCTGCGCCGGCATCTCCGACGAGAAATCGAGTCCGCTGGCGGAGCGCACGACGAGGCCGGGCGTGGTGGTGCCGGCGACCCAGCCGAGGGGTTTGATGACCACGCTGCGGGGCATCGCGGCCGTCTCGGTCGCGAGGGCGGCGGGCGAGGTGCGGGCATACTCGTCGGCGGTCGGGAGCGCGCCGGCCGGAGACGGCACGAAGTTCCACTGGTTGGTGAGGCGCGAGGTGACGGCGTAGGTGTAGATCGGCGGAGCCACGCCGTCCTGCGGGGGCGCATAACGCCACTCGAACTCGTAGTTCTCGGGTTTGCCGGCGAAATCGCCGCTGTGCCGGAGGCTCACCTGCTCGTCGAGCGGGTTGCTGGACGGCAGCGTCTTCAGGTCGCCGGTGTAGAGCTGCGGGGCGACCTTGAAGACCTGCACGGCGACGGGATCCGAAGCGGGCGTGAAGGCGCGGCCGTTGCCGAAGAGCATCGTGACCCAGCCCGTGCCGGCGCCGGTCGCGGTGACGGCATACTTGGCGACGGCGCTGTCGTCGGAATCGATGGCGGCCAACTGCTGGGCACCGACGGAGACGGGGGCGCCGTTGGACTTGAACGTGCCCAGACGGCCGGGGTCTTCGATGTAGGTGTCGACCTTGGTCGCGAGGCCGGCGATGGCGGCAAACCAGTCGGTGCGGGCAGAGTCGCTCGCCGCGACGAGGCCCTCCATGGCGGAGCGATCGGCGGCGGAGAGGACGTTGAGATTCAGGTAATCCTCGCCGGCAACCTCGTCGACAAAGGTGCCGACGAGCACGAGCGCGCCCTTGGCGCCGCGCGTGGGATCGAAATAGAAACGCGACTGCAGGTGCGGCGGCAGGCCCTGGAAGTAGGTTTTTCCCAGATACGGCGCGGTGAGCAACGACGACGGCAGCGCGCTCAGCCCGCCGGAGGCGACGAGCGGGAAAGTCTTCTCGCGGATCGGATCGTGCAGCACGACGCTGGCGGCGGCGGTGCCGGCCGCGGCGACGGATTGCTGGTAAAGCACCTGCGCGCTGACCTGCGAGTAGACGTCGGGCAAACCGAACTTCGCGAGCGTGAGGGTCTCGGCGACGCGGAGTTCGGGCGCGGCGGTCGGCCACACCGGACGGTAAACCACCGTCAGCGGCGTCGCGGCCACGAGTTCGCTGGGGTTGGCGATGGTCGTGCCGGCGGGCGTGAGGTAGGGCAGCAAGGTGCCGACCGCGGGCTGCGTGCCGCCGGGAACGTAGAAGCCCTCGCGCATCGTGTAGTAGAACTGCATGCCGATGCTCGGCGAGGCGGCGGCGTGCGGACCGCGGTAGACCCAGTGCGCGCCTTTGCGGTCGCGGACGGTGAAGCTGCCGTAGTGCGCGGGCGAACCGGCGGCGGGCGCGGAGTCGGCCACGCCCGGAACCTCGCGGTTTTTCACCGTGCCCGTGCTGTCGAGCGGCAACGGCAGCAGCGGCAACGGCATCGGCGCCTGGAGGATGGTGCCGGCGGTGACGGGGTAGTTGAAGAGCACGTCGTTGGCCGTGCCCGCGAGGTCGACCTCGCGGACAACCTTGAAGGCGTGCATCGCGGGGCGGCCGTCGTCGGGCGAGGTATACCGCAGCAGCACGAACGGCTGGGAGGTGAACAGCGCCGCATCGGACGAGGTGTTGTTGAGGTCGTCGCGCAGCGCGTAGGCGCGGCCGCCGAGCATGAGGGCGTGCTCCTCGTTGGGATTGAAGCCCGGCAGCGTGCGGTCGTTCTGGACGTAGATGCTGCCGGCGATCTCGGCGGGGTTGAGGTCGCCGGTGCCCGCGTTGGACGCGAGCACGATGGTCGAGGGCGCCGACGGATAGGTGACGGTGTAGGTGCCGATCTTGGCCGGCACGTAGAACGACTGGAACGCCGCGCTGGGGGCGTCGACCTTCCTGAACCACCACACTTTCAGCGTATTCGCGCCCGGGATCGCGTTGACCGGAATGATCGCGCCCGCTTCGGCGGCGACGGCACCGACGGAGAAAGGATTCAGGTAGGCGGACGGCAAGTAGCCGGTCCCGGAGGCGATGTAGCCGCCCTTGAGGTAGCCGGACGGAGGAGCGATGCGGTCGCCGACATGGACGGTCGAGACGATGGCGGCGAGGCCGTCGCCTTCGAGGTAGCCGGGCTGCAGCACCTGGGCGGCGGCGCCCGTGCCGCCCCCGCCCGTGAGCACGACCTGCGTGGCAGCGGTAAAGTCGTAGCCCGGGTTCGTGAGCGTGATGCCGGTGACCTTGCCGTCGGCGACCGTCGCGACCGCGGTGGCGCCGGTGCCGCCGCCGGTGAAGGACACCGCGGGGGCGGACGTGTAGTTGTTGCCCGCCGCGGTGACCATGATGGAGCGCGGGCGCGCTTCGGCCTGCGCGAAGATGCGGATATACCAAACGTCGTTCGCGTTGGTGAACTTGATCAGCGTCCGGTTGAACGGGTCGTCGACGAAGGTGATGAACAGGCGCTGCGTATCCGTGTCGATGGTCGCCTCGGTCTGCGACGGATGATCCTGGAAGACGATCTGCGGCGTCTGGCCGGCGGCGAACTGGAGGCCGGTGGCGGCCGTGCTCCCGCCCGAGGGGACGGTGTAGTGCGCGTAGGCGGAAAGGCTCGTGGGCCAAACCTGCGCGTAGGCGTTTTTCACCTTCGGCCAATGGATGCCGAGATTGGGCGTCGTGGGAGACGGCAGAATCGCGGCGTCGGCGCGTTCGAGCCAGTAGAAGATCACGCGCTCGGGGCTGAGATTTTCGCGCTCGGCGTGATAGACGGGGCGGCCGTCGGCGCGCGTGATACTGCCGTAGAGGGACTGGCCGTCGGGATCGGTGTTCAGGACCGGCGCGGCGACCAGTTCGGGCGCATTCAGCTCGGTCGGCAGCAAGGCGCCGGAGGAATTCCGCGGCGTGATCTGCTCGCCGAGGTTGACGGTGACATTGATGGTGGCCGCGGCGCGGGAGATATCGACGACATCGGCCCCGAGAAATTCGTGCGTGTCGGTTTTGCCGGGCACCAGAGGGCCGAGGTATTCCACCAAGATGCGGCCTTCGGCGTTGTAGGCGCGGAGTTGCCCGAAGCCGGCGAGCTTCTGGAACCACAGGGTGCGCAACTCCGGCGGCGGCGTAACCGTGGCGTCGCCGGGAACCGAGACGCCGACCTGCCGGTATTCCTCGGTGACGACGCCGGGGAAAAGGGTGTTGTAAACCGGATTGACCGATTCGATGCGCCCGGTGGGCAGGTTCACGACGGGGCCGTTGAAGCCGCGCTCCGTCCAGTAAATCGTGCGCGTGGGCCGGGTGGTGGAGGAGGAAACCGAGAAGACCTCCTGGCGGAAGCGGCGCTGCGCGGGCGTGCCGACATCGGCGGCGGTGACCCAGGTGACGGAGACACGGCCGCCCTGCGAGGCGAAGACCCGGTCGGCGTGGCGACTGTAGTAGAACGGACGGGCGGGCGCATTGGCCACGGCGGTCGCGCCGCTCCCGCCGCCACCGGAGAAAATCACGGCGGGGAGCGAGGTGTAGCCGGAGCCGGCGTTGGTCAGCACCACCGCGGTCACGACGCCTTGGGTGATGACGGCGGTGGCGGTGGCGGCGACCGTCGGGTTGCCACCGGAAAACGTGACGGTGGGCGCCGAGGTGTAATTGCTGCCGCCGGCGGTGACCGTGACGTTGGCGAGCGTGAGCGCGATCGGCGTTTCGGTGCCGTTGAAGGTCTCGCCGATGCCGACCGGATCGGAGCGCCAATAGCCGGCGGCGGCGACCGTGACGCCGTCGATCTCCGTGCTCGGCGGCAAAATCGTATCGCCGAGCAGGTAGCGCGGCACGCCCGGAGCAAAGTTGCTGCCGAAGGTGGAGCGACGGAGCACGATGACGGATCCGGTGCTGGCGGGATACGCGGCGTTGGCCGCGACGGCCGCATACACCCGGTGCGAGCCGCCGCTGTTGGAGAACTCGGCCGCGAACTGCGGCGTGTTGACCGAGGGCGAAGCGGCCGTCGGCACCTTGCCGCCGAAACGCACGAAGGCACGGGCGCCGTTGCCGCCGCCACCGGCGATCGAAACGGTCGGCTCGGAGGTGTAGCCGGTGCCGGCGTTGGTGAGCGTGATGGAAACGACCTTGTTGCCGGAAACCGTGGCGGTCGCGGTCGCTCCGGTGCCCCCTCCGCCCGCGATCGTGACGGTGGGTGCGGTCGTGTAGCCGGTGCCCTCGACCGTGAGCATGATGCCGACGATCGTGCGGGAATCGAAAAGGCGCGCCGCGCCGTAACCGGTGAGCTCGAACTGCGCGCGCGCAGCGCTCGCGCCGAGCGCGACGAGCAAAACGGCGGCGGCGAAAAGGCGGAGAGTCAGACGCGTGGTCATGGCAGGGGGCGCGTTCAAGGAGAGGTCGTGATGCTGCCGAGCTCGCTGATCCGGCGGAGTTCGAACGTGCCGCCGACGGTCAGGGTCGCGCGGTGCAACCCGGAAACGGTTTCGGAATACGTGCCGCCGAGCACGGTGCTCCCCCACCCGACCGACGCGCTGCCCGGCGGCGGCGAAGCGGCAAAGGTGAACGAACACACGCGCGAAATCGCGGGGCTCTCGATCGCCGTCGTCAGCGGCACCCCGCGGGCGTCGCGGTTGTCGTGGTCCGGATGGTAGGCGTGGACGTAGGGATTGGTGGGCGCGTTGAACGGAATCGAGACGGTGCGCACGAGCGTCTGACCGAGCGCGACCGAACCCGAGCCGGTGCCGACCACCGTGTCGGGCGGCAGGTGGGCGACGCTGATGCGGCGGGCGTTGGCCTTGTCGGTGGCGAGCAGCGCGGATTCGACGGTGGCAAGACCGAGCGGATTGGGCGTCGGTGCGAGCCGGCCGAGATAGACCTGCGAGAGCAGGCGAACCGTGCCGCCGTCGTCGACGTGGAGAATGACGCGGAGCGGATACGGCTGCGCGGTCGCGGTGCCGGCGTAACCGGGGGCCTTGCTTTCGACGGAGTTGACCGCGATCTCGCCGACCCAGAGCCCGGCGAGCGAGGTGACGCGCGCACTGACCGGGAGCGAAATATCCATGAGCCCGCCGGCGTCGGTGAACCGCAGCAGCGACGCGTAGAGCGCATCCGTCGCGCCGGTGATCAGCGCGCGGTCGACGCCGAAGGTGAGTTCGGTGGAGGACTGGGGCGCGAGCACGACGTCGAACTGCCCGGCCACGGGCGAATCCTCGAAAGCCGAGGTCGTGCTGTTGAACGTGCGGCGGGTCAGCGGCACGCGCGCCGTGATCTGTTCCTGGCCGGAAGGCGACGCGGCGGAATCGGTCGGAGCGACGGTGACGGTGACGGCCGCGGCGGTGCGATTGCGGAGGCGCACGATGACCTGCGCGCCGGTGCGGCCGAACGCGAGGCCCTGCGAATTGGACGGCGCCACCTCGATCGGGGCGTAGAAATCGCCGACGACCGCGGCATCGAACCAGTAGGCCTGGTTGCGATCGAGCGGTTCGAACTGGGGCGAGAAAACCTGCTCGGGGTTGCTTTCGCCGAGGGGGCCGCCGGCGTATTTGTAGATTTTGGTGTTGGCCGCGACGGCGACGGGGAAGGTCGCGAAGTAGGACGAGAACATCGGGTAGGCGGTCGCCAGGCGCGTGGGGAAACCGAGGAAGTTGGCGCCGTTGCGCACCCAGGTGCTGCGCGGCGGCAGGACTTTCTGCGGGATCATCAGCGAGTAGGTGGTCGCGGCCGGGCCGGAGCACTCGACGAGGTAGGCGTTTTGCCCGGTGAGGGTGGCGAGCGTGCTGCCCGCGGCATTGTCGCGATACCAGATGTTCCAGTCGGAGGTGCCGGCGACGGGGATCAGCGGCGAGCTGCCGAACTGGATCGCGTTGGCGTTCGTGTTCCAGCGCCAGATCGAAACGATCTCGGGACGCGAGGCGACCAAGTCGGCGATCGCGGCGTGGCTGGCATCGCCGTGCAGGTAGATCGCGTTCCACCCGCCGCGCAGCGTGTAGGTGGCGTTCTGCCACTGGGCCCGCGCGAGCGGGGCAAACGCGACGACAACAAAGACGACGAGGGCCGCAAGGGGCAGCCGCGGGACTCCGCTCAAGGCTCGGGCACGGGACCGGCGGGCGACGGGAAGGAAGGTTTTCATCGCACGGTGAGGCGGTAGAAGCGGGACGCGTCGGCGCTGGCCGCGACATAGACCGGCACGATGCCGACCGCGCTCGCCCGGTAGTAATCGGAGGGCGTTCCGCCCGGCGCGGTCGAGAGCGGCGCGAGCGTCCACGTCTGGAGGTCGG
>JACCDX011632436.1_pt1 | contig 10551 bp, 9 predicted proteins | sample 7449681 | NCBI WGS metagenome assembly JACCDX01 (sample SAMN15323450, study PRJNA562643) | freshwater metagenome | isolation source: river surface water | place: USA:Blue River Watershed | collected 2017-08-18
CGCACTTGGACGGTGCGCTCACGCGCCTATCGCCTTACCTCACGCATGGATTTCTGAGCTTGCCCGATTTGGCGCGCGAGTTGTTTCACCGGCATCGCATAGGGGTTCAGCACAAGCTCATCAATGAGCTGGGTTGGCGCGAGTTCTTTCAGCACATTCAAGAGCATGGGGGCGAGGAGGCCTTGTTCACACCCACCCATGCGGGCCCGATTGAGGAAGATGGCTACAGCGATGTCATCCCGGAGGATGTGCGTTTTGCCTGTACCCAGGTACCGGCCATTGATCAAGCAGTGCGCACGCTCTACCTGACTGGGCATTTGCACCATCAGGCGCGCTTGTGGCTGGCCAGTTATTTGGTACACCTGCGCAAAGTGCATTGGCGGGTAGGCGCGCACTGGCTCTACAGCCATTTGCTCGACGGCGATCTGGCGAGCAATGCCCTGAATTGGCAGTGGGTGGCCGGGGTGCGTGGCGACAAGCCCTATCTGTTCAACGCAGATCAAGTAGCCCGTTACGCGCCACCCGAATGGCACAGCGCAGGAACCACGATTGACAACCAGGAGCATTTCATCGAGCTGGTGGCCCACAGCCGTGCGACGTTGGCGCAAGTCCAGCGCAGCGAGTTTGGTTGGGAAGAGCCCGCGGTGCACACCACCGCGCCGGCAAGCACGGGCTGCACCGCGCCGGACCCCGAGCTCGTGCGAGGCAAGTCCGTTTGGTGGGTTCACCCCTGGCATTTGGCCGAGTTGCCTGAGCAGTTGCCCCCCGAGATGGTGGTGGTCGCGGCGCTGTGGGCCGAGCCGCTAGCGGCCCACCCCTGGGACGAGCGGCGCTGGGCCTTTGTGACCCAACGTATGCGGGCCTTGACCCCCCATGTTTGGTTTGGTTCGGAGGCCGAATTGGTGGGCGCGTTTGCGCAAGCGCGTGAAGTGCACACCGTGAGCCACCTGCGGGTGCCGGACTGGACGGAGGTGCGTTGGTGGAAGCAGCCCCTGCCGCGGCTTTTCCGCCGGTTGGATGCACCGGTGGCCACGTTTCCACAGTGGTGGTTGCAGGTCAACCGCCATGTGCGCTATTTGCACCAGCTCGTGAGCTTGGGCAAACCGCGCGCGGCCTGATCACTCGGGGGCGGCGCGCACAGCCGTCACGAAGTGCTCGGTGTCACCAAAGCAGGACGGCAAGCCTTTGTGCTGTTCATAAACCAGCACGGCTTTTTGCCCGATGAGGGCGTTGATTTGGTCCACCACCGCGTCGTCGCGCACGGTAAAGGCGAATTTCTCCGGAATGGCGGGCATGACCGCGAGGGCGCGCACTTGCTCGCCCTCCCACGTCTTGCAAATCCAACCTTTGTACGAAATTTTCTGGACATAACCCACGCTCTCGCCCTTGGAGTAGCTGTAGTGGTAGCTGGCGGTGAGGTAGAGGCCGACGAGCAAGACGGCCACACCCAACACCCCTAACAAGGAACGCCACACCAACCGCAACCCGCGCGAGAGCAGGGGGTGGATCATGCCTGGCCTTTGACCTTCAGACGCCAGGCGTGCAGCAGCGGCTCGGTGTAACCGCTCGGCTGAGCCTCGCCTTGGAACACCAAATCGAGCGCCGCTTGGTAAGCGGGGGATTGCTCAAAGCGGTTGTACATCGGCTGGTAAAGCGGATCACCGGCGTTTTGCTGGTCCACCACTTTGGCCATGCGCTTGAAAGTGGCCTTGACTTGGGCGGCCGTCACGATGCCGTGGCGCAACCAGTTGGCCACGTGCTGGCTGCTGATGCGCAGGGTGGCACGGTCTTCCATCAGGCCGACGTTGTGGATGTCGGGCACTTTGGAGCAGCCCACGCCTTGGTCGATCCAGCGCACCACATAGCCCAAGATGCCCTGAATGTTGTTGTCGAGCTCTTGTTGCTTCTCGTCGTCTTTCCACTTGGGCTTGGCGACCACCGGCACTTGCAGCAAGTCGTTGAGGATGGGGTCGCGTTGGCGTTCCGCATCGATCTTCTCCAATTCTTTTTGCACATCGACCACTTTGACTTGGTGGTAATGCAAGGCGTGCAAAGTGGCCGCAGTGGGGCTGGGCACCCAGGCCGTGTTGGCACCGGCCTTGGGATGCGCGATTTTCTGCTGCAGCATGGCGGCCATGAGGTCGGGCATGGCCCACATGCCTTTGCCAATTTGCGCGCGCCCGCGCAAGCCACAGGAGAGGCCCACCAGCACGTTGTTCTTCTCGTAGGCCTGAATCCAAGCGCTGGTCTTCATGTCGCCCTTGCGCAGCATGGGGCCAGCGCGCATGGCGGTGTGCATTTCGTCGCCGGTGCGGTCGAGAAAGCCGGTGTTGATAAAGGCCACACGGCTCTTGGCGGCGGCAATACAGGCTTTGAGGTTGACACTGGTGCGGCGCTCTTCGTCCATGATGCCGAGCTTGACGGTATCTTGCGCCAGGCCCAGCACTTGTTCCACGCGGCTAAAGAGCTCGCACGCAAAGGCCACTTCGGCCGGTCCGTGCATCTTGGGCTTGACGATATAGACGCTCCCCGCGCGGGAGTTACGGATACCGTTGGCCCCGTGGCCGAGTAGGTCGTGCATGGCGATGGTGGTGGTGACCATGGCGTCCATGATGCCTTCGGGGATTTCATGCATTTGCCCATCTTTGCCGCGGTAAAGAATGGCGGGGTTGGTCATGAGGTGCCCCACATTGCGCAAGAACAACAAGGAGCGTCCGTGCAGGCGCACTTCACCCCCTTTGGGGGCGGTGTACACGCGGTCTGGGTTGAGGCCGCGGGTAAAGGTTTTGCCGCCTTTTTCCACCGGTTCGGTCAGGGTGCCATTGACAATGCCCAGCCAATTGCGATAGCCCAGCACCTTGTCTTCAGCATCAACCGCGGCAACGGAATCTTCCAAGTCCAAAATGGTCGAGAGGGCCGACTCCAGCACCAGGTCACACACGCCAGCGGGGTCGGTCGCGCCAATAGGATGCGACTTGTTGATGCGCACCTCCAAGTGCAGGCCGTTGTGTTGCAACAGCACCGCGCTGGGCTGGGCGGCGTCGCCCTGATAGCCCACGAGCTGTGAGGCCTTGGCCAGTTTGCTGGACTGTCCGCTGCTCAACTGCACCACCAATTCACCCCCGACGATGGCGTAAGCCGTCGAGTCGATGTGCGAGCCGCGCTTGAGGGGCGCCGTGCGGTCGAGCACATAGCGGGCGTATTCAATGACTTTGGCGCCTCGCACGGGGTTGTAGCCTTTGCCGCGCTCGGTCCCACCGGTCTCGGGCAGGGCATCGGTTCCGTACAGCGCGTCGTACAAGGAACCCCAGCGCGCGTTGGCGGCGTTGAGGGCATAGCGAGCGTTAAGGATGGGCACCACCAACTGGGGGCCCGCTTGCAGGGCCAGTTCCGCGTCGACATTGCGCGTCGTGGCTTTGACGTTCTTGGGGGCCGGCACCAGGTAGCCAATCTTTTCCAGAAAGGCCCGATAGGCTTTCATGTTTTTGATCGGGCCCGGGTGGGCGCTGTGCCATGCGTCCAGCTCGTGTTGCAGGCGATCACGCTCGGCCAGCAAGGCGATATTTTTGGGCGCCAGGTCTTGGACCAAGGCGTCAAAGCCTTGCCAAAAAGTTTCTGCGCTCACGCCGGTTTGCGGCAGCACCTGCTGGTTGACGAAGTGAAGCAGGCTGTCGGCAACCTGCAGAGAGTGAAGATTTGTGCGAGGAGTGTGGGCGGTCATGGTGGTAAAGCAGCTGAGGATGGTGAAAAGGGTTCAAAGGGGAATCTTAGGCCATAGTAAGGTCAGGATTGACCCCCTCAAAAGCGTGGCAGTCGTGACATTTGCAATGGTAATCAGCCTTCGGGTTGCAACAGGTGGCCCTGGCGCAAGCCCCGTAGGGTGTTGAGGGTCAGGCCCAGAATCACCAGCGTCGTGAACGCCAGCAAAGCCAGGGCGGGCAGGGTGAGCCAGGCTCCCTCAGGGGTTTGGGCCAGGCGAAGGGTGAGGGCGCTGCAGGCAGCCATGGGGAAGCTGACGCCCCAATGGGGCATGCCAAAAGCTTGATTGACCATGGCCCGCCATTGGCTCAGGGCCCAAGCGACAAAAAACAGGGCCACGCCCCAAATGGCCCAAGCCACGGGGGTAGGGGCCTGGAGCTGGAGGGCCACCAAGCCCACGATGGACGGGGGGGCGACGGGAATAAAGAGCATGGGCAGGAGCCGCGCGGGTAAGGGCCCAGCCTGGATCAGGCGGACAAAGAGCAGGGCTTGCAGGATGGGCCAGAGCAACACGCCCACGCCAAACTGGGCCATGGCCCAGGCTTCAAATCCCAGCGGGACGCCGGCCAGGGGGGCCAGCACATTGCCCACGACTGGAATGAACAAGGCGGGGGTGAACGTGGGCCACTGGGGTCCGCCTTGCTCTTTGGGTTGCAACCAGCGCCCAATCACCCAAACCGTGGCCGCGAGTTCAAGCACGGACCCCACGATCCACAGCAACGCCCACGCCTGGTCCAGCCAGGGATCCACACGCCAGGCCAGTTGCACGCCCAAGCCGGCGAGCAGGAGCATGGAGATGGGCAGCGTGGCCATGAAGGCATGGCGCACCGGGTGCAGCATGTCGGCGCGCACGGCGGCCGGGTGGGCGCGCAATCGGCGCAGGCTGGCCAAACCCAGGGCCATGAACACCAAGGCGGCCAATACCGCACCCAACGTGCCCAGGGCCCGGGCTTCTTCGCCGAGCAGAAATTCCGCACGCAACCAGGCCCCGGCCAAGCCGCTCCAGCCCATGACCACGGCAAACCAAGCGGGGGCCATATAGGCCAGAGAAGGCGCTGCCGTCGAGGGGCCCGCGGCCGCGGACAGGGGTTTATCAGTCATGGCGAATGTGAAAGAGGGTCAGCAAAATGTCACTGGAAATTTGCATAATGCCCGTATGGACAAGCTCAAGGCATACGAATCCTTTGTCTCGGTCGCGCAACGGGGTAGCCTGACGGCTGCCGCTCGCGCCGAAGGGGTCGCGCCTGCCATTATCGGTCGAAGACTCGATAGCCTAGAGGCGCACTTGGGCATCAAGCTGATGGTACGCACCACCCGGCGCATCAGCCTCACGCTTGAAGGGGCGGCCTTTTTGGAAGATTGTCAGCGCGTGCTGGCCGATGTCGCCAACGCCGAAGCCAGTGTGAGCGCGGGGGGCGGACGGGTGCATGGCCATTTGCGCCTGACAGCGCCTGCGGGCTTTGGGCGGCGGCATGTGGCCCCGCTCGTGCCGCAGTTCCTGCGCGAGCACCCCGAGGTGACCGTCTCGCTCAATTTGAGCGACCGCGTGGTAGACCTCGCCTCCGAGGGCTATGACTGCGCCGTGCGTGTGGGGGATTTGCCCGATTCCTCGCTGGTGAGTCTGCGTTTGGCGGATAACCGCCGGCTCTGTGTGGCCACGCCCCAATTTTTGGCTGAGCATGGCACCCCGCAAACCCCGCAAGACTTGTTGCGCATGCGTTGTTTGACGCTCTCGAGCGACGCCTCCCAAACCCGGGGTTGGGCGTTTAAGGTCGACAACGGCAAAAATGGTCACGAAGTCATTCACCTTCGTCCGCAGGGGCCCATGGACTGTTCCGATGGCCAGGTGCTCCACGACTGGTGTTTGGCTGGCCTTGGCTTGGCTTGGCGCAGCACTTGGGAAGTGCAGGCCGATATCTTGGAGGGTCGCTTGGTGCCGGTGCTCGAGGCCTTCGCCGCGCCCCCCAACGGCATCTACGCCGTCTTTGCCCAACGCAAGCACTTGCCGCTGCGCTTGCGGCTCTGGATTGATTTCCTCAAGCAGCACTACGCGGATCGGGATTACTGGTTGCGAGCTGCCCAACGGCGCGACCCGTAAAATCGCCCCTATGCTGCTCGTCAAACAACAACTGCTCGGCGCTTTGGCCGAGGCGCTAGAGGCTTTGCTGCCCGGCGCAGGCCAAAAGGCCGCCTTCGAATCCCCCAAGGTCGCTGCCCATGGGGATTTCGCCATCACGGCGGCCATGCAACTGGCCAAACCTTTGCAAAGCAACCCTCGCCAAGTGGGGGAGCGCTTGCAGGCGTTGCTCATGCAACACCCGGCATTTGTGCAATGGGTGGATGCGCTGGAGATCGCGGGACCGGGATTTCTCAATTTGCGCCTCAAGCCCAGCGCCAAGCAGGAGACCGTGCGTGAAATTCTGCGCGAGGGTGCGGCTTGGGGCCAGCAACCCGCGTCGGGCGAGCGCGTTTTGGTGGAGTTTGTCTCGGCCAACCCCACGGGCCCGCTGCACGTCGGGCATGGGCGCCAGGCCGCGCTGGGCGACGCCATCTGCAACCTCTTGGCCAGTCAGGGCCATGCGGTCCACCGCGAGTTTTATTACAACGACGCGGGTGTGCAAATTCAAACCTTGGCCACGTCCGTGCAGTGCCGAGCGCGCGGCTTGAAGCCGGGCGATGCGGGCTGGCCCGAGGCCGCCTACAACGGCGACTACATCCAAGACATCGCCAACGATTTCCTGGCCCGCAAAACCGTGCAAGCCGATGACCGCACGTTTACGGCCAGCGGAGAGGTGGAGGATCTCGACAGCATTCGTCAGTTTGCCGTGGCTTATCTGCGCCGTGAACAGGACTTGGACTTGCAGGCCTTTGAAGTCCGCTTTGATCACTACTACTTGGAGTCGAGCCTCTACACGAGTGGCCGGGTGGAACAAGCCGTGCAAAAGCTGGTGGCCGCGGGAAAGACCTATGAGCAAGACGGCGCCTTGTGGTTGCGTTCAACGGATTATGGCGACGACAAAGACCGCGTGATGCGCAAGTCGGATGGCGGCTACACGTACTTCGTGCCCGATGTGGCCTACCACATCACCAAATGGGAGCGGGGCTTCCAACGCGTGGTCAATATCCAGGGCACCGACCACCACGGCACCATTGCCCGCGTGCGCGCGGGCTTGCAGGCCGCGGGTGTGGGCATTCCCGAGGGCTATCCGGATTACGTGCTGCACACCATGGTTCGCGTCATGCGCGGCGGCGAAGAGGTGAAAATCTCTAAGCGTGCGGGCAGTTATGTCACGTTGCGGGATTTGATCGAGTGGACCAGCAAGGACGCGGTGCGCTTTTTCTTGCTCTCACGCAAGCCCGACACCGAATATGTGTTTGACGTGGACTTGGCGGTTCAGAAGAACAACGACAACCCTGTCTACTATGTGCAGTATGCGCATGCGCGCATTTGCTCGGTACTACGCCATGCGGCTCAGGAGGCCCCCCTGCCCGACTGGGCCACAGTTGACCTTGGCGCCCTGTCCACGGCACCGGCGCAAGCATTGATGCTGCAATTGGCCAAATACCCCGACATGCTGGCTGCGGCGGCACGCGATTTCGCGCCCCACGATGTGACGTTTTACCTGCGCGATCTGGCCGCGAGTTACCACAGCTACTACGACGCCGAGCGCATTTTGGTTGAAGATCCCCAGGTCCAGCGCGCCCGTTTGGCCTTGGTCGCTGCCACGGCGCGGGTGCTGCACAATGGCTTGTCGTTGCTGGGGGTTTCGGCTCCCGATACCATGTGAGGCCTATCATGACCTTTGCCCATTCGCGTTCAGCCCATCCGCCCCGTGGAGGGACGGTGCTGGGGTTCATCGCCGGCTTGGTGGTGGGCTTGGCCATTGCGCTGGCATTGGCGGTCTACATCACCAAAGTCCCCATCCCGTTCATGAACAAGGGGCTCTCGCGCACAGCGGACCAAGACGCGGCCGAAGACCGCAAAAACAAAGACTGGGATCCCAACGCCCCGCTTTACGGCAAAAATCCGGCCAAGGCCGGGGAGAAAGAAGGCGAAGACGCCGAAGCGGCGAAGCCGGCCGCTAAAACCGAACCGCGAGCGAGTACCGATCCCCTGGGCGACCTCGCACGTGCCAAATCCGAAGCCAAATCGGAGCCCAAGCCTGTGGAGGCCAAGCCCGCCGAGGGTAAACCCAGCGAAAAACCCGCCGAAGAGCCGTTTATTTACTTTGTGCAGGCTGGCGCCTACCGTACCCCAGATGAAGCCGAGGGCCAGCGCGCCAAACTGGTCATGCAGGGGTTTGACGCGCGCATCAGCGAGCGTGACCAAGGGGGGCGCATCGTGTATCGGGTGCGCATGGGGCCTCTGCAAACCAAAGCTGAAGCGGACAAAATGCGCGAGCGCTTAGAGTCCGCCCACATCGAATCCGCCCTGGTGCGGGTACAACGCTGATTCCGTTCGAGGAGAATTCATGGAAAGACGACAGTTCGCGCTCGGGGCCGCATTGGCCGCCTCCGGGGTCTGGCCCCATGTGGCGCAGGCCCAGCGCAAACCGGTGGAAGGCACCGATTTCATCGCGCTCGACAAGCGCCTCACCACCGATGTGCCCCAAGACAAGATCGAGGTGATTGAGTTTTTTTGGTACAGCTGTCCGCACTGCAACCATTTCGAACCCACCTTTAACCAATGGATCAAGTCCGCCCCCAAGGATGTCGCCGTCCGGCGCGTGCCGGTGCGCTTTCGGGACGACTTTGAACCCCAGCAGCGGGTTTACTACGTGTTTGAAGCTTTGGGCCTGCTCGAGACGCTGCACCCCAAGCTCTTTCACGCCATTCATGTCGAAAAGCAACGCCTCGACACGGAGGCTGCCCTGGCGGCTTGGGCTGACAAAAATGGCTTGCCGGCGGCGCGGTTCAAAGAAACCTATGCCAGCTTTGGCGTGGTGACCAAGGCCAAGCGGGCCACGCAATCCATGGAAGCTTTCAAGGTGCGAGGCGTGCCCGCGCTGGGCATCGCGGGGCGTTTCTACACGGACGGTTCCCTCGCGGGGAGCATGGAGCGCGCCTTGCAGGTCACCGATTACCTCCTGGCGGAAGTGCGTCGGGGGCGCTAAGCCCTGGGGGGAACCTGGTTCGTCCCCCCGCAGGAACGTCAGCCCCGCCGCGCGGGGCTGTTTTTTTGGCAAATTGCAGGGTTAGAATCCGGATCAGGTTTTATACAGCAATATTCGTGCCTTGAATCCTGTCGCGTCCCTGCCGATTGCCCTGTTCCTCCTTCTGGGGGTGGGCACGGTGTCCGCGGAACGTGCCGATCGCGACAAACCCATGCGCATCGAGGCCGATCGTCTCAAGTACGACGATGCCAAGCGCTATTCCCTCTTTGAAGGCAAAGCGGCCCTGACCAAAGGCACTTTGGTTTTGCGCGGGGCACGCATTGAAATTTCCGAAAAAGCCGACGGCTACAAGCACGCCACAATTGTGGGTGAGCCCGGTAGTCGAGCTTTTTTTCGGCAAAAACGCGAGGGCGTGGAGGAATTCTTCGAGGGCGAGGCGGTTCGCATTGAGTACGACGGGCGCACCGATCGCATTGAACTCTCCGAGCGGGCCGAAGTCCGTCGATTTCGCGGTGTGGCCCTGGTGGACTCCTTTGTGGGCCAACGCATCGTGTATGAGAACCTCAACGACCTGTTGTACATCGACGGTCAGCGACCGGGCGCGAACGCGCCGCAAGGGCGTGTGCGTGCCACCATCAGCCCGCCCGAGCGCACGGAGTCCCGGCCATGACGGCGCCTAGCCCGACACCGACCGATTCCTTGGCGGGCCAACTGGTGGCGCGGCATCTGCAAAAAGCGTATGGCAGCCGCAAGGTGGTGCACGATGTGTCCCTGGAGGTTCGTAAGGGCGAGGTCGTGGGCTTGCTCGGCCCCAATGGCGCGGGCAAGACGACCTCCTTCTACATGATTGTGGGCTTGGTGCGGGCCGACGCCGGTGAGATTCTCATGGATGGCCAACGCGTCACCCACTTGCCCATCCATCGCCGCTCTCGTCTGGGTTTGAGTTATCTGCCCCAAGAAGCCTCCATTTTTCGCAAGCTCAATGTGCAGGACAACATTCGCGCGGTTCTGGAGTTGCAGCGCGATGCCGACGACCAGCCCCTGAGCGAAGCGGAGATCGAGCGCCGCTTGGAGGGCCTTTTACAAGAGCTTCGGGTGGAGCACTTGCGGGCCACGCCCTCGGTTGCGCTCTCCGGGGGCGAGCGTCGCCGTGTCGAAATCGCTCGTGCGCTGGCCACGCAGCCGCGGTTTATCCTCTTAGATGAACCTTTCGCGGGGATTGACCCGATCGCGGTGATTGAGATTCAGCGCATCATCAACTTTCTCAAGGCACGAGGCATCGGGGTGCTCATCACCGACCACAACGTGCGTGAAACCTTGGGCATTTGTGATCACGCTTGCATCATCAGCGATGGTCGCGTACTGGCGCAGGGGACGCCACAGGAAATCATTGAGAACGCCGACGTGCGCCGGGTCTACCTCGGTGAGCACTTCCGAATGTGAGGCCACATGAAGCAGGGCCTGTCACTTCGCGTTTCCCAACACCTGGCGCTGACCCCGCAGCTGCAGCAGTCCATTCGGCTGCTCCAACTCTCCACCCTGGAGTTGGGGCAGGAAATCGATCAAATGCTCGACGAGAACCCGTTCCTCGAGCGTGACGAAGAGTTGCCCCAGCGCGAAGAGTTTGGGCTCGACCGGGCCGACGCACCCACCCGAGACGATGACCTCGACCCCGCCC
>JACCDX011290410.1_pt1 | contig 10550 bp, 9 predicted proteins | sample 7449681 | NCBI WGS metagenome assembly JACCDX01 (sample SAMN15323450, study PRJNA562643) | freshwater metagenome | isolation source: river surface water | place: USA:Blue River Watershed | collected 2017-08-18
CCTGTGTGCGGATGTCGCTGTAGAACGTGTCGGCCAAGGCCACCATGTACGCACCTGCAGCACGCTCGGCGAAGCCAGCGGTGGTGGGGCTCAACGCACCCAGGGCCGAGGCACTGAGCTGCTGGCCCAGGAAGGCCTGGTAGGCCGCGACACCTGCAGCGCCGGAGGCGGCACCCAGATAGGCGCCAGCCAAGTCGGCAGCGTCGTTTCCGCCGCCATCGATCAACACCAGGGCGTTGCTGAAGCGGCTGGCCGAGGCGGCCGCCATCTGCGTGCCAACGCGCAGCGGGCTGGCAGAGCCACCCAAAGACGCACCGGTGACGATGCGTCCTCCGCCGATGGCGTAGTTGGTGCAAGCGGCGTTGCTGCTGGCGGCAAAACCGGTACCGGTGGACGTGTAGGCATTGCACTGTGCAGCGCCCGACACGCCAGCGGCATCGGCCACCAGCTGCGTCCACAGGGGATAGCCCTTGGGGTCGCCCGCCTTCTGAACGGTGAACTTGATGCCAAAGGTGCCCACGTCAGCCAAGCTGTCGCCAAACACCACCACCGAGCCAATGGAAGGGCCGCTAGAGCCGCCGCCGCAGGCCGCCAACAGCGCGGCGGTTGCCAGGGCCACCAGGCCTGATCTGAAAAATCGCATAGATGCCTCCGGTCACAGGGATATCACAAGTGACCGTGACTGTACGCAGGGCACCCTGCGCCCAGACTGAGGGCTTACCCGCTGAAGGGGCCCGCACCCGCGCCAGGCCTGCGCCTGGCACCCCACCAGGCTCAGAACGGGTTGCGCACCGCCCGCGAGGCTGCGATCTGGCCCAGGCGCGACTGCAATGCCGGGCCAAACAGCTTGTCGGTGGCGTATCCCCAGGTGGTGGTGTCCGCGCCCGTGACCAGGGTGTCGGTGCCACAGTTGGGCGGCGGCGCCGTGGGCAAGCACATCGGGGTGGCCAGGTCGTTGAAGCCGTAGAAGGTGTTGAAGGGCGGCTGGATGTCGCGCACCATTTGGTCGGAGGAAACCAAGCCGATCAGCCGGCCATCGTTGATGATGGTCACCCGCAGGCCGGCATTGAACGAATCGGTCAGCTGCGACAAGAACCGCGCCCGCGTGATGGCACCAGCCGGCTCAGGCTTGGCGGCGGTCTCGGCCGCGCCGAAGGGTGCCAGGCCCAAGTCGGGCGCGGTGACCAACAAGACCGCGGGGCCTGCTCGCGCCACCCGGTTGACCTGCAGGCCCAAGGCGACGCCGCGCTCACGCGCCTCGGCCCGGAGGGCATCCTGGGTTCGTGCCGGGTACTGGGCGTACAACTCCAGCACATCGTTCATGCCGAAGTACATGGTCACCATCTGCTTCTCGGCGAAGGCGCCCCCGGCCAGGGCGCGGTCCACCTGAGCGGCCACCGCAGCCGCCTTGGCACCCACCTCGGCATAGATCTGTGCATTGATCGCGGTCACCGCATTCGGGTTGCACTGCGCAAAGGTCAGCCCAAACACGGAAGCCACGTTCTGCACCCACAAGGGATGGGTGGCACAGTCGATGGTGGATGTGCCAGCGGCATAGGCGTTGATGCCGTACTTGCGCCCATCGGGCAGCAACACGCTCAACTCGTCGCCCAGCACCATCAGCCGCTCGGGCTTGAAGGGTTCGATCGCGCCGGAGGCGCCACCGCAGCCCGCCACCACCAGGGCCGCGCCGGCGGCGCACACCCAGGTCAGCATGCGCGAGCATCCGCGCCACACACCTGCCACAGCTGAAGAAATCATCCCTGCTCCAAACAGGCCAGCCAAGCGCTGACCCCAATTCGATTCCGCCTTGCCCAGCCTCAGGCCGCCGCTCGGCTCAGGCGGTCCCGCACGCCGTCCCATTCGGCACCCTGCGGGGGCTCTTCCACCCATATTTCACCACCACCCTGCTCCGCCAAGGCAGCGTCCAGGTCGCGCAGAACGGCAAACAGTTCATGTGCCACGGCCTGCGGGCTGGCGGGCATGGCACGCCAAACCACATCGGCATACGCCGCACCGCTGGGGCAAGCCTTTGAATATAGCGCCAGCGGCCCATGCACCGGGGTGGGCCAATGGGCTGCGGACACCAGCCGCACACGGGAGGCCGGCGCGTAATGCGAGGCCAAGGTACCCGATGCACGGGGCGCAGCGGCATCCCGCTCACCCAAGGCTTGTCCACAGGCCTGCTCCAAGGCACCACGGTCCACCGTTCCAGGGCGCAGCAGCACGGGGCGGCCCCGCGTGCAGTCCACGATCGCCGACTCGATGCCCGCCTGACACGCACCCCCATCGAGCACCAAGAGGGCGGGCCCAAACTCATCACGCACGTGCTCGGCACGGGTGGGGCTCACGCGGCCAAAGCGATTGGCGCTGGGCGCAGCCACACCCGGAACACCCAGTTCCAAGGCGCGCTGCAGCAGGGCGCGCGCCATGGGGTGGGATGGGCAGCGCAGGCCGATGCTCGCCTGCCCACCGGCGCAGGCAGCCGCCACACCCGGGCGGCGCGGCACGATCACCGTCACGGGGCCGGGCCAAAATGCCTGGATCAGCTTACGTGCAACACCGGGAAGCTCACCCGCAAACACGGCCGCACCCGCTTCATCCAGCACGTGCACGATCAGGGGGTGGTCGCTGGGCCTGCCTTTGGCCGCGTAGATGCGCGCCACCGCCGCATCGTCGTCAGCGCGGGCCCCCAAGCCGTACACGGTCTCGGTCGGGAAGGCCACCAGGCCGCCCTCGGCCAAGATGCGCGCGGCCCCATCGATGGCGGAGGGATCGGTCATGTGAAGTGGCGTGTGCGCAAAGCCCAGTGGCTCTTCAGAAGGCTGGCAAGCCCAGCATCGTGCAGGCCTGCAGGGCACGCTCGCGGGCTTGTTCGGGCGTACCCGCGGTCACGGTCAGGTGGCCCATCTTGCGGCCCTTGCGCGCGCTGAGCTTGCCGTACAGGTGCAGGTGAACGCCCGGCACGGACAGTACGTCGGCCCAGGGGGGCGTACGGGCCGCACCGGCGGCGTCAAACCACACGTCCCCCAACAGGTTGAGCATCACCGCTGGCGCCAACAGCGTGGGTTGCACCAGGGGCAGGCCCGCCAAGGTGCGCACCTGCAGATCGAACTGCGACACATCGCAGGCATCCACCGTGTAGTGGCCCGAGTTGTGCGGCCGCGGTGCCATCTCATTGGCCACCAGGCGCCCATCCTGCAACACGAAGAACTCCACGCACAGCACGCCCACGTAGTTCATGGACTGCGCCAGCGCGCGCGCGGCCTCCAGCGCCTGCTGCTGCAAGGCTTGGGGCACATGGGGCGCGGGCACCTGCGTCACGGCCAGGATGCCCTGGCGGTGCAGGTTTTCCTGCACCGGGAAACTCACGACCTCACCCTGCGAACTGCGGGCCAACACCACACTGATCTCGCGCTCCAAGGGCAACAGGGCCTCCAGCACGCAGGGGGCCTGTTCCAGCCCATCCCAGGCCGCTTGCAGCTCGGCACGGGTGCTCACCCGTACCTGTCCCTTGCCGTCGTAGCCCATGCGTGCCGTCTTCAGAATGCGTGGCAGAAGCTCATCGGGCACCGCCTGCAGCTCGGCCGGGGCTGTGATCACCGCATGCGGCGCACAGGGCACACCGCTGAGCCGAAAGTGAGCCTTCTCCAGCACCCTGTCCTGGCAGATGGCCACGGCATCGGCGCTGGGGGCCACCGGCCTTTGGGATCCCAGGGTCACGAGGGCCGCCGCCGGCACGTTTTCAAACTCGGTGGTGATGGCCGAACTGCGCTGCATCAGCTGCGCCAAGCCTTGCTCGTCAAGGTAGTCGGCTTGAATGTGATACGGCGAGACCAAGCCTGCCGGGCTGGTGGGGTCTGGGTCCAGAACCGCCGTGAGGTAGCCCATGCGTTGGGCCGCCTGCACAAACATGCGGCCCAACTGTCCGCCCCCCATCACCCCCAGGGTCGCAGGCCGCCCATCGGCTGATGTGGAGCCGGGCAACACGGTGCGTCGGCTCATCGAAGCTGCTCCGTCATGGCTTGCGCAGCCTCGGTCTGCCGCCGGCGAAACGCCTCCAACTTGGCCAACAAAGCGGCGTCCGCCTGGGCCAGCATGGCCACCGCAAACAAGGCGGCGTTGGCCGCCCCAGCCGCACCGATGGCAAAAGTGGCCACCGGAATACCCTTGGGCATCTGCACGATCGAATGCAGAGAGTCAACGCCCTGCAGGTGGCGGCTGGCCACGGGGACACCCAGCACGGGAACGGTGGTCTTGGCTGCCAGCATGCCCGGCAGGTGCGCGGCGCCGCCGGCTCCGGCGATGATCGCCTTCAGCCCTCGTGCACGCGCCGACTCGGCGTACGCAAACATCTCATCGGGCATGCGGTGGGCAGAGACCACCCGGGCCTCATGGGGCACGCCGAACTCGGCGAGAATGGAGGCGGCCTGCTGAAGGGTTTCCCAGTCGCTGCTGGAGCCCATCACCACGCCCACCACGGCACTGGCATTCGACACCGGTGTCTCCGAAAGATGGCTAAACAGCGATTTTAGGTGGGTACCCCCCATTGGCGCGCACGCATGATCGACATCACCCTGCAGAATTTTGAAGCTGAGCTCATCCAAGGCTCGTCCGAGCAGCCCGTCCTGCTGGATATCTGGGCCCCTTGGTGCGGGCCTTGCCGCACCCTGGGCCCGATGCTGGAAAAGCTGGAGGTGGCCTATGCCGGGCGCTTCAAGCTGGCCAAGCTCAACAGCGACGACCAACCCCAAATCGCCGGCCAGCTCAGCCAAATGTTTGGCGTGCGCTCCATTCCGTTTTGCGTGATGTTCAGCCAAGGCCAGCCGGTGGACGGCTTCGTGGGCGCCCTGCCTGAATCGCAGATCCGAGAGTTCTTGGACAAGCACGTACCCAGCGCCGATGAGTTGGAAGCGCTGGCCGAGGTGGAAGAAGCCGAAGCCCTGATGGAAGATGGTGATGCCGATGCCGCACGGGCGAAGTTGCAGGCTGCCGTGCAGGCCGACCCCCAGAACGACACCGCACGCTTTGACCTGATCAAGCTGCTGCTGGAACTCGGCGAGGTGGCGGCAGCGCGCAGCGCCTTTGACGAGGTGTCGGGCCGCTACGGGCTAGACGCCCGCCTGGTGGCCGCTGGCCACTGGATCCAAGCGGTGGAAGCTGCCGCGGGTGCCCGTGGTATCGAAGCGCTGCAAGCGGCCATCGCCGCCAATCGGCGCGACTTCGAAGCCCGCTTTGAACTGGCCCAATGTCATTTCGCTGCAGGCCGGCACACCGAAGCCATGGACGAGTTGCTGGAAATCATCATGCGCGACAAAGCGTGGAGTGACGAGCGGGCGCGCAAGACGTATGTGGCCATCCTGGAGATCATCACCAAGCCTCAGCCCAAGCCGGCAGCAGGCGATGCCGCGGCGTCCAAGGGCGGGCTTGAACTCACCGGCAAAGCCGCCGTACCCAGCGGCGACCCGCTGGTGGACCAGTACCGCCGCAAGTTGAGCATGGCCCTGTTCTGACCCTGGGTCATCGCAGACCCTGCGCGCCGCCAACCTCAGCGCAGCCGGCGGTACGGCCGCGCAAGCGGTCAGCCCATCAAGCGATCCAAGGCCTCGCGGTACTTCTGCACGGTGCGCTGCACCACTTCATCGGGCAGCGCCGGCGCAGGCGCCTGCTTGTTCCACGGTGCCCCATGGACCGTGGCCTGTTCCAGCCAATCCCGTACGAACTGCTTGTCGTAGCTCGGCGGGTTCTCGCCCACGGCATAGCTCTCCACCGGCCAGTAGCGTGATGAATCCGGTGTGAGCACCTCGTCCATCAGGGTCAGGGTGCCGGCCTCGTCCAAACCGAATTCAAACTTGGTGTCAGCAATGATGATGCCCTTGCCCAGGGCGTAATCGGCCGCCTCGCGATACAGGCGAATCGACACGGTGCGCACCCGCTCGGCCAGGTCCTGCCCGATGATGTCGACCATGCGCTCGAAGCTGATGTTCTCGTCGTGCTCGCCCATCTCGGCCTTGGTCGCCGGAGTGAAGATGGGCTCGGGCAGTTTCTGCGCATTGCGCAAACCGGCCGGCAAGGCCACGCCGCAAACGGCCTGGTTCTGTTGGTATTCCTTCCAACCGCTGCCGGCCAAGTAGCCACGCACCACCGCTTCTACTGGCAAGGGCTTGAGACGCTTGACGAGCATCGAGCGCCCCATCACCTGCGGCTTCTCCTGGGCCTGCACCACCGACAGCGGGTCTTCGCCGGTCAGGTGGTTGGGGACCACATGGCCCAAGCGCGCAAACCAAAACAGCGCCATGCGGGTGAGCAATTCGCCCTTGCCGGGAATGGGCTCGCCCATCACCACATCAAAGGCCGACAGCCGGTCGCTGGCCACCATCAGGATGCGGTCATGCCCTACTGCGTAGTTGTCCCGCACCTTGCCGCGCGCCAACAGGGGCAAGGACGTGATGGATGAATTCAACAAGGCGATGGGAGCAGTCACAGGGCGTCCAGTTCGGGGTCCAGCATCAGGGCATCAAGGCATGCAGGATCGCAGACCCTCGCTGCCCTTGATTTTAGGGCGTGTGTGTCTGGGCAAATCCCATGTAGGTCGCACAAAAGCGCGCCTTGCCCTGCGTTTCAAACCCTTGCTCGCTCCAATCGCCGGGGCCCAACCGGTGCGCCAAATCTGCACGGTAGCGGTACACCCAGGCCTGCTCGACGGCACCCGTCGCCCCACCACCCGCAACCGTAGCAAAGGCGCGGGAGGCCCCGGGGGCTTCAAGCGCCACCTCCACGGCCACACGCTCGTACTCCTGGCCCTCAAAAGCGTCTAGACGCTGGAGGTGATCGGGGCTTAGCCCACGGTACAGCACCCCCTGCAGCGGTGCTGCGCCCCTTCGAACCACCAAGCCAGGGTAGTCTTGCCCCAGCACGGGGTGACGTGAATGGCCCGACAGCCACGCCCTGCAGTGCATCAGCTCAGACGCCTCACACCCACACACCCGGGCCATGATGTCGGGCCACATCAGCGAGCCGTAGGTGAAGCAGGCCGCGGATTGCAAGACAGCGCAGCCTCAGGTGTCAGTGGACCACTTGGTTGAGTTCACCGCGCTGATAGGCTGCGGCCATGTCGTGCAAGCTGCGCGCGGCAATCTTGCTGGCTTGGCCTTCACAACCGAACTGCAGATAGCGCGCCTTGCACACCTGCATCGCCGCTTCGCGGGCGGGCTTGAGCCACTCGCGCGCATCGAACTTGTCAGGGTTCTCCGCCAGAAACTTGCGCACCGCGCCCGTCATGGCCAAGCGAATGTCCGTGTCGATGTTGATCTTGCGTACGCCGTGCTTGATGGCTTCCTGGATCTCCTCGATCGGCACGCCGTAGGTTTCCTTCATCTTGCCGCCATATTGGTTGATGATGGCCAGCAGTTCCGGTGGCACCGAAGACGATCCGTGCATCACCAGATGGGTGTTGGGAATGCGGGCATGGATCTCCTTCACGCGTGAGATCGCCAGAATATCGCCCGTGGGCTTGCGGCTGAACTTGTAGGCGCCGTGGCTGGTACCGATGGCAATGGCCAGCGCGTCCAGCTGCGTTTGCTGCACGAACACCGCGGCCTCCTCCGGGTCGGTCAGCATCTGGCTGTGGTCCAACTTGCCCACAGCCCCGATTCCATCCTCTTCGCCGGCGTCGCCCGTTTCAAGGTTGCCCAGGCAACCCAGCTCGCCCTCCACCGTCACGCCCACGGCATGCGCCATCTGCACCACCTTGCGGGTGACTTCAACGTTGTAGTCAAAGCTCGAGGGCGTCTTGCCGTCTTCCATCAGGGAGCCGTCCATCATCACCGAGCCAAAGCCCAGGTCGATGGCGCCCTGGCACACCTTGGGGCTGGTCCCGTGGTCTTGATGCATCACCAACGGAATCTGCGGATAGGCCTCCATGGCGGCCTGGATGAGGTGCTTGATGAAGCTTTCCCCGGCGTACTTGCGCGCCCCGGCGCTGGCCTGCAGGATGACGGGCGCACCGACTTCGGCCGCCGCCGACATCACCGCCTGAACCTGCTCGAGGTTGTTCACGTTGAAGGCCGGAATCCCGTAGCCGTTCTCAGCGGCGTGGTCGAGCAGTTGGCGCATGGAAACGAGCGGCACGGTGATCCCCTATTCGCAAGACTCAAAAAACGCGGTGTAACCGCGATGTAACTCACGCCATTCTACGGATCACCAACCTGCGAATCGCTGACAAGGCCGGTGGCACAGCCCTGCCCGGCCATGTGGCCCTAGCCGCCGACTCGGGCCACCTTCAGCATGTTCGTGCCACCGGGGTAGCCCATGGGTTCGCCACAGGTGATGGCATAGGTGTCGCCGGGCTTCAACACGCCCCGGGTCACCAACAGCTGCTCGGCGTGCGCCAGGGCCGCATCCCGGTCTGACAGGTGCGGCATCAGCATGGCGCTCACATTGCGGTACAGCGCCATGCGGCGCTGGCTCACCGGCTGCGACGTCAATCCAAAGATGGGGACGTCGATGCGGTGACGGCTCATCCACAGCGCGGTGGAGCCCGACTCGGTCAGGGCGATGATGGCCTTGCAGCCCAGATGGTGCGCGGTGAACAGCGCCCCCATGGCAATGCTCTGGTCAATGCGCCCGAAGCGGCGATCGGCCATGTCGGCATCCAAGTGGGTTTCTTCGGCCTTCTCGGCCGCCACGCAGATGGCCGACATCGCCTCGACCGTCTCCACAGGGTACTTACCGGCCGCGGTCTCGGCACTGAGCATCACCGCATCGGTGCCATCGAGCACCGCATTGGCCACGTCACTGACTTCCGCGCGGGTGGGCACGGGGTTGGTGATCATGCTCTCCATCATCTGCGTGGCCGTGATCACCACCTTGTCCATCTCGCGCGCCAGCCGGATCATGCGCTTTTGCAGGGCAGGCACAGCCGCGTTGCCCACCTCCACGGCCAAGTCCCCGCGGGCCACCATGATCCCGTCGCTGGCCTTGAGGATGGACTCCAGCAGCGGGATCGCTTCGCTGCGCTCGATCTTGGCGATCAGCCCGGGCTTGTGGCGAAACGGCTCACCCGCCACGTTGGCCAGCTGGCGCGCCATCTCCATGTCCGTGGCGCTCTTGGGAAAGCTCACCGCGATGTATTCGCACTGAAAGGACACCGCCGTCTTGATGTCCTCCATGTCCTTGGCCGTCAGGGCAGGCGCGGTCAAACCGCCACCTTGCTTGTTGATGCCCTTGTTGTTGGACAGCTCGCCGCCGATGCGCACCACGGTGTGCACCGCTTCGCCGCGCACGCTGTCCACTTCCAACACCAGCAGGCCGTCGTTGAGCAGCAGCACATCGCCGGGCTTCACGTCACGCGGCAGCTCCTTGTAGTCCAGCCCCACCCGCTCATTGGTGCCCAGGCCGGTGTAGCCCCCGTCCAGGATGAAGGCCTGCCCATTGCGCAGCTCGGTCTTGTTGCCTTCGAACTTGCCCACACGGATCTTGGGGCCCTGCAGATCGGCCATGATGGCCACCGCCTTGCCCGCCCGCAAGGCCGCCTCGCGCACCATGGTGGCGCGGTCGATGTGGTCCTGTGCGGATCCGTGCGAAAAATTCAGCCGCACCACATCCACCCCGGCGGCGATCAGCTTGTCCAACACCGCTGGTGTGGACGAGGCTGGGCCCAGGGTGGCCACAATCTTGGTTTGACGCAGCATGACGACTCCGCTTGTAACTTTGTTTCATTCTCACACGGGTCGCCGCCGGCATGGTTACCGCGCCGGTACGGCCGGCCAGGGGGCCCCAGACGCCCTGTGCCCTCAGCCCGCGGCGCGGCGCTCCAGGATCTCGAAGGCCGGCAGCGTCTTGCCCTCCAGCACCTCCAAGAAGGCCCCGCCGCCTGTTGAGATGTAGCCCACCTGCTGCTCGATGCCGTACTTGGCGATGGCCGCCAAGGTGTCGCCTCCGCCGGCGATGCTGAAGGCGGTGCTCTTGGCAATGGCACGCGCGACGGTTTCGGTGCCCTGTGCAAAGGCGTCGAACTCGAACACGCCCACCGGACCGTTCCACACGATGGTGCCCGCTGACATGAGCCGCTGGGCCAAGAGCGCAGCGGTCTGTGGTCCGATGTCCAAGATCAGGTCATCATCGGCCACGTCGGTGGCCGCTTTCACCGTGGCGGGCGCATCGGCTGCAAAGGCCTTTGCACACACCACGTCCACCGGAATGGGCACCTCGGCCCCCCGAGCTTTCATGGCCGCGATCACGGCGCGCGCCTGGTCCACCAGGTCCGGTTCGGCCAGGCTCTTGCCAATCTTCAGGCCCGCCGCCAACATGAAGGTGTTGGCGATGCCGCCGCCCACAATCAGCTGGTCCACGTTTTGCGACAGGCTCTTCAAGATGGTCAACTTGGTGCTGACCTTGGAGCCCGCCACGATGGCTGCCAATGGGCGCTTCGGATTGGCCAATGCCTTGCTGATCGCATCAATTTCAGCCGCCAGCAAAGGCCCAGCACAGGCGATGGGCGCAAACTGGGCAATGCCGTAGGTCGTGCCTTCGGCGCGGTGTGCGGTGCC
>JACCDX010935103.1_pt1 | contig 10547 bp, 13 predicted proteins | sample 7449681 | NCBI WGS metagenome assembly JACCDX01 (sample SAMN15323450, study PRJNA562643) | freshwater metagenome | isolation source: river surface water | place: USA:Blue River Watershed | collected 2017-08-18
AACGAAGTCGAGACCGTTCACCCCCAAGATTTTCACTTAAGGATTAGAAGCTAGTTGCAAATTGTACGTGAGTTTTAACGCACTCTTTTCAGCCATTATTCCCGCTCAATATTTCAAGAATTCTAATCTTCGTAGTTGTTTTTGCGCCCACTCTTGCCAGAGGCTCTTCGTGACAATTCTCGATCTATTTCTCTAGAGGCCTGTCGCTCCATAAGTGAAGCACGTTTATCGTGAGCCTTTTTGCCACGTGCAAGTCCGATTTCAACCTTCGCTTTTCCATCTTTGAAGTAAAGTGAAAGTGGAATCAAAGTAAGGCCAGATTCCTTGAGAGTTCCAATAAGTTTTGTAACTTCTCGTTTATGCATAAGAAGTTTACGTTCACGACGTGGTTCATGATTAGTCCAAGAGCCCTCGTTATATTCAGGAATATGCACTCCGCAAAGCCAGAGTTCTCCATCTTTTGTTATGGCATAACCGTCAGTTAGCGTCGCTCTTCCGGCACGAAGTGATTTAACTTCCGTGCCCATCAAGACTAAGCCAGCTTCAAAAGTCTCATCGATGAAATAATCATGACGACCCTTCTTATTCTGGGCGATTAGCTTCTTACCGGTTTCCTTTACCACGCTACAAGGGTAATCACTTATTTACTCAGGAGTGTGCATTTCGCTAATTCGGTTGTTTTTTAAGCGCAGAATTAAGTCTTGTATTGGAATTACTTTTTGCTTTTACCTAATTCGGCTAGCCCACCAAGTATTTGTATGGCTTTAACCGATAACTCCGATTCCTTGACAACTAAATCAGGCGTTACACCAACGCCTTCAATCGTTCTGCCGCTAGGCGTTAAATATATGGCTACGGTGATCTCGAGAGTTGAACCGTCACTCAATTCGACGAAATCTTGCACGGAACCTTTTCCATAGGATCTTTCTCCTATTACAACGCCTCGATTCCTATCCTGAAATGCCGCTGCGAGAATTTCTGCCGCACTTGCTGTATCTCGATCAATAATAAGAACGACTGGAACAGAAATAGCATTTGGATTAGAAACGGAATAAACCTTTTCATCATCAGCTAACTTATAGGACACGATATTTCCGCGTTCTACAAAAAGTTTGGCCGTATTTACTGCCTCTCGGATTAATCCACCTGGATTATCACGAAGATCTAGAATCACACCGCCATCAGATCTCAATTGAGATAAAGCGCTTGAAATTTCAGAAGATGTTCCAGAAGAGAAACTGGAAATTTTCAAGTAGGCAATATTTTTCTCTATCTGTGACGCCTTAACTGTGGCGAGTGAAACTCTCTCATTTTTAAGTACCAGAGTGATTCTTGAAGTATTTCTTTGAACTTTGATTTCGACGGATTCACCTATTTCGCCGCGAATTAGCGCAACTGCAGTGGCTACGGATGCGCCTTGCACATCTGTTCCGTTTATTTCCAAAACCAGATCTCCTGAATTCAAACCTGATCTCTCGGCTGGTGAACCTTCAATTACCTGTGCAATCTCTATTGCACCCGTCTTTTTCTTCTTAAGAGTGATTCCTACTCCAGTTAGGGCATTTGCTGATCTATTTTTTAAGGCTTGTAATGTGGATACAGGAAAGTAATTTGCCCATTGATCGCCCGTAGCCTTCAAGGCTCCTTCGATTGCAGCTCTCTCCAAACTATTTCTATCAATTTCCTTTGGTGCATTCTTAAGAATTTTGCTGATGGCGTTATCGACTACGGAATCACCGGCTCGATTTCCTACGCCAATTCCTAAAAGGAAAACTAAGGCTACGACGACTATTGAAAGCAAAATTAAACGTATTCGCTCCGCAGACTTATTTAGGTTTTCCGTGTATATAACGGATGAATCAATACCTTTAGATGTTTGGCTTGTATTTGCCTTTGTTTCGACACGGCTCCGAATGGTTTTTCTGCCATTCCGATTTTGTTTTGATTTAGCGCTCTGATTAACCGAGGTTTTCGAGGGCTTTGACTTTTCGACCATCGCCTAAATGCCTCCGTTAAAAACTCTTAAGGTGGAACTAAAGAAAGTACCTCTTTACGAGCTTAAACTTTTAGGTACTTCCGGAGGGTTAGCGTAGAGGCAACGGTGGCCACAAGTAAACCTGTACCCATTAGATAAGCAGCAGTTAGCCAGACATCGCTCCATGTAAAGAAATTAGTGAAAGTAAGTAATGGGGCAATGCGATCATCAATTACATACTTCAATCCAGATAGAAGACCAACGCTAAATCCCCAGCCAACAATTGATGCAAATACACCTTCCAAGATAAATGGAAGTTGGATAGAGAACGAACTTGCACCAACCAGCTTCATAACATTGGTTTCGCGCCTTCTATTGAAAGCGGCTATTCGGAGCGTGTTGCTAATTAGCAACGCCGCTGTAAGAACGCTGGCTAGACCAATTGCCAAAGCGCCATCTCGCAATACATTTAACAAACGGAAGAATTTCTCAAGAATCGATCTTTGGTCTTGCACGACATCTACGCCTGGACGTCCCGCAAATGCGCTTTCTACGACAGCAAACTGCGTCGGATCTTCTAGTTTCACTCGAAATGATTCCGGCAATTGATCAACAGTTACATTCTGAGAAATTGCAGAATTCTTAAATCGCTCTTGGAATCTCTCAAAGGCTTCTGATTGAGATTCGTAATAAACGGTATCAACAACAGGAAGCTCTTCTAGGTCGCGCTGAATCTCTAGCCGTTGCGCTGCGGTAACAGAACCCGCTGAACATGAAGGCGAATCAGATAGCGGTCCACAGAGAAAAACTGATACTTCGATCTTGTCATACCAATAATCTTTCATTACTCGAACTTGAGCATTTGAAAGTAATCCGATGCCTAACAAAGAGAGAGAAATTGCAACAGTGATAACAACAGCAAAAGTCATTGTGAGATTTCTGCGAAGTCCAATTCCTACTTCACTAAGAATAAATCTGGCTCTCATTGACTCTTCACCTATCCCGTGTATCCGTAAACGCCACGTGCCTGGTCTCTAACGACATGACCAGCATCCAATTCAATAACGCGTTTTCTCATCTGATCAACAATTCCTGCATCGTGAGTAGCCATAACGACGGTAGTACCTTCGCGGTTAATTCGATCAAGTAATTTCATGATTCCGACAGAGGTAGCAGGATCAAGGTTTCCCGTTGGCTCATCTGCAATAAGAATTGCTGGGTTGCTTACATATGCACGAGCAATCGCAACTCTCTGCTGTTCACCACCAGATAGTTCACCAGGCTTTCTATCGCCTTTATCCTCGAGCCCAACCAATTCAAGAACTTCTGGAACTTCTCGAGCAATCTCTTTTCTAGAGAAACCTAAAACATGAAGTGTGAAAGCGACATTTTCAGAAACTGTTTTATTTGGTAGAAGACGGAAATCCTGAAAGACGGTACCAACTTGGCGGCGTAGCTCTGGAACTTTCCAATTTGAAAGAGTTGTTAAATCTTTTCCAGCCACATGGATCTTTCCTGAAGTTGGCTTCTCTTCGCGGAGAACTAGTCTCAAGAAAGTCGATTTACCAGAGCCAGATAAGCCCACAAGGAAGACGAATTCTCCTTTTTCTACTTCAAGAGAAATATTGTCGAGAGCTGGTCTATCTGATTTTGAATAGACCTTGGTTACGTTCTCGAACTTAATCACGGGTGGATTCTAGGTAATGAGAGGCTGATATTTCGGGATATGAAGCGCTGTAAAGGTGAGAATTAGGCGTGAATTAGGTGATTCGCATTACGCCACGCAGGATTTTAACGCTCTTTATTGCGACGCCATTTAATTCCGGCCTCGACAAAACCTTCTAAATCTCCATCAAGAACTGCTTGAGTATTTCCAGTTTCAAAGTCGGTGCGATGATCTTTGACCATCTGATACGGATGTAAAACATATGATCGAATTTGATTACCCCAAGAACCAGAATTATCTCCACGTAACGCATCGATTTTGGCTCGCTCTTCCTGGTTGCGGCGCTCCAACAATTTTGATTGCAAAACTGCCATCGCAGTTGCTTTATTTTGAATCTGAGAACGTTCATTTTGGCATGAGACAACTATTCCTGTGGGAATGTGCGTGATTCGAACTGCCGAATCAGTTGTATTCACTCCTTGACCGCCAGGACCAGAAGATCGATACACATCAACGCGTATATCTTTCTCATCAATTTCAATATGGTCACTCTGTTCGACGACAGGAACTACTTCAACTCCTGCAAATGAAGTATGTCTACGATTTTGACTATCGAATGGTGAAATTCGCACTAGTCGATGTGTGCCTTGCTCCACCGACAACGTTCCATATGCATAAGGACCAGAAACTTTGAAAGTTGTGGATTTAATTCCAGCTTCTTCAGCGTACGAAGTTTCCAAAACATTTACCGCAAAGGATTTTCGTTCACAGAATCTAAAGAACATTCGGGAGACCATTTCTGCCCAATCTGCCGCATCTACGCCGCCAGCTTCCGAGCGAATCGTGACAAGCGCATCTCGATGGTCATATTCGCCACTAAGCAAAGTTTGAACTTCTAGCTCGCCAATTAACTTCGAAAGTTGATTTAGTTCACTAGAGATTTCAGAGTCAACTGCAGATCGGTTTTCTGGTTCCGCCGCAGCAAGTTCTTGCATCACTGGTAAATCATCTAGTCGTTTACGTAGAGAGGTAATGCGAGTTATCAAAGTTTGAACTCTGGAAAGCTCACTAGTTACTTTCTGAGCATTCTCCGGATCGTTCCAAAGATCTGGCTCGCCAGCCTTAGCTTCCAAAATTGATGCTTGCTCTCGTAACTTCTTGAGGTCGAGGACAGCTTCAATGCTAGAGAGCGTTTTGGAAAGCTCAGCTATCTCAACAGCAAAGTCTCTCTCGGCCATGGGGAGAGAATAGTGGCGATTTCAATTCTCTACGTAAGTTGAGTCAGTGCCGGCAGTCACGCGATTGGTATATGTAGTGATATTTAGAAATCGGAGTTGGAAAACTAGCTCCACTTTCTCCTCCACATCTGCAATCAATTCGTACCCGTTACAATCAAAATCAGTTATCCGTAGATTTCCACTTTTGCTTTCACGAGACAGAACTTCACGAAAACGATTACTGGCATCTGCACAGTCGATTGGAACTTTCAACTCGCCTCTATTGATTGAATTGTCTGCAAAGAACTCGGTTATAGGGCTGGCGTAGTAGTACTTAAACTCGTCCAATTCTTGCGCTGCGATGCTGAGTGCAGCCTCGGTTCTAGAAGCTAACTCTCGATGTGAAATGTATGCCGCTCCTACATTTGTAACGATAAATGTAAGAAAAAGTATGATTGAGAAATAGAAAATAATGATTGGGGAAATTGAGGCAAATTCATCAGCTCCTAGATCAGAATCAATTATTTTGTCATCATCAGCTCCTAGATCAGAATCAATTATTTTGTCATCATCGCCATTTACTCGTCGATTAATGAATATATTTTGAAATATTTTCTCAATCCTCAAGAGCGGAGACCTACCGCCACTTATCAACATACGCCGTTGCACTTGCAATTGCTTTTCTCGAACCATTTAAATCAGAGATTGGAGCGCCTCCCGTTTTACTCCAGGCGGGAGATTGAGATATGGCGTTCAACTCATTATCTATCAAATAATCAATGTATAGAGTCAGATTTACAGCTGCGCCGGGAGTAATACATGGAGTTGCTTCACACCTTACAAAATAATTTATTCGTTCACTATTTGGATTAGAACTTGAAAGCTTCGCACTCAATTTTTCGTACTCGTTTAATAGCAGTCTGGTTTTGGCATGAGCCTGGCCATCGTCCAAACCGCCAACAAAAGTTGTCACCGCTTCTCTGGCCAACATAGAACTTTCCATCTCAGAATTTATGGAATTTGAGAGCGAGATGAAAAAGAGCAATGCAGGTATAAAGAGTGGCAATGCAAGTAAGACAAATTCTGCGACGGCAGAACCCGATTCATCACCACTGACTGAATTGCATCTGCCACTTTGTTTACTGAGCGCTGCGCTAGATCCGCCTTTTTGATCATTAGGTACTGCCTTGCACCCGCATGATTTAAAGCTTTTTGCAGTGCTTCCCATTTGTGAATGCGTGCAAACTACTAGCGTCATATCCGGGAAACTCCTCACTCAACTCTGATAGCGCTCAATTTAATTTTGAATTCAGTTACTCCAAAACTTTCTAGCAACGCACCGAATATTGGAACTTTCTTCTCTGACAAATATTCATAAATATCCCCGTACTCACTTGTGCGCTTTCTAGTAATCAAGGTTTCATTGCCAGCATTTTGATTCGTATCTAATGAACGGTTCTCGCTGGGTTTATTGAATGACGAGCCCGCAGTAGTCGGCGCGCCGGCTGAAATGGATTCTCGGATGAGAAGGTCATGTAATTTTGCGCGTTCCACAACTTGCCAGGAGCCCGCCAAAATAACCTGCAGTAGAACCAAGAAGAAGATTGTCGTTGGAATCAAAGTTAATCCGGCATCGACTGAACCCTTTTCAGAAACATCTAATTGAGAGAGAACTGGATTGCCACCGGACTTATTGTGTTCAAAGTTACTAGATTGATTGCCAGTTTGGTCGCGGTCAAGGTTGCTAGATTGATTGCAAGTTTGGTTGCCTTCAAGGTTGCTAGATTGATTGCCAGTTTGGTTGAGTTCAAGGTTGCGAACTTGATCGTTGGTTTGGGTGCCTTCAAATTTGCGAACTTGATTGCTGCTTTGGTTAGGAAGCAGCTCGGGATCTTTAGCCAGATTTAGTCTCATCAGAAACGATTTAACGAATATTGTTCATCGAATCTAGAGAGTTTTTTAGAATCTGACTCAATCTTGGGGCAGCGATAGTCCATAACGCCGTTACTAGGCCGGTCGTCATTAGAACAACCAGTACCCATCCAGGAACGTCACCTCTCTCATCGTCGACACCCGCAGGTTTTAGATTTGCAGAGTGGCTTGCATTTTGCCCAATTCCGAGAAATCTGTTCCGATGTTCCTTGTATGAGTTATTTAGATTTACGATCTTATCGCGAGCAATTCTCGGTATCAAACTAAAGAGTGCATTTCCAATTAGTTCAATCGATCTTTCAATCAGGAATGCTAAATGTGCAATTCCGTTAATTACCTTCATTTCTCCCCCATTCAATTTCTATGGATATTGAATTTCTATGACTATTCAATTTCTGTGGCTATTCAATTTCTGTGGCTATCAACATTTTCCAAGGAAAATATCTGTACTGAACCTGAATGCCTATATATGGCACTAAGGCGGTGCCAATAATCCTCAACCTCTGACATTTATAGTGATCTTTAACCAAAACTGTGGATAACTATTTGCGCAGTGCAAATTAGAAGATCTGCAGTTGAGAGAGCGAAGGAAAGAGCGCGAAGAGAACTGAAATGGGCAATAGGAGAAAGACAATAGGAATCATTAGTGAAATCTCTGCTTTCCCGGCGCTTCGAAGCATCGCATTTTTAGAGTCGACTCTGCTATCTCTGATTAGTGAAGTAAGAACCGGAACTAGAGGAGTTCCACGATCGAGAGCAATAATCATCGAGTTTGCAAAGCGACGAGAACTCGGGGTCTCCGTGCGCCTTACAAATTCCTCTAAACCTTGAATGATGGTTTGGCCATTTTGAATCCCGTGAATCAAATACCGCATCTCCTCAACAATTATTGAATAATTATTTGAGAGTATTTCAAGCTGCTGATTCCGATTTGAGAAAATCTCAATAGCCCGCAGCGGAGATAGTCCAGAAGAAATCATTAGCGCCAAATACTGAATGAAGATGGGAAGTTCTCCATCAATTTGGCGTTTTCGCTTTTTAGCTAACTCCTTCTCTCGATTCAAATAATTTACTGAAAAGGCAATCCCCATCCCAAAGCAGATGAGAACTAGCAAATTGAAGCGATTCCAAAATGCAATGAGAATAGAAAGTGCGAGCAAAATCGAAGCAGTGACTAAAACTTCTAGCCTCTCTAATTTTCCAGAGTTCCAGAAGCCGCTTCTAGCGCGACTCTCACTCCAATCTCTGCCAATAAGGCTTTCACTTACAACAAGCCAAATTCCTATGGCAAGCAAAGGCGCAACCGTTAGAAAAATTAACATTTTTCACCAGTTGGATTCGCCAGATTTAGAGGATTACTTCGGCTTGATTTTGTATTGCTAGTGAATTGATTACGATTTAAAGTGAAGTCAAATCCTATTAATCGAGCGGGTTCAGGGAGTTTTGCAACTCGATCCATCCAAATGTATGCGATACCAGTTGCGATTACACCAATTGAGAGAACCGTTCGCCCAGCTGGAGTTGCATACGCAAGAATCGTATTTCGTTGCGTTGAGAGAAGTCCTAGCAGCAACCAAGGGGCAACGGTTCCTAGAAGTGCTGAATTTTTCACCCAACCAAATCGGGTTTCTATTCCTTCGATTGCTTCATCCTGCTCTCTAAGAAATGTTGCAAGTAGTCGTAGCGTTGTCGTGACATCACGACCACCATATTCTTTTGCGATTAGAAGTGAAATCAATGTTTGATCAGCAACAGCATTCTCCAAAACCCTTAACTCAATCAGTATTGATTCTTCTAGGGTTCTTCCATCAGAAATCCGATTCTGAATCCTTTTGAAAATTGGTCTTAGATGGATTGGTCCATGCAAGGTCAGCGCCCCGAGCGCCTCCGCAATTGATTGACCAGCCTGTAGAGCTGAAACTATGTTTTCTATTGCTTCCGGCCAGGAACGCTCCCGCTCTCGCTCCAATTTCTTTAACTTCTTCTTTGAAACAATTAGTGGCGCGGCTGAACTAAGAAGCGCAATAGAGAAACTGATTTCCTTGGAGGAAGTGAGTATGAGTGAGATAAGGAATGTTGCAGTTCCAACAATTGCAATTGCCGAAATCTCTAGAAGCTTGGGCTTGCCTCGTTCCTTACTGCTTTCGAAAACCCTGTGATTGTTTAATTCAATTTTCTTAAGATTTCGCTTTCGGAAGCTTAAGGCGATCTCACTTTCTAGTGAGCGCCATCCAAAGAATGCCAATCCTGCTGCTATTGAAGCTACGAAAAACGGTGAAAAATAGCCACCAATTTTTGTAATCAAATCAATATTCATTTCGATATTCATTATCTTTATTCAATTCGTTCGGTTATCGCTCGCCCGATTCCGCGTTGGTAATTGGCCCCATCCCACGTAAAGATTTCATCACTATCGATGTGACTACCTTCTGTTCTTTCACCCACGGCAATTAATTGCAGGACTCTTCGAGCACCCTCCTGATCCATTCCGACATGAATCACAATGTCTATCGCCCTTGCAACCGTTGGAGTCAGAAAATCTTGGGTTATGTTCTCGCCGGCCAATAACGGCAAAGTTTGTAGTTTTCGAATCGCCTCTTCTGCTGAGTTTGCATGAATCGTGGCCATCCCGGGAATTCCAGAGTTCAAAGCAATCAAGAGATCAAGTGATTCTGCCTCTCGAATTTCGCCAATGACAATTCTTGACGGGCGCATTCGTAATGACTCCTTTATTAATCTACGAATTCCAATCTCCCCACTTCCGTCCAGGTTTACACCTCTGGTTTGAAGCGCGACACAATCTGGAAGCTTTGGTTTCAACTCAAAAACTTCTTCAATTGTTATTACTCTCTCTGAAACAGGAATACCGCTAATAAGCGCATTCAATAAAGTTGTCTTCCCTGCCTGAGTAGATCCGCTAACTAGAATATTTAACTTTCGCATTACTGCGTTCTGTAAGAATTCTGCAATCTCCTCCGTCATAACTTCAAGATTTACTAAATCTGTTAATGACTTGCCGCGATAAAGATGCTTTCTAATATTTATTGCCCAGTGCTCGGCAGTAATTTCTGGTATCACAATATGGAGTCGACTGCCATCAGGAAGTCTTGCATCGACAAAAGGTTGTGATAGATCTATTCGCTTTCCGCTCCAGAGCAGAATCCGATCCATTAGTGCTTTTACTTCGTCACCCGTCAAAACGATATTTGTTAATTGGCTCTTGCCATTCTTGGCGATAAAGATTCTTTGTGGCGAGTTAATCCAAATCTCTTCAATTTCGTTATCTTCGAGGAGTCTTTGCAATGGTCCGTAAGGGCTTGGCATATCACTTTGCGGATTTATAACTTTCGGTTTCGCTGAATCGTTCTGGCTTTGAATGTAAGAGTCGGCAAGAGGCACTGGCCTTTGATACTTTAAATTCTGAGAGGGAAATTTTCTTATATAGAAAATGTGGACAAATGGAGATTTCTTCCGTGAAAACTTCAACGATTGCACTCGATAAAGATCAGATAATGGCCAGCCATAAACATCAGATAGACTTCACCTTGCGTGGTGGGCGTAGCTCAGCTGGTAGAGCACCCGGTTGTGGTCCGGGATGTCGCGGGTTCAATCCCCGTCGCTCACCCCATTTTTCAAGATCAGATATTCAAGTGATGCATAACGCTCAACTCAACCGAGATCTCGGTAGAGCAACTCTCCGCTACGCAGATAGGCTTACTTTCTGTGACAGGTATGACTCCCGACAATAAATTCGGTG
>JACCDX010364555.1_pt1 | contig 10546 bp, 8 predicted proteins | sample 7449681 | NCBI WGS metagenome assembly JACCDX01 (sample SAMN15323450, study PRJNA562643) | freshwater metagenome | isolation source: river surface water | place: USA:Blue River Watershed | collected 2017-08-18
ATCCCTTCACCGGCTACCCCACCTACGCCGCCCTGCACCCCCTGCCCTTCGCCGAGAAATACAAGCGCCCGGCCGACCCCGAGGGGCGGCGCCAGATCCTGTCCGAGCAGGACAGGGACCCTGCCCACGGCACGCGCGTGGCGATGTACGAGCGCCTGTTCGAGGTCGCCGACAACCCGGACTATGAGCCGCCGGTCGAGGACAGCATCGGCGAGCGCGCGCACCGCCTCGGCGTGAACCCGGCCGAACTGGCCTATGACACGATGATGAAGCACGGCGGCCATGGCCTGCTGTACCGGCCACTGCTCAATTACGCCGAGGGCAATCTGCGCGCGGTGCACGAGATGCTCACCGACCCGAACGGCGTGCCCGGTCTGTCCGATGGCGGCGCGCACTGCGGCATGACCTGCGACTCCAGCATCACCACCTTCAACCTCGCCTACTGGGCACGGGACCGCAGCCCTGCGCGCGGTCCCCGCATTGCTTTGGAGAAGGTGGTCCACGGTCACACGCAGCAGACCGCGCAGCTGCTCGGGTTCCGCGACCGCGGGGTCATCGCGCCAGGCATGAAGGGCGATGTGAACGTCATCGACCACGAGCGCCTGCGCCTGTACCCGGTGGAGGTGGCCTATGACCTGCCGGCCGGCGGCCGCCGCCTGGTGCAGCGGGCCACGGGCTACAAGGCTACCGTGGTTTCGGGTGTGCCCATCGTCCGCGACGACCAGCACACCGGCGCCCGGCCAGGGCACCTGATCCGGGGCGGCTGACCTGCCCTCGCGGCCCCTGGTTCCGAACTCCCGCTCAGATCTTGAGCGCCTTGCGGATCGCAAACCCCAGCGAATCCACCGTCAAGGGCTTGGCCAGGTACTCGGTGACGTTGAATCGCGCGTGGGCGGTCTTGTCGCCCGGCGTGACGCTGCTCGAATAGACAATGATCTGCGTGGCCGAGCGCAGGTGGTCGGCCACATAGTTCAGTACCTCATGCCCGCGCCAGCCGCGCCGCCTTGGCCGGTGCCACCCGCTGCTCGATGAAGTCCCGCACCAGGGCGAACATGCGTTCCTGGTTCCAGGTATTGCCGTCGACCGCGTCGACCGGGAAGTCGAGCACCGGGATGCCCGCCTCCTCCAGCGACTGGTTGATGGCGCGGATGCCCCACCAGCCGGCGATCGACAGGCCGCCGTCGACTCGGTGCATGCGCGCCTCATGCTCGGCCCAGGCGCTGCCCAGGCCGGGGATATGCATCTGCTCGGACATGGTCACATAGCGGCTGGCCAGCGCCCGGATCGGGTCGCGCGTGCCATAGCGCAGGTAGCCGTCGCTGGCGATGGACAGGTAGTTGGAGCGCACGAAGACCGCGCCGTACTTCTCCTCGAACTCGGTGAAGAAGTCGAGGTTCTGCCACAGCCCCTGGCCCACGTACATCAGGCGGAACTGCTCGTTCGGACAGACCCACATCGCGTTGTCGGCGCGGTGGCGGATCTCGTCGCGGAAGGCGCGGGCCTGCGCCAGCGCCCATTCGGTGCCGCGGTGCCACTGGATGCCCATGACCTGGCCCATCACCTCGCCCAGGCGGGCAGGCAGCTTGGGCGCGGTGGCGATGATGCTGCGCACCTCGTCGAAATACTCCTCCTGCGCATTGACCCGGTCCATGATCTCGCGCAGGCGGTCGATGTCCAGGCGCTTGCCCGCCACGCGCTCGGCGGCGGCGATCAGGTCCTGGTATTGCGATACCAGAGCGTCGATGCGGTAGTCGCCATCCAGGTCCTCCCACCCCCAGCGGGAGTGCTGCCACCAGTTGACCATCGGCCGGTCCAGCACCGGCTGCTCGATCGGGATGAAGGGCGCGCCCGCGAAGTCGGCCAGCACCTGCGCGCTGCGCTCGTGGATCGAGGTGCACACCAGCGACGGCTTGGGCAGGCCGCCCCAGGGCTTGTCGGGGTTTTCCGTGTCCAGCAGCACGGCCAGCGTCAGGGCGGCATAGCGGCTCAGATTGCGGTGGTAGCCGCTCTTGTCCAGGAAGTCGGAGTAATAACCCGACTGCCGCCGCGCGGCCACCAGCCCCGAGTACCAGACATCGGTGATGAAGGGCAGGTCCAGCGCCTGCAGGATCTCGTGCGGCACCAGCGCGCCCACGATGGCATAGGGGCGGCCGGCGTCGAACACGTCTCGACGCAGGCCAGCAAACCATTCGCGCTGGTGGGTGCGCAGGGTGCGCGTCACCTCCAGCTGCGTGAGGGCTTCATGGCGTCGCCGGGCCTCGGCGGTGGCGTCGTCAGTGGTGGTTTGGGTGCTGGTCACGAGGCCATCTCCTGCTTGGACTTCTGGCGGGACTGTTGCCTGTCTGTGCGCGGCACGCTGGCCACGAATGAACGCACCTCCTGCACCAGCGCGGCGCGGCCCTCGGGTCGGTGCACGTCATGGAACAGCGCGATGGCGGGCTGGCCGGCCTCGCGCCAGCCGCGAAGCAGGCGCGGCGCGTCCCATCCCAGCAGGCGGTCACTGGGTGGCACATACAGCACCACCGCCTCCACTTCGGGGCTGGCGGCCTGGGCCTGCAGCCAGGCCTCGCGCGCTGGCGGCGGCCAGACGCCAGAGGACTGCGTGTCGCGCCACTGGCTGTCGAGGATGGCGGCGGCCACGTCCCCGCCGGTCGCAATGTCGGAGCCCGCGGCGCGCGCGCCCCAGGCGTCGTCTTCGGCAATCACGTTCACGCCCGCCTCGGCCAGGGCCTCATGCAGCGCCAGGTCCTGCAGCGGCTGCGAGGAGGCCAGCACGACACGCAGTCCCGGCACCGGGTTCGACGCGGGCGCCTGCTCCAGTGCCTGCACGCAGGCCTGCAGGTCGGCCAGGTAGTCGGCCGGATGCATGAAGAAGCCCGCACCGATGATCTGCAGGGCCTGCGCGCCAGACAGGCGCCCCGCGCTGCGCAACGCTGCAAGACGTCGCTGCGACGCGCGCACCTGATTGGTCAAGGCCACCGCCTCGCCCAGCGTGGTCGTGTCGAGGGGCCGCGTACCGACCCGCTCTAGGCGATCGAGCAGCGCGCGGTAGCGCCCCTGGTTGTAGGCCTGCACCGCCTCGCGCTGGCTGTGCATCAGGTCGTGGATGATGAAAGGCGGGAACTTCGGCGCCCGCCCCAGGCGGTGCAGTTCCTTCATGAAGTAGAACAGCTTGTCGTAGGGGCGCGAGAGCACCAGCAGGTCCAGGAACTCCAGCTCGCCGCGTAGCGCCGACTCGCACAGGGCGCGGATCTCTGGCGGTAGCTCGGGGTCGATGTAGACGTCGGCCTGTGGGGTGGCGATGCCCAGGTCGGCCGAGACCAGCACCGGCATGCAGCCGGCGGCCAGGATCGGTTCAACCGGCACCTGGTGGCCGATGCGGCCCACTACCGGGCGGCCGGCGGCGCGCGCGCTGCGGGCGGCGGCCAGGCGGTCGGCATAGTGGTCGGCCAGGCGCCGGAAGGCCGCGGCGGTGGTAAGGGGATGGGTCATGTCAAATCGCCCCCGCCGCGCGGAGGCTCTGGATGTCTTGAGGGCCGTAGCCCAGTTCGCCGAGCACCTGCTCGGTGTGCTCGCCGAGGGCCGGCAGACGCCCGGCCAGTGACGGGCCGTCGGCATCAGCGACGAAGCCGGCGTTCATCAGCGTCAGCGCCATGCCGTCCGGGGTCTGACTGTCCTGCAGCATGGCGCGCTCGCGCAGCACCGGCATGGCCAGCACCTCGCGCGTGGTGCGTACCTTGGCCGCGGGCGCGCCGGCCTGCATCAGGGCGACCTCGAGGTCAGCGGCGTCACGGGGGGCGATGCGCCGCGCCAGCTCGGCGCGCAGCACGTCCTTGTTTGCCAGGCGCGCAGGTGGCGTCTGGAAGCGCGGGTCGGCCAGCAGGTCCTCGGCGCCCAGTACGCGGCAAAGCGCCTCCCAATGGTTCTGGAAGTTGCCACTGAGCCAGATCCAGCCGTCGCGGGTGCGGAAAGGGCCGACCGTCGGCCGGTCCTGGACGACCGCCTGCGTCGCGCTGATGCGGTCGCCGCTGATCATCTGCCGCACCAGGCCGACCCCCATCAGGAGCACCGTCGCGTCCAGCATGGCCACGTCCAGGTGCTGACCCTGGCCGGTGCGGCCGCGCCGCACCAGTGCGGAGAGGATGGCCGAGTGCGCGACGTAGCCGCTGAAACAGTCGATGCTGAAGCCGCGGCCTTGCGAGGGCACGTCGCCCTCGTCGCCCGTCCAGGCCATGCCGCTGATCGCCTGGATGGTGTGGTCATAGGCGGGCCAGTCCGACATCTCGCCCCCCTGGCCGAAGCCGGATATGGTGCAGGTGATGAGGCTCGGGTTCAGGGCGCGCAGGTCGTCATGCCCGATGCCCATCTCGGCCAGCGCGCCGGGGCGCTGGTTCTCCACCATCACGTCGCAGACTGCGGCCAGGCGACGGACCACCTCGCGGCCCTCGGCCGTCTTGAGGTCGACGGTGATCGAGCGCTTGCCGGCGTTGACCGCGGCGAAGGCCGAGCCCACGCTCCATCCTGGTTCCCGCACGAAGGCCCGGAAGTCATCGCCGACGCCCGGGCGTTCCACCTTGATCACGTCGGCCCCGAGCAGGCCTAGGTGGTAGGAGCAGAAGGGGCCGGCGAGCGCGTGCGTGAGGTCCAGGACCCGGATGCCTTCCAGGGCCTTCATCCGCATCCTCCCTGCGAACCGCTCATTCAGGTCAATCCGAGCAGCGAAACCAGGCCGGGGATCTTGTCCTTGATGGTGCGGAAATCAGCCGTGGCCATCTTGGGCAGGGGCAAGGTACCTGGCACGCCGGGGATCGGCGAGAAGCCGTCCTTGTTCAGAATGGCCTGTCCCTCGGGCGAGAGGATGAACGCCGCCAGCAGGCGGGCGACGGCCGGACGTGGCGCCTTGGCCATTATGGACAGGCAGGTGTCGGACGACACCGTCGGCTGGGGGAAGATCTCGCCGAGCGGCGCGTTCTTCGCCGTCAGGCCCACCACCACCTGGTGCACACCCGGGGCGTAGATCGCCTTGGCGCCGGCGGCGATGCGTTGCAGCCCCGGCACCGCGCTGGGCGCGGCCTGGCCGTTCTGGCCCAGCGTACGCAGGAAGGCGTCGCCGTAGGTCTCGCGCATCAGCACATGCCACAGGGCGGGGGAGCCACCCACGCGCGGGTCGATGAACAGCACGCGGCCCTTGTTCTTCGCGTCGACCAGATCTTCCCAGCCCTTGGGCGCCTCCTTGATGATCGAGTTGTTCCAGACCAGGGAGTAGGGAATGTGCGAGACGATGACCATCGTGGCCGTCTTGGCCGAGGCCGGGTAGGCCGCCTGCCCCGGGATCTCCGTGACCGGCACGTAATAGTTGCGTGCGGCCAGCGTCTCCTGCAGCAGCTTGTCGGTGTCCATCACCACATCGGCCACCGGCGAGCCGCTGTCATGTTCGGCGGTCAGCCGCTGCCCCAGCGCGGCGGAGATCAGGCGGGTGACTTCGATGTCGATGCCGTACTTCTCCTTGAAGCGGGCCACCACCGCCTGGATGATGGCCGGGTCGGTCACGGCGTAGAGCGAGCCCTTGCCTTCCCGTCGCGCGGCGGCGATGAGGCCGGCGTCCTGGGCAAAGGCAGGCACTGCAGACAGCAGCGGCGGTGCCAGCACGGCGCCGGCGGCGCGCTGGAGGAAGGTGCGGCGATTGTCGCTCGTCGGGTGTTGTGTGTTCATGGTCTTCGTGTCTCCTCGTGGTGGTGATGAACCTGGACAAACGCCGCGCTCAGGACCGCAGGGTGGCCCTTCGCGTGAGATACAGCATGACAGCGACGCCGGTAGATGTCACGGCCGTCACGACGATGGACATCGCCGCCAGCTGCGGGAAGCTGCCGAACACCCACAGCTCGGTCATGATCCGGCCGATCACTGGGTTGCGCGCGCCGGCCAGCAGGCTCGAGGCCGTGACCTCGCCCGCGGTGTGGATGAAGACGATGATCCAGCCGGCCATCAGGCCCGGCAACGACAGCGGCAGCAGGATGCGCCAGAAGGTACGGCCCCGACCAGCGCCGGCGATGCGCGAGGCCTCGGACAGGTCAGCGCCGATGCCGCTGGCAGCTGCCGCGGCGGCACGTGCCGCAAAGGGCAGCGCCATCGCCAGGTAGGCCAGGAACAGGATGGTCACCGTTCCATATAGCTTGAAGGGCGCCGGCGAGAACGTGATCAGGAAGGCCACGCCCACCACCGTGTGGGGAAGCGTGGCCGGCAGGGTCAGTACCACGTCCGCGGCCCGCGACACCACGCCCTGGCTCTGGCGCGACCCGAGCAGCAGCAGTGCCGCGATCAGCACCGCCACCGTGGCCGTGGCCGCGCCCAGCCCCATGCTGGTCACGAAGGCGCGGCTGGTGGGCCCGTTCTCGAACAGCACGAAGGTGTAACTGGCCAGGGTGAACTGCGCGGTGTCGATCAGCGGTGTCCAGAACGGCTGCAGCGATACGATCGCCAGCCCCAGCACCGGCAGCACCGAGGTTGCCAGCAGGTAGGCGATGGCCAGTGCCTGCGCCGGCCGGCGCCAGCGGCCCAGGCGGATCAGGCCAGCCCGTCCGCCGCGCCCGCCGATGACGGCATGGCCCTCGGTCGGCACCAGCCAGCGCTGGGCCAGCAGCAGGAACTGCACCACCGCCACCATGCCGGCACTGAGCATCAGGCCGGTAGCCGTCTGCGGCGGAAACTGCTCGAACAGCCGGTAGATGTGCACTGAGATCACGTCCATGCGCGCCGCGGTGCCAAGCACCACCGGCACCGAGAACAGGCCGATGCCGCCAATGACGGCGGTCAATGCCGCCGAGGCGATCGCCGGGCGCACCGCCGGCAGCGTCACCCGCAGCATGGTGCGAAGCGGTGTCGCGCCGTGCACGCGCGAGGCCTCATCCAGCGCCGCGTCCAGCCCGCGCAGGGCTGCTGCGACGATCAGGTACACATAGGGCACCAGGTACAGGCCGGTGACGAAGACCAGGCCGGTGGCGGTGTAGATGTCCAGCGGGCCGTTGTCGACCGTGACACCGACCAGACTCAGCACCTGCCGCAGCAGCCCGTTGACCAGCCCCACGCTCGGGTCCAGCAGGATGGCCCAGCCGATCACGCCCGCGATCGGTGGCACGATCATCGGCCCCAGGGGCAGCAGCTCGCCGGCCGCGCCCAGGGTGCCGTCGGTGCGCTCGTTGATGAAGGCCAGCACCGCGCCCACCACCGTGGCCAGGGCGGCGCCGCCGAACACCACGATGGCGGTGTTGCGAAGCACCTTGAGCAGCAGGCCGGACTCGATCGATTTGAGGATGGCGGCGAAGCCCGCCGGTGCCTCGCCGATGGTGCGAACCACCGCGGTGCCCAGTGGGTAGACCAGCAGCACCGCCACCACCACGAGGGTGGCCACCACCATGGCGCCGAAGCCTGCCGGCAGGCCGGGATTGCCGGGCGCGGCCCTCATGCGGTGCTGTCCTCCAGGCCAAAGACCAGGGTACGGGCCACCGGGAAGCTCACCGCCGCCAGTCCCGCCGGGGGCTGCCGCGCCTCCCCGATGGCGAGGGTGACGATCAGGTGTGAGCCAGCGCGCAGCACATGCTCCTGGGTGGCCCCCTGGAACACCGATCGCTCCAGTGCACCCTCGATGCGGTTGTGGCCAGCCAGCGGGCCCGCGTCTCGAGACACGACGGTGCAGTGCTCGGGCCGGAACATCACGGCCACCCGCTGCCCGGGCCGGGTCACGCCGTGGCGGGGCTGCCCCACCAGGCGACCCAGCGGGGTGATGACCGAGCACTCCGCGCCGTCGACCGACTCGATTTCGCCCTGCACCTCGTTGGCGCTGCCGATGAAGTCAGCGACGTAGCGGGTGGCGGGGCGGTCGTAGATGTCCTCCGGCGTGCCGACCTGGGCGATGCGCCCGGCCTCCATCACTGCGATGCGGTCGGCCAGCGCCAGCGCCTCGGCCTGGTCGTGAGTCACGTACAGGCTGGCAAAACCGAGGCTGCGTTGCAGCGAGGCGAGCTCCAGCCGCAGACGGGCGCGGACCTTGGCGTCGAGGTTCGACAAGGGCTCGTCGAACAGCACCAGCCCGCCGGTGGCCACCAGCGCGCGCGCCAGGGCCACGCGCTGCTGCTGCCCGCCAGACAGCTGGCCCGGGCGGGAGGCCCCCAGCGTCTCCAGGCCGACCCGCTCGAGCGCCTGGGCCACGCGCTGCGCGATCTCGGCGACCGGTGTGCCGGCGTTGCGCAGCGGGTAGGCCACGTTCTCGAACACGCTCATATGGGGCCAGAGCGCATAACTCTGAAACACCATGCCCAGGCGCCGCGCCTCGGGCGGCACCCAGACACCCGCGCGCGCCGAGGACACCGGCTCGCCGTCGAGCAGGATTTCACCCGACTCGGGCTGCTCGAGCCCGGCGATCGACCGCAGCAGGGTGGTCTTGCCGCAGCCCGAGGGGCCGAGCAGCACCACGAATTCGCCGGGGGCGATGTCGAGGGACACGTCGTGGAGGGCGACGTGGTCGCGGGTGCTGGTCTTGTAGCGTTTGGTCAGGCCCCGGACGGAGACCCGGGGGGGTGTGGACAGCGATCGGGCCTGGGTCATCCGTGCAGGGGTTGTCAAAAGGAGTATCTCTTGCAAATCGATGCGCGGTCGCGGTCGGCGAGATCGCTCAGCGCCTAGCGCCGGCTGGCAAGCTGGCGGCCCAAAGAGGTTCGGGCCGCAAGGAGTGTGACACCCTGAGCCGCTAAAGAGATATGCCTTTGCAGACAACGCTGTCCTGCGTAATCAACATATCGCGAGAAGGTCGACTGGGTCGGGCGTTCAGAGGGTTTCGTTCCGTCCAGGGGCCCGGCATGTAGCCCGCTGGGCTCAGCGGGACATCCTGGACCGATTATGAGAGGCTGCGTACTTTGGTCGAGGTGGACAAACGGTGGTACGGTCTGATGTGGCTGGCGCCACACCGCGCCGGGCTCGTACCCGCTGGCCGTTGTGATCAATCAGGGAATTCTGCCCCTCGGGGGAACGCCGAACAACTCACGCAAAGGTGCATTGAGTCAAAACGGGACTTTCAATTTCCGAAAATTCAGCGGCATTGAAGGGATCAGGGCGTTGCCCGCCTGACATCGGTGCCCCGGGCGTAACGACTGCGGCCGACGGCGTACCGTGGTAAGACGGCAATCGCTCCTACAAAATGTCGGACCGACGCGAGACTTACGCTCAGAATCGCCGCTGTTTCCTGTTAGCTCGAAGCCCGCGTAGCGATAAATGCGTCCGCGCTCGCCAGCGCGGAGCTGACTGCCTGGTGCATGTCGAGATACGCATACAAACCGCAGCGGCCGATAAATGTCATGTGTGCCGGGACCTGCTGTCTATAGCGCTCGTAGAGACCTCGGTTCGCCTGGGTCACGTCTTTTACCGGGTAGTACCGCTCATGACCGTTGTCGACGAAATCGCATGGTGTCTCGAACGTGAGAACGGTGCGAGACGGATGATTTCCGTGGCCCGGCAGGTTTTTCCATTCGGTAACTCGCGTGTGCTGGTCGCTGTGCGTGAAATTCACTGTAGCGACGGGGAAAGCCCTGGGTATCGGAACAACGTGGGTATCAAATCGGATTGAACGATACGGAAGGATGCCATGTTCAAAGTTGAAGAATTCGTCGATCGACATCGAGTTGAAGACGTGATCAAAGTCATCATCCATCGTGTGTTCATAGGCGCAGGAAAGCTGTGTCCGGATCAGGGGGTGATCCAGCATGTTCCTGATTAGCGCCGTGTAACCGTGCGCTGGTAAAGCCTGGAAAGGATCGTTCGGGAAATAGTCCTCGTTTAGGTCCTGCCGAATAGCAACCCTGTTTATGATTTCTGGGTCGAGCTGATCCAACTCCATTCCCCACATCTTGCGCGTGTAGGGACGGAAGAAAACGTCGAGGACGTTCTCGGGCCCCACGATTTGCGCGGTTTCCTGGTTGACGGGCAGTGTGACCAGCTGGCCATCGGCCAGCATTGCTTTCACCTTGTGCCGGTAAGGTATCCAGCCGGTGAACCTCGAGAGAAAGTCCACGACCTTCATGTTCGCGGTATGGAAAAGATGAGGCCCATATGCGTGGATGCGGATTCCGTCGTCGCCGACATAGTCGTAGGCGTTGCCTCCGATGTGGGCTCGCTTATCGATGATATCGACGTGCACCCCGTGATCCGCGAGTTGTCTCGCAACAGTTGCGCCTGCAAAGCCAGCGCCTACGACCAGGACCTTGATCATGGAGTGCCTCGGTCCGCCGCCCGAGCGCGTTGCAGGGCGGGCGCTAGCGACGCCATCGTGATCGCAACTTCGGCGTCAAACACGTGCTTCTCAAGGCGAATCAAGTCGCGGACGCTATCGAGGTATTGCGCGTGCGGAGCCGGATTGCGCACGAGTGCGACTGCTGACGCAGCCAGGTCCTCGAGCCGGTCCGGCTTCCAGACACAAGCCTGCGGGAAGGGAAAGTCCGTGCTGTTCGCGCCGGCCCCCGCCAGTGCGATCAGCCCGTTGGCGCCAAGCAGTAGGGCC
>JACCDX010786093.1_pt1 | contig 10545 bp, 10 predicted proteins | sample 7449681 | NCBI WGS metagenome assembly JACCDX01 (sample SAMN15323450, study PRJNA562643) | freshwater metagenome | isolation source: river surface water | place: USA:Blue River Watershed | collected 2017-08-18
AATACATACTAATTTAGAAAAACGTTGTTTACGTGATTTAACATTAGAAGATGTTAGTTGGCTTAAAAATACATTAAAAGTTGGTACAAAAAGTATTTTAGAAAAATATGGTTTAATAAAAGATAAAATAAAAACATTTATACATTATGAACCATCAACATACCAATTACATATACATTTTATGAATACAGAATATATTGAAGGAAACTCTTCTTGTGAATATTCTCATGAAGTAAATAGCATTATATTTAATTTACAATTAGATAGTGATTATTATAAGAAAATTAAATTATTAAAGCGCGTTTAAAATTCATTATTATGTGTACGTAAATACATTAAATATATTAAATAAAATAAGAAGGCATATGCTAATCCAGCACAACAAAACCAAAAAAATGTTATTGCTATACATTCACATTGTTCTTCCTCTTGTTTTTTATTTCTATATGTCGGCAAAATTTCAGATTGGGTCATAATTAATATTGTAATCTAATAATATATTTAAGTTGTTTTTTTTGTTAGTTTATCTGATAAATAAGTTTGATTTATCCAATTAAATAACAAATCCTTATCACATTTTTTATAATCATCTTTAAAATCCTTTAATGCAAAGAATTTGGGTTTTTTATCTTCTGGTTTTCTTGCATTAAATTTTCTATAATAAATATAATCACCATATTTTCCATTTCTTATACTTAATTCTTTTGTTAGTTCTCTTACCATTCCAACTGGTACTGATGGATCTAAAATTTGTTTATCTAAAACTTTTAATACATCTATATATTGAATTTGATCTATTGGTGTATCAGCAAATTCTTCTTTTAATGATCGAGTTTCTTTGTCCCATTGAGCATATATTCCATATTTTCCTTTTTTAATAAATAAATCTTTTCCTTTATATTTACCAATTGATCCACTTGTTAGTTCTTTTTGTTCAATAATATTTTCTAAAATTAAATTAGATTTATCCAGTTTGTTAATATCAATATCTTTTCTAATAGATAAAAATGTTATAGGATTTGTATTACATTTAACTACTGGTCCATATTTTCCAATAATAATAGAATGTTGTTCATCTATTTTTATGCAAAATTTATTATTAGGTGCTTCTTTTGTTAGTTTAGTTAAATCAGTATAACATGTTTCACATAATGATGCCAAACTTTTATCTCCATGTGCTATAATATCTAATTCCTCTTCCATTAAACCAGTATAATCATAATTAAAAAAATTATTAAAATATTTGAGAAGATATTCAATAACAATAATTCCAATAGGTTGAATAACAAGTTTATTTTTTTCTGTTCCAAAGGTGCGAGTTGACGTTTCTTTTGTTAGTTTATCATCTTTATAAAAATAATTTGTTCCATTTATTTGTTTACCTTCAATATTTTGTTTTAAAACATATTTACGTTCTTGAATTTTATCTACAAGTGATGCAAATGTAGATGGTCTTCCTATTCCTTTTTCTTCTAATATTTGAACTAATCGTGCTTCACTATAATGTGACTTTAATTCAATTAAATTAAATTCACTTCTAATTTCTTTATAAGGCATACTAATATCTTTTTTAAGTGTCATAAAATATTGATATTCTTTGTCATCAAGTTTGGATAATTTTCGATCAGCCTTTTGCCAACCCAAGAATATTAATTGTTCTGATTTTCTTGTAAATGCAAGTCCATTTGGTGCGTTTATTTTAGCTGTTATTATATATAATTGAGCAGATGGCATACAACTTTGTATACTATGTGTCCATATTAATTCATATAATTTACAAGCTTTTGCATCAATATCAGTTAATAGTTCTTTAATGATACCGACATTAACTGGTCTGATTGCTTCATGAGCTTCTTTTTGCTCTTTGCTTTCAGAAGCAATAAGCATACATAATCCGTCAATAGTTTGACTTATATATTCCTTTCCATATGTATTTTCAATATATGTTTTTGCTTTATTAATAAATTCTTGACTATATTTTTTTGCATCTGTACGCATATATGTTATATAACCATTTTCATATAATTGCTGTGCATATTTCATTGTTTCTTTAGGTGACCAATGAAATTCATTTGAAACTAATTGTTGCAATGATGATGTTGTTAATGGTTCTGGTGCCTTTCTTAAGGATTTTTTTGGTTGACTAACACTAAACTTATAATCATTTGTTGGAAGTAAACTATAAAACACTTCTAACTCCTCTTGTGTTTCATATTGTTTATTCAATTCAAATTCAAGATTTAAATTTGTAAATATTCCGAATGTATTATATACTTGTTTACCCGGTGCTAAACTAACATCTAAATGATTTTCATATACCAGTCGTAATGCTGGACTTTGGCATCTACCAGCAGATAAACTATTATCATATTTTTTTGATATTGCATTCCATAATATAGGACTTACTGTAAATCCAACTAACATATCTAATATTTGTCTTGCTTGTTGTGCATGAACCAAATTCATATCTAATAGTTTTGGATTTCTAATTGCATTTATAATTGCTTGTTCAGTAATTTCATGAAAAATAATACGTTTTGTTTTGTTAGTTGGTAATCCAAATAAATCACAAATATGCCAACAAATACCTTCACCTTCTCGATCTCCATCACAAGCTAATATAACTTCATATGCTGCGTTTATTTCTTCTCTTAATCTATCAATTTGTTTTAATTTAATTGGATCTTGTAATAATGAATATTTTGTTTTAAAATGATTATTTATATCAATATCTTCTAGAGAATTAATGTAACGAAAATGACCATATGTTGCAATAACTTTGTAACCACCTCCTAAAAATCCCTCTATTTTTTTACATTTTGCCGGAGATTCGACAATAACTAATGATGTTTTTGACTTATACATTAATTAAATATATATGTCAAATTGTCTTTGAATTGATTTATTACATTATATTACAACCACCTTTTTGTTCTTCTTTTACTTCAATTAAAGATGGTGCTACCTCTTCTACTTTAACTTCTTCTTTTGTTCCTTCATCATAATAACTTTTAATTAATTCAATAAAATCATCTAAAGATAACATTTCTGGCTTTAAACCTTTTTCTCCATATCTAATATTTAAAGTTTGATCTTTTACACTTTCATTAGTAATGGTAATAATATTATAATGCTTCTTTTTGTATTTAATAAGTTTTTTTGTTAAAGGTGAAGAAAAATTTGTATCAATCATTACTTCATTATTAATAATAGAAGTAATATGTGACTTAATAGTGTTTGCATATGTTTCGGCTTCTGGATCAACAGGAATGATAATGAATTCAACTGACATTTATATATTAAATATAGTAAATTATCTTTAAGTTTTTAAATTATAAATATATTTATTAAAATAGTTACACATTGAAAAAATAAAGTGACACTAGGTGACAAATAAAGAGTAAAATGAGGAAAAATGAGCAAAATATTTTTAATTCATAAGTTTAATATATTTTTTAAAGCATAACTGTAATATAATTATTTATATAATTATTTTAGTTATATATGAAAAAAATAAGGTGACACTATGTGACAAATAAAGAGTAAAATGAGCAATCTATTATTCTTAAACCATAAATGATTTGGTATTAAATAGTTAATTAAATTATTTATACATGTAAAATAACTTTAGGTGACGCTAGGTGACAAATAAAGAGTAAATATATATATCATATTATATATTGTGGTAAAGTATAAAATATTTTATAAAAACACATTTTCTCAGTAAGGCCCAAACATGCCGTCAAAGGCCTTCCAAAAGTTTTTTTCATTTTTGAAAATCTGAACTTTATTTTTTTCACTTTTTGAAAAACCCAAAAAAGTCTTCGAAAAAACCATTTAAAAACCTGGTTGTGAGCATAATGCTCTAAAATGAGAATTCACCTGAAAAAAATTATGACGACACTTTTTGCGTTTTTTTTGAGCAACTTTTCTCCGTTAAGTATATATGTTAACAAACGTTAACCAAAAGTTGCCAGAAAGTTGCTCCCGTTTTTATTGTGATATTTGCAACTACAAAACTGATAAGAAAAGTAGTTTTAATAAACATTTATTGACAGCAAAACATTTAGAGTTAACACGAGTTAACCAAAAGTTGCCCAAAAGTTGCTCGAATAAAAAATATTCATGTTCTGATTGTTTATCATCATATAATTCAAGAGTTGGGCTTTGGAAACATAAAAAAATATGCACTAAAAAACAACATGATAATTGCAGTGAATTAATTACTCCTCCAGGTAAATTAACAATCTCAGAAGATTTATTATTTGAGTTTATTAAACAAAATAATGAACTTAAGGAATTATTAGTTATCAATAATAATACCTTTATGGAGTTAGCAAAAGAAGGAAAAACTATAAATAATAACACACAAAATAATTTTAATCTTAATATATTTTTAAATGAAACATGCAAAGATGCAATGAATATTTCCGATTTTATTGATTCTATTAAAGTTGAGTTAGAAGATCTTGAAATAACTGGTCAAATCGGATATGCTGAAGGGTTATCACGTATATTTATTAATAATTTAAATGATTTACATATTCATAAACGACCAATTCATTGTTCTAATTTAAGAAATGAAGTTTTGTACATAAAAAATGATGGGGAATGGATTAAAGAAGATGAAAAAAGAACACATATTACAAACGCATTAAAACATATTGGACATAAACATATGCAACAAATATATAATTGGCAGAAAAAATATCCTGATTTTTCTGATCCATCATCAAAACACAATGATAAATATAATAAACTTATTTGTAATGTTATGAGTGGATCTACTATTGAAGAACAAAGTAAAAATATTAATAAAATTATTAAAAATGTCATAAAACATGCTGTAATTGATAAAAAATAATAATAACTATTTATTATAATTATTTTTTGTAAAATTATTTTATTTAAGTTAGCTTTGCTGCCTTAAATTGCTTCCAAGATATAGCAACTTGTGGACCTTTAAATTCTGGCTCTACTTTTCCAGTTTGTTCATCTAATTTAGCAGCTTTTCTTAAAGCACTATCTACATAAATTTCCTTAAGTAATGTACCTACTTTGAATGATCCTTCGTGCTGATCTAATTTACCTTCTTCTATTTCTTGTAAAACATCTAAAAATTTATATAAAATTTTAAGATCAATTTCATCTTTTCTTATTTTATTATAAATATCTGTATAATAAGTAAATAAAAAATTACATTCCATCATTGCTTCTAAATGCAATTCATCAGGTGAATTAATGTGCTTTGCTTTTAACATTATTAAATTATTTACTTCTTGTCTTAAAGTATAACTATGCTTAAGTTCTCTAATTAAATTAGTTTGATCGGTAACATCATTTTCAGCAATCATCTTTTGTAAATGTAAACGTTGTTTATCATCCATTTTATAACTATTCTACATACTTTATTTCTAAGCTTTAAACTAACAAATTATTATATTATTATATTTTGTTAGTATATAATATATGCCAGCAAGTTTATCTGAACTCGGTGCAAAACCACAATCAATTGCCCCTATTGATGGAAGTATATCTAAAACTGTTCAGCAAAATATGGCTAAACAAGCTGATCAACAAGCTGCACTTGTAAATGCGGTTGGTGGAAAAAGACATAGACGTTATAAAGGAGGAGCAACAGCTTCTGCACCTCCATTAAGAATTGGTTATAATGATCCTTCAGGTGCAACTCAAAATAATGCAAATGCAATTAATAAATTAGCAATAGATACTCAACAAGCAGCAGTATTTGATAAAGCTTCAAGTCAAGCCCAAACCCAAGCTTTAGCGGCACAACAACAAAAAGCTTTATCTGGAGGTAGAAGAAGAAAAACCAACAAAAGAAGAACTAAGAGAAGAAAAACTAACAAAAGAAAATATTCAAGAAAATACAGAAGATAAATATAATAATTATATATAATAGAATAATGCCATCTATGAATAATTATTTAAATTTTATATATGTTAATTTAGGATTTGTTGCTCAAATTGCGGTAATGATGTATTTTAAATCCGCATTAGAAATTCAAAAGAATTGGCCTTTATATCGTTGTAATCCACCTTATTGGGTATTTTCTAAAAATATTTCCGAAGATTTTAACTATTGTGTTCAAAATACACAAACTAACATGATGGGTTATTTACTTGAACCTATTAATCATATGATCGGATCATTATCTTCAGTTGGTTCTCAATTTGGTACAGCAATTAATGATGTTCGTACTATGTTTAGTACTATTCGTGATTTTGTTACAAGTATTATTCAAAATGTATTTGGAGTATTTTTAAATCTTATTATTGAATTTCAAAAAATGATGATAAGTATCAAAGATATGCTTGGTAAAATGATAGGAGTTGTTGCTACTTTAATGTATGTATTAGATGGATCAGTAAAAACAATGCAAAGTACATGGAATGGTCCTCCTGGACAAATGGTTAGAGCAATTGGTTCATGTTTTCATCCAGATACTTTAGTCGAATTAAAAGATGGTAAAACTTGTGTAATGAAAGATTTACAAGTTGGAACAGAATTAAAAGATGGTGCAAAAGTATTTGCTGTATTAAAAATAGATAATCCAAATAAAGAACAATTATATAAAATTAGTGGAGGTGTAAATGGGTCAGATATATATGTTACAGGTAAACATTTTATATACACAAATACAAGCGGTTCAGGAGTATGGATACAAGTTAAAAATTGTAAAGATGCTGTAAAACAAGAAGAAATATATAGTGATTGGTTTTCATGTTTAATAACAACTAATAGAAGAATTGAATTAGGAGAACGTACATTTTGGGATTGGGAAGATGATGAATTAGTAAAAAATTAATAAATTATTATCCGTTGTTACTATATGGATAATAATCTAGAAAATACAACAAAATTTATAAATGAAACTTATGATAATTTAAACTATTTAGATTTATATGGTAGTTCCGTTTTTTTATTTATATTTATTACTTTGTTAGTTTTTGCCGTATTTTCTTTTTGCAAAATAATGCAAACTAAAGAAGCTATTGCATCAAATTGGACACAAGAACGATGTAAACCACAAAATATACCTTTTGCTGGATTTATTAACAAACCCGATGATAAATCGGCATTTGAATATACAAATGAAAATTTTCAATATTGCGTTCAAAATATACTAACAAATATAACGGGATATGCTTTAGAACCAATTCAATATATGTTGTCTTCTTTAACAGGAGCATTTAGTGGATTAATGGATTCATTGCAACAAATTAGAGATGTATTTAATAAATTGCGTAATAATTTTAAAACTTTTGCAGAAGATGTATTACATCGCATATTAAATATAATTGTTCCTTTACAACAAATGGTAATAGCTGTTATGGATAGTTTTCAAAAAATACAAGGCATTTTAACGAGCAGTTTATACACTATGTTAGGTTCTTATTATACATTAAAAGCATTGTTAGGAGCAATTTTAGAATTAGTAATTAAAATATTGTTAGTTATGGTAATAATAATAGTTGGATTATGGGTAATGCCATTTACATGGCCAGCTGCAACTGCAATGACTGCAGTATTTTTAGGAATTTCGGTTCCATCAGCAGTAATAGTATATTTTATGAGTGAAGTGATGCATATAGAAACAAGTGCTATTCCAAAGTTGCGATGTTTTGATAAAAATACTATTTTGGAGTTAGAAGATGGATCTAAACGTCCAATAAAGGATGTTAAAGTTGGCGATAAACTAAAACATTCAGGAAAAGTTACCGCAACAATTAAGGTACCAAGTATTGATTTAAAAATGTATGATATAAATGGAATAATAGTTAGTGAATCACATATAATGAAACATGATGGAAAATGGATATATTCAGATGAACATCCTGATGCACAAATTATATTAGATTATAATGAAGAAGTTATATATTGTTTAAATACAACAAGTAAAAAAATAATAATAAATGATATGATTTTTACTGATTGGGATGAAATATATAATGAACACTTAGAGTATATATTAAAAATATATAATTTAAATAATACAGAAAATTTATATAAACATATTGATAAAGGATTTAGAGAAAATTGTATTGTTAGTTTACATAATTGTAAAAAAGAAATAAAAGATGTTAAATTATTGGATAAATCTGGTCCAAATAGTTTAATATATGGAATAGTTGAAATAGAAAATTTAGGAAAAGATGCAGATACAAATCCTATTTTATATAATTTATTAAGCACTAATCAAATAATTCATGTAAATGATAATATTTATTATGATTATAATTATGGAATTGATTCTATTCTAAAATAAATTTTATCTAAAGATTATGTATAATGGAAATTTCTATTGGTTCTTATAAATGTAGACTTGAAATTTGTATTTTAATTGTTCTTGTTGCATGGATCTTATTTGGACATCTATTTTGCTCTTGTTGCTTAGTCAGTTTTAAAGAAGGTTTAGATATGATTATGGGTAATCCTACTCCTGCACCTGAACGTACCGAAACCCAAGGTTCTGTTATTGAAGGCTTTGTTAATGTTGGTGCTAATAATAGCGCTTCTGAACCTGAATTCTCCGAAGCCAAAGCTCCCGGATATATTTTAAATCCCGATACTTGGTCAGCCCCAACTTTAACATATAGTCCTGGAACTACTCCTCCTCCTGCTGTCCAAGCTATTTTAAATCGTCCTAAACAACCTATTCCCTTACCTGAAGGTGAATTAGATTTTTTTGCCACTACTGACTTCAAACCAGAATGTTGTCCTAGTATGTATACTTCAAGCACAGGATGTGCTTGTGTTACCATGGAACAAGAAAAATACATAGCAAATAGAGGAGGAAATAACGTACCATATGACATTTATTAAATCATAAATGTATTAGACAATTTTATTTTTGTGTAATTTCACACAAACTACAGTAAACAATTGATTTAGTTCTATCAGGATCTATATCAATTATATCTTTAGTCCATATATGATTGCAACATATGTTAGATTTATATTCAATATATGTTTTATAGTCAGTTAACAAAAAAGATAATTCTTTTAAACCCTGTTCAGTAAGAATTGAATTAAGGCGTTCCATAATTTCATTATTTTGTAAAAAATAAGTATTATTAGTATATTTAATTTCATTCTTAATCTCATTTAATAATATTCGTGTTTCATATAATGTAATTAATAAATTAGATGATAAATTATTTATTTTATTTAATATAGATTTTTCGGTTGACATAACTAACAAACTATATAATTTTACTTTTATATTTATTTATTATATAATATGTGTTGGTACTATTAAGTATAAATTAATAAAATTTGCGTTAAAAATATATATGGTAAATAATTGTAAATTATATGGATAGTAAAAATAAACAACCAAATTTTAAAAATTATTATAAAAATCATCAAAAGAAACTTAAAGAAGAAGAAAACAAGGGTAGAGAAGTTTCTACAAATAAATCAAAAAAAATTACAGATGAATATAATTTTAAAACAATGTTAGACGATGATTTATATAATAATAATGAATTAATGGAAAATATATTGAAAAAACTTCAAATATGTACAAATAAAGATTGTAAAAATGTTAGATGTAATAATTTTTTTTATTTATACACAAATAAAAAAGTTGGATCAACTTGTTTATGGGGATCAATAAATTTATATCTTAGCAATTTTTTTAAGACATTTCATTATCATAATATAGGTGATTTAGAACGTGAAGAAATATACGGAATATCAGTAAATCAATTATTTAAAATACTAAAAATATATAATAAAAATGTTATAATTATAGATATTTATAGGCCAATTTTTGATATATGTGTATCTAATTATTTTAATGATATAAATATTCATTTTCAACGTGATTTTAATTTATATCCTGAATTTGAAAATAAAGATACATTTATTCATCGTTTTTTAAACTTATTTGAACATTATTATGAAAAACATGATATTGATTATTTTATAGATGAATATAATATACCAAATTCAGAAAAAATATTTACTACATTTAATTTTACAGATAAACATTTGGTATATAAAGATGATAGTATAACATATATAAAATTACGTTTGTGTGATTCAATAGATTGGAATAAAATTTTATATAAATATATAGAAAAAGATTTTAAAATTATTAAATATAATGAATCAAAAAATAAGTCCTGGGGAAAATATTATGACTATTTTAATGAAAAATTTTTTATAACATCGGAAATGTATGATAAAATAAAAAATAATAAGTATTTTAAATTTTATTATACAGAAGACGAACAAGAAAAATATTTACTTAAATTTACAAATAGAATAAATGATACAAATATATTTGGATTTAAAAAAAATGAGGTATCTTTATACTATAGTATTATTAATAAAAATGAAATAAAACAAATTTTATCACATTTATCTTTAGAATCTAATTCACCAATTTGCAATAATTGTGAGTGTACTAATTGTATTACCATACGTAATAATATTTTAATAAATTTAAATAAAAATTCAAATAAAAATTCAAATACAAATATAAATCCAAATATAAATCCAAATATAAATCC
>JACCDX011356813.1_pt1 | contig 10545 bp, 6 predicted proteins | sample 7449681 | NCBI WGS metagenome assembly JACCDX01 (sample SAMN15323450, study PRJNA562643) | freshwater metagenome | isolation source: river surface water | place: USA:Blue River Watershed | collected 2017-08-18
CACGACCGAGGCGCGCGCCGTGTTGCACGCCCGCCGCACGCGCGCGGCACTGTTCGATGCCGGCGTCGGGGTGACGACGATGGAAGTTGCAACGCTGCGCCGCGACCGCCGCATCTGCACGCAACTCGGCGCGGGCAGCCACCTGGTGTTCCGCGAAGTGAACCTGGCCGGCATCGCGCGTATCGCGTGCGAAGTTTCCGCGGGCGCCGGGCACGGCGGCGAGCTCGAGTTCCGCGCCGACAGCCCCACGGGCAAGTTGGTCGGCCGCGTCGCGGTGCCGGAGACGGGGCAGTGGGATGTGTGGAAGACCGTTTCCGCCCCGGTTGCCGATCCCGGCGGGGTGCGCGATCTCTACGTCGTGGTCGCGAGCGATCCGGGCGGGAAAGGGAAGAAGATCAACCTCGACGTGATCGAGTTTGTTGCCGCGGACCGGCGACCGTAGCCGGGTGGCCGCGGTCCGCGCGAATTCAGGAGCGGCAGCGTAGGCTTTGTCGGCCGTCGCGCTTCGAGGGTGCCTAGCGAGCGGGTGAAACGACGAGGCAGGCGCGCCGGCTAGGCGGCGGACTCGGTTGCGCGTTGCGCTCCGGGGTCGGGGGCGCGGCGCAGCGGCCCGATGCCGAAGAGGACGAGGGCGAGCGCCAGCAGCGGCATGAGACCATAGCCGATGAAGACCGGCACGTAGCCGTAGCGCGCGATCAGCCAGCCGGAGAGTGCCATGAAACACATGCCGCCGAAGCCGGAGCCCATGCTCGCGAGCCCCCACACGCTCGCGATCGCGCTTTTGGGGAAGACATCGGCGGGAAAGGCGAGCGTGTTGGCCGTGTAGCCGGTGTAGCCGAAGGTCGTGAGCGACACCAAGGCGATCGCCAGCCAGGCGTTGCTCGTGAAAATCGCGGGGATCGTGGCGAGCATGAGCAGCGCGAAGAGCGCGGTGCTCGCCTTGCGCGCCTTCGGCACCGGGACGCCCCGCTTGATGAGCCACGCGGTGAGAACGCCGCCCGCGAGATTGCCGAGGGCCGCGGTGAAGTAGGGAATCCAGCCCTTCCATCCGATCTCCTTCAGGCTGAAGTGGTGCACTTCGCTGAGGTATTTCGGGAACCAGAACACGAAGAAATACCAGACCGGATCCATGAACACCTTGGAGATCGTGAACGCCACGACGAAGCGGGTGCGGATGAGATCGCGCACGGGCACCGGCGCCGCGCGCGCTTCCTCGGGACTGTCGGCCGGCGGCGTGCGGTAACAGATCCACCAACCCGCGATCCACACGAGTCCGAGCGCGCCCATCACGACAAACGCCGTGCGCCAGCCCCAACCGAGCACGAGCCAGGCGATGATCGGGGTGGAGACCACGGCGCCGATCGCCGCCCCGCTGTTGAAAATGCCGGAGGCCAGGGCGCGCTCCTTCGGCGGAAACCACTCGCCCACGAGCTTGGCGGCCGCGGGCCAGTTGCCGGCTTCGCCGGCGCCGAGCAACAGACGGAAGACACCGAGCGACAGCGCGCCGCGGGCCCAGGCGTGCGCGATGCCGGCCAGGGACCACCACAGCATGCACGCGGCGTAGCCGATCTTGGTGCCGACTTTGTCGATGAAGGGACCGGAGAGTCCGTTCATGACCGCGTAGGCGAGCATGAACGCGGACGTCACGTAACCGTAGGTTTCCTCGGTGAGGGGCACGGCCGCTTTGAAATCCGGCGCGGTGACGACGACCGACAGCACTTGCCGGTCGAGGTAGTTGATGAGGGTCGCGACGAACGCGAAGCCGATCATCAGCCACCGGCGGCGGGTCGGGGCGGAGGCGTCCGGGGGCGCGGGCACGGGTGTTCCGGTGCTCATGCGGTGCGGTCGTTCGCCGGGTTCTCGTAGTAGTCGAAGCTCGGGCCGAGCACGGCGAGAAGCGGCCGGGTGAGGCGGTCCAATTCGGCGACGATGCCGGAGTCGAGCGGTGCCGCGACCGCCCGGATGTTTTCATCGAGCGCCGCCACGTGGCGGGCGCCGCAGAGCGAGCTGGTGATGCCCGGGCCGGCGCAGGCCCACTTGAGTGCCAGTTCCGCGGTCGAGAGGCCGAGCCGGCGGGCCACGGCGCGGATGGCGGCGAGCGCGGCCTCCGTCTCGGCCTCGGCGCCCGGGAGCCCGTGGCGGCTGAGCGGGGTGCTGCGGTGGTCGAAATGGCGCGTGCGCCGCCGGCTTTCCGGCAGGTCGGCGAGGCGGGCGTGGCGATCCGACAGCACACCCTGGAGCAACGCCATGTAGCCGAGCACACCGACGCCGCGCTCGCGGCAGAACGGCAGGATGTCGTGCTCGATGGCCCGCGCGAGCAGGCTGTAGGGCAGCTCGTTGACCGCGATGGGCACGCCGGTGGCGAGGGCCTCCGCGAGCTGCGTGCGGCCGAAATTGCTCACGCCGATGTGGCGGATTTTCCCCGCCCGACGCAGGGCATCGAGCGCGCCGAACGCCTCGGGCACCGCCGGGATCGGGATATCCTCGCGGGTGAAGTGCCGGATCGAGGGCGCGGTGATCGGCCAGTGCACCATGTAGAGGTCGATGTAATCGGTGCCGAGGCGGCGCAGGCTCGCTTCGCAATGCGCCGTCAGGTCGCGCGGGGCGGTGTGGTGGGGACTGACTTTGGTGCCGATGAGGGCGCGGTCGCGCGGCACGCCGCGGAGCGCGGCACCGAGGGCGGATTCGCTGGCGCCACCGTTGTAGGACTCGGCCGTGTCGAAGAAATTGCAGCCGTGGTCGAGCGCGTGGCGCACGACGGCGTCGACATCCTGCTGGCGTTGCGCGCCCCAATACTCGCCGCCGCCGAAGGCCCAGCAGCCGACCCCGAGAATCGGCAGCGCGAGATCGGTGGCGCCGCAGCGACGCCGCGGGATCGGGGAGAGGGTGGCGCCCATGGCGGGGTCAGTTCCGCGGGACGATCCCGTAGGCGGCGCCGGCGGCGGCGTCGAACTCGACGCAGGCGGCGTCGATGCGCCGGACGGCGACCGGGCGGCCGTCGCGGGTGACCGTGATCGGTTGGGCGGTGCGGACGCGGCAGGGGCCGGCATGCTGCGCGCGGAGCGTGGCCCGGGCGAGTTTTCCGTCGCGCCAGGCGAGATCGACGCCGAAGCCGCCGCGGGCGCGCAGGCCGTCGGCGGAACCGGTCGCCCAGGCCGCGGGCAGCGCGGGCAAAAGCTCGATCTCGCCCGCGTGCGATTGCAGGAGCAGTTCCACGAGGCCGGCCGTGTAGCCTTGGATCGCCTGGTTGCCCTCCATCGAGGGGACCCGGTCGCTGTCCTCCGGCGCGGGATGGATGCTGATGTCGGTCTCCATCATCCGGGCGATCCGATACGCGGCCTCGCTGTCGCCGAGCCGGGCGTAGAGGTTGATTTTCCACGCGGCGGACCAGCCGTGGTTGTCGCCCTTGACGGCGAGGACACGGCGGACGGCCTCGGCGAGGGCGGGGGTCGCGCGGCGGGTGATCTGGTTGCTCGGGTAAGCCGCGTAGAGATGCGACACGTGGCGGTGCCGCGGGTCGAATTCCTTGTAGGGCTTGAGCCACTCCATCAGCAGGCCGTCGGAACGCACCTGATGCGGCGCGAGGCGCGGCAAAGCGGCGGCGAGCTCGGCGCGCAGCGGCGCGTCGACACCGAGTTTGGCCGCGGCCGCGATCGTCTGGCCGAAGAGATCGCGCAGGAGCTGCGTGTCCATCGCGGCGCCGTTGCAGATCGAGTTGCGCACGGCGTCGGCCGGCCGGGGCGTGCCGTCGTGCAGCAGCGCGCGACCGCCCACGAGGGCGAAACCGTTCTCGGGCGAACCGGACGGGGACGTGACGAGCCATTTCGTGGCGGGGTCCTCGACGAGCAGGTCGAGGCCGAACTCGGCGGCACCCTTCAGCAGCGGATAGATGCGGCGGAGAAAGGCCGGGTCGGGATCGAAGAGGTAGTGCTCCCAGAGCGATTGCACGAGCCACGCGCCCATCTGCGGCGCCATGCCGTGGAACACCCGGTCGGTCATGGCGGTGTTCATCCAGACGTCGGTGCCGTGGTGGGCGCACCAGCCGCGCGCCCCGTAGACCTCCCGGGCGGTGCGGGCGCCGCTGGCGGCGAGGGCTTCGATGAAGGTGAGCAGCGGCTCGACCGTGGACGGGAGATTCGCGGACTCGGCGGGCCAATAGCATTCCTGGAGGTTGATGTTGAGCGTCCAGCGTCCGCGCCAGCGGCCCTTCAAGTCGTCGAGCCAGATGTTGTGGTTGTTGAACGCCATCGTGCCGGGGCGCGAATCCGCGAGCAGCAGGTAGCGGCCGTATTGGAAATACTGGGCGGTGAATTTCGGATCGAGGCCGCCGCGGCGCAGGTTGTCGAGGCGCGTGGTGGTGTCTTCCCGGGCCGCCGCGGTTTCGCCGAGGTCGAGCCGGCAGGCGCGGAACAGCGGCTGGTAGTCGGCGAGGTGCCGGGCGCGCAGGTCGGCGAAACCGAGCGCGGCCACGGACCGGAGGTAGTCGGCGCAGCGGGCATCGGGATCGGCCCCGATGTCCTGCCAGTTCCGGTAGTTGGTGGCGCCGGCGAGGATGACGGTGACGGCATCGGCGTTCCGGACCCGGACGAGCGCGGAGCCGTGCTCGACGACCGTGCGGACGGTGCCGCGCTCCGGCACGACGCGCACGCGGCCCTGCCAGCGCATGCGGCTGGGGATCGCGGGGGTCGGTTCGGAAACGCCGCCTTCGAGGAGAACGGTGTCCTCGCCGAGCACGCGGCTCCGCGCGGACGGGTGCAGGCTGCTCAGGCTGGTGTCGAAGGACAGGCGGCCCGGCCGGTCGCAGGTCAGGCGCACGACCACGACCTGATCGGGGTAGCTCGCGAAGGCCTCGCGGGTGTAGACGGCATCGCCGATGCGGTAGGTGACGCGCGCGATCGCGGAGTCCAGGTCGAGTTCGCGGCGGTAGTCCTGCGCGGCTTCGTGTCCCTCGAAGCGCAGGTGCAGCCGGCCCATCGCCTGGTAGGTCTGCACGACGGGAACGGGATGGCTGAGGAGCTTCTCCGCGAGCGTGGCGGCCTCGCCGAACTTCTCCTCGCGCAACAAGCGCCGGAGTTCGGGCAGGGATTTCAGTCCCTCCGGATTCGACGGGTTGTAGGGCGATCCGGTCCAGAGCGTTTCGTCGTTGAAGGGGATGACCTCGTCGCGCACGCGGCCGTAGATCATCGCGCCGAAGCGGCCGGTGGCGAGGGGCACGCCCTCCCAGAATTTCGTGGCGGGCGCGCGATACCACCACGCCATGTCCGATGCGGGGGGCGTCGCGGAACCGGAGAGCACGGCATCGGGCGGGAGATTCTCGGTGGCGGACGCGGCCCGGTCGGCGGCGGGGGAGGCGGCCGCGAGGCCGAGCAGCGCGGCGAGGAAGGCGAAAGAAGTCCGGAGCATCGTGCGTCTGCGCTCAGGGCTCGCCGTTGCGTTCCGCGCCGACGACACCGACGGTGAGCAGCACGTTGGCGAAGCGCCGCTCTTCGCCGGTGGCGATCACCAGCGCGGTCGCGGACGACCTGGCCTCCGCGTAGAACGCGTGGCGTTTCACCGTGGTCACGACGGCGCCGGCCGGCAGGAGGGCGCGGATTTCGCCGTGGATGGGAACGGGTGCGCCGTCGGCCGGCTCCATCAACAGCGCCGCCTCGATCGGGATGGTGGCGGCGAGCGTCGCGAGGACATCGGCGACGGGCAGCAGGCCGCGCCGGAGATTGAGGTGCACCCGGGCGGCGGTGGCCGGGGTCTCGGTGCTGCAGGGGAAATTGCCGTCCGCGATCAGCACGCGGGCGCCGTGGCCGGCCCCGGCCAAGGCATGGAGAATCTCGGGGTGCAGGAGGGGTGTTTTCAGCACGGGAGAGCGAGCATAGCAGGCGGCCGGACGGAGGACTTGTCCCCGCGGGCGCTCACAGGTGTGGTTTCGGGCGAAACTGGGCGCGGTGGGCGAGGGGAGTGCGGCCGTGCGCGGCCTTGAAGCTGTGATGGAAATGCGACAGCTCCTCGAAGCCGCACTCGAACGCGATGGCGGTGACGGAGCGCTCGGTGGATTCCAGCAGCCGGGCGGCGTAGTCGAGCCGCAGGCGCTGGACCTGTTTGCGCCACGATTCCCCGGTGATCTCGCGGAACAGCTCCGTGAAGCGGCGCCGGCCGAGGCCGACGGAGCGGGCGGCGTCGTCCAGCGAGACGGCCGTGTAGAATTCGGTCCGCAGGCGCGCGGCGTAGCTCGCGACGCGCGACGCGCTGTCGTCCGAGCGGTCGATGCGGATCGCGCTTCCCCGCGTCCAACGCAGCGAGAGCACCGCGAGGTCCGTGAGCCGGGCGACCAGGAGCGCCTCCCAGCCGAAGCGCCGCGCTTCCTGTTCGAACATCATTTCCTGGACGATCGCCCGGACTTGGCGCGCCTGGTCGGAGCCGGCGCCCTGCAGGTCGAGCGGCAACATGCCGACCTCGGCGAGGGCGCGCGTCAGCTCGGGCCGGAGGAGTTCGGGCCGATAGTGGATCGCGTAGAGGGTGACGGGTTCGCCCGGCAGGTCGCGTTGCCGGTGCGGGACGCGCGCGGCGATGTGGAACAGGTTGTCCGAGGATACCGGATACCGGTGCCCGCCGCTCTCCCACAGCGCCCGGCCGGCGATCAGGAGGTGGAACTTGGCGTAGACATCGTTCATCTCGCCGAAGAAGCCCGGGGCGTGGCGGGCCTCGAAAACGACCAGGCCCCAGTCGGGCATGGGGACGCGTTTGGGGCTCGAATTCAGTTCGTCGATCTGGCCGGGCATGGGGTGGGCGAAGCGTTTCCGGCGACGGGAAAAATTCAAGCGTCGTTGGCTGCCCGAAAACCCAGTGCGCCTGCCCGAAAACCCAAGGGCGGCGGCGGAACGCTCCGGCGCACCCCGCCGCGGCGGATCGCCCGAACCGACAAGCCGGCGGGCGGCGAAATGTGCTACGGTGCCCGGGCATGAACCGGTGTGGACTGGCCCAGGTTTTTCTTTTCGCGCTGCTCTCGGGAACGGCCCTCTGGGCCGCGGAGCCGGGGTATCGTTGGCTTACGCTCGACGCGGCGGCGCGGAGCGACCGCGCGGGAGCGCCCGTCAGCCGACTGGTGGCGCCGGCGCCGGACGGCAGGCTCCGCTACCGGGCCGAGCCGGACGGCACGACGATGCCGGACTTCTCGACCTGCGGTTTCGCGGGCGGCGGTGTCGCGCTGCCGGTGGCGCCCGTGCGGGAGACGCTCTCGCCGGAGCCCGGCGGCGGCGACGATCGCGCCCGGATCCAGGCGGCGATCGACACCGTCGCGCGGCGGCCGCGCGATGCGCAGGGCCTGCGCGGGGCGGTGCTGCTGCGGCGCGGGCAGTATCGGGTCCACGGCACGCTGCGCATCGCGGCGTCGGGCGTGGTGCTGCGCGGAGAAGGGCCGGACGCCGGCGGCACGGTCATCACCGCCACGTTGCCCGCTAAACACACCGTCATCGAGGTCGGCGGCGAGGGGGATCCGATCCGCGAGGAGACGACGCGTCTGCGGGTGGCGGATACGCGGGTGCCGGTGGGCGCGCGCACGCTGCGCGTGGAGCGGGCGGGCGTGTTCCGGGCCGGCGACACGGTGCTGGTCCACCGGCCGAGTCCGCGCGAATGGATCGCGGCGCTCGGCATGGACCGGTTGGCGGAGAGCACGAAGAAACCGGGCGTGAAGAACTGGGCGCCGGGCGGCTTCGACCTGGTGGCGGACCGCACGGTGGTCGCGGCGGACGGAGCGGTGCTCACGCTCGACGGGCCGAATTTCCAGGCGATCGAGGAGCGGTTCGGCGGCGCGACGGTGGTGCGCTACGCCGACCCCGGGCGCATCGAGCGGGCCGGCGTCGAAGCGCTGCGCATCGTGTCGGACTTCGACCGGACCAAGTTCAAGGCCGAGCCCGGGCTCACGGCGGCGCAGGCGGTCCGCCAATACGAGGACGAGGATCATGCCTGGATCGGCGTGAGCCTCGACCGGATCCGCGACGGGTGGGTGTCGCGCGTGACGGTCGTGCACGCCGGCTACAGCGCGGTGCACTGCCAGACGCGGGCGCTGCGGACGACGGTGGTGGACTGCGCGATGATCGATCCGGTTTCCCGGCACACGGGCGGACGGAAATACTGCTTCGGCGCCAACGGGCAGTTCGGACTCTTCCTGCGGTGCTACGCGCGCAACGGGCGGCACGACTTTGTGCTGGGCAACCGTCTGGCCGGCCCGAACGTGTTTCTCGACTGCCTCGCCGACGAGGCGTCGAGCGCGAGCGAACCGCACCACCGTTACGGCACCGGAGGCCTCTGGGACAACGTGCGGTTGCGGGGCGACGCGGAGCTGCAGGCGGTCAACCGCGGTGACTCCGGCAGCGGGCACGGCTGGGCCGGGGCCAACAATGTTTTCTGGAATTGCGAGGCGATGGTCGTGCTCGTGATGCGGCCGCCGACCGCGCAGAACTACGCCATCGGATGGACCGGCCCGACCACGCCGGCGGCGCTCGATGTCGGCGCCCGCATCGGCGAACGCCTGCGGCGGATCGGCGAACGGGGCGGAGTAAAATTCGAGCTGCCGCCGCAGCCGCTGCTCGGCGACGGGCATATCGAGTCGCCCACCGCGCCGGTCGCGCCGCGCAGTCTCTACCTGCGGCAATTGCAGGATCGGCTCGGCCCCGCCGCGGTCGCCGTGCTGACGACCGGGTCGACCGGGCCGGCGATCCGCTGACGGGGCCGCGGCTTCACGGCGGCTCGGCGCCGACGAGCGGTTGGTTGAGCCGGAGGAAACCGAAGAGGTCGCGGAGCTGCGGCGCGTCGAGGTCGCCGAGGAGACCGGCGGGCATGAGCGAGGTGCCGAGGCCGCGGAGCGAGGCGAGGTCGGCGCGCTCGGTGCTGACGGTGAGGCCGGCCATGTCGCGGAGCACCACGCGCCCGGCGTCCTGCGCCGCGATGAAGCCGGTGTGGACGGTGCCGTCGCGCTTCGTGAGCACAAACGGCTCGTAGCCTTCGCGGATCTCGGCGTTGGGGCTCACGATGGCGAGGGCGAGGCTCGCGGTGTCCGCGCGGTTGAAGGCGGTGAGGTCGGGCCCGATCTCACCGCCGGTCCGGTAGAGCCGATGGCAGGCGGCGCAGCGCTGCTCGAAGAGTGCGCGGCCCCGGTAGACGTTGCTCACGCCGGTGCGGACCGCGGCGAGCACCCGCGCGATCTCGGTCTCGGCCTCAGCCGGCACGGCAGTGCGGGGGCGCCCGAAGAGCCGGTCCACGCGGGCGGCGAGTGCGGCGTCGGCGACGAGACGGAGCTTGTCCTGCGTCTCGGTCGGCACCGCCGCTGGGGCGAGCCGGCCCTGCTCGAGCGCGGAAACGAGGGCCGCGGCGCCGGCGGCGCGACTGGTGAGCACCGAGAAGGCGATGGTGCGCTCCTCGGCGCCCCACCGGGGCAGACCGGACACGAGCGCCGCCGTGAGCCCGGGATCGTCGTAGGCGGCCGCGGCGCGCAGAGCGGCGCGGGCGATGTCTTTCTTTGCGTCGGCGAGGAGCGGGACGAGGGCGGCGGCGACGGGCGGGTGCGGCACTTCGCCGAAGGTCGCGAGCAGGCGGACGCGTTCGGCCACGGGGGCGGCGGGATCGGCCAGGCGGGCGAGGCCCGCGGCGAGCGCCGCGGGATCGCGCTGGCGGAGACGGAGGGAGAGCGACGCGTGGCCGCTGCGGACGAGGGCCGCGACGAGCGTAGCGGGCAGCACGGGGAGCGCGCGGCCCTCGAAGGCCTGCTCGAAGCCCTTGACCAGTTCGGCCCGGGCGGCGTCGCCGGGCGCGAGTGCGAGCAGCCGCGTGCAGGCTTCGAAATCGGCGGGCGTGCCGGCGGCGGCGAAGCGCCGCATGAGGCGCGAGAGCAGGTGCTCCTGCACGAGCGGGCGGCGCCACCACGCGCCGGACGAAGTCTCCGCGAGAAAAGCGAGGACGGTGTCGCGCGAGGCGGTGCAGGCGCCCTCCAGGGCCCACCAGAGCTGGAGCGGCAGGTAGGGATCGGCGGAATCGGCGTCGTGCGCCGAGAGCGCCTCGACGAGCCGCAGCGCGGCGGGGGCGGGCAGCCGCTTGGCGGAGGCGGCGAGCTGGCTGCGCACTTCGACGTCGGGTTCGGCGAGCGCGAGCGCGGCGAAGGCCGCGACGGTGGCGGGCTCGGCGGTGTTGCGGTCGCCGACGAGGCGGATCGCCCAGAGCCGCACGTGGGGATCGGGATGGCGGAGGAGATCGCGCGCGAGCGCTTCGTCGAAACCGCCGGACAGGTGGAGCGCCCAGAGGCACTCGAGGGCGAATTGGCCGGGGATGCGGCGGGCGAGTTCGGCCCGGAGCGGGGCGACGAGCGTGGGGTCGCGGCGGGCGCCGAGGAGGCGGAGCGCGGTCTCGCGCCACCAGCGGTTGTCATGGCGGAGCAGGTCGACGAGTTCGGCCGAGGTTTTCCCGCGGAGATCGAAGGCGGGCGTGCCGGGCTTGGCGGTGGCGGCGCGCACCCGGTAAAGGCGGCCGTCGTCGCGCGTGATCTGCCCCTCGTGATTGCGG
>JACCDX010159963.1_pt1 | contig 10542 bp, 15 predicted proteins | sample 7449681 | NCBI WGS metagenome assembly JACCDX01 (sample SAMN15323450, study PRJNA562643) | freshwater metagenome | isolation source: river surface water | place: USA:Blue River Watershed | collected 2017-08-18
CACGACCCACTTCACGCTTGGCTCCGGTCTCGCCCTCGGCGATCAGCGCCTCCTCCGGGTCAACCGGCTTGTCCAATTGGACTCCGACCTCCAACACGGGCTCACCCTCACGGATCAACTGCTCAAATCGTTCACGGACGGCGTCATCAGGCACCGGCAAGCGGGCAGGCGCTGTGTCGCCAACAGGGCGGGCCTCCACCCGTCCCGCCCCCGTCAGGTCTCGGCCCTCATTCATCGCGCAACTCTGCGTCGTCATGGGCGTCCCCATCTGGCTGGTTCGTCTTCACGCCATCCTCTCTCTCCGCCTCTTCGGCTTGTTCACGACTCCGGGCTGCCTCCTTGTGATCGACCGTCACCTGCTCACCGATCTTCTGCAGGGCGCGATCGGCCTCCACGTGAATGGCGCGAGCGGTCACCAGCACCTCCGACTGTTTGACCCGCTTGGCTTCAGCCTGATCCAGGGCCTGCGCGTACGCGCGCTCCTGGGCCTTCATCTGACCGACCTCATACCGAACGTCCTGGATGTCCCGCACCTGCACCGCACGCGCCTGGAGGTCGTCAAAAAGACGCGCCTCACGCGCCCTCACATGGGCCTTAAAGTCATCGAGCTGAGTCCTCGCCGCATCGCGCGCGTCGGCCGCCCGCTGCAGCGCCGCACGCTCGGACACCACCGTCGCCTGGGCCCGTTGCTCACGAAATTCCCGAATCCTTAGAAGCTGCTCGAAGACCGACATCGCGCGCTACCCCCGAACCAGCGCGCCCAATTGCGACACCGTCTCCTCAAAGCCGCAAAGCTCGTGCGTTCCCTGGCGCAGGAACGCGTGGATCGCCTCGCGCTTGTCAATCGCTTCGTCAGTCAGCGGATCGCCGCCCCGCTGGTACTCCCCGATCCTCACCAGCAACTCCACCTCCGCATAGCGCGCCATCAGTTCGCGCAGGCGGCCCGCCGCAGCCCGGTGCTCCGGGCTCACCACCCGCCCCATGACCCGACTGACCGACGCCAGCACATCGACTGCGGGGTAGTGGTTGGCCGCGCCGAGTTTGCGAGAAAGCACGATATGACCATCCAGGATCGATCGCGTCTCGTCAGCGATCGGCTCTGTCATGTCGTCACCTTCCACGAGCACGGTATAGAGCGCCGTGATCGACCCCACCGCGTTCATCCCAACCCGCTCCATCAGCCGAGGCAAAGTGGCAAACACGCTGGGCGGAAAGCCCCGCCGCGTGGGGGGCTCGCCCGCCGCAAGTCCGATCTCGCGTTGGGCGCGGGCAAAGCGCGTCACGCTGTCCATGAGAAACAGGACCTTCATCCCCTGATCGCGAAAATACTCTGCGATGGCCGTGGCCACAAAGGCGGCCTTGGCGCGCTCCATCGCGCTCTTGTCGGACGTGGCGCACACGATCACGCTGCGCCGACGACCTTCCGCTCCCAGTTCGTCCTCGATGAACTCGCGCACCTCTCGCCCGCGCTCGCCGATCAGAGCGATCACCACCACATCGGCCGCCGCGCCCTTGACCATCATCCCCATGAGCGTGGACTTGCCGCCGCCCGCCGCCGCGAAAATGCCCATACGTTGCCCCTCACCGCAGGTGAGCATTGCATCCAGCACACGAACCCCCAGGGACAAAGGCTGCGCAATCAGTCGCCGGGTCAGCGGATCGGGCGAATCGGCATAGACGGGATAAAACAACCGGGTCTGCAAAGGACCGGCCGTCGCTTCATCGATCGGATGCCCCAGACCATCGAGTACCCGCCCGAGTAGCTCGGGCCCCACCCCCACCTGATGGGACTTCCCGGTGGGGATCACCTCGGTGGCGCCGCTCAATCCGTGAATCTCTCCCAGCGGCGTGAGGATGGCGGCATCGCGCACGAAGCCCACAACCTCCGCTCGCATGTCGCCGGGCTCACCGGGGTTACGAAGCAGGCAGATTTCCCCCACCCGCACCTTGGGCACCACCGCCTTGATGATGGTGCCCACCACCTGCACTACGCGGCCCTTGATCTGCAGCGCGGGCGCTTCGTCCAAGGCCTGGGTCAAGATCCGGGTCACATAGTCAAAGGAGTTCATGACGCCGCCCTATCAGCCCGAACGTCCGAGCGTTCGATCGAAGGCCGACTGGATAGCGGACAACTGGAGCTGGATGCTGCTCTCGATCACACCCATATCGCTCTCGAGCACACAGGTATCACCTTCGATCCTTTGCTCGGGAACCACATCGATAAAGCCGATGCCGGGATAGGCGATGAGCATGTCCTCGATCTGAGCGCGGACCGTCTCAGCCTGCTCCGGGCTCAGGCGCAGCGTGACCTGCTTCTGGTCGCGTGCGAGGGCCAACACGCTGCGCACGGCGGCCACGACGCGCTCGCGCGCATCGAAGCCGTCGATCACCTTGCGCACGGCCTGCATCACCAGATCGACGATCCGATCCTCTGATTTCTCAAGAAAATCGACGTGGCGCGCCACGTTCTCAATCACCTGCGCAGCCTGCTCGCGCTGGGCTTCTTCCCGGCCTTGTGCATAGCCCCTTTGGCGCTCGGCTTCGTGTGCGGCCTGTGCATCACCGACGATCTCCTGGGCGCGCAAGGTGGCCGCGTCGATGATCGAGACCGCCTCGCGCAAGGCGAGGATGCGCTCCGGCGGGACGACTTTGGACCCAGGATCCACCAGACCCTGCGCCGTCTCGTAGCGTCTCAAGGGGAGGTGGGGAACAGCGACATCCATTCGGCGTCCAACTCCTGCAAGAGTTCCCGAGCCAAGTTCAAGGCCCGGCCACCGTCTTGAAGCGTCGGCGGCCAGGGTGAGAACTCGGTGGATAAATCGACGGGCAATCGCAAGCGCCCCCGACAGGCTACTGCGGGTGAGGCCGACGCGATCGCGAAAAAGAGCAGGTGGTCGCCCAAGGCGCGGGCCTGCGTGCGCAGATGGCCAAGTGATACTCCCTGTCGCGGATCCAAATCGTGCGGTACCCAGCGTGCGCCGCCGCCGCGGGCAAATTGGAATTCCTGTGCCGACAGCTCGGCACGCACGGCCTGAAGATCCTCGCGGGTGATGATCCGGCGGATCGCGGGAATCAGACACACCAGTCCGCAAAAAATCGCCAGGCGTTCAAAGGCCACCTGCGAGGCCATGAACACCGGCAAGGCCGGGTCGTTGAATCCCTCCACCCACGCTTCGTCCTCATCGAGTTGTTGCAGGTGTGCTCTCGAGGCATGGCGCAGGCGACGCGATCGGTCGACCACGTGCAGGGTCTGTGTCGATTCAGTGGCATCCGCGGTGTCCGGCGCCCTATGCCACGCAGCCTGGCGCGAGGGATGCATCAGGCCCACAGGCAAAAGGTTGAACGCCAGGAAAGCGCCTGCCAGTGGCCGATCCAGCCAAGGTCCGCAGGAAGGCGACGACATGGGTCAAGCCCCCGGCGACGGGCGTGGTCGCAAAAAGCGGTCCAGCCAGCCGCGTCGCCAAAGCAGATACCCGCCACCCCCTAGCCCGCCTAGCACCAGCAAGACCATGCCGCCCCAGAGAACCGTCATGACGGGCGATGGGTCCCAACCCAAAGAAGTCTCGCTCTTGGACCGGGCGGGCTGTGCACTCACCAGCACGATCGCCACTTTCTCGGGGGTCAGGCCCGGGATGCTGTACGCGACCATCCGGCGTACCAAGGGCTGCAAAGTCTCCAGGTTGTAGCCGTCCTGGTGCTTGATAAACACAGCGGCCGATGAGGGCACCACCGCCTCGCCCACGGCCACACGATCGGGCAGCACGACATGGACCCGCGCAAGCACCACACCGTCAATCTGCGACAGCGTCGACCCCAGCTCCTGAGACAAGGCGTACACGTAACGGGCACGCTCCTCCAAGGGAGATGAGATCAGGCCCTCTTTCTTGAACACCTGGCCCATGCCTGCAAAGCGTTCGCGCGGCAGGCCCTTCTCACGCATCAGTTCGACCGCGCGCCCGACATCGGAGGTGCCGACCATCACCGTCGCGAGACCTTCCTTACCGGGAATCTTCTGCGCGGAAACGCCCGCGTTCTGTAGGGCCGCCATGATCTCGTTCGCTTCGGTGGCGGGCAAGGCGGCCATGAGTTCGACTTGCTTTCCGCAGCCGATGAGCGAGGCTGCGATCGTGGCGGCAGCCACCCTCCGCATCCAGTGACGAAAGCGCTTCATTGCGTCTTGGTGACCTGTTCAATGCCCTGAACCACCTTGCTCACGCCCTTGCCCATCAAGTCCATGACCGCGCCCGCCGTCTGGACATGCGCCTGGAACTGCACCAGTTGAGCGGCCGACCAGGTGTTCATATCGCTGCTCAACCCGGCTTCCTTTTGTACCCAGGAATGCTGGAAATCTGCACTGAGTCGGTTCACCCCCGACAAAATCGCATCGCCCAGCGTAGAGCCCGGCGCTGGAGCGGCCTCGGGCTTGGCGGCAGTGGGCGTTTCCTGTACCGGCGCCGGGTCGTCTATCGCCCCACGAAATCGCTCACCCGCGAAATCATCTGCGAGCCTGGACGCAGGTGACGGACCGCCCTCGAGGGTGTGACTCGCAGACCTTGGGATTCGTCCGGTAGAAATGTCCATCTCACGCCCCCCCTTGCACGACACTTGAACGGGTCAACAGTACTGTGGCCAAGGGGTGATCCCCCGCGGCACGCAGTGCCTGCTGACTCTCAGCGGTGCGGGCATCCACCTGCAGCGCCAAACCGAGCAGCACCTGCAGCGGCTGGCGGTCTTCGGGGGCGACGGCGCGCAAGCCGCGTCGGAGGTGCTCCGCCGCATCGGCAGCCCGTCCTCGGAAGAGATAGGCCACTGCCGGGCCGGCGTAACTGGCTGCGGACTCGGGACGAACGTGTTCGATGGCGGCAAAGATGGTCTTGGCCGCCGAGACCTCGCCCCTCGTCGCGGCCAGCATCCCGACCTCGACCAACAACTTCAGGTCGTCACACGCCATCGCGAACGTCATCGGAGACCTCCTAGGTACCGCCGCATGGCCTCAGGCACGCGCCGCCAGATTCATCTGCTCGGCCTCGGCCTGCTGGGCGGCCTTATAGGCTTCCACGATCGACTCGGCGTTTTTCTGATTTCGCTCGTACATCTCTTTGGACTGGGCATTGCCCTGCTCGTAAATCGTCGCGTCTGTCTGCGCCTCGACCCTGTCAGACTCATCGTGCTTGGCGGACATGGTCATGTCCGCGGAGGTAAATTGGCCCGTCGCGTTGAAAACGCCCGAGAACCCCTGTGCAGCTGCGGTGTAAGTTGCTGCCCTTAGATTGAATTGAGCGGCTGCGATCGCGCAACCCGTAGAAGCCTTGAAGTGGCACTTTGCCGCGACGCCGCCAAAACCCATCTGCGCCAAAGCGCTACCGATGGCCATTCCACCCTGAACCATTCCTGCCGTTCTGAGATTCTTGCCCTCGCTTCGTATTTCGTCCGCCATAACCTGCAGCCGTTTCATCTGCTGATTGAAATGGGTGGCGCCGAGGGTGGTCGCCGACTCCTGAGATGACTTCATGATCTCGAGGTAGAGTTTCAAGAACTCTTGCATCGCCTCGCTGCGACTCTCTCTCGGGACCAGCACCTGTTGGAAGTAATCGTTGAAAGTACTTCTTGTGGACACATTAGACATGTCGGAGTCCTTGGATCGATAGTGTGAAGATCAAACCCTTTGCCCGGTAGGTCAGGCCATGACGGTATGTGCACCTTCTTCCGCGCCGCCCCATACGGCACTCAAGGTCTGATTTGCAATTTGGGTCACCTCCGTCGCGAAACGGAACGACGCGATGTCAAGCTTGACGAGGCCGGAAAGAAGAACGAGACGATCCTGCGTGCGTGCTTCGTTTTGTACAGTGACCTCCTTGTACTCCGTGAGCCTCGCCTCGGACTGCGATTGGTCAAGGCGGAGATCGGCCTGATAGAGGGTTTCATTGCCTTGACCCATCTGCCCCAAGCCATCGGCAACCACGACGAACTTCAAGCTGACATCAGCGAACTTCAGCAAGGACTTGATCTCCGTGGATTGATCGGACGCGCCGCCTGCACCAAAAGATGCCGCTGACGCGCTGAGCCCAACGCTGAAAAGGGTCCCGAACACCGCTATGGCAGTGGCCCCGCCCTCGTTATCCGACAGCTCGCCCAAAGCGCCCAAGTTATTTGTGAGCAGCGCTGCAACCCAGCTCGGACCTCCCAGGACCTCCTTGAACTCTCGATCCTCGCCCTCGCACAGGAGACCCAGGTCAGACAAGGGTTTCAGGGCCGAGGCCAGGACGACCAAGGCAATGCCGACATCCATCACGCTGGGGGGCCTGCCCATGATGAAGACCTTTGTGACCATCGACCCCAAGACCGGACCCACGGCGGGAATGGTCGTGAGCGCGCGAGCGGCCGTACTGAAGATCTTGAACACCCAGCTTCGCGAGCGAGAGGACGCCTGCTTGATCCGGTTGACCATCTGTTGTTCATTGATCCGCGTCATCTCCTGGATCCGCGCTTGGTTGCCGATCTCCTGGGTCCTGATCTGTTCCTTGATCGACACGCTCAGACCCGAGCTCGTTTCAGAAAGCATGGCCTCGAAGATGATCGCGCGCATCTCAATGGGAATCTTTTTCACGGGTGGCGCGATGCGGGGTGGGGCCGCGGGTCCGGATCCCGCACGGCCATCCTCTGACGCGCCATTCGAGTCGACGGTCGAGCGGTCTTGCTCAAAGGATGTCTGGGTCGTCGAGAAAAAAAAGGCGCTGAATGTGGAGTGACCGCTGCGGGAAGCGCCGTCATGGGTGATATGGGTCATAGGAACTCCCCTCTTTTCGCTTTAACGAATGTTGTTGGATCAAGTCCAGAATCCCTTGCGCACGGCGCAGGAGCGAGTCGTTCTTACCGGGGGGGTAAAGGGTCTGGAGTTTCGTCAAGGCCTCACATGCCAGGTCCACGTGGCCCATGGCGATCAGGCACTCGCAGGCGTGAAAGATCGTCGTTGGATCTTCGGGATCCATGAAAGCCGCTGTGAGGTGATGCGAAAGCGCCGTCGCATGGCGCCCCATCATCTGCATGCAGGCGGCATAGGCCTGGAGGTAGCGTCGCTCGAAGCAGTCACGCGCGACGAGCAGCGCAAACAGGGCTGCAGCGGGCTCATAGCGCGCCTTGGCGTACAGCTCGTACCCCAAGGCGTAAAGAGACTCGTCGTCGAAGGCCTGGAGCGGGAGCAGGTCGCGCAAGCTGCCTTCCTCCAGCACATGCTCAAGCAAGGTGCGCGTCCTCGCTTCTTCGTGCGTCGCCTTGGGACTGACAAGGTCGGTTGTCATGCCAGTATCTTTCCAAGCGCACCGAACAATCGGTTGATCAGCTCCACCACCGCATTCATCGCCGCACTGGTTTTTTGCAGGGCCGCGTTGACATCGACGGACCTAGCCTGCAGCTGGTTGCTGACGTCGCCGATCTTGGCCTTCACCTCCTGCAGGGCTTTGTAAACAGCGGGGCCATCGAAGCTTTTATTCAATCCGCCGAAGGTCCGAATACTCATCTCCCAATCCATGGCTGCTGCAAGACGTTTGTCGACGTCTTGACAAACAGATTGCAGTTCCTCGGTTGTTAGATTGTTTCTGGATCCAATCCAAAGAACTTTTTCCTCGATCTTTACGCCCCATTTTTTTTGACCCACGTCATAGTGGCGCTGCATGCTCCGCGCAGGAATTGGAATCGTGGAAGGAACGGTGGAGTAGTCGAAATACATCTTTTTGGCAAGATCTTTCCAGTCATTGGCGCTCACGTCCTTCGGGTTGTTTGGCGCGTTCTTCCCGAGCAGGTTCTCGAAGACCTTGCGATAAAGGGGATTCCAGTCGGTAGCGCCCGCCGTCATTTGCTCCTTGACGGACCACTCGAACATTTCGGGTATCAGATCAGCGGGAACCTTCGCGTCCCGATCGGCACTCTTTCCAGGGTCATACGTCAGTCCAAAATGCTCGCTAAAAATCCCCGATTTATTGGGCTCTGTTTTGGAGAAGAGCTTGAGGCCCGCTTCCTTCATCGCTGCGTTGACCGCGTAGAGCAAGTCGGGCCTGGCGTCTAAGGCCTTGATCAGAGCAGCGTTGTCTCGTTTGTCGCCGATCGTGGAATCCAAGGTCCCGAGTGGCGTGAGCACGGCATTGAGCGCTTTCAGCTGGGCGTTCAGCGCTTCCAGCTTCTTCATTTCTTCATCACTCGTGGTGTTGCATTGAAGCCAGAAATTCAGATAGGTGCCAAAAGCGCGAACCTCGACGGGCGGATTGTCCTGAATCAATTTGTCATCTAATTTGCCCTCTGAGCCTGCTACCCCTGTCATGGCGCCTCCGCTTCTTTTGAAAGTCTCAAACCCGTTGCCGCAACTTCATGCGACGAGGCGGGGTTTCGCGGCCGGCACCGCAAGCCTGTGAATCCACGGTCATCAGGGCCTCGAAGGGGAGATTTCTCGCAGTGGCTGCCTCGGCGTCTACCTGGTCCTTCAGGGCTTGTAAGTCGACACCCAGGTTTTGGAGCCACTGCTCGTCCTGCCGCATCCTCCGCCGACCGTCTCGGATCAAGGCGGAGGTTTCTGAGATCACCGCATCGGTTTTCGCGATCAATTCTTCAAGGTCGGTCAAGGGTGCTCCCTCAAGCGTGATGTGGCGGCCCAACAGGTCACCCGATGGATCGCTGAGTAACGCGCTGCCGAGCGCGGTTCCTCGCATGTTCGGGACACGCACCGCCATTCACAAGCTGCGTCGGAACCTCTACTGCGCTCCGGTTACTACCCGCTCTGTCCGGGTCCATGCCCCCAGCTACACACCACGCCTGCTCCGTGCACACCCCACTGGAAACCCTAAGGCATGCGGCAGGCGCTCGCGCCCCCACCCATGACCAACCGGCAGCAGTCGGGAACCTCCACGGATCCCCCGTCACCGTCAAGGACGGTGTCTCGCTGCTGGTCGACGCCGCGGAGGAAATCGGGCTGCACCTGAGCGAGAAGGTGGAGCGCCGCGAGCATGGGCAGCGGCGGGTCGCTCCCGGGCGCTCGGGTCGGCGTCTGATGATCGAGGAGATCAACGCCTACCTTGAGAAGTCCCGCCAAGGATCCGACTGGAAGTCAAGGAAGGCTTGGGTGCGCGAACTGCTGCGCCGGGCCCAGCGCCCCAGCGACTCCTTGACGTATGACCGCACGGTCACGCAACACCCGACCGATCACTACCTGCTGCTGCAGCAGGCATTGCAGACCGCACTCGCCGAGGGTCTACCCGCTGCCGCGATCGAACGCCTCGAGCAAGCCTTGGCCGATCTCGAGGCCGCGTCAGGCCTGCAGGTGTTGGCAGACCTTGCCACGATCGACCAGGCGTCGAGCTTCGGCGACACCGCGCAAGCCGTTGCCGGCTTTCAGAGCTCCGTGCACGCGATCCTGGGCAAGCCCACCCTCGTCCAGACCTTCAAGGAGGCCCTTGCCCTGGCGGAAAAAGACGGCCGGCGTCTGGACAGCGCCGTCCTGCACCTGATCGATGCCGTAGGAACCTGTCTCTACGCATTGGGCACATCGCGGGAACAAGCGCTCCTGCGAACCCTGGTCACGGATCTGTTTCACCTCAAGTGCCTCAACACTGTGTTCAACCAAGCGAAGTTCGTGGTGCGCAATACCCGCAAGTCCCTGCGACGGGACGCGCCGTCCAGGGAATCAGGCCATGTCACAGCCACCTGAAGAAGACCCTAGCGCTGAGGCCCTTGACCTGATGAAGAGCCTGGTGGGTCTGCTGGATGAAAAGTGGGTCACCCGCACGGCCCTTCTGAAGATTGCCAGCGACCACGACCTGGGCAATATTCAAGCACGCATCGTCTTGCTCACTGGGCTCAAGACACTGGCGCGTCACCTGCCGATGGAGGTTTTTTCAGACGACGATGCGCGCGATCGTCTGTTGATAGCCGTGCAGGAGGCGCTGGACCAGACGATCCTCGAGGAAGACGCGTAGGCCTGACCATGGACTGGGTTGCCGACACCCTCACTGAATTCGGGCGGCAGCTCGGAATCGATCACTTGGCACTCAATGAACGCGGTTCGTTGCAGCTCGAGCTGTCGGGGCGGCCGCTGACGCTGGAGCCCCAGGTACGCCGCTGTCACCAGGAAGTGCTGGTCAGCATGGGGTGCACGGTAGGTCACCAAGCCTGCGCACGTGCGCAAATCGCCTTGGACCTGGCCCATGCGGAAAGCTTTCCGCCCGTGAGCGTGCAGCTGGCGTTGTCCGGGCAGGGAGCCCAGACGCGCCTGATCGCGACCACGCGCCTGCCGTCCAGGGCTTTCAGCGTGACGACGCTGTCAAGTGCCATCCGTGGGCTTCAGCGCTGGCTCGATAGCGTCATGGCCCAGGAGGTGGGGCATGGCTGAAGGGACGGCACGTACCGACGGATTCTTCGCACGGGGGATCGAAGGCATCAGCCATCATGCGCGGCCCGCCCTTCAGGACCTTCCCGAGTTACCCGACCTGCAGCGGCTCGCCCCCCCTGAGCTGCAGCGTCAACTCGCCCTGGAGCGACTGCTGTCTGGCCATGCGC
>JACCDX010676741.1_pt1 | contig 10542 bp, 10 predicted proteins | sample 7449681 | NCBI WGS metagenome assembly JACCDX01 (sample SAMN15323450, study PRJNA562643) | freshwater metagenome | isolation source: river surface water | place: USA:Blue River Watershed | collected 2017-08-18
TTAAATATTAAGTCCTTAAGAAGGACTATTTTTAAATAAATTTTAGTCCTTAAAAAGGACTATTAAAAAAAAAATTAAAAAAATAAAAAGTTTGTATGAAAGTTTTTTTTGATTTTATTTTTTTTAAATTTAGTCCTTTAAAAGAACTAAATTTTTAACATTTAGTCCTTCTTAAGGACTTAATATTTAAAATTATTAAAAATTAGTAGTCCTTTAAAAGGACTATTTTAGAATCCTAAAAAAATAGTAGTCCTTTAAAAGGACTATTTTAGAATCATAAAAATTAATAGTCCTTTAAAAGGACTATTTGTGTTAAATAATAAAATTTAGTCCTTAAAAAGAACTTTTTTTAAAAAATATTATTTTGTCTGATGTTAAACAATCATAATATTTTCAAATATTTAATTTATTAAATTTTTAATAAATTTATAATTAAAAAAAAAAATATTAAAATTAAATTTTAATTTTCATCGAAAATTGTATTTTTAATTCTATTTGTGATATCTTTTACATCTTCATCTTCCTCTTCATCCTTTTCTTCCTCTTTTCGAATAGGTGAACGACACATAGGACATTTCGAATTATATTTAAAAATGGCTGTCATACAATGATCATGGAAAACATTTTTACAAGTTTTACATCCAAATATTTTTTGTTTTCCAAATGTATCAAAACAAATAGAACATTCATCTTCTTCACAATAACGATATCCTGCATATTTGTTTTTTTGTTTATCTTCTTCATTAGTCTTTGATTTTCTTGTTTCCATAAATTTGTTATGAGCATTTTTCATCATAATATATTGCATTTCATTTACTGTATTTGAAGTTGCTTCTAAATCAGGTACTAAATGAAAAACTTTAATATATACTAAATAAATATGTTTACAATAAGATTTATGACGGTCATGATCAGGACAAGTACAACTCATTTTTTCTTTGTTAAAAATAACATCATAAATGCTTCCAGTACTTCCTAAAATTTGATATTTTAATTCATCTTCATCATTTTGAATAAAATTTAATACTTTCATATTTTTTTCACTAATTGCTTTTTTAAGTCTTTTCATTTTATCATCTTTATTATGTTCTCCACTAACTTTACCATAATATCTTCTTTGCGGTGTAGTCATTTTTTATTTTTTTTTACTAATTTTTTATATAAGTTCTTTTTTAAGTATTTTTTTATTTAACTTATTTTTTTGATTATTTTTATTTTCCTCATAATCAATTAATAAATTTAAACAATTTAAAATAAATGATTCAATATGTAAACTTTTTTTATTACCTAATTCCATATTAATATTTTGTTTAGCATACATATCAATAAAATAATAACAAAATTCATTATTATCTTTATATTTATTTATTATTCTTTTAAAAATAAAATTCATTATTTCATTAGCAGGTACTAATTGAATATATAATTCATTTACAATATATCTTATTTTTTCAATATCATTGTTATTAACATTTTTAAAATTATCTAAAATAAAACATAATTCTTCTATTTTATCAATATAAGATAATTTAATCCATTCTCCTGTTATCAAATAACATCTTAAAATACCATTTATATGTTTTAAATTTTGATTAAAATTTTTAGATAACTCAATACATTTATCAATTTCCTCATTTGTTATATTTTTTAAAAAATTCTTTTCACTTGTATTTTTTAATGACAGTTTTATTTCTTCCAATTTTGGAAAAGACACTCTTATTAATAAACATCTACTTCTTAATGGTTCTATTAATCCCGCAACATTATTACATTCAAATATAAATCTACAAGTATCATTTGATTTTTCCATCATTCTTCTTAATGCAGCTTGTGAATTAAATGATAAATTTTCAGCATTTTTTATATATACAATTTTAGGTATTTGTAAACCAATATTTAAAGTTTGAATATATTCTTTTAAAAATCCATGAAAAAAAATATTTTCATATGAAGCTAAATCTAATGGAGAAAATTCAATATGAAAAGGAGAATATCTATAAAATATCTCTTTTCTATCCTCCTCATAAATTTTTGTTCGTATATCATATATTTCTTTTGAGTTTAAAAGTGATGCTAAAAAAGCATAAACTTTAATTGATTTACCAGAACCATTCGTTCCATAAAATATTAGATTAGGAAGTTCAAAAATATTATTATTTTTAACTAAATTATCTAAAAGATTTGATTTAAAATCTAAATTATCTAAAAAAGGTTGTGTTTCTATAAAAGAATTCATGATTATATATTATCCTTTTTATTAATCTATCTTTTTTTTTAAATTAAAAAATAACACATTTATTTTTATAATTTCCAAAAAAAACGAATTTAATTCAACTATTATTTTTTAATTGATTATTTTAATTATTTTATATATCTATAAATGGTATGATTTGTTGTAAAAACTTTTCTTTATACTTTTCTTGTGATAATTTACCAATATGTTCCTGATTACTTAAAAATTGTTCGGCATTATTATCAGCACTATAAATATCAAATAGATTTATTTTCATATATAACATTTCTATATTATTTAATATTGTATTTTTTATATAAGTACCTTGTAAATCATCATCATTCATATGTCCATCTAACCAATATTGAAATTTCTTTTTAATATGTCGAATAGGTATATATTCTTTAGGTATATTTTCAATATACATTTTTTGGAATAATTTGATTTCACCACCCATATTATTCATTTCTAAACACTTTTTAACAAATTCATCAGGTATATTAAATAATTCTGGTTTTATATTTCTATAAAAATGTTGATGTTGATGTTGTTGTTGTTGATTATAATTATTCTTATTTTGACCTTGATTATTCGAACTCCATAATGTTAATTGAGTTTCATGATTATAATTATTATGAATATTTGATTGATTTTGTTGAGAATTATAGGTCACTAATGAATTTGAAGAATTAGATGATGGTAAATTACTATTTTTATTTATTAAACTATTTGTTCTATTTAATGCAACTGGTGACAAATCATTTGATTCAGAATCTATAGTAAACTTAGCTAAATAACTATTTGGTAAAGTTTTCTTATTACTCTCTTCTTTTTTATGATGAATTTGATGAATACTTTCATCATTTTTATTTCCATAATCATCTTCATTTTTATTATTAAACGAACTTAAATTTGGATTAGAATTACTATTTTGATTATCTACATAAATAGCTTTTTTATTTTTTATTACTTGTAAATCCTTTTCAATTTGAAGTAATTTAGCATTATTTGTTTTTAATTCATCTTTTACATCTTTAAATGTACCAACCCATGTTTGCATAATTTTTTCCATCATAAAAATCATATTATCTATTTTTTTTTCCATACCATTAATACGTTTGTTCATATTATAATTAACATCTTTTAAATGTCGACGAATATCTTTATCATCATCAAAATAATCATCATCATCTTTACTTTTACTTTTTTTTTTCTTAACACTATTTGATTTTTTTTGAGTATAAAAATTTGAAGAAGTTACTGATTGTGAATTTAAATTTGAATCAGAATCAGGATAACATAGATAATTATGTTCCGAATCATCATTATCATTACTTTCATTATCAGAATTATTTATATTTAAATCATTTTTAGCATAAAGTTCATTTAAATCAAAATCTTTATGTTTTTTTTTATTTTCTTTTGGTTTTTCTTTGTGAGTATTTTTATTATTTTTTTCATTTTTTTCACGTGTGATTTCAATTTTGTCTTTAGACGATTTATTCATTTTTATATCTTTCTTAATTTTTTTTTAAATTAATATTTTTATGTTTTCAAACTAATTTATTTATTTTTTTATTTAAATAAAATGTATATAAAAAAATATCAAAAAGAATATATATAAAAGTAGAAATGACAATGTATGATCTTACAAAAGAAGATAAAAAAGAAATTGAACAAAATATTTTAAGATTTAAAAAAGAAAAACTTGAAGAATTTATTCAAACTGCTGTTCTTCTTGGTGATTTAGCAAATAATATGAAAAATAATAAAGAAGAAATTACCGATAAAATTGATAAAATAAGTCCTATTTGGATTCGTTTAATGAGTGAAGAAGTTGATAATCTTTTATTTTCTATGAGGGAATTAGTGTATCAAATTAATAATTATGAAAATACATTTGAATCAAAAAAAAATATTAGTGTTGAAAATAATCAAATAGATAAATATAGAAGAATTATTGCAAAAAAAGAAAAAACAAAAAGAATTATAAAACCACTTTTACCTTTATTAAAAAATATTGAAAAAGTATAAAAATAGAAATATTAATTATATAAAAAATAAATATGATATTTAATTATTTAAATAATTCAATTTAAAAAAAATAAGATATATAAAAATAGTAAAAAAGAATGATGAAAAAAAATAGTTCAAAAAGTGATTTTAAAAATCTTAAAATTAAAAGAGATACATCAAGTTCTTCAGTTAGTTCTTTAAATAGTAACAACAGTGGACAAAAATCAAATATGTATCAAGCATTATCTCCAAGAACAAATACATCACAACAATCAAGTTTTACAAAATCAAATAATAATAATACTTCATATAGTCAACCTAAAGTTTTGGTAAATGAATTTAAGCGTGATTTAAATTTTTATATGAGACAATCTAGTAAACCCTGGGCAGAAATTCTTTAAATAAATATATTTTAATTTAATTATTTTTTTATTCAAAACTGAATATAGTTGAAGAATCAACTATATTAACATCACAGTCTTTAGCAATTAAATATCTTTTTTCACCAACATTTGAACATTTATCTCCTTTACAATCAGGAACTGAACTGACTAAACTATCAACTTGAGGTGAAGATACAGCCATACATTTTAATTTTGATTTATCAGTATTGGCGGATTCATCTAATAAAACTAATCTATTTGATTTATCCCAAAACCATTTTTGTTTATTATTGTTATCAGAACATTCTGACATATATAATTTTTCTTGATTTGGAGCAAATGTTAAACATGTGTTATCATATCTATTAACAATTTGATTTTTTATATTATATTGCCATGATTGAAATGATACAAAAGGAGATACATCATCCATATATACTAATGAAGACATAGGATTAGTACCACTTGTACGAGTTGCTACTCTTGATGGTTTTGATGGATTTGTTTGGTTTTCTGAATAAGAAGATAATTGATTAACTAATCTTCCTGATGCCATATAAGTTGAACCCGATGGACCAGGTGGACCAGGAGGTCCACTAGGACCAGTCATTAAAGGATTTTGTGCAGATAAAGTTTGCATAACACTTTGTCTAACAGATTTATTAATTAAATTTTTAATTTGACATTCTTGAGTTTTAGAAAGACTTTTTTTTTGTTCTTTTATTTGTTCGGGAGTTAAATTCCATTCATCAAATTTAATTTCACATTTTTCATCATAACCTTCTAATGTACCACCTGGTATAGTTTTTGCATTAGTAGCTACACCAGTGGCAACATTTCCAGTTGTTTTGTTTTTGTCTTTATCTTTATTTTTTTTTGATTTTTTTTTAGTAGCATTTTTTATTTGTTTTTCAGTTTTTTTGGAAGATTTTTCAACATCAGAAGCAACGGATTTAGTAGTTTTTTCATTTTTTTTAGAAGTTTTGTTTTTAGATTTAAATCCTTCAATAAAAATATGATTTATAAAATTTTCATGATTTCTTTTTTTTTCATAATACTGATAAAATATTTTAAAAACTAATGTAACAAAAAATATCATCAAAACAATTGTTAAGATTTGTTTATTTATTTTCATTTTAAATAATCCCTAATTATAATGAATATAAAAAAAATTTTTTTATCCTTAATTTTGTTTTTCATTTAATTAAATGAAAAAATAAATGAATTTAAAAAAAATATAATATAAATTATAATATATAAAAGTAGATTTAAAAGATGGGTATACTGAATCTTACAGAAATCTTAAAAAAGCATTGTAGTAATGCAATTCATAAAAGGTCATTAGAAACTTATAAAGGAAGAATAATTGGAATAGATGTATCAATATTTTTATATAAATTTGTAAGAAATGAAATGTTAATGGAAGGTATGATAAAATTAATTTTAAGATTAACAAAAAATTTTATTTTACCTGTATTTATATTTGATGGAAGACCTCCTAAAGAAAAAAATGAAGTTTTAGAAAGCAGAAAAGAAAAAAGAGAGATACTTGAAACGAAAAAAGAAGTACTTGAAAATGTAGTAAAAAATAAAGATAAAAAGTCAAAAGAGCAATTAAAGAATGATATTAATGAAATTATGTCAAAGAAAAATGAAAATTTTCGATTAAATGATGAGGAAATTAATAATTTATTAGAAAAAGAAGATCATGAAGAAGAATTAGAAAAAACCAAAAAAAATATTATTTATGTTCGTGGAGAACATATTGAACTCACCAAAAATATTTGTAATTTGATGGGTATACCTTTTATTGTATCAAGAGGTGAAGCTGAAACATTATTAGCAAATTTGTCAAGAGACGGTATAATAGATTGTATTATATCTGAAGATACAGATGTATTAGTTGGTGGAGGTAAAATATTTTTAAGAGATTTTCAATTAGATAGTAATCAGGTCACAGAATATTGTTTACAAGGAATATTAGATAATTTAGAATTTACTTATGATCAATTTATAGATATGTGTATTTTATGTGGATGTGATTATACATCGAAAGTAAGTAATGTTGGTCCTATAACAGCACATAAATTAATTAAAGATAATAATAATATAGAAAATGTATTAGTTGAATTAGCTAAAAAACCAGAAAAATATAAAGTACCTGATAATTTTGATTATAATCAAGCAAGATATTTATTTAAAAATGCATTGGTTAATGAAAACGTTCCTGAACTGATTCAAAAGATTAAAATAAAAACTCCAAATATTGAAGGTATGAATCAATTTATTTTGTCAACAAATAATAATTTACATGAAAAATATAAAGAAGAGATTAATGTAAATTTAATGGAATATTATAATATTATGAAAAATTATTTACCGAATCAATGTAATGAATTTGTTTATCATTGTACAAATCCTGCAAAACAAATTGCTGAAAATAAACATGCAAAAGGAACCAAACCTATAACATGTTTTTTTACAGTTTTACCAAAAGATAAAAAATAATAATCATTTGAAAACTTTTTTTATAATTATTTTTATTCATTTATTTACAATTATTATTGTAAATAATTTATTATACAAAAAATTAATTATAATCACTAATTTTAATTTTTTAATTTATATTCATTTTAATATAAATATTGTAAAAAAAATATTATTGAATTTTTGAAATTATTTTAAGATAACACTTACTATCTAAGCAGTGGCAGTAGCAGCAGCTGATGCTTTGGTAGTGAAGTGTTTCTTGAGGAAACGTTGAAGGTTGAAGAAGTGAACAACTTCACCATCTTCAGGTTGAAGGAGAGCCTTGAGCTTAGCATCACAGAGGATTTCCTTCTTAGCAGCGGGGTTTTGAAGGTTGTGTTCCTTGATGTAAGCATTGATGCGACGAGTTGCATCAGTGCGAGCAAGTTCAGTACCTTCAGGCATGCCGAGGAAACCAGCTAATTGAGCTGAGATAGGGCTTTGTTTAGCAAAGCCACTGGGGTTACGGGCTTTGTTGCTTTTGCGCTTCTCAGCTTTCTCAGCCTTCTTTTGCATCTCCTTGCGCTCCTTTTGGTATTCCTTCTCGAAAGCCTTGAGGGCAGTTGAGATGGCTTTGAAGTTGGTTTGAGCAGCATGGATTTGAGCAGCAGTCTCGGCAAGTTGAGCATGCATCTTCTTGATGATGAGCTCAGTGCCAGAAAGGTTCTCATCAGAAGTCTCAGCAGGAGCAGCAACTTCGGTAGTAGCAGCAGGAGCGGCTACAACGGGAGCAGCAGCTTCTGTTTCCTTCTTAGGAGCAGCACGCTTTTTAGGAGCGGCGGCAGTGGTTTCTTGAGCAGGGGCAGCGGCGGCAACTGCGGGGGCAGGAGCGGCGGCAGCAACAGTTTCGGTTTTGGTAGCAGTTTTGGTCTTGGGAGCCATTTTTGTCTTCTTATACTCTTATCTAATTTATTATTTTTCGGTTTTATCCGCACTATACTATAGTATACTATTCTATTTTAAATCTCTTTAATTAGACTAAAATTATTTAACTATAAAAATCTTATCTATATGGTCTTTTCAGTTTTTGTTTTGAAAAAAAAATAAAAAATAAAACAAAAATAAAATTTAATTAAATTAATAATTAAATTAATTTTTAATTATTATTTTTTTCTTATATTTTTAGGTAATCAAAATTTTCTTATATTTTTTTATTTTTTTTTTTTTCATTTTTTTAAGTACTTAAAAACCCGTTACACATCGATATTTATTTTTTTTCAAAATCAAGTGACACATCCAAAAAGATAATATTTATTAAAAATAATTATAATTTTAGATTAAAAAAATTAATCTAAATAAATAAAAATAAAATATTTAAAAAAGAATTTAAATTAAAATAAAAATAAAATGGGTGGAAAAGCTATAAAAAAAGTTCAAATATCTAGAATTAATAAAAATGATTATGAATTGATAAAAAAAAATATTTTTGATATTTTATCCAAAGATTTTCAATTAGAATTTATTTATGATTTACCTGAAAAAGAAGACTTTGGAGATTTAGATATTCTTTATCAACATAAAAATAATAAAAATATAAAAGATTATATTATCCAAAATTTTAATCCAAATGAAATTGTTTCTAATGGAAATGTTATATCTTTTGATTTTAAATTAAATGATTCTATTTATTTTCAAATCGATCTTATTAAAACATCAAATTTAGAAATAGCAAAATTTTATTTTTCATATGGTGATGTAGGTGGTATATTAGGGAGATTATGCAATTATTATGATTTAGTATTTGGTTTTGATGGTTTATGGTTAAATTTAAATGTGAATACAATTAATGAGTACTTAAAGAAAAAAAATTTGGATTCAATAAAAAATATTAATGGAGATTATAATTTTGGAAAAATTATATTAACAATAAATCCAAATGAAATATGTGAATATATAGATTTAGATTATGAAAAATGGAAAAATGGATTTACAAAAAATGAAAATATTATTCAATGGTTTATAGAATCAAAATATTTTAAAAAAGAGATATTTTGTGTTTTAAATAGAGATCATAGAGAAAGATTTGAACAAAGAAAATTTTATAAAGAATTTATAAATTATATCATAAAAGAAGATGAAATTGGAAACAGTTCAAAAAAAATAAAAATAAATATTCAACTTCATGCAATTGAGTATTTTAAAAAAGATAAAGAATTAAATAATTTAATTCAAAATTTTTATTTAAATAATGAAAGAAAAGATAAATTTAATGGTTATATCTTTAAAGAATTTGGTATTGAAGATAAAAAATTAGGAGAAAATATTAAAAATTTTAAATATTTTATTCAATCAAAATTTAATATTTCTTTTGATGAATGGATTGACCAAAATAATAAAAATGATATAAAAAATATAATTGGAGAATACCTTCTATTATGATAATAAACCAAAAATAATATATTATTTCTTTATATGTATTTATGATAATAATAAAATCATAAAAATTTAAAAACAAAAATAAAAAATATTATCTAATTTTTTTAATAAAGACTTGATCTTCTTTTAATGATACATAAATATATCTTTTAAAATAACTATTTAAAAAAGCATCAATACCTTTTTTTGTTCCCATTTCTCCTCCAAAAGTATAATCATCAAAAATCATATAACCTCCTATTTTTAATTTTCTAAAACATAAAACTGCATCTTCTAAAACATATTCTGGTTCATGATTTCCATCTATATATATTATATCAAAATATTCATCTTCAAATTTAGGAACTTCATTGTGACTAAATCCTCTATGAATTTTTATTTTATTTTCTAAATCATTTATTTTAACATTTTCTTTAAATACTTCAAATACATTTTCTATATTTCCTTTATATTCACCATAATCTTCATAATCAATCCATGGATCTATACAATGAACTTCAGATTCATGATGTTTTCCATAAGTTTTACCAAAATAAATTGCATTTGCACCATAAAATGCACCAATTTCTAAATATTTAATAGGTCTTAAAGAATAAGGTTTAGGATTTATAAGTGTAAACCAATTAACTGGTAGTTGATATCCTCTTCCTTTAAAAGGTAATTCATTAATATAAAATTCTTTATCTAATAAAGCTTCCATATTTTATTTTTATTTAAATATAATATTTTTAATTTTGTTTTTAAACTTTATAAAATAGTCGAATTTAGGACTAAAAGTTTGAACTATATTTTTTAAAAAGTTATAAAAGAAATTATATATTTTTAATCTAAAGTATAGATTCTATATTTTTATAAAAAAAGTTATATATATTTAAATTTTTAAATATAAAAATAGTAAAATAGTCGAATTTGGGACTAAAAGTTTGAACTATATTTTTTAAAAAGTTATAAAAGAAATTATATATTTTTAATCTAAAGTATAGATTCTATATTTTTATAAAAAAA
>JACCDX011053159.1_pt1 | contig 10542 bp, 8 predicted proteins | sample 7449681 | NCBI WGS metagenome assembly JACCDX01 (sample SAMN15323450, study PRJNA562643) | freshwater metagenome | isolation source: river surface water | place: USA:Blue River Watershed | collected 2017-08-18
CAGCACTGGGAGCTGCAATCGCAGCACTGGGAGCTGCAATCGCAGCACTGGGAGCTGCAATCGCAGCACTGGGAGCTGCAATAGGAGCACCCGTACTCATTCTATTTGTTTCTTCTACTTCAAAAATGCCTAAGGCCAACCTTCTAAATTCGATTCATACGGTAGAACATGCCGCGTTCCACTGCAGTCTCCAAAAGTTCTTCTGGTGTCTCAAAGGGTTCTTACAAACCAACCACACCTTCCTACAGTCCATCCCATGTTTCACATTCCGTTGAAGTCAAACAACCAGGATTCTTCTCCAATGTCTTCCAAGGGTTCGGCCTCGGAGCCGGTCAATCCCTGGCATTCAACATGTTCCGTTCCGATCCGGTTGTAAAACATCAGCACATCCAGATCGATCCAAAAACGACCCAGGAATACAAACAATGCATGCAGGAGCATGCCGATGAATCTCATTGCCTCCAACAGGTTGCCAAAAAATAGTTCATATAACCATTCATGAGATCATATATAAATTGTATATTACAACTCATATATCATTATTAAATGTATCGAGGGTTAGGAAGTCCATTGATGCGTGCAGGTAGTGCAGACATACTGAAATCGTAGATTGGTAGGATCCGTTTTAATGTAGATAACATCGCGTTTGGATTCGTCTGTCCTGGAAGCACATTCCGTATTCGGGCAACGTAGTGTATTTACATGCGGCAGTGTTGGATCATGGAGTGTGTATTCATTCACCACAACACCGGATGCTGCTCCTGAGGTTCCCGAACGAAATGAGGTCTCCAAAATCAGTGCCTCGTCTTTTGTAGTGGGCTGCAGGAGTGTGCGATATCCACAATTCCTACATTGATAGCTCACTCGCTTTTCCTCGGAGGCATCCAGGTACAGGAAGTAAGAACACTTCGGACAGAATCGCATTTGGTATGGATGTAGGAAATTCTGGTATATTCCATGTATGTTTCAACTTTTATAGGCATCCTTTGTAGAATGTATTCGGCGGTAATTGCCTATTCCTACCAGGGAACATGGTATACTGCTACATCGGCTCTACAAGATTCGGTATCCGAATTACAATCGTCATCCCTTCCCGTCGGTTCCCTGTTTGACGATATTCTTGTCATTTCAAAATCCGAGCTATGTTCGAAATTTCTGGGGATTTCCTACATTGAAGAACAAATTCCCAAAAACACTATTTTTGTAGTCGCCTACAATGCCAAAACACCCATCGGGTATGTTATGGCAAGTTTCATGCCTGATAATGGTGTTTACCTGGATGTCATATGTGCCCTGGAGCGCAAAGGTCCTACCCTGCTCTCCTTTTTCATTTCTCTGTGTCGCGCACATTTCAAGGTTTCCTACATCCAGCTCAGCTCTCTCATGCATGTGCTGACATTTTACCCCAAATATGGTTTCTCGCACCGCAAATCATGTGCCGAGCCACCTGCGGTTGCCATGTCATCCGAATTAGCGGCCTACATTTTGGAAAAGATGCGTGCAGGTGTATTGGCAAGCGACGAGGCGTTCTTTGACGACCCTAAAATTGCGCGATTTATGAGCGTTCTCCATCATCAGGGATACACAAAGACCCACGATCCACCCTCTTGCCAGGATCCAACCCTGAGTATTGCAAAACAGAAACAAAGGTCCTGTGGGAAAGACGGTTATACTATGATAAAATGCCTCGACGAACCCGAAATTCCACCGGCGAGACAGGTGGTTCCCTTCGAAGACTATGTACCCACAGCGGCCCCTAAAAAAAAGGGAAAATCCACACGTGAACTCCAGCAACTTCTGGGATCCATCGGATCCGTCGGAATCGCTACACGGTCACTGCGGGGATCACGGGGTCCAAAGACACGAAAGTCGGTTCGTCCAACACGTGCATCAAAACGCCCCCTCACCTACAAATCACTCAATAAAATCAATAAAATCAAGTCATAGATGAGCCGCAAAACACCGCGATTCCGTGGAGGCGCCAGGTTTTTTCACTATTCGGAAACACCAATCGATTCGCTCAAAGATATTCCTACATCTCATATTGGTATCCATATCATGAAACCCCATGGATTATGGCTCTCCGAAGAAGACTCCTGGAAAAATTGGTGGGATGACCCTAATTTCAATCTTTCAAATCCATATAAATACGAGGCAACCGTGGACCTTTCTAAGTTATATGTTGTTGATTCAATTGAATCTCTCGACAAACTTCAAAAGGAATATTATAATAAAAAACTGTTTGGAATTGATTGGTCCAAACTGTCCGAGAAATATGCAGGAATCCAATTTACAAATTATCCATCTGTTAAAAAACAATTTATGAGTATGAAAAAGTATTCTCCAGAGTCCATGTGGTTTGCAACAGTTGATGTAAATAGCCTTTGTATTTGGAGACCATCTGAAGCCATTTTATCGTTTACGAAGAGCACATAACACATTCCTCAACGGGCTTGGCGGCAACTTTCTGTTGGAGTGTGGGATCCACGGTGAATTTCTGGGCTGCCGCGGCGGCACGGGTACGCAGGTAATAAATCCCCGTTTTCAGGCCTTTCCGCCAGGCATAGAAATGCATTGAACTCAGCTTGCGATAATCTGCATCCGCCAAGAAGAGATTGAGGGACTGTGATTGACACACATACGGGCCACGATCGGCTGCCATGTCAATCAGGGTCTTCTGTTTGATCTCCCACACCGTTTTGAAAACCCGTTGAATGTCTTCTGGAACATCCGGTAGACCTTGGACGGATCCATTGTTTGCAACAATCCGATCCTTGCATTCCTCACTCCACACACCAGCCTTCTGGAGTGCCTTGACAAGGTGCCGGTTCACCACAATAAACTCGCCCGCCAAGGTACGCCGAGTAAATATATGTGTTGCATAGGGCTCAATGCATTCACAGTTCCCCAGAATTTGGGAGGTGGAGGCAGTCGGCATAGGAGCTACCAACAAGGAGTTTCGCATCCCAATCCGACGAATGTTGTTAACAAGCGTATCCCAGTCCAGTTCGGCATCTTGCAGGGGTTCTTGAGCCCACAGAGAGAACTGCAGATTGCCCTGCTGGGCCGGTGAACCCTGCCATGTCTCATACGGCCCTTCGTGCGCTGCCAAATCACAGGATGCACTACAGGCCGCATAATACATATGGGCGAAAATTCGCCGATTGAGATCGGCGGCCGCCGGATCCTCCCATGCCAGGCCGAGCATTGCAAATACATCGGCAAGCCCTTGAACTCCCAGGCCAATTGGTCTGTGTCGCAGATTGGATCGTTCCGCCTCCGGAATCGGGTAATAATTCACATCAATCACACGATTCAGATTCACTGTGGCCGCATACACCACCCTCCGAAACTCCGCGAAATCGAAACGTCCCTCCTTGACAAACGCCGGCAGAGAAAGGGATGCCAAGTTGCAAACAGCTGTCTCTTCAGGTGATGAATATTCAATAATTTCGGTGCACAGATTACTCGACTTGATAACACCGAGATTCTGTTGGTTGCTCTTGCGATTCGCTGCATCCTTGTAAAGCAGATAGGGTGTCCCCGTTTCAATCTGGGAATCCAGAATGCGAAACCAGAGATCCTGGGCTTTCACAGTTTTCCTACCACGCCCCTCCGCCTCATAGCGTTCATACAGGGCTTGAAATTCCTCGCCAACTACATCGGCGAGCCCAGGTGCTTCATTGGGACAAAACAGCGTCCAATCCCCCCCTGCATCCACCCGCTCCATAAACAGATCCGGCACCCACAGGCCGTAAAATAAATCACGGGCACGCTCCTCCTCCGCTCCCGTGTTCTTCTTCATATCGAGGAAGTCCTCCACATCAGCATGCCAGGGTTCCAAGTAAATCGCAAAGGAACCATTACGTTTCCCGCCACCATTGTGGGCGATTCCCAATCCCACCACATGATAATCGTGTGGGGCGTCTACCTCAAAATCATAGACTTTACCAACATATTCCGTTGATTCAATGGATTCGATAGAATGGAAGGACAGAGATGTGGCCCCCTCGCAAGGAGAAGCAATCAAATCTCCAACACGAAGAGATCCTATCTCAATGTAGTCAAGATCCACAAGTCCAGCACGATACTTGGATTCCAACAGGGTAGCCGTATCATTCTGTAGGTTTTGCAGGGCAAGCACTGGATGTTCTGCCGTCACCTGCACGGTCATTTGGGCGGTACCGCCAGGTGTTTCCTGATGCATTGAGACACGAAGCATGGGACCCGACCAATCATGTTCCACCAAGGCATTCACCCTTTGCAAACCTTTGCTTGTATAAATACGATCACCGGCCGCCACATCTTTTATGAATTGACTGCCATTCTCTGTAGCTACTAGTGTGTCCGGTGTAAAACATTGGTCGACATAGCGTGCCGTATTGTTATACACACGAAGCATAGGTACAATACCATTGCTGGTGCCACCCGTTCCACGAATCAGGGATCCACGGGCGCGGATGTTGGAAACATGGAGTCCAATGCCGCCCCCATACTGACTAATCAGCGCACAATCCTTCAGTGTATCATATATGCCATGTATTGAGTCACCCTTCATTGCCAACAGAAAACAGCTACTGAGTTGTGGTCGCTTCGTACCCGCATTGAAGAGTGTTGGCGTCGCATGGGTGTATTGTTTGCGGGACATCATGTGGTACATTTCAAAGGCCCTTGGCAGATCATTCGGCCAGATCCCGAGTGCCACACGCATCCAGAGATGTTGTGGGCGTTCCACGACTTTGCGCTGAGTGTCCCGCAGCAGATAGGCGCGTTCCAGGGTCTTAAAGCCGAAGTAATCCAACAGAAAGTCGCGGTCATAATCGATTTGTTCTTCGATCGCCGCAGCATTCGCGCGGACACATTGGACGAACACGGGATCCAACAGACTTGCCGGTTCCCCTTTACGATCCAGGACACGATCCAGGCATTCCACGGCTTCCAACATGGTTGCCGGTGTATTCTTTTGGTGGCTGCTAATGGCAATGCGTGCCGCCAGAACGCCGTAATCCGGATTTGTAGTCGACCAGGCAAATGCCAGATTCGCTGCAATGGCATCCAAATCGGACGTGGTTATACCGTCCATGAGACGTGTGAGAACGCCTTGGGCCACTTTGACAGCATTGACCGCCAGGCCATCTGCCGCTTTTGTAAGACGTTCCTGTACCTTCTCAAAGGCAACAGGTTCCTTGGTTCCATTGCGTTTCACTACAAACATTGTATCTACCATGGTTTCCGGGTGTACTTGGGAGGTCAAACCGCACAAGTACGCCATCTCATTTTTTGCCGCACCACAATAAGATGCAGGCACCGTATGTGTTTTTAGCCGCGATCATGCTGGGAGGTCTGGTGTTAGTGGCGCTCTTGGGAGACTACAAGTTCTATGCGTTAGAACCTTTTCTGGCCCGTGAATGCCAAGATACCAAATGGATGCCGACCGCATCGGGGCGGAATGCCGGAATTCCCGTTGGACGTGAAGAAGTCGATGGAGCCAGTCTTGGTCTGGACTCAAATGAAAAGCTGGTAGCCTCACAGCGTCTGATTTCCATGACACCTGAGGAATCCCAGGAACACTGGGGGCGTATGACATCCGAAAAGTGTTTCCGCTACGACATGGCCGAACCCCTCAAGAAAACCCGCAATTTCCTACAGCGAACCAATAACTACTCCCGATCCCACCCTGATTCCTGCTCCGCCCCGAATCATGAATTCATCGGAACCTTCTATCGACCCCATGAAGGTGTAGGTGCTACCCCTGCAACAGGTATGCCGTTGCCATCACTCAATTCAATCCAATCCATGCTGCTTGCATAATGGATCGCTTAGTGTTTGCGAGCACGTGTCTTCTTCCTGTTCGATCGGCGACGCCGATAGGTTCGTTTGCCTCCTGCCAATGGAGTTCCATACAAAAAGGCAAGGGCTTCCTCGGATCCAATCTCCTCTCCTCCTCCTCGTTTGCCGCCCGTCAGATTGGTTTTCATACGTTTCATAAAATGGGTACGAATTCTCGATAAAAATTGGTATGCGTTCTTAAATTGGACTGACAGGTCTCCTAATTCCCTACATGTACTTAGAAGCATCTGAAGATGCAGTGAACCCGCTGCAAAATAGGCCGGTTCCCGTGCGTTAAACTCCGACTGAAAGAAAAAAATGGGGCGAAGATCGGTTGATTGATTGACAAACATAAACTCGATACGGGGGAAGTTTCGGCGGGTTCGTTGGATTGCCGACACGTAGGCTGCAGATGCAGTGGACGGCATGTAGAGAACCGAAACACCCGCCTGCAACGCCTGTAGAATCTGCGGGATTTCCACGGTTTCGTCCACCGTCAACATAGACTCTTTCGTGGATAGGGGTGGCAACGCGGCCACCTTCGCCGCATTCTCCTCCACAATAGGCTGCAGAGGACCCATTCCGTCCTTGTAGGAAATAACGCGAAATGGATGCTCTCCTTCCAAGGACGGATCCTCCACATCCTCAAAATACGTCGCCCGCTTCAAGTATTCCAAATAAGGTCGGTAGGCCGCAGTTGCTGCCTCGTCCGGAAACATGACAGCTTCATGTAGGAATTCGGTGCGTGGGTAAGAATATTCAATGGCTTCATAGAACTTGGGGGTACGACTGGAGGAGGCCCCTTGGCCGGCGGCCGTATCTTCACTTGTCAGGCATTCAGGGTGTTCGATGAAGATGGCATCGCGATCCTGGAACTCGGGTTCAATCGAGTCATCATAATCCAAGGTCAGCCACAGGTATTCCACGGGGAGCTGTAGGATCTTCAGGGGCAACAGAAGTCGATAGGTGTTAAATACGAGCGAAAGAATCCGATCATCTGCCTTGCCCCACTGGGAGTACATCTCGCTCACCTGAATCCAGCGTTGCAGGAGCAGTTGGGATTCCATAGAGGGTCCAAAATACATGGTTCCACCGGATGTTTCAAACACATAGGGATCGATCAAAATGGATTCTCCATGTCGGTAGGAGGAACGGGGGTCCACATTCCATCCACGAGCCGCCATATCAATGTCTTCCATGTCGAAAATCGCAGGATACCGATTGATTGTCATATCCCCGTCAATGTAAAGAACACCGCGTCCCCCACAGAGTGCCAATGCCTTCTGGATAAACCGCGGCTTGGCATTGATTGCCAGCTGATATCCACCAGGTGCCGTGAATTCCGGATATTCCACGGCCATGTAATTACATCCCGCTTTCCTACATGCCTCCTCCCAATTTGCAATCATATCGTCATATGTGATAGGTTCCTGATATCTCAGAATGTCGTCCAGTTGTGTTTTGAACGGTCCGAAACTCTGTTTAATTGCCGACAGGAGATCGGTCTTTTCCTGCTTCAGTTCCATGAGCCGGTTCTTAATGGTCGTCAATTGAGCCTTCGATGTCAGACCTTCGGCCAAGCGATGCTTAAAAGTATCTTCGAGATCCGCCCGTTGCAGGATAATCTGCTGCATCTGTTGGATGATCGGAAGGACCCCTTCTACAGCCTGCAGCACAATGGCAAGAATGGCGGTCTTTAACTCCTCCGCCGAGCGTTCCTGAAAGGTTGCGGAAAGGGGACGACCCTCCTGTTGGTAAGCCCGTACAACCCCCAGGTAATCCCCCACCTTCCTTTGCAGAAACTCCATATATTTTGCATTCTTTTGAATGGCGGCACGAAATCGTTCGCGTGTTGCATTGGCAACGGTCAGCAGGTGCACCGGTTTTTCCAACAGGGATTCATAGAAATCCAGACAGGGTCGTGCCGTATTGCGATTCAGACGATCGCGACCCCACCAATAAGTAATCACTACAAACTTGGATTCGGGGTTTACAATAGTAGGCTGCTGTGTGGTCGCATCCACAATCGCCGCCACTTGGGCGAATTTGGCAGCCACCTGATTGCGCGACAACATTCTACACAGGTAGGTGAAAAATTGAAATTACCCCACTCTACCAAATGAAAGAATACCCGAACACCATGCATCCACATCTCGACCTTGTCAAGGAGCTTGCCAAGGTGGAGAAAGAGATTTTCGAAATGAGCCACAGTTCCTACAGTCAATCAAATCCCGCCCATGTGTTGGGCCTTCGATCCCTGCATCGCCGGCGAGATCGCCTGCGAGACCAGCTGAAACAAGCAAAATTACCGTAAATTTGTCTGATATTCCAATGGAATATTAAATACTTTGTGGACGGAATGCATAAATCCCGAAATCCAACCGTAAATCGTGAATGTCTTAATTTTTGTACTTTGTCCTGCAATAAAAAACTCAACCAGCGTGTTGGCAATTGCGGCGTCCTTGTCGTCATGGTATCCTACATGACAAATCTCGTGATCGAATTGAAACACAGAGGGATGACGGCATCGAATCAGAGTCAGGAATGCCTTTGAATCGCTGAGTAAAACATCGTTTGGTTGGTAATTTCGTAGAAAATGAGCGTAAATACTTTCCAGATTCGTTGTTGGAGTACCCCGTATTAGTTCATCGTCGCCTAGCCGATAATGCAGAATTTGAAAGGTTTCAAAGGGAATTTGACTACGCTTTTCTTCGATCCTTTGCTGCAGTGAAGGTGCGGGTGTTAGCACGCGCCGAATGTAGGAACCAACTTCTGGCAAAGGCGGACCGTCATATGCCGCAAGACCCATATTTGTAAAAAAATACACCAAATTTTGTTTGGAAAATTCGGTCCGCAGGACTTCCTCTACATGCTCGCATCGTACAATTCCCACCTTATTGTTTGTATTCTCCTCATCAATAATATTTTCATATATATATGAAATTGGTTGAATCCATTTTCCAATCGGATGCTGTTTCAAATCTACATACATGGTATACCCGTATACATCTTTCAGTCGATAGAGCCCATAAATACCACGTATGATATCACCGATTCCCCAAAAATAACTGTCATGTGTGCGCGTACAGTTATTAAATGATGTTTTACAAACTAATACAAGAACTTTGTCAGAATTCATTCTATCTATCTGCGGAATAGAATATTTAGACCATGATATATATGCTTTCTAACATCTAAAAGCTAATTTGATTTATTGAACGTATTGAATAAAATGCAAAGAGAATATCAAGGTCTAATTCTATTTATTCTGTATGTCCTGATTCGTTGGTGGCCTCTGTTGTTGAATTGTATAGATTCTAAAGAATCCACCCAGCAGTCCGACCCAAATCCAGACATTTAGATCCCAATAGGAGGGCCACCAGAGCCAGGTACGTCCGGCTGCCAATTCTCGCCAAGGTGCGATCAGCATCGCCCAAACACCCTGTGGGTGGAATACACGTTCGCCTGTGGTATCCATGCGAAGCCAGACATTTCCCATGCCCTTTCCAAATTCAATCCACAAGATCCAAAAAAGTAGAATGGCAAGTGTAGCAATCCACAATCGCATTTTCAAGTTGTTTCGAAAAAAACTTGAAAATAGAAATACATAAAATAGATTTGCAATTCCAACATGCCTGTCGAACCATTCTTTACACCATCCGAGTTTCGCTCTGATGCGGTCTGCCATTTCTTAGAACCTTCTGCACTCCCTACGGTCACCCAGGAATGGCTCATTCGAACCATCGGAACCGCACCGAATGGCCTGGGAATTACAGAACGTGTTGTACGAAAACATCTACAACGTCAGAATCTTTCTGCCATTGTATTGATTCCTGGGACCGCCTTTGGTTGTCTCCAATATTATGATTGGTTATCGGTGGGTACGCCGCAGATGTGGTGTACTGATGTGTGTCGCATCAGTCCCGAATTCCAACATGTGCTTCCTGGAGAAACAAGGACTCCCTACAGGAAACCTCCTGACTCTCCCATTCCCACCCTTCTTTCTTGCATGATGGATCTCGCCAAACAAGATATTTGGGTCATGGTGGAGATCGAGAAACTTGTAGGAGTCTATGCGCGCTACGGATTTCAGATCATCGAATACAATCCGACCTTGAAAGCCACTATTATGAAAAAAGTAAGACCGTAAATTTATTTGGGTACCTCTTTATAAACAACCCCACTGCGTGTTGTGGATTTTATTGTTTTATTGTTGCGGCTGTTGCGGTTATTGCGGTTGTTGCGCGTGCGATTGTTAGAAAAATTCATGGACTCCGGTATATTCCACATATTTTTCGTAATATTCGATAATTGTTTTTCGTTTTTAAAATAGTTATATAACATATTCTTCCTCTGTCTGAATTCATTGCTTTTCAGATAATCTTCTCTTAGTTTTATATTATTTTCCAAATCATCAATATCTTTCGATATTTCTGTTTGCATTTCTTCTACATTCGTATGTATCTCCTTAAAAAACTTTTTAATTTTATTGAAGTATTTGAGTCTTGTTTGTCTTTCAATAGCCCTGGAATAATTGTTTGAAAATTCTTCTGGATGTTTAAATTTATATAATAAATCGGCATAGGTTTCTTTTAATTCATCCAAGTTAAATTTTAAAGTATTATACATAGATTCTTGTTCGGAATATATATTGTAATGGTTTTTAATATATTTTATATTATTACCCATATCCTTTACTGCAATTGTATTTAC
>JACCDX010909092.1_pt1 | contig 10541 bp, 7 predicted proteins | sample 7449681 | NCBI WGS metagenome assembly JACCDX01 (sample SAMN15323450, study PRJNA562643) | freshwater metagenome | isolation source: river surface water | place: USA:Blue River Watershed | collected 2017-08-18
GCCTGGTGATGGTGTACTCCGCCTCCGTGGCCCTGCCGGACAACCCGCGCTTCGCCCGCTACACCAACACCTACTTCCTGGTGCGCCACACCCTGGCCCTGTGCATGGCCTTCGTCGCCGCGCTCATCGCCTTCCAGGTGCCGGTGGCCACCTGGGAGCGCTACGCGCCCTGGCTGTTCGTGGGCGCGCTGCTGCTGCTGATCGCCGTGCTGATCCCCGGCATCGGCTCCGTGGTCAACGGCGCCCGCCGCTGGATCTCGCTGGGGGTGATGAACTTCCAGCCCTCGGAGCTGGCCAAGTTCGCCACCGTCCTGTATGCCGCCAACTACATGGTGCGCAAGATGGAGGTCAAGGAGCGCTTCTTCCGCGCCGTGCTGCCGATGGCGGTGGCCGTGGCCCTGGTGGGCGGCCTGCTGCTGGCCGAGCCCGACATGGGCGCCTTCATGGTGATCGCCATCATCGCCATGGGCATCCTGTTCCTGGGCGGCGTGAACGCCCGCATGTTCTTCCTGATCGCCGCGGTGCTGGTGGTCGCCTTCGGCCTGATGATCGCGCTGTCCGAGTGGCGCCGCGAGCGCATCTTCGCCTACCTCAACCCCTGGGACGAGAAGCACGCCCTGGGCAAGGGCTACCAGCTGTCCCACGCGCTGATCGCCATCGGCCGCGGCGAGATCTTCGGCGTGGGTCTGGGCGGCAGCGTGGAGAAGCTGCACTGGCTGCCCGAGGCCCACACCGACTTCCTGCTGGCCGTGATCGGCGAGGAGTTCGGCTTCGTCGGCATCCTGGCCGTGATCACCGCCTTCTTCTGGATCACCCGCCGCGTCATGCACATCGGCCGCCAGGCCGTCGCCATGGACCGCCTGTTCGCCGGCCTGGTGGCGCAGGGCGTGGGCATCTGGATCGGCTTCCAGGCCTTCATCAACATGGGCGTGAACCTGGGTGCGCTGCCCACCAAGGGCCTGACGCTGCCGCTGATGTCGTATGGCGGCTCCGCGATCCTGTTGAACCTGGTGGCGCTGGCGGTGGTGCTGCGGATCGACTACGAGAACCGCGTCCTGATGCGAGGGGGCCGTCCATGAGCGCGACCTCCCGCACCGCCCTCGTCATGGCCGGCGGCACCGGCGGCCACATCTTCCCCGGCCTGGCCGTGGCCGAGGCCCTGCGTGAGCGCGGCTGGACCGTGCACTGGCTCGGTGGCCCCGACAGCATGGAAAGCCGCCTGGTGCCCCCGCGCGGCTTCGCCTTCGAGACCATCGCCTTCGGCGGCGTGCGCGGCAAGGGCCTCACGACCCTGGCCTTCCTGCCGCTGCGCCTGCTGCGGGCCTTCTGGCAAAGCCTCCAGGTCGTGCGCCGCGTCAAGCCCGGCGTGGTGATCGGCCTGGGCGGCTACATCACCTTCCCGGCCGGCATGATGAGCGTGCTCCTGGGCAAGCCGCTGGTGCTGCACGAGCAGAACTCCCGCGCCGGCATGGCCAACAAGGTGCTGGCCGGCGTGGCCGACCGCGTCTTCACCGCCTTCCCGGGCGTGATCGCCAAGGCCGCCTGGGTGGGCAACCCGCTGCGCGCCGGCTTCCTGGACCAGCCCGCGCCGGCCGCGCGCATCGGCGGCCGCACCGGCCCGCTGAAGCTGCTGGTGGTGGGCGGCAGCCTGGGCGCGCAGGCGCTCAACGAGATCGTGCCCCAGGCCCTGGCCCTGATCCCCGAGGGCCAGCGCCCGCAGGTGGTCCACCAGAGCGGCGCCAAGCAGATCGACGCGCTGCGCGCCAACTATGCCAAGGCCGGCGTGCAGGCCGAGCTGACCCCGTTCATCGACGACACGGCCACCGCCTTCGCGCAGGCCGACCTCGTCGTCTGCCGTGCCGGTGCCAGCACCGTCACGGAACTCGCCGCCGTGGGCGCCGCGGCGGTGTACGTGCCGTTCCCGTTCGCGGTGGACGACCACCAGACCACCAACGCGAAGTTCGTGGTCGACGCCGGCGGTGGCTGGCTCGTGCCGCAGCGCGAGCTCACGCCCCAGGGGCTGGCCCAGCTGCTGCAGGGCGTGACCCGCGAGCAGCTGGTCGCCCGCGCCGAAGCCGCCTGGTCCCTGAAGAAGACACACGCCACGCACGACATCGTGGCCGCCTGCGAGGAGCTGGCGAAATGAAACACGCGATCCAACATATCCATTTCGTGGGCATCGGCGGCTCCGGCATGTCCGGCATCGCCGAGATCCTGTTCAACCTGGGCTACCAGGTCTCCGGCTCGGACCTGTCCGACAGCGCCACGCTGCGCCGCCTGCAGGGCCTGGGCATCCGCACCCACGTGGGCCACGCGCAGGAGAACATCGAGGGCGCCGACGCCGTGGTCACTTCCACCGCCGTGCAGTCCGACAACCCCGAGGTGGTGGCCGCCCGCAAGCGCCACATCCCCGTGGTGCCGCGCGCCACCATGCTGGCCGAGCTGATGCGCCTGCGCCGCGGCATCGCCATCGCCGGCACCCACGGCAAGACCACCACCACCAGCCTGGTGGCCAGCGTGCTGGCCGAGGGCGGCCTGGACCCCACCTTCGTGATCGGCGGCCGCCTCAACAGCGCCGGCGCCAACGCCAAGCTGGGCGCGGGCGAGTACATCGTGGTGGAGGCCGACGAGTCCGACGCCTCCTTCCTGAACCTGATGCCGGTGATGTCGGTGGTGACCAACATCGACGCCGACCACATGGAGACCTACGGGCACGACTTCGGCAAGCTGAAGAAGGCCTTTGTGGACTTCCTGCACCGCATGCCGTTCTACGGCACCGCCGTGTTGTGCACGGACGACGCCGCCGTGCGGGAGATCCTGGACGACGTCAATTGCCCGGTGACCACCTACGGCACGAACGAGGACGCGCAGGTGCGCGCCGTCAACATCCGTGCCGTGGGACCCCAGATGCACTTCACCGCGCAGCGCCGCAACGGCATCACGCTGCCCGACCTGGAGGTGAAGCTGAACCTGGCGGGCCACCACAACGTGCTCAACGCGCTGTCGGCCATCGCCATCGCGGTGGAACTGAACATCCCCGACGCCGCGCTGCTCAAGGCGCTGGCCGAGTTTCGCGGCGTGGGCCGCCGCTTCCAGAGCTACGGCGACCTGCCGGTGCCCTCGGCCAACGGCGGCGGCAGCTTCCACGTGATCGAGGACTATGGCCACCACCCGGTGGAACTGGCCGCCACGCTGTCCGCCGCGCGCGGCGCCTTCCCGGGCCGCCGCCTGGTGCTGGCCTTCCAGCCGCACCGCTACAGCCGCACGCGCGACTGCTTCGAGGATTTCGTGAAGGTGCTGGGCCTGGCCGACGTGGTGCTGCTGGCCGAGGTGTATGCCGCCGGCGAGGCGCCCATCGTGGCCGCCGACGGCCGCTCCCTGGCGCGCGCCGTGCGTGTGGCGGGCAAGGTGGAGCCGGTGTTCGTGGGCGAGATCGGCGCCATGCCGCAGGCCATCGCGCAGATGGCGCGCGACGGCGACGTGGTGATGTGCATGGGCGCCGGCTCGATCGGCGGCGTCCCGGCGAAGCTGGTGGACATGGGAGGCGCGGCATGATCGCCACGCAACAGGATTTCGGGAAAGTCGCCGTCCTCATGGGCGGCAAGTCGGCCGAGCGCGAGGTCTCGCTCATGTCCGGCAGCGGCGTGCTCAAGGCCCTGCAGGGCAAGGGCGTGGACGCCCATGCCTTCGACCCGGCCGAGCGGGACCTGTCGGAACTCAAGCGCAAGGGCTTCACCCGCGCCTTCATCGCGCTGCATGGCCGCTTCGGCGAGGACGGCACGGTGCAGGGCGCGCTGGAGCTCCTGGGCATTCCCTACACGGGCTCGGGCGTGATGGCCTCGGCCATCGCCATCGACAAGACCATGACCAAGCGCGTGTGGCTGCACGAGGGCATTTCGACCCCGCGCTACGTGCTGCTCCAACGCGGCGCTTACACGCCCGCCCAGGTGGCGGCCGTGCCCGGCGAGCTGGGCCTGCCGCTGATCGTCAAGCCGGCGCGCGAGGGCTCGTCCATCGGCCTGACCAAGGTGACCGAGGCCGGCCAGATGGCCGCCGCCGTGGCGGCCGCCGAGGCGCTGGACTGCGACGTGCTGTGCGAGCAGTTCATCGCCGGCGACGAGGTGACCTGCCCGGTGCTGGGCACGGGCGACAGCGCCCGCGCGCTGCCGGTGATCCGCATCGTGGCGCCCGAGGGCAACTACGACTACCAGAACAAGTACTTCACCGACGACACCCAGTACCTGGTGCCCTGCGGCCTGCCCGAGGGCGAGGAAGCCGCCATCCAGGCGATGGTGCTGCAGGCCTACCGCGTGCTGGGCTGCCGCGGCTGGGGCCGCGCCGACGTGATGATCGACGCCGCCACGCGCAAGCCCTACCTGCTGGAGCTCAACACCTCTCCCGGCATGACCGGCCACTCCCTGGTGCCCATGTCGGCCCGCGCCGCCGGCATCAGCTACGAGGACCTGTGCGTGCAGCTGCTCGCCAGCGCCGGGCTCGACCAACCCCCGCACCAGGACGCCGCCGCATGAAGTCTGCCGCCGCGCCCCTGCCCATGGACGTTCGCCTCATGAACGCCACCGCCACGCTGCTGTTCGCGGCCTGTGGTGTGCTGGCTGCGGGCGCCGTCGCGTGGTGGGCGGTGCGGCACCCGGCGTTCGCGCTGGGCCGCATCACGGTGGTGGGCGACGTGGCGCACAACAGCGCCGCCACGTTGCGCGCCAACGTCGCGCCGCGCGTGGCCGGCAACTTCTTCACCGTGGACCTGCGCGCCGCGCGCCAGGCCTTCCTGCAGGTGTCGTGGGTGCGCGACGCCACGGTGCGCCGCGAGTTCCCCAACCGCCTGAAGGTGATCCTGCAGGAACACCGCCCCGCCGCCTACTGGGGCGCCGAGGGCGACACCACGCTGGTCAACACCTTCGGCGAGGTGTTCGAGGCCAATCCCGGCGACGTGGACGCCGAGCACGAGCGCCTGCCGCGCCTGGCCGGCCCGCAGGACCACTCGGCCCAGGTGCTGGCCATGTACCGCCAGCTGGCCCCGCTGTTCGAGCCGCTGGAGCTGGAGGTGGACGCGCTCACGCTGACCGGCCGCGGCAGCTGGCAGGCCCAGCTCGACACCGGGGCCCAGGTGGAACTCGGTCGCGGCACGGACGAGGAAGTGCTCGCCCGCGCGCGCCGCTTCGTGGACACGCTCACGCAGGCCGCCTCGCGCTTCGGCCGCAAGCCGGAAGCCCTGGTGGCCGCCGACCTGCGCCACGCGGACGGCTATGCGATCCGTTTGAGGGGCGTCAGCACCGTGAGTGCCGACGCACAGAAAAAGTAAACAGGACCTGTCAAGAGGATCTATGGCAAAGGAATACAAGGACCTGGTCGTCGGCCTGGACATCGGCACCGCCAAGGTGATGGCCGTGGTGGCCGAGGTCATGCCCGGCGGCGAGCTCAAGCTGGCCGGCCTGGGCGTGGCGCCGTCCAACGGCCTCAAGCGCGGCGTGGTGGTGAACATCGACGCCACGGTGCAGAGCATCCAGCAGGCGCTCAAGGAGGCCGAGCTGATGGCCGACTGCAAGATCACCCGCGTCTACACCGGCATCACCGGCAGCCACATCCGCGGCATCAACTCCAGCGGCATGGTGGCGGTCAAGGACAAGGAAGTGACCCCGGCCGACGTGGCCCGCGTGGTCGAGACGGCCCGCGCCATCAACATCTCCACCGACCAGCGCCTGCTGCTGGTCGAGCCGCAGGAGTTCGTGATCGACGGCCAGGACGTCAAGGAGCCGATCGGCATGAGCGGCATCCGCCTGGAAGCCAAGGTGCACATCGTCACCGGCGCCCAGAGCGCGGCCGAGAACATCATCAAGTGCGTGCGCCGCTGCGGCCTGGAAGTCGAGCAGCTGATGCTCAACCCCCTGGCCTCCAGCCTGTCGGTGCTGACCGACGACGAGAAGGAGCTGGGCGTGGCGCTGGTGGACATCGGCGCCGGCACCACCGACGTGGCCATCTTCACCGGCGGCGCGATCCGCCACACCGCGGTGATCCCCATCGCCGGCGACCTGATCACCAGCGACATCGCCATGGCCCTGCGCACCCCGACCAAGGACGCCGAGGACATCAAGGTGGAGGCTGGCTTCGCCAAGCAGCTGCTGGCCGACCCCGAGCAGCAGGTGGAAGTACCCGGCCTGGGCGACCGCGGCCCGCGCATGCTGTCCAAGCAGGCCCTGGCCGGCGTGATCGAGCCGCGCATCGAGGAAATCTACTCGCTGGTGCAGCAGGTGGTGCGCGAGTCCGGCTACGAAGAGGTGCTGGGTTCGGGCATCGTCATCACCGGCGGCTCCAGCGTCATGCCCGGCATGGTGGAACTGGGCGAGGACATCTTCCTCAAGCCCGTGCGCCGCGGTGTGCCCAAGTACGCCAGCGCCCTGTCCGACATGGTGGCCCAGCCGCGCGCGGCCACCGTCATGGGCCTGCTGGAGGAAGCCCGCCTGGCCCGCGTGCGCGGGCAGAAGGTGGCGCAAAAGAGTGGCTCCATGAAGACGGCCTTCGGCCGCTTCAAGGAATTCATCGTGGGGAACTTCTGACCATGCCTGCTCGCAAGCCCTGGCTGGCACGTGGAAGCCCACCCGCGCGGCGGCGGGGACGATGTCGATGTCCCTCGCCCACCCCCCCGGCCTGACCCACGGGCCCGCATCGAAAGAAAAAACAATCTAGACCAACCGGCAACTGCAAGCATTTGAGGAGTTAGCAATGAGCATCGAGATGATCGAAGTGGAAGAGTTCAACCAGGGCACCCAGATCAAGGTGATCGGCGTGGGCGGCGGCGGCGGCAACGCCGTGGAGCACATGATCGAGCGCCAGGTGCAGGGCGTGGAGTTCATCAACGCCAACACCGATGCCCAGGCCCTGGCCCGCACCGCGGCCCACAAGACCATCCAGCTGGGCACCAGCGGCCTGGGCGCCGGCTCCAAGCCGGACAAGGGCCGCGAGGCCGCCGAGCTGGCCGTGGACAGCATCCGCGAGTCCATTGCCGGCGCGCACATGCTGTTCATCACCGCCGGCATGGGCGGCGGCACCGGCACCGGCGCGGCCCCCGTGATCGCCCGCGTGGCCAAGGAAATGGGCATCCTGACCGTGGGCGTGGTGACCAAGCCCTTCGACTGGGAAGGCGGCCGCCGCATGACCAATGCCGACTCCGGCCTGGCCGAGCTCGAAGCCAACGTCGACTCGTTGATCGTGGTGCTGAACGAGAAGCTGCTCGAGGTGCTGGGCGACGACATCACCCAGGACGAGGCCTTCGCCCATGCCAACGACGTGCTGAAGAACGCGGTCGGCGGCATCAGCGACATCATCCACATCCCCGGTCTGGTGAACGTCGACTTCGAAGACGTCAAGACCGTGATGAGCGAGCCCGGCAAGGCCATGATGGGCACCGCCACCGCTGGCGGCCCGGACCGCGCCCGCATCGCCGCCGAGCAGGCCGTGGCCTGCCCGCTGCTGGAGGGCATCGACCTGTCCGGCGCCAAGGGTGTGCTGGTGCTGATCTCCGCCAGGAAGGGCAGCCTGAAGCTGTCCGAATCCAAGCTGGCGATGAACACCATCCGCGCCTACGCATCGCCCGACGCGCACGTGATCTACGGCACGGCCTACGACGACAACCTGGGCGACCAGATCCGCGTGACCGTGGTGGCCACCGGCCTGTCGCGCCAGTCCGCCCAGCGCGCCCCGCTGAAGGTGCTGCGCACCGGCACCGACAACGTGCCGTTCACGCTGCCCACGGCCGCCTCCGGCGTGACCTCCGGCGCCGCCACCGTAGCCCCGACCCTGGGCGCGGCCGTGTCGGCCGGCGACAACTACAGCGGCCTGAGCGTGCCCAGCGTGTGGCGCACCAACCGCACCACGGCGGCTGCCAAGGTCGACGCCCTGGCTTCCGGCGGCATGGACGACTACGAGATCCCTGCTTTCCTGCGTAAACAAGCGGACTGATCCCGGGGCACCGGACGGGGAGGGGCTATCAGGCTGATCAATTCCTTTGGACGGCCGAGGTAGTTCCTCCTCATTAAAATACGGGCCATGCTCAAGCAACGTACCCTCAAGACCCTGACCCGCGCCGTGGGCGTGGGGCTGCACAGCGGCCAGCGGGTCGAGCTGACGTTGCGCCCGGCCGCGCCGGACACGGGCATCGTGTTCCGGCGGGTCGACCTGGCCCAGCCCGTGGACATCCCCGTCACCGCGCAGTCGGTCACCGACACGCGCATGGCCACCACCATTTCCAATGGCGGCGCCAAGGTCCACACCATCGAACACCTGATGTCCGCCTGCAGCGGACTGGGGCTGGACAACCTGTACGTGGACATCACCGCCGAGGAGGTCCCCATCCTCGACGGCTCCTCCTCCTCCTTCGTCTTCCTGCTGCAAAGCGCCGGCATCGAGCTGCAGAACGCGCCCAAGCGCTTCATCCGCGTGCGCCAGCCGGTGGAGATCCGCGAAGGCGAGGGCGACAACCTCAAGTGGGCCCGCCTGGAGCCGTACCACGGCTACAAGCTGCGCTTCGAGATCGACTTCGCCCACCGCGTGGTCGACGCCACCGGCCAGCGCTACGAGTTCGACCTGGGCAGTGGCAACTACAGCCGCGACATCGCCCGCGCCCGCACCTTCGGCTTCACCAAGGACGTGGAGATGCTGCGCGCCAATGGCCTGGGCCTGGGTGCCGGCCTGGACAACGCCGTGGTGATGGACGACTGGCGCGTGCTCAACGCCGACGGCCTGCGCTACGACGACGAGCTCGTCAAGCACAAGATCCTGGACGCCATGGGCGACCTGTTCGTGGTGGGCAAGCCGCTGCTGGCGGCCTACAGCGCCTTCCGCTCCGGCCACGCCATGAACAACAAGCTGCTGCGCGCGCTGCTGGCGCAGCCCGAGAGCTACGAGATCGTCTCCTTCGAGGACGACAAGCTGGCGCCCGCCGGCTTCGCCCAGCCCGCCCGCGCCTGGTAAGCCCGGCGCTGGCCTGCACCGGGCCCGCGTGAACCCGTCCGACGGGTTTCGCCAGCCGTACCAGGCGTTGCGTCGGTAACGCCTGCTCCAGCAAAACTCCCCCCGCTTTCGCACCTCCGTCACGGACCGGCGCGCGCCTGCGCGCTGGTCGGTCGAAGTCTGACCGTCGTTCAACCCTTCGAAGGAAACGAGGTCCTCATGAAGAAAGGCTTATCAGGCGGCTTCGCGAGGTGGCGCTGCAGCGCCATCGGCGGCGCCGTGGTGTGGATGCTGGCCGGCTGTGGCGGCGGGGGCGACGGGCCCCTGGCGCCCGCCGGCGGCGCGGCTTCTCCCCAGGCCACGATGTCCGGCCCCCCGCAGGCCAAGGCCCTGGCCCAGGCGGGGGCGGCCCCCCCGGCTGCGGCCGCCGCCGCGCAGGGCCGGTCACGCGACTACATCGTGCTCTATCACGAGGGCACGGCCAGCAGCGCCGCCCTGGCCGCCGCGACCGTGCGGCCCTACGGCGGTGGCGTCACGTTCACCTACGGCACGGCGGTCACCGGCTTTGCCGCGCGCATCCCGGCCGCGCAGGCGGCGGCCTTCGTCGCGGCGATGCAGCAGGACCCGACCGTGCTGCTGGTCGAGGAGGACCAGCCCATGTACGCGGTGCAGTCGGTGCAGCCCAACCCGCCGTCCTGGGGGCTGGACCGCATCGACCAGCGCATGCGGCCGCTGGACCAGCGCTACGTCTACACCGCCACCGGCGCGGGCGTGCGGGCCTACATCCTGGACACCGGCATCAACGCCCACACGGACTTCGCCGGGCGGCTGGCGCAGGGCTACACCGTCATCAATGACGGGCGTGGCACCAGCGACTGCGTGGGCCATGGCACGCACGTGGCCGGCACCGTGGGCGGCACCACCTTCGGCGTGGCCAAGCAGGTGACCCTGGTGCCAGTGCGCGTGCTGGCCTGCGGCGGCTCGGGCTCGACCAGCGGGGTGATCGCCGGCCTGGACTGGGTCACCGCCAATGCGCCGCTGCCCGCGGTAGCCAACATGTCGCTGGGCGGTGGGGCCTCCACCGCCCTGGACACCGCCATCGCCCGCTCCGCCGCGCGGGGCATCTCGGTCGCCGTCGCGGCTGGCAACGACAGCCGCAACGCGTGCCTTGGCTCGCCAGCCCGTGCGCCCCAGGCGATCACCGCGGGGGCCACGGACATCAACGACAACCGGGCCTCGTTCTCCAACTACGGTCCGTGCGTGGACGTGTTCGCGCCGGGGGTGAGCATCCGCTCGACCAGCAGCACCAACCCCAACGGCAGCCTCACCATGAGCGGCACCTCGATGGCCTCGCCGCATGTGGCCGGCGTGGCGGCCCTGGTGCTGCAGGTGCAGCCGGGGGCGTCCGCGGCGCAGGTGGAGAACATCATCCGGACCACGGCCACGCCGGGGGTGGTGAACAACCCGGGGGCGGGCTCGCCGAACCTGCTGCTGTACTCGCTGGGGGTGGGCGAGGCACCGCCACCGCCCCCACCACCGCCTCCGCCTCCGCCGCCCCCTCCAGGGCCGCCGCCACC
>JACCDX010427856.1_pt1 | contig 10540 bp, 10 predicted proteins | sample 7449681 | NCBI WGS metagenome assembly JACCDX01 (sample SAMN15323450, study PRJNA562643) | freshwater metagenome | isolation source: river surface water | place: USA:Blue River Watershed | collected 2017-08-18
CCATCGAAAATGTTTCGAGGAGAGTTCTTGTGAAAATCAAAAGTCAGAAAGACTTTTTGTCTGGACTGATGTTCCTGGTGGTGGGGGGCGTGTTCGCCTGGGGGGCCACCCATTACTCCATCGGCACTGGCGCCCGCATGGGCCCAGGCTATTTTCCGCTGATGCTGGGCATCTTGTTGGCGATCCTGGGGGCGGTCATCCTCATGGGTTCGCTCATCGTCGAAACCCCCGATGGGGACAAGGTGAGCAAGATCGCCTGGCGGCCCCTGGGTTTCATCTTGGGGGCCAACCTGGTGTTTGGGGCCCTGCTGGGTGGTTTGCCCAAGTTTGGCATCCCCTCGTTTGGCCTGATCGCGGCCATATACGCGCTCATCATCATCGCCAGCAAGGCGGGCGACGAATTCAGCTGGAAATCGGTGCTGATCCTGGCCACCGTACTGTCCATCGGCAGTTATGTCGCGTTCATCGCATTGCTCAAACTGCAGATGCCGGTTTGGCCCGCCTTCCTGGTCGGCTGAGGAGTCACTTCAATGGATCTGATCAACAACCTCTCGATCGGTTTTGGCGTTGCCTTTACGCCGATCAACTTGGCCTACGGTTTTGTCGGCTGTCTCTTGGGTACGCTGATTGGCGTGTTGCCCGGCGTTGGGCCGATCGCGACCATCGCCATGCTCTTGCCCGCCACCTATGCCTTGCCTCCCGTGTCCGCGCTGATCATGCTGGCCGGCATCTACTACGGGGCCCAGTACGGCGGCTCGACGACGGCGATTCTGGTCAATTTGCCGGGTGAATCCTCGTCGGTGGTGACCACCCTGGACGGTTACCAGATGGCCCGCAAGGGCCGTGCGGGTCCCGCGCTGGCCGCCGCCGGCCTGGGTTCCTTCTTCGCGGGTTGCGTGGGCACGCTCATCTTGGCCGCCTTTGCCCCTCCGCTGACCGAGCTGGCTTTCAAATTCGGTCCTGCCGAGTATTTCTCGCTCATGGTGCTGGGCCTGATCGGCGCCATCGTGCTGGCCTCGGGCTCGTTGGTCAAGGCCATCGCCATGATCATTCTGGGCCTGTTGCTGGGCTTGATCGGCACCGACGTCAACTCCGGTGTGGCGCGCTACAGCCTGGACATCCCTGAGCTGACCGACGGCATCGGCTTCGTGACCATCGCCATGGGCGTGTTCGGTTATGGCGAGATCATCGCCAACCTTTCTCGCCCCTCCGACCAGCGCGAGGTGTTCACCTCCAAGGTGCAGGGCCTGTTCCCCACCTTGCAGGACTTCAAGCGCATGATCCCGGCCGTGATCCGAGGCACGACCCTGGGGTCGTTGCTGGGCGTGTTGCCCGGCGGTGGCGCCCTGTTGGCTGCTTTTGCCGCCTACACCATCGAGAAAAAGACCAAGCTGCACCCCGGTGAAGTGCCATTTGGACAGGGCAACATCCGAGGCGTGGCGGCTCCCGAGTCTGCCAATAACTCGGGTGCGCAGACCTCGTTCATCCCGCTGCTGACCCTGGGCATCCCACCCAACGCCGTGATGGCCCTGATGGTCGGTGCCATGACCATCCACAACATCCAGCCGGGCCCGCAGGTCATGACCAGCAACCCGCAACTGTTCTGGGGCCTGATCGCCTCGATGTGGATCGGTAACCTGATGCTGGTGATCCTCAACCTGCCCCTGATCGGCATGTGGATCAAATTGCTCACCGTGCCCTACCGCTTCCTGTTCCCCGCCATCGTGTTGTTCTGCGCGATCGGCGTGTACTCGACCAACAACAACACCTTCGACATTTGGATGGTGGCCATGTTTGGTCTGGTGGGGTACATCTTCATCTTGCTTGGTTGCGAGCCCGCGCCGTTGTTGCTGGGCTTCATCTTGGGACCCATGATGGAAGAAAACCTGCGGCGGGCCTTGTTGTTGTCTCGCGGGGATTGGACCGTCTTTGCGACCCGACCGCTGTCGGCCGGGCTGTTGGCGGCGGCCCTGTTGTTGATCGTCATCGTGCTTTTGCCCTCGGTCAAGAAAAACCGGGAAGAGACTTTCGTCGAGGATTGACCTCCCCCACACCATCGCCTGCCTCGGACTGGCCCACAAGGCCAGTCCGATTTTTTTGTAGGGGCATGGTCGGGTATTGAAGGGGTGCGACAATGCCCTGATTCAGGAGTCTGTCATGAAAGACCACGCCCTGCGTCATGTGCTTCACAACGAGGTCCACGCCCGCCCGCCCGAGCCCATGCAGGTTCCGCTGGCCATTTCCCACATCGTCATGTGGACCGACCGCGCCGAGCGCGAGGCCAGCCGTCAGCACCTCACACGGCTGTTGGCCGACCACCACCTGGCCAGCCCCGGACCCGAGACCACCCATTTGAGGGTCGATTTGGGGGCTTGGCGCTTGCGCTGGGAGCTGCACACCGAGTTCGTGTCTTGGACCTTCATGCGCGAGGCGGCTGCCAACACCCTGAGTCAGATGAACCCGCCCACGGCCTTGCAGGCGGTGCCCCAGGAATGGCTGTCGGCCCTGCCGGGCGCGGCCCTGACCAAGCTGCACCTGTGGGCCATGCCCTCGAAAGCGATCGAGATGGGCGACTTTGCCCGCATCCTTCAAGAAGACTCTCTGGTGGCCTCGACCCTCTCCGACGGACAGGCCGAAGTGCACACCGATTTTCAGATCCACGCCGATGGCTTTGCCCGCATGGTGCTGTTTGTGGGCTCGGTCACGCCACGACGCACCGGTCGATTGGTGCAACAACTGATCGAGATCGAAACCTACCGCATGGCAGCCTTGCTCGGTCTGCCAGCGGCGCGCCAAGCGGGCGCGGCCCTCTCGGATGCCGAGCGCGAATTGGCCGAGCTGGCGCAGGCCATTCGCAGCGCGGACCGCTCCTCCGAGGCGGCCCTGCTGGACCGACTGACCACCCTGGCGGGACAGGTCGAGGGCCAGTACGCGGCCACGCATTCGCGCTTCTCGGCCACCAAAGCCTACTTCGAGCTGGTCGATCGCCGCATCATGGACATCCGTGAATCGCGCCTGGCAGGGCAGCAGACCATCGCCGAGTTCATGGATCGACGCCTGAGCCCCGCGCGCAGCACCTGCGAGTGGGCGGTGCGCCGCCAGACCGCCCTGTCTGAGCGGGTCTCACGCATGAGCAATTTGTTGCGCACCCGCGTCGAGATCGAGCAACAGCAAAGCAGCCAGGACCTGCTCTCAGCCATGAACCGCCGTCAGGGCCTGCAACTCAAGTTGCAGTCCACGGTCGAGGGGCTCTCGGTCGCCGCCATCACCTACTACATGACGGGTCTCGTCCACTACGTGGCTGAAGGCCTGTCGCACCACGGCTGGCCTTTTGGGGTGACCACCACCACGGCGGCGGCCGTGCCCCTCATCGCCGCGGTGGTCTGGCTGTTCATGCGCCGCTTGCACCACAAAATCGCATCAGGAGATTGAATGAATTTCAGACGCACATGGGTCCGCGCATGGGTTGCCGGCGCTTGTCTGGCTTGTGCCGGTTGGGTCATGGCTCAAACCTATCCCAGCAAATCGATACGCCTGGTGGTTCCCTTTCCTGCTGGGGGCGCGACCGACATTCTGGCGCGCGCGGTGTCGCAAAAACTCGCCGAGCGCCTGGGCCAGCCGGTCATCGTGGACAACAAACCCGGCGCAGGTGGCGTGCTGGGTTCCGAACTGGCGGTCAAAGCCGCACCCGATGGTTACACCCTGTTGCTGGCCACCACCAGCACCCACACCATTGCGCCGGCGGTCAACCCCAAGCTGCCTTATGACGCGTTTGCCGATTTCACCCCCGTCGCCCATGTGGGCAACGCGCCCAGCATCATGCTGGTCCCCAACGCTTCGCCCGCGCACACCGTCAAAGAGTGGATCGCCTATGCCAAAGCGCGGCCCGGTCAGCTCAATTACGCCTCCAGTGGCAACGGCACCATCGTCCAGTTGACGGCTGAACTGTTCAAGTCCCAGGCCGGCCTGTTTGTCGTCCACATCCCCTACAAGGGAACCGCCCTGGCCATCCCAGACCTGGTCAGCGGCAAGCTCGACGTGCTGTTTGACTCGCTGCCCAGCGGCATCCCGCACGTGCGTGAGGGGCGCTTGCGCGCCCTGGGCGTGACCTCGGCCAAGCGCAGCCCACTGGCCCCCGATCTCCCCGCCATCTCCGAGGTCTTGCCCGGCTACGAGTCCAACACCTGGTTTGGCGTTTTTGGCCCCAAGGGCTTGCCCGCTGACGTGGTCACCAAAGTCAACCAGGCCGTCAACCAGACGGTGGCCGATCCCGAGGTGCGCGACAAATTGGCCCGCTTGGGCATCGAGGCCACGGGAGGAAGCCCCGCTGCTTTTCAGGCCCTGTTGCGCGCCGAGCATGACAAGTGGCGGCGCATCATCGTCGAGCGCAAAATCAGCGCCGACTGAGTTCACCCATTTGACAGCCGTTTCCCCTCTGGCCCGACATAATTGACGACCATGAAGTTCAACTACGCCAATCCTTATCCCATGGCCCGTTTGCCGGTGTTTGCCCGCAACGTGGTGTCCACTTCCCACCCGTTGGCGGCCCAGGCCGGCTTGCGCATGATGTGGGCGGGCGGCAACGCCGTCGATGCCGCCATTGCCGCCGCTGCCACCATCATGATCACGGAGCCGGTCAGCAACGGCTTGGGCTCGGACGCGTTTGCCATCTTGTGGGACGGCAAGGCTTTGCATGGCTTGAACGCCTCGGGAACGGCGCCAGCTGCCTGGACCCCCGAATACTTCCAGCGCAAATATGGCGATGGTGTCATGACACCACCCAAGCGCGGCATGGACTCGGTCACCGTGCCCGGCGCCATCGCCGGTTGGGTCGCGCTCAGCGAGCGTTTCGGCAAACTGCCGTTCGAGGACCTGTTGCAACCCGCCATCGAGGTCGCCGAGCGCGGTTACCTGATGCCCATCGTGGTGCAATCCAAGTGGCTGGCTGCGACCGAGGAGTTGCGGGTGCAACCCGGCTTTGCTGAATCGTTTTTGCCTTGGGGGCGGGCCCCGGAGGTGGGCGAGCTGTTTCGTTTTCCTGCCGCTGCCCGCGCCCTGCGCGCCATCGCGAAAACCAAAGGGCAGGCCTTCTATCAGGGTGAAATCGCCCAGGCCCTGGAAAAGTTCTCCGACGCCAACGGTGGTTCGCTCAAGGCATCTGACCTGGCCGCCTATCGACCCGAGTGGGTCCAGCCCTTGGCCAAAGACTACCGGGGTTACACCCTGCACGAAATCCCGCCCAATGGACAGGGCATCGCGGCCCAGATCGCGCTCGGCATTTTGAGTCACTTTGACCTGGCCGCCATGCCGCTGGACGGCGCGCAAGCCGAACACCTCAAGATCGAGGCCATGAAACTGGCTTTTGCCGATGTCTACCGCTATGTCGCCCAACAAGACGCGATGGAAGTCACCCCCGAGCAAATGCTCGACGACGCTTATCTGGCCAGTCGCGCGCGCTTGATCGATCCCAAGCGGGCGCAGGACTTCAAGGCCGGCAATCCGGTTCAAGGGGGCACCATTTACCTGACCGCTGCCGACGAGAGCGGCATGATGATCAGCTTCATTCAGAGCAACTACATGGGCTTTGGCTCGGGTTGCGTCGAGCCGTCCTTTGGCATCAGCTTGCAAAACCGCGGCCATGGTTTCAATGCCTCACCCAAGGGGGCCAACCGAGCCAACTTGGTGGCCCCGGGCAAGCGTCCGTTCCACACCATCATCCCGGCCTTTCTGACCCAAAACGGTCAGCCGGTCATGAGCTTTGGCGTCATGGGCGGCAACATGCAACCCCAAGGCCACATGCAGACCCTGGTGCGCATGATCGACCACGCCCAAAACCCTCAGGCCGCCTGTGACGCGCCACGTTGGCGCTTCAACGCCGGTCTGGAGATCAATGCCGAACCCACCATGCCTGCCGACACCGTGCAGGGCCTGAAGGACCGAGGCCATCAGATCGCCGTCATCAATGACAGCTATCAGGACTTTGGTGCCGGTCAGTTCATCTGGCGCGCCGGCGATCCAGCGGTCGAGGGCTACGTGATCGCCAGCGACTCGAGACGCGACGGCCTGGCCGCTGGCTTCTGAGCGATCAGAGTCGCATGCCATTGGTCCAGACGGCCCCCTCTGCCGCATCGCATCGGGCGGGGTTGTGGTTGGCCGTGGCCGGTGCCATCGCCTTCAGTGGAAAAGCCATCATTGTCAAACTCGCCTACCAGTATCCGGTGGATGCGGCCACGCTCATCATGTACCGAATGCTGTTTGCCTTGCCCTTGTTTTTGCTCATGGCCTGGTGGGCCGAGCGCCAACCATCGGCGCGCGCCCAGCCCCTGACCCGCAAAGACGTGCTGGGCATCGTGGGCCTGGGCTTCATGGGCTACTACCTGTCGAGTTACCTCGATTTCTTGGGCCTGCAATACGTCAGTGCCGGCCTTGAGCGCCTGATTCTGTACCTCAACCCAACCCTGGTGCTGGTGCTGGGCTGGTTGATGTATCGACGGCCGATGCAGGGCCGTCGCTTGCTGGCCATGGCCGTCAGTTACAGCGGGGTGTTGCTGGTTTTCGGACACGAGGTGGCCTGGGCCGGTGAGCAGGTGGCCCTCGGTGCCATGCTGGTTTTCCTGAGCGCGCTCACCTACGCCCTGTATCTGATCTACAGTGGGGAATTGGTCAAACGCCTGGGTTCGATGCGGCTCGTCGGGTGGGCCAGCACGGTCGCCTGTCTGTGCTGCATCGTCCAGTTCGTGTTGTTGCGCCCCCTGGATGCCGCAATGGTACCGGCCCCCGTGATCGGTTTGTCGGTGCTCAATGCGGTGGCTTGCACCGTGGCCCCGGTCTTGTTGGTCATGATGGCGATCGAGCGCATCGGCCCTGGTCTGACGGCCCAGACGGGCATGGTGGGGCCGATGTCGACCATCGCCATGGGTGTGCTGATTTTGGATGAACCCCTCAACGCCTGGATCGGCGTGGGCACCATGCTGGTGTTGTGGGGCGTTTTCATGGTTTCTCGTTCAGGAGCAAAGTAAATGGATCTCGGTATCAAAGGCAAATGGGCATTGGTGGGCGGCGCCAGCAAAGGTTTGGGTCTGGGCTGCGCCCGTGCGCTGGCCCATGAGGGCGTCCACGTGGTCATGGTCGCGCGCGGCGCCGAGGCGCTCAACGCCAGCGCCCAGGCCTTGCAAAAGGAAACTCAGGGCCAGGTCAATATCATCGCCCTGGCGGCAGACATCACCACCGAAGCCGGTCGCGCTGCGATTTGGTCGGTGGCGGGCGGTCCGGGCAAGGCCTATGACATTGTGGTCACCAACGCCGGCGGACCCCCGCCCGGCGATTTTCGCGATTGGTCCCGCGACGATTGGCTCAAGGCGGTTGACGCCAACATGCTGACGCCGATCGAACTGATCAAGGCCACGGTCGACGGCATGGCCGAGCGCGGCTTTGGCCGCATCGTGAACATCACCTCTGGTTCGGTCAAGGCCCCGATCGACGTGCTTGGCCTGTCCAACGGGGCACGCTCGGGCCTGACTGGTTTTGTGGCGGGCGCGGCACGCCAGACCCGTCTGGTGTCGCGCAACGTCACCATCAACAACCTTCTGCCCGGCGCTTTTGACACCGACCGCATCCGCACCACGCTCAAGGGCGCGGCCGACAAAGCCGGCAAGTCCGTCGAGGAAGTGGCCGAGGCGCGCAAAAAGACCATCCCGGCCCAGCGCTTTGGCACCGCGCAAGAGTTTGGACAGACCTGCGCCTTTTTGTGCAGTGCGCACGCCAGCTACATCACGGGTCAAAACATCCTGACCGATGGCGGTGCCTACCCCGGCACCTATTGAGGTCAAGGCCCGGGCCCGCACGGGCCAGGCGGGTCGCCGCCGAAGCGGTGGCTATTTGCGCGACGACACCACGATGCCGCCCACGATCAACAAGAAAGCAGCGGCGTGGTAGAGCTTGGGCGCGTCACCCAGCACCAGCGCCGACATGATGGCGGCGAACAAAGGCGTGAGGTTGGCAAAAAATCCGGCCACGCCCGGGCCGACCCGTTGCACCCCCAAACCCCAAAACCGATAGGCCAGCACCGCTGGCCCCACCGCGATGGCGGCGATGGCGATCAGCAGTGGCCAGCCCCAAACGACGTCCGCATGGGGTTGCGTCCACTCAGCGCCCGCAAACAGACCCGACCACAGCAGGCCAAACACCAATTGGGCCATCAAAAATGCGGCCCAATCCGTGCGCAGGGCCGGGGGGTCTTTGGGCTGAGCGAGCAGCCAGCTGTACCACGCCCACTCCAGGGTCGCGAGCAAGATGAACAGGTCACCCAAGACCCATTGCACGTTCAGCAGGTTGTGCACGTCGCCTCGGGTCAGAACGGTCAGCACGCCCAGGATGGAGAGCGCCGCCCCGAGCCACTGCCGTTTGCGCACCGTCTGACCAAAGAACACCGCACCCAGGCCCAGCATGAACACTGGGGTGCTCGACGCCACCAGCGTGATGTTGAGCGGGCTCGAGGTTTGCAGGGCCAGGTACTGAAAGCTGTTGTAGGTGCCCACCCCCAGAAAACCGATCAAGGCATAGCGCCGCCAGTTCGACCACAGGGGGCTACCGGGCAGCAACACGCGCCAGGCCAGTGGCAGGACGATCAAAAAGGCCGCCAACCAGCGCAGAAAATTCAAGGTGATGGGTGGGCACAGGTCTTGGATGATGCGCCCCAGCACCACATTGCCGGCCCAGAAAAAAGGCGGCACCAGCAGCATGGCGATGGTGGTGGGTGTCAAGTGCGGCACAGCAGACATGCACGCACTATACCCAGTCCGCTGCGCTCGGACTTGTCGCTTGTGGCACCATAGCGGGTTTGCGATCACAAACAGGAGCCTGCATGACCCGCGCCGTACGCATCGACCGCCATGGTGGTCCCGAGGAAATGAACATCGTCGATGTCACCGTGGGGGAACCCGGCCCCGGCGAGATCCGCATCCGCCACAAGGCCGTCGGCTTGAATTTCATCGACGTCTACCAGCGCAGTGGCCTGTATCCACTGCCCATGCCGGCCTTCATGGGCAACGAGGCATCGGGCATCGTCGAGGCCGTGGGCCCCGGCGTGACCCATCTCCAAGTGGGTGATCGCGCCGCTTATGCCAGCCGCCCACCTGGTGCCTATTGCGATGTGCGGGTGATGCCTGCGGCGACCGTGTGCAAATTGCCTGACGCCATCAGCTTCGAGACCGGTGCCGCCATGATGCTCAAGGGCCTGACCGCCCAATACCTGCTCAAGCGCACCTTGCCCCAAGAGGGTCTGCGCGCGGGGGACCACATCCTGTTTCATGCCGCCGCCGGTGGCGTGGGCCTGATCGCCTGCCAATGGGCCAAGTCACTGGGCCTGCAGTTGATCGGCACCGCTGGCAGCGACGAGAAGTGCGCATTGGCCAAAGCCAATGGCGCCGCGCACGTGATCAACTACAACAAGGAAGATTTCCTGCTGCGCGTCAAAGAGATCACCGAAGGTCGTGGCGTCAAGGTGGTCTACGATTCGGTCGGCAAGGACACCTGGGCCAAGTCGCTCGACTGTTTGCGTCCTTTTGGTCTGATGGCGTCTTTTGGCAACGCCTCGGGCCCGGTGCCCGATTTCTCTCCTGGTATTTTGGCCGCCAAGGGGTCGATCTATGTCACCCGCCAGACCCTGTTCACCCACATGAGCAACCGCGAGACCTGCCAGTCCATGGCCGATGACCTGTTTGACGTGGTGGGGCGCGGCCTGGTCAAGATCCCCATCGATCAGACCTATCCGCTCGAACAGGTTCGACAGGCGCACATCGACCTGGAGTCCCGAAAAACCACGGGCTGCACCATCATCACCTTGTGAGTGGACCTGGGGGCCTGCCCCCCAAGTCGTGGCCGTCCCAAGCGCTTAACGCCCCCGCCGCACCCGCAGCAGTTCATCGAGCAGCAAACACACCGCCCCCAGCGTGATGGCGCTGTCGGCCAAATTGAAGGCCGGGAAATGACCGCCCGCAAAGAGGGGGGCGAGCCAGTCCCAGTGCACGTCCAGAAAGTCAATCACGTGGCCGTGCACCAGGCGATCGATCACGTTGCCCACCGCGCCACCGAGCAACATCGACAGCGCGAAAGCGAACAGCCTTTCCTGCCCATGGCTGCGCAACAGCCAGACCATGAACAGCGCCGCTCCCACGCCCAGCGCGGTCAGGAACCAGCGCTGCCAACCCCCAGCGTTGGATAAAAAGGAAAACGCGGCCCCCTCGTTGTGCACCCGCACCAGGTTGAAAAACGAGGTGACGACCTGGCTGTGGCCGTGCTCAAACTGGGCCACCACCCACCACTTGGTCAACTGATCCAGTACCAGCACGAGCGCGGCCAGCGCCAGCCAGATCGCCCAAGCTTGTCGCGACTTGGCCATGGTCAGGCGCAACGGCGGATCTCACCCGTGCCGTGCAGGTTGCTGACACAACGCCCGCACAGCCCCGGGTGCCCATGCTGGCCCACGTCGTCGACGTAGTGCCAGCAGCGTTCGCACTTGATGGACGGGCTGGGGCGTGGC